>Ga0316624_10000148_pt1 | contig 21309 bp, 16 predicted proteins | sample OWC_Aug_N3_C1_D5_FD_207657 | JGI IMG/M metagenome (GOLD analysis project Ga0316624, IMG submission 207657) | Wetland soil microbial communities from Old Woman Creek delta, Ohio, United States - OWC_Aug_N3_C1_D5_A | ecosystem: Environmental > Terrestrial > Soil > Wetlands | place: USA: Ohio... | reverse complement strand
CGTAGTCCTGCTCGTCAAGTGAGGAAAAATTCCTGATCATGAACCTGTCGTAAGCAGCGTTCCTCCATTCCGGACTGTTTTCGACTTTCGCATTCCGTTCGCTGATTGCGGCGAGCACTTCTGCGACATGTTGATTTGCCGTTGGGCCGGCCGGCCTTTCTCCTGAAAAAGGCGAGGCAATGTTGGTGGACATCCGGGTCGCGCAGCCCGCCGGCCACAGAAACATGCAGACAAGAAGGGGCGTGACGAACGCACTGCAGTACCGTTTCATTCTACTAAGACGTCCCCTCATCGTTGTCGGCGGCGACCAGATCACGGCCTGTACAAAATAACGCTTTGTTACCAACCCCTTGCCAAAATAGCTCATGTCTGCAAATTAAAGAGAAAAAAATTCTTTTTATAATACGCGATTCTCCTGTCGGGTTGCAACGCCACCTGGCATTCCTGCTCCACACTTTGAAGAATTTCTGCCGTTACGTATATACTGATATCATGTTGGTGTCCGGTTATGGCGAATAGAGAACGAGGCGACTGCGAGAATATCCCTCTCACCGAGGACAGCGCCGAGAACATAAGGAACCTCATCAACTGTTACAAGAACGTCCTTGTTTGCGGCGTGAAAGGGGTCGGCAAGATCACTAACACGGTCCAGGCGGTCAGGGACAGGCGCAACGTCTATTATGTCGGCAATCCTGTCGATTACGAGGGCAAAAAGCGGCCCGGAAGCTTTGATAAGTATATCTCCTACATCCTTTCTCTGAAGAACGACATCAGTATCGTCGAAGACGTGGAAACACTCTTCTCCGTCACAGACGAAATCATCCTCATCATCGACGAAATCTACGGCAGAAGCGACGTCGAGTTGGCCCGCATCAGCAGGCTGCTCGATATGCCGAACATCAGGGTCATCCAGATCGTGGGGTGCATGAAGTATATGGCAGGCCTGATCGACAAGATAGACGCCATCGTGGAACTGCACCTCGACGCCGCCTTTATGATCGAAAAGGAACTCGGCAAGGCGATCTGCGAGATCTTCGGCAGGAAGTAGCGTCCCGTGCGCCGTTTCGGGCCGCCGTCCCGCATCCTTCTCGTCTCTGCCCTTTTTCTCCTCTCCTGCCTGCAATATGCAAACTCCCTTGGCAATGATTTTGTCTGGGACGCCGAGGGGGTATTTCTGGAAGACCCCTCAATAAGGGACCTCAGTAACATCCCCTCTTTCTTTGCGAAAGGATACCGCCTCGCTCCCCATGGAGTGATTGCGGGCGGGACCGTCGAAAGGTCCGGTCTCACCTATTACCGACCTCTGGTAAAAACGCTCCATGCCATCGAGTTTCACTTCCTCGGGACGGCACCGGCCGGGTACAAGCTTGCGAACATACTCCTGAACGGCTGCGTCGTCGCAGCCGCGTTCCTTTTTTTGGAGGCGGTCACCGGAAGTACGTTTGCTGCGTTCCTCGCCTCGGTCCTCTATGCGGTGAACCCGTCCAGGGCCGAAGCCGTCTACTGGACATATTCGGATTCGGTAATTCTGGCTGCGCTGTTTTCCCTTCTGTCGCTATTCCTGTACCGCAAAAAAAAATACGTCCCGGCGCTCGCGGTCTTCGCATTTGCACTTCTCTCCCACGAGACCGCTGTCCTGCTGCCGCTCGTATGCATCCTTCTTGAGTATCTCCTCCCGGAGGGAGAGTCCCGGCAAGGGTATCTCAGGCCGCTGCCCTTTGTGTTGCTGGCCTGCGTCTATCTCGTCGTACGGCGGGGCGCGGCAGGGCCGGTCCCCCTCACGCAGCTGGACGCGTTGTCGCTCTTCAACGCCGGGGCGGTGATCGTCAAGAAGTACTTAAAACTTCTGCTCGTCCCCGATGGGCCGGTCACCGTCTACCGGTACCGGAGTGGTGCCTTTGAATCGCTCACTCCGGAGATCGCGGTCTCCTATGCCGTACTCGGCGGATTCGCCCTCCTCGGAGGGTTCCTCTGGAGGGCAAAAAAGAGAGAATACCTCTTCTGGTTGCTCTGGTTTTTCGTATTGATCTCTTTCACCTTTAACGTGGGAAATTTCGGTGACTACCTTCTCGCAGAAAAAAACCTCTATCTGGCCTGCCTCGGCCCCTGCGCGGCGGCAGCACGGTTCGCCGTCTCGCGGCGGCGCACGGGAGCGGCCACGCTGTTGGTTCTGGCGGCTTTCGCCGTCTATCATTCCGCAGAGACGTTCCGGAGGGGGTTCTACTGGAAAGACACCGTCACCTACCTGGAGCAGGCCCTCTCATTCTCGCCGGACTTCTCTCTCGGCCGCATCGCGCTGGCGAACAAACTTGCCTCCGGGGGGGAGTACGACAGGGCGGCCGCCGAATACGCAAGAGTGGCCGGCTCGCGGCCGGAGCTGGCGGGGTATATGAAGAAACTGATGGGAGAAGCCTACTTCAACAAGGGAAACGAACTGGCCTCTCAAGGCCGATACGGGCAGGCCCTCGCCGAATATGACAAGGCGCTGCCCCTCAAGGAAGACGTCTCATCCGTCTACAACAACGTTGGGAACGTCCATTACGTTTTGGACGACCAGAAAGGTGCGGCGGCCGCATGGGAAAAAGCGCTGAGGGCGGACCCGTCGAATGCGGAAGCCTGCTACAATATGGCCATGGCCCTTGAAAAAGAGGGTCGCATCGTGGATGCTCTTGTCTATTACCAGCGGTTTCTTTCCCTGGCTCCGGCTCGCGCCCCCGAAGTTTCTGACAGGGTGGAGGGGATCAGAAAGAGGGCGCGCGAACGCGCCCCCAGGAAGGGATAATCGATGAAGAAACCGGGGGGAGTGACGGCAAGCGCCATTCTTTCTGTCATCTTCTTCCTCGTCCTCTTTTATGTCCCCTTCCTTAATAAGGCCGTGCATATCGACGACGGGACGCTGCTGGAAATGTCGAAGGCCTTCGATTTTTCCCTTTCCGTCAAACCGGGATATGTAGCGTATTGGATGGGAAATAAGACCTTGAATTATTATCCTTTCAATGCGACCCATCCCCCGCTCATACCGTATTACCTGAAAATGGCAGGCCTCCTGACCGGGGAACGGGAGGAATACCTGCTGCACGCCTGCTTTCTGATCTTTCCGGCGCTCCTGCTCCTCGCGACCTATCTGCTCGCCGACGAACTGCGGATACCGCCGCTTCCGGCGCTGCTGGCGGTCTGCGCCAATGCGGCAATCCTGCCTATCGGCCATACCTTCATGGCCGATGTCCCGATGTTGTCGCTGTGGATGATCGGCGCGTATCTGCTAGTCTCCGGCATGAAGAGAACATCTCCGGGCAGAACGGCGCTTTCTTTTGCGGTGATGTCGGTCGCAGGACTTATTTCGTATCAAACATTTCTGCTGCTCCCCGCATTTTTCCTCTTTGTCGCACTCAGAAAAAAGACCGGCCTCAGCATGCTGCCGGTTTTTCTTCTCCCGCTTCTCGCCATAGGCCTGTTTCTGGTTTACGCATCGTCGCGCTATTCATCCCCGTTCAGCGGCACGCTGGGAGAAATATCCGGCGGGCTCCGGCCGGACAGGCTTTTCAACAAAGGCATGAGCATACCCCTTTACCTGGGGCTTGCCATGCTGTTCATCCTCCCGCTCAGGTACAGGGAGATCGCTTCGTCGAAAAAAAAGACCTTCGCGGCCGCGGCCGCCGTGCTGCTTGCCGTACCGCCCGTGCTGAGCCTGGCCTATCCTTTCTGGAGCAGCCTTTGGCTGATGCTGCTTGTATCGGTTGGACTTTTTTCGATCGTTTATGCAGCCCACATCGCCCTGGTCGAATTCGATGACAGGCCCCTCGGTTTCTTCCTGATAGCATGGACCCTGATCGTAATCGCATACAACCTGTTCGTCCTCCCGTTCGGGTCAGTCAGGTATATCATGCCTGCGGTGCCGCCGATGGTGTTCCTCTTCATGAATAAAACGTCCGGGAAAAGGGCGCTGATGGTCTCCGGGGTCCTTACGGCGCTGCTCGGCCTCGCCGTTGCATATGGCGATTATCTGTACGCGTCCTCCTATAGGGATTTCTCCGCTCAGGTCAGGAACGCTGTCGGGCCGGAAAAAGGGAGAGTTTGGTATATCGGTGAGTGGGGAATGCATTACTACATGCAGAAGGAAGGATTCCGCTACCTCACCGCGGATTCGAACGAACCCGGGCTGGGCGACCTGATTATGATCGCGGATATTCCGAAACTCTGGTCCCCCTCTCCTCTGCTTTATCGCAGGATCGAGCTTATCGACGTCGTGGAAATGAATTCAGGGTATCCGCTGAGACTGATGGGTCTCGGGATAAAAGCCGGATACTATTCATCCCTGTGGGGATATAAGCCTTTTACAGTTTCTCGTCTGCCCGTCGAACGATTCGGCGTGTTCAGGGTGTATCGCAATCCATGAGGACGGGCGCGACTGTGTTATAATTTTATACGATATGTTCCACGCATTTCATGACAGCCGCTTGGACGTCTTTTACTGAGAAAAACGTATGCTCCTTGACAAAAAATAATCGTCGTCATGCCCGCATACAATGCTTCAAAGACCCTTGAAATGACGTATGACGAGATCCCGCTGGATGTTGTGGACGAAGTCATCCTGGTAGACGACGCAAGCAGGGACGACACCGCAGAAAAGGCGCTGGAACTGGGGATTCATACGATCATCCACGCCCGAAATCTCGGATACGGCGGCAATCAAAAGAGCTGCTACAGGACAGCTCTCGCAAAAGGCGCTGATGTGATTGTAATGCTCCACCCGGATTATCAGTATTCGCCGAGCCTCATCACAGCCATGGCGTCGATGGTGATATCCGGACATTACGACGTTGTCCTGGGTTCACGTATATTAGGCGGAACTGCCTTAAAAGGCGGAATGCCCGCCTACAAATATATCGCCAACAGATTTCTTACTCTCATCGAAAACCTCGCGCTCGGCGTAAAGCTTTCGGAGTACCATACAGGGTATCGGGCTTTCCACAAGAAGGTGTTGCAGTCGCTTCCTCTCGAAGAAAACTCAGACGACTTCGTATTCGATAACGAGATGCTTGCCCCAGGCGGTCTATTTCGGCTTCAGAATAGGCGAGATTAGCTGCCCGACGAAATACTTCGAAGACGCCTCATCAATAAACTTCAGGAGAAGCGTACAGTATGGACTCGGCGTTCTTTCCACATCCTGCAAGTATCTGCTCCAGAAAACCGGGATAGGGCATTTCAGGATATTCGGCCACGCCGGGAAAAAGCTGGGACAGCAGGATCAATAGCTTTCTTTTGCGCCGACCGGAACTCGTCAGCCACGGATTAACTCATGAGCGCATAGTGCACCGTAACTCACTGCGCTACCCGTCCGGCCCCGTCGCGTTAGACGTTCTCGACCATCTCCCAGACGCCGCAGGGGCAGACGCCGGCGCAGAAGCCGCAGCCGATGCATTTCTCTTCGTCCACCACGTATTCGTACGCGCCGCCGGGATGCTCTATCCGGGAGATCGCGCCCCAGTAGCAGGTCGCCTCGCACATATGACAGTCGCGGCATGTGGCGCAGGACATACACTTGTTCGCCTCGGCCTCAGGAGTGAAGTCTCCGGAGCATGCGTCATAGTACTCTTTCTTGATCTTCTCGTAGGCGATCACCTGCTTTATCTCAGGCCACCGCGGCGCATGCGCCATCTGGTAGTGGATATATTCAGCAGCGAGCCTGCCGTGGCCGATCGCATGAGTCACGAGACCCAGGCCGGTGACGTCTCCGATCGCGTAAACCTTCACGTCAGATGTCTGGTATGCGTCGTTCACCTTGATCCAGCCCCGCTCGTTATGGACCGAGGCTGGAAGGAAGTCGAGCTTCGGCACGTCGCCGACCGACATGACCACTGCGTCTGCGTCGACGTATGAGCCGTCCTTGAAGAAGAGTTTCCTTTCCTTCTTATCGTATCTTTCGGTAAGCCTCGGCCAGAGCACCTGCGTGCCCTTTGCCCTGGCAATCTCCATCTCCGGGCCGAAGGCGGCCGGCTTCTGGATGTCCACGGCGGTCACCGAAGAAGCACCCATGTTGAAGGCCTCGGAGGCCACGTCCATTCCGACGTTTCCTGCGCCGATCACGACGACCTTCTTGCCCTTCAGGTCGTGGTGTTTCCCGGCGTTGATTTCTCTGAGGAAATCATACGCCGCGATCACGTCTTCCGAGCCTGGGAAGGCGATCTTCCTCGGTTCGTGCGCGCCGATTGCGATGATCACCACTTCATACTTCTTGTAGATCTCCTCGAACTTCTCCTTCGTAACCTTCGCATTCAGATGAATACCGACGCCGAGTTCCCTGAACCGCGACACCTCTTTTTCGAGGATCTGGTGCGGGAGCCGCTCCCTCGGGATGCAGTATTCGATCTTGCCGCCGAGTTGGTCGCCTGCCTCGAAGATATCGACCGTATGGCCCTTGAGCGCCAGCTGCCATGCCGCGCTCATGCCGGCGGGGCCGCCGCCGATCACCGCGACTGTATGTCCCGTTGCCGCCTCTTTTTTCGGCGCAGGGAGGTCGAGGGCAAGGCCGCCCAGCTTGTCGATCGCCAGGGGCGCATCGATCATGCCGCGCGTGCAGCTCTGCATGCAGAGGTTCGGGCAGATCTGGCCGCAGACCGTAGCCGGAAGCGGGCTGTATCTGAGCACAAGTTCGAGAGAGTCCTGGAGCCGTCCCTGTCTGATCAGCATCGCCCGCTTGTGCGACGGGATCTGCGTAGGGCAGGCATACGCACAGGGCGGCGCATATTTTTCGTTCGACCAGACCGGCTTGTTTCTCCGTTCCGTGCCGGTAGTGATATAGGGAAGGAGCGTAAGGTCGTGGTCGAGGTATTCGGCGAAGATGCCCCCCTTACCGACCGCCTCTTCCCAGTTCTTCTTCCGGAACTCAGAGGTCGACATCTTGAACCATCTGCGCTGCCGCTTCTCCTGAGGCGTATACGCCATCAGTTTCTTCCAGTCGCCGGCGGACTTCGTCAGTTCTTTGTAATATGACACGCGGTCGATCGCCTCGAGGTAGGGCTTCATGTTCGTCTTCAGCCATTCCCAGTCCTGCTCGGTCAGGTCCAGCAGCTTAACGTCCTTCTCGCTGTATCCCTGGATCGGGCCCCGGAAATAGATCATGCCGCCGACCATACCGACGCATGGCCTGTAGCCGAGGACGTTCTCCGGGTTCCTCGAATCGACGCCGCAGACCACCGCGATACCGCCGGCCTTGAACTCGGCAAACGAATCTCCGACATTCCTGAAATACCACGACTGGGGCGGATCGAAACGAGGGTTATGCTTGGTCATCGTGTCACAGCGCGCGCCGCCGCTGCCCTGCACATAGAGGACGCCCTGGGCCGCCGCGTTCCACGCGCCGTTCGTAACGTCGCCCAAAACGGTGATCTTCGCGCCGCAGTTCACCCAGCCGACGTCGTCCGAGACGCTGTTTTTCACCACGATCTCGGTGCCGTCCATGCCCATGCTGCCGAGCCTCTGGCCGACCGGTCCTTCGACCGTGATCCTCACCGTCTCGCCGCGCGGCCAGATCCTGCCGCCTATGCCGTGCTGGCCGTCGGCGATCACATGGAGCGCGCGCGCGCCGTCCTGAACCGCCTGCTGGATATGCTCTTCGAGTATCCGCGAGGGAACGCGGCTGCCCTGCACGCTGCCGCGCAGGAGCGCCTTCGCCCCTTTGAGATCGAGGATATTCTCAGCCGCTGCTGCGGCAGGTAAGGGGTGAGGGGTAAGGGGCTTCTTTGCGCTCCGCTCTCCTTTGGTCTTCACCTTTGCCTTTTCGCTCTTCACACCTGACACCTTACTCTTTACGGCACTTTTCACTTTTAACTTATTACTTTTCACTGTCTTTTTAGCAGGCATAGCTGATTCCCAGCCTCTCTGCCATCGCCTTGTCGTCGATGCTCAGACCGTCGGACATGCCGATCGGGATTTCGGTAGACCTTCCCATCGGGGCAAATATCTTTCTCATCTCCACGTCAGCCGCCTTGAACACCTCCACGACCCTCTCCGCAACCTTGTCGGAATCGAGCCTGCGGTAGAGCTTGGGGTCCTGCGTCGTGATGCCCCGCGGGCATTTGCCGGTATTACAGAGGTTGCACCGGTTGTATTCGTCCCCGAAGCAGTCCGCGGCAGTCTGCATAAGGTACTTGCCGACCGAGACGGCTGATGCGCCGAGCATGATGAGCGCCGCCGCGTTCGCCGCGAGATTGCCCCTCTTGCCGATGCCGCCCGCCGCGATAAGCGGAAGCTCGTTCTGCTTGCCCTGCTTGACGAGGTCGAGGTAGCACTCCCGCAGGTTCGATGCGATAGGATGCCCCATCTTGTCCATAGAGACGTTATATGCCGCGCCGGTGCCGCCGTCTTCACCGTCGATGGAGAGCGCGGCGGCGTAAGGGTTTCTCGCCAGGTTGTTCAATACCGCCTTGGCCGTCTTCGTCCCGGAGATCTTCGGATAGACCGGCACGCGGAACCCCCAGGCCATCGACATGGACTGGATCATCTTCGCCACCGCCTCCTCGATCGAGTATTTTGTCTGGTGCGTGGGAGGCGAGGCGAGGTCCACGAACTGCGGCACCCCGCGGATCTTGGCGATCAGCTTCAGCACCTTCTGGGCCATCAGCAGGCCGCCGTCTCCGGGCTTCGCGCCCTGGCCGTATTTGATCTCTATCGCCGCAGGGTCCTCGACCATGTGCGGGAGCGAGCGGACGATCTCGTCCCATCCGAAATAGCCCGAGGCGATCTGGATGATGAAGTACTTCAGATATTTCGACCTCAGAAGCCGCGGCGGCATTCCGCCTTCGCCAGAGCACATAACGACCGGGATATTCTCGACCTCATTGAGATACGCGACTCCCATGGCAAGGCCTTCCCACATCGGAGGAGAGAGAGCGCCGATCGACATACTGCCGATCATGATCGGGAAGATCTCCCGCACGGGCGGAATGAACTTCCCGGAAGACTTGTCGACGACAAGCCTGCCGTTTTCGACCGTGAGGGGAAGTTCCTCCGGAGGGAGTATCCTGCCGAGAAGCGAACGCACCCTGAACTCATGCCTGCCTGCGTCGAGGGCCGGGTCGGTCAGCATCGAGATCCTCGTGAACTTCAGCCGGTCGAGGGTCGAAAGCGCCGGGTCGTTCCTCCGGCCGCCGCGCTTGTATGCGTCGCCGCCCTTGTTCTTGTAGTGAAGGAGCTTGTTCTGCGGGTTGAACTCCGGCTCGATCGCCTCGTTCGGGCAGACCAGAGTGCAGCTGCCGCAGCCGACACAGTAGCGCTCCATGTCGGTCACCTGCTCCACGACCTGGATAACGGAGCGGCTCGCTACCGGGGTCGGCACCGCGCCTTCGGACTTCACCGTGCGCTGCACCTTCACGGTCGCCTCGATCGCCTTGACCGGGCATACCGCCGTGCACCTGCCGCAACGCTTGCAGCGGTCGTCCCTCCAGCGGACGATATAGGGGAATTCTCTCAGTGAGAGCTTATGGTTGTTGTCCAGTCTTACCCCTGCTGCTGGTTCCATACCCTCACCTTATCAGCGTTCGGCGAAACAATGACCATATCATATTTCATCGGAAAGATGTCCTCCGGCCTTTCCCTCTTCGGGATCGCCCTGTCCACGCCGCATTCTTCCGACATGAGCGCATATTTGCCCCTCACGCCGCCTACGACGCCAGGGCGCAGTTTCTTCGAGTCCTGCAGCATGAAACAGGTGCCGTCGGGCGTAAACCCGATCACCATGTTCGGTCCGTCTATGCAGAGGGAGCGGAGCGACTGCTTCATGAGGCGCACAGCTCCGGCATCGGGCCGCCGGTCCATCTCCGCCGCCTTGAGCGGCGTGATCACGTCTTTGTAGTAGTGGAGCGGATAGCCGAGCTGACGCACCGTGTAATGCAGTATGTGGGTGAAGACCTCACTGTCGCTGTTATACCCTATGTAGCCTGGGAACCCCCTTGACATGAGATATTCTCTGATGGGTACGAATGCAGTATTTTCGCCGTTTGTCATCGAAGCATACCCCTGGATAAAGAAGGGATGACATGCATAGAGGTTGATCGCGTAGTTGGTATTCTGTCTGCCCTGCGCAAATACGATCTTCGCGGTGATCCCGTCCCTGTCCAGACCGAAGAACTCGGCCACCTCGAGCGGGTCTCCCACTTCCTTCAGCGCAAGGACATCTGGATAAAAGGAAAAGACGATGATCGATTCGTCCTCCTCTCCCATCCTTCTCAGCTGGAGACGGGTCCTCATGAGAAGGTCTTCTTTTTCGGACATCGGCCTGTCCAGATAGGATTCAGGATACTGATAGACCTTCGCAAAGTAATGGTCCCTTCTTTGGACGCCGGGCACTTCACGGACCGCCGGGGCCCAGACGTACTTCGCCTTGAACCCGTGGGTCTCCATATACCGGTCGACCGCGTCGAGACCCTGCTCGGAGCAGATGCCGGAGAGTATCGGAAAGCCTTTGAGCCCCTCGAATTCTCCTCCGAGGTCTTTCATGACAATGCCCATGCCGGAGCCGTCATGTCCCTCTTTCATCGTCTCAAGGGCCAGTACAGTCTCCATCGGGGAGAAGTAGTCAGATGATGTTATCGCTGCTAAACGGCACATTTTCTCCTCATCTTATCAAATTCCCGCCGACAATTTCAGCGTTAAAAAAACGCCTCTCAACCAACCGGTTGTTCAAGGCGTTGATGGCGTATTCACTTATACGGCAATCGGTTACCGTTTATATTAAAATTTAATCGTAAAAGTTGTCAATCGAACAACATGGATTTTTGTTTTCCACAAAAAAAAATCTGGACAACCAGCCTTCCTTAAGTATTTGTTAATAAAACATTATTTATTTCAGCGGAAGTTAATTCCAGCGTTCCTGTTATGCCCAAAAATCTTTTCTTGACAAGACATTGTCCTATCTTTTAAAGTAACGCCGAAAGGTAAACGGTCACCTATTGCCATGGATAAAATATCTACCGGGATAAGAGACCTTGACAGCCTGATAGACTCGGCTTATATCGGCGACAACGTGGTCTGGGAGACCGAGGCCGGAACGTCCGAAGACATCTTCATGCTCAACTTCATCAGCCGTTCCCTGTCTGAAGACAAGAACGTCATCTATGTCAGCTTCAACCGTTCGCCGCAGAGCATACTTCTGCACATGAACATAAAAGACCACCCCGAGAGACTCACCGTCCTCGATTGTTTTACGTCGGGAAAAGGGAAGAGCGACAGGGCCTTTCTGAAGTTCTACGAGACCAAGCACGATACCTTCCCGAAGATCATCCGGGTAAACAGGCCGGGCGACATCTCCCTTTTCAGCGAGACCGTGAATTCGATCCAGGACGGACTGCCCGAGGGCGCCCGTTACATTTTCGACAGTCTCACCGGCATGCAGGACCTCTGGGGAGACGAAAACAGCACATATAAGTTCTTCACCTATATGTGCCCGAGACTTTACGACCTTCGGACCGTAGCGTACTGGATACTCGAAAAAGAGGCCCATAGTCAGACCTTCAAGGCGAATCTCAGACATATCACCCAGGTCGTCATTGAGCTTTACAAGAAAAAAGAGAAACTCTTCCTGAAGGCGCTCAAACTTGACGGGAGGCCGGACAGGGAGGCATTCAAACCTCATTCATATGAGATGGAGGGCACCGGCATCCGGGTCACCCCGGTGAGGAAGGAGCCGTCGCTCAATATCGGAGACAGGATCAGGGAGGTGAGGACGAAACTCGGCATGTCACAGAAAGACCTGGCCGACAAGATCGGCCTCACCTCGAGCTTCGTCTCACAGCTCGAAAACAACCAGATAAGCCCGTCACTGAATTCCTTTCTCCAGATCTCCAATGCCCTCGGTATTAACCCTGCCCTGCTTCTCCAGAAGGAAAAAAGGCGTGACGACGCCGAATGGCTTCTCAGACGGGACTCGGTCATGAAGAGCCTATACAGAAGTGGACAGGGGTACCGCGTCTATTCGATAGTTTCAGGAGAGAAAACATCCGCCTATACGACGGTGATCGCTCCTGATGCTGAATTGGACAGACACTTCCTCGACATCAAGAAGGAGGAACTTATCTTTGTGGTCAGAGGAAGGATCTCGGTCAAGGTAGACAATAAAGAAAGGGAACTGAGGCAGGGCGATTCGATACTCCTGAAAGAGATTATGCCGAATTTCTGGCGGAATAAGACGGAAGAGGAGGTGGAGTTACTCGTACTGTGCACCTAAAAAAACGTTTATCACGGACTGTCGTAGCTGACTGAAATTCCTCAACGGATTTTTTTTGCCCGGCGGAGTTATTGATACTTATTTTTTTGATCGCAACTTAATTTTCACTTAATGAAGGAGGTGATGATTTTTTTGAAGGTATAGGGGAAAGGCGCGAAGATGACGACCTTCCGCTCCCTGTTCAGGGAGAAAATGAGAAGAGGTCGCTTTTCGTCAATTCTAAAAACCATAACAATCCGGAGGTAGGAATGATGAATTACGGTACTCCCAATGCAAGCGCAGCAACAGGAACAAAAAACAGGGTCTCGGACGCCAACCCGCAATCGGGCTTATGCTCCGTCTGTCTTGACGGCTGCCCAGGACTCTGCGAGGTCGGCAAGTCATCGTACAGGGGCAGGGAGGTGATCTATCCCGCCCCGTTCGGCAAGGTCACGGCAGGGGCGGTCAAGCAGTATCCCGTCGACTATTCCCACTTAAACATCCAGGGGACCTGCGTCGGCGCGGTCGGGATAGAGGCAGACTCGGACAAGGCCCTTTTCACGAAGGTCTCGACAGAAACCGAGATCGGCGGCAAGAACAAGATCAAACTCAAAATCCCGATCTTCACCGGCGCACTCGGTTCCACGAATATCGCAAAAGACAACTGGGACGGCATGGCGATAGGCGGGGCGTTGTCCGGAATCATGGTGGTCATCGGTGAAAATATCGTCGGCATGGACCCCCACGCGGAATTCAAGAACGGCAGGGTCGTGAAATCGCCCGAACTCGAAAGAAGGGTCAAGACCTACAAGCAGTGGCATAACGAGTACGGCGCCATCGTACTCCAGCAAAACGTCGAGGACGGCAGGCTAGGGTCGCCTGAATATGCAGTGGATAAACTCGGTGTGGAGTGCCTGGAACTCAAATGGGGCCAGGGCGCAAAGAACATCGGCGGCGAAGTGAAACTCAAGACCCTTGAAAGGGCGCTCGAACTGAAGAAAAGGGGCTATGTCGTGGAGCCCGACCCCGAAAACGCCGTGGTGGCAAAAGGGTTCAAAGAAGGCGCATTCAAGGAGTTCGAAAGACATTCGAGGCTCGGCATGGTCGAATACGATTCATTTATGGGGAGCGTCCAGCACCTCAGAAAGATAGGGGCGAAATTCGTATCCCTGAAAACCGGGGCATACCGGATCGCCGACCTTGCCCGCGCCATGCGCTTCGCCTCGGATGCGAAGATCGACCTTCTCACGATAGACGGCGCAGGCGGCGGCACGGGAATGAGCCCCTGGCGCATGATGAACGAATGGGGAATTCCGACGCTCTACCTTCAGTCGATCGCATACCGGTTTGCGAAGGAGCTGAGGGCAAAGGGGAAATACGTCCCCGATCTCGCGATCGCGGGCGGCTTCTCCCTCGAAGACCACATCTTCAAGGCCCTCGCTCTCGGCGCCCCTTATTTCAAGGCGGTCTGCATGGGAAGGGCGACGATGGTCCCGGCGATGGTCGGAAAGAACATCGACAGATGGCTCTCCGAAAACAAGCTCCCTCCGGAAATCAAAAAGCATGGGGAGAGTCTCGAGACGATCTTTGTCAGCGCGGAGACGCTCAAGTCGAAGTTCGGCAAGCGCTACAGCGATATACCCGCCGGCGCCCTCGGCATGTATACCTTCTGCGACAGGCTGCAGCTCGGACTCCAGCAGCTCATGGCCGGCGCAAGAAAATTCGGCGTCGAGCATATCGACAGGGCGGACCTCGTTTCCCTTACGCAGAACGCTACGGAAGTGACGGGCATTCCTTATGTGATGGACTCGGACGTCAAGGAAGCAAAGAACATCCTCTTCGGCAAAATATGATCACAGGGAGGGAGACGGCAACGCCGTCTCCCTCTTACAAGGAGCGGAGAATGAACAAGACGATGATTTCGATCCTTAAGGTCCTTGACGCACAGCACGACAAGATAACCGGCTCCAGGGAAATCGCCAGGAGGCTTACGGCCCACGGCATCGAACTGGCCGAGCGGACTGTCCGCTATCATCTCCGCATCCTCGACGAAAAAGGGTACACCCGGGTCCTGGGAAAAGAGGGCAGACAGATCACGCAGAAGGGCCGGGAGGAGCTTTCCCAGTCGCTTGTTTCAGAGAAGGTCGGCTTCGTAATCAACAAAATAGAGACCCTCTCTTATCTGAGCGACTTCGACATCGAGACCAAGCAAGGGAAGATCATCCTAAACGTGACCTTTTTCCCCGAAGACCGGTTTGCGCCTGCCTTGAAGGCGATGAAGGGCGCGTTCTCTTCGGTCTTCAACATGAGCGACAGGGTCATTACCGCAAGAAGCGGCGAATCCATCGGCGACGTGCCGGTGCCGGCCGGCCACGTGGGCTTCGGCACAGTCTGCAGCGTCACCATAAACAGCATCCTGCTCAAGGCCGGTGTCCCCGTAACCTCACGGTTCGGCGGCGTGCTCCAGGTGCAGGACGGAGAACCGTCGAGGTTCCTGGCGCTGATCAGTTACGACGGCTCTTCGCTCGACCCGCTGGAGATCTTTATCAGGAGCAGTATGACCGATGTAAGGAGCGCGGTCGCCCACAACTCCGGCAAGATCCTCGCGAGTTTCAGGGAGATACCCGCTGTCTGCGCCGACCGGGCCGGAGAACTGAAAATGAAGATGCAGGAAGAAGGGCTGGGCGGGATACTCGCGATAGGAAGTCCGAACCGGCCCCTTCTTGAAATGCCGGTCGGGACCGACAAAGCGGGCATCGTCGTAGTGGGGGGACTGAACCCGATTGCGGCGGTCGAGGAAGAGGGGATCGTCACGAAGAGCCGGGCGATGTCGACGCTCTGCGAATTCTCAAAACTCGTACGTTTCAGCGAAGTATCGTAAGGAGGCATCATGAAAAAGATAGAGGCGATCATAAAGCCGTTCAAGCTCGACGAGGTGAAGGACGCACTCAGCAACATCGGCATTCAGGGGATGACAATCAACGAAGTAAAAGGGTTCGGGAGACAGAAGGGACATACCGAACTCTACCGGGGCGCTGAATACGTGGTCGACTTCATCCCGAAGATCAAGGTAGAGATCATCGTCCCCGACAACCTCTCGGACGCGGCAATAGGGATCATCGAAAAGACGGCGAGGACCGGGAAGATAGGCGACGGGAAAATATTCGTAAGCCACGTCGAAGACGTCGTAAGGATACGGACCGGCCAGCGGGGTGAAGGTGCGGTGGGATAAAGTGAGAAGGAAGGCCGCCCAGACTCGTTATGCTTGCTTTTTCAGCGGTTTTTCACGTAAGCTAAAACATCAAAAATAGTGGAGGTTTACAGTGTTAAAAGTATCTGAAACTGCCGCCGAAAAGGCGAAGGAGATTTTGAAAGCCGAAGGTAAGGAGGGCTGGGGCCTGAGGGTATTTATCCACGGCGCGGGCTGCTGCGGGCCGAGCTACGGCATGGACATAGACGAAAATGCGAATGAGGGCGATGAGACCGTAGAAAAAAACGGGCTCAAGGTCTTCGTCGCAAAAGACGCGTATGAGAGCCTCAGCAACAAGGAGATCGACTACATAAAGACCGAGCAGGGCGAGGGTTTCGTGATCAACGGAGGCGAAGCGCCCTCCTGCGGTTCCGGTTCCGGCTCCGGCTGCAGCTCCTGCGGATAAACGCCCATACCTAAAATGTTCCCTTCTCACAGACCGAGAAGACTCAGGAAAACCGAGATCATCAGGAGGATGGTGAGGGAGACCTCCCTTTCTCCTGATGACTTCATCTACCCCCTTTTCGTCACCTTCGGGAAGAAGGTCCGCAAGGAAATAAAGTCTATGCCGGGGTGTTTTCAGGAGTCGGTCGACATGATCGTCCGGCATGCAAAGGAAGTCTATTCACTCGGCATACCGTCCGTCCTGCTTTTCGGCATTCCGGAGCAGAAGGACGAGATCGGCTCCGGGGCGTACGACCCCCACGGCGTTGTCCAGAAGGCGATCAGGGAGATAAAAAATAAAGTCCCCGAACTCTATGTGATCACCGATGTCTGTATGTGCGAGTATACAAGCCACGGCCACTGCGGGATCATCGAAGGCGGCGACGTAAAGAACGATGCCACGCTCGAACTTCTCGCAAAGGAGGCGGTATCGCACGCGAGGGCCGGCGCCGACATGGTGGCGCCCTCGGACATGATGGACGGCAGGGTCGGCGCGATACGAACCGCGCTCGACGGCGAGGGGTTCTCCGAAACGCCGATCATGAGCTACGCCGCGAAATACGCATCGGCCTTTTACGGCCCCTTCCGCGAGGCTGCGGAATCGACCCCCCAGTTTGGCGACAGGCGGTCCTATCAGATGGACCCGGCCAACAGACGGGAGGCGCTCAGGGAGGTGGCGCTCGATATTGACGAAGGCGCCGATATCGTGATGGTAAAGCCTGCGATGACCTATCTCGATATCATTTCGGATGTAAGGGAAAATTTTGATCTGCCGGTGGCCGCGTATAATGTGAGCGGGGAGTATTCGGTCATTAAGGCCGCCGCAAAGCTCGGCTGGATCGATGAAACGCGCGCCATGCTGGAAGTGCTGACGTCCATCAAAAGGGCCGGCGCGGATATTATCCTCACTTACTTCGCAAAGGAAGCAGCTAAGGCGCTTAATAAGTAGTCAGCCGTCACCACACCGAAAAAAGCCTCCGGTAATTGTGCCATTCCGTTTTCAGGCAGCCGGCCTCTTGTAATGAAAAATCCCTGTATGTCTTTATATCGAGACCGCTTTCCGTTTCTGTCATCTTGACCGCGCCGTCCCGGTCGGTCCTGAAGACCTTCATTCCCGAAAGCATTCCCAGCATCTCCGGGCTTGGGTGACCGAAAGAGTTTTCCCGGCCGACGGATATGACCGCCACGTCCGGGGCAACCGCAGAAAGAAACTCCTCGTTCCCTGACGTCCTGCTGCCGTGATGAGGCACCTTAAGAACATCCGCGCGCACCCACTGCCCGAGGTGCGAGATGTCCTCCTCACCCTCCTCCTCGACGTCGCCGCCGAACAGAAACGCTTTTTTCTTTCCGGAGACTCTCATTACAACGGAGGAATCGTTTTCCTCCCCATATTCGTTTCCGTCTGCTGTATAGAATTCCCGGTAAGGATGGAGCACCGTGATCGAGCAACATCCTGCGTCGATCACGTCTCCCCTGGAGAGCGTCCTCCGCCGCGGACCGGCCGTCTCCTGTGGATACACGACCCTTCCGTTGTCCCAGATCTCCTTCACCCGGAATTTTTCGAGAATGCGCTGCAGCCCGCCCGAGTGGTCGGGATGGATATGGGTCAGCACGACTGCGTCGACTCTCAGTATCCCTTCGTGATCAAGGAACGCCGCGGTCTCTCTCCCGGTCCGCCCGGTGTCAATCACGACGACCTTTCCGTCGGGAAACTCGACGACGGCGGAATCACCCTGCCCGACATCCAGAAAGGTCACCGCCAACTCCCTTTTCTCCAGGGCATGCATCAGCGCGTAGAAGAAGATCGGGATGAAGGGCAGCAGGAGAAGTGTCTTTTTCCTCCCAAATGCCAGATAGGGGATGAAACCCGCATAAAAGAATATGCAGAGCGCCGGGGGGAAGGCGGCCAACTTCACTGCCGCAAATGGGATCTTCGCCATCAGCCTCACAAGGGCCACTGAGAGGCCGGCCAACAACGAGACGAGCGGTGCAAAAACATAGTGGCCGGTCAGTAGAAAAGCGAAGGAAGATATCAGGGAAACAAGCACCAGGAGCGACCCTATCAGGGGCGATGCAGCCAGGTTCGCAAACGGCGAGATGACAGAAAAGTAATGGAAATAATAGGCGACAAGCGGCGCCATGCCCAAGGATACGATCAGTGCAAGAAGAACGGTTTTCTTGGCATACCGGAACAGCCGGTTGCCCTCTTCCTCCGCATTGTCTTTTTTTTCAGCCGCAAAGCCAATAAAAAGGACCGCGGTGAAAGACAGCTGGAAAGAAAGACTGAAGAGCACTCCGGGGTCCCACAACACAAGCAGAAAGGCGGCAAAAAAAAGGGAATTCAGCCAGGCACCCTTTCTTCCCAGAAGAAGACCTGCGAGGAAAAGAGTGATCATGACAAACGATCTGAAGGCCGGAGGCGCCGCCCCCGAAAGGCCGAGGTAGAAGACCATGAGGGGAAGGCAGAGCAGGGCAGCGGCCTGCGAGGGCGTAAGATATATGGTCAATCTCTCGAGAAGGCCGTACGGCAGCCTCTTTATCAACCAGACGAAGGTACCGAACATCATCACCGAAAAGAGGCCGAAGTGCGTGCCCGAAATGCTTAAGAGATGGGCCAGGCCGGTCGCACTGAAATCTTCCCTCACCTCTGCGGTCACGAACGAAGTCTCTCCGGTCGTCACCGAGGCGATTAGTCCCGCCGAATCTTTCGCGAACCTCCCGAGAAGGTAATCATTGAGGAGTGCCCTCTTCGCCGCGAAAAAATGCTCGACCGAAAAACTCGCTTTTCCTATCTCCTCAATCGAAGCAACGTAGCCATAGAGCCTCCTGGTTCCCGAAGCTCCGGGGTTCAATCTCGTATTCTCTTTGCTGGCTTTCAGAGAGACCTCATACTCTTCTTCCGGATCGGCGCCGACATCGGAAAAAATGCTCACCTCTTTTCCACGTAGTTCTTCGATCTCGTCGCCCGTTTCCCCGTCAAAAGCGGTCTCCACGCTGAAAACCTCCAAAGGATTTTCCGCGGGGCCCTCCGCCTTTGGTACAAAACGGCCGATGAGCCTAAGTTCCTTGTTCCAGACATCGAGTGACTCGACGGACGGGGAATATCTCAGAAATGCATAGGCGGCCCCCAACAACAGCAGCGGCACAAGGAGATATTTCTTTTTCGCCGTGGAATAGACCGCCGCAGAAAGCGCAAGGAGCAGGCTTGTTGCCGGAAAAAACCGGAAGAGGTAGAAAAGAACTGCGCCTAGGAGAAAAGGGGCGAAGATCAGCACGCCGCCAAGCTCCGCGAACGAAATGTCTCCCGATCCCCCATAACACGATCCCCCTTCTTTAGCGTTAAACGTAAAAAGTTAAAGGTAAAAGGTCATGCAAAAAAAAACCAAAACAACGATAAAGCTTAAGATAAATAAACCGGCCTTTCGTCTTTAACTTCTAACCATTCACCTTTAACCTTTCACGTCTTCTACTCTACTGCATCTTCTCCTTGATCACCTTCGCGATATCTTTCCCCAGTTTTGTGATAAGTTTCTCGTCCTCGCCCTCCAGCATGACCCTTATCTTCGGCTCGGTACCGGACGCCCTGACCAGCACCCTGCCCCTGCCGCCGAGCTTCTCCTCCGCTTTGGTCACCGCGGCTTCGATCTCCGGAATCGTGCGGATATCATGCCTCTTCTCCACCTCGACATTCAGGAGCACCTGTGGAAAAAGCTTTATCCTGCCCGACAGTTTCGAAAGAGCGGATCCGCTGCTCTTCATCAAACTGAGGACCTGCACCGCGGTAATAGGACCGTCCCCGGTGGTGTTGAAATCGAGGAATATGACGTGACCGGACTGTTCACCGCCTATATTGAACCCTCCTTCGAGCATCTGCTCGACTACATACCTGTCGCCGACCCTGGTCCTGAGGAGGCGGATGCCCTGCCGTTCGAGAAATTTTTCGAGCCCGAGATTGCTCATAACCGTGGCGACGACAGTCCCGCCTTTCAGCTTACCGGCCGCATGCATGTCTGCTGCGCATATCCCCATGATGCAGTCGCCGTCGACGATCCTGCCCTTTTCGTCGCAGAGCAGCGTCCTGTCGCCGTCGCCGTCGTGGGCGATCCCGACATCGGCCCCGTTTTCGAGCACCGCGCGCCGGAGCGCCGTCATATCCACGGAACCGCACGCCAGATTTATATTGGTGCCGTTCGGCCTGTCATGTATCGAGACCACCTCTGCGCCGAGTTCCCTCATGAGCCATGGGGTCGTCTTATAGGCGGCCCCGTTGGCGCAGTCGACGACCACTTTCAGCCCCTCGAGAGTTGTGCCCCGTCTAAGGGTGGACTTGATATACTCGATGTAGCGACCTGTTGCGTCGTCGAGCCTGAACGCCTTTCCGACCTCTTCCCCCTTTGGCCTGAACCGCTCGATCGAATCGTCGGCAACGAGTTCCTCTATCCTCTTTTCGACCGCGTCAGGCAGCTTGAATCCTTCATGAGAGAAAAACTTTATCCCATTGTCCTGGAAGGGGTTGTGGGAAGCCGAGATCACGATGCCTGCGTCGATCCTCAGGGTCCTGGTGAGAAAAGCGATCCCGGGGGTAGGAAGGGGGCCGACGAGCGTGACGTTCATGCCCATGGAACATATCCCCGAGGTAAGAGCGCTTTCGATCATATATCCCGAAAGCCTCGTGTCCTTGCCGATCAGCACCATGTTCCTTCCGTGCAACTCCTTGCGGAGCACTGTTGCTGCGGCCATGCCGATCCTCAGGACGTTTTCCGGCTTCATCGGGTGCCTGTTGATCCGCCCCCGTATGCCGTCTGTACCGAACAGTTTCATATCCTTTTGCCTCCTATGACAACCGTGACCTTGACCGTGCTCGTGTCAGGCTTGATATTCGCACCTGCTACGTCGATATTCAGTTCCTGCGTCGTAGTTTCGTTCACCCCCGAGATATCCATCACGTCGGTCTTCACCGCGGCGATCCTTCTAAGCTCAGTCTTCAGCCCCCGCACGACTATGGTCTTCGGATCCACCTGAACTGACTTGACGTAGAACCCCTGTTCCGGTGTCCCCGAGATCACGGGATTCACCCTCACGGACTTCACTGCGGTCTCGTCAAGCCGTATCTTGACCGCCGAAGGGTCCACATTCGCAACCGACATCGCATACGGCAGCCTTACGTCGTCATTGTTAATATGGTAACTCCCCTCGCCCTTTTTCGCCTTGCCGAGATCGATAAAGACCCTGATGTCGGACGACTTCACGCTCTTCATCAGTCTCTCCTGGCCCCTGACGGTCACATTCACCGATTTGGCGCTGGTGGTTACGATGCCGAGCCCCACCGGGATGTTCTTGAATTCGATCGGGATCTGCAGAGACATCTCGGACTGTCCGCGCGAGGTCACAAAGAACCACAGAAGCACCGACA
>Ga0316624_10000146_pt1 | contig 21315 bp, 19 predicted proteins | sample OWC_Aug_N3_C1_D5_FD_207657 | JGI IMG/M metagenome (GOLD analysis project Ga0316624, IMG submission 207657) | Wetland soil microbial communities from Old Woman Creek delta, Ohio, United States - OWC_Aug_N3_C1_D5_A | ecosystem: Environmental > Terrestrial > Soil > Wetlands | place: USA: Ohio... | reverse complement strand
TGCCCGCCGAGCGCAGCGCGGCGGAGCCGCTGGTCGTGAGCGTCACGCAGGGCGGCACCTACCTCGTCAACCAGCACGAGCTCATCAACTCCAGTCCCGAGACGCTGCGCGCGGCCCTCCTCAAGGAGGCCGGCACCAATCGCAGCATCCGCGTCACGCTGCGCGCGGACGCGCGCGCCACACACCAGTCCGTCATCACCGCCATGGACGTGCTCGGACGCCTCGGTTTTGCCGAGGTCAACATCGCCACCGTCAAGGACGAGCCGGCGGGCAAGCCTTGAACGATACGCACCGAGTTGTCGCGGCGAGCGCGCTCGTGCAGCGTCGCGGGGACGAGGGCGCGCTGCGCGACTACCGCAGGCTCCTGAGCTACGTGCGGCCCTACCGCACGCAGTTCACGCTCGGGATCCTCGGCGCCATCCTCTTTGCGCTGACCATGACCAGCTTCGCGCTGTTCGCCAAGAAGTTCGGCGACGGCACCTTCACGCAGCAGGACCCGCGCACCATCGTGTGGGTGCCGCTGGCGCTGGTGGGCCTGTTCATCCTGCGCGGTATCGGGGACTTCACCCAGACCTACTTCATGGGTTACGTCGGCCGGCGCGTGGTCAGCCAGATCCGCGCCGAGGTGTTCCGGCGCATCCTCATGCTGCCGGTGTCGTACTTCGACCGCAATTCCTCGGCGGCGCTGCTCTCGCGCCTGACCTACAATACCGAGCAGATCGGCCAGGCGACCACCGACTCGATCGTCGTCGTGGTGCGCAGCGCCCTCACCATCGCCGGCTCCATCGCCTTTGTCCTGTGGATGAACGCGCGCCTGTCGCTGATCGCGCTCACCATGGGCCCGCTGGTCGGTTGGCTCGTGTCGATCATCAACCGCCACTTCCGCCGCTACAGCCGCCGCATCCAGGACTCGATGGGGGACGTCACGCGCGTCGCCAAGGAGAGCTTCGAGGCACCGCGCCTGGTGAAGGTCTACAACGCCGAGGAGCACGTCAACCGCCAGTTCGACGCGGTCAACGACCACAACCTGCGCTCCAACATGCGTCTCATCCTCACCCGCGGGCTCTCGAACCCGGTGGTGCAGCTGCTGACCGCGATCGGGCTGTCGTTCGTGCTCTCGATCGCGATCGCCGACGCCATCCATGCGCGCATGAGCATGGGCGACCTGCTCGGCTTCTTCACGGCGCTGGTCAGCATCGCCCAGCCGCTGCGCGAGCTGGTCGGCGTCGCCGGCCCCTTACAACAGGGCATCGCCGCCGGCCAGAGCCTCTTTGAGCTGCTCGATGAGCCGGTCGAACCCCAGGGCGGCACGCTGACGACGCTGCGCGCGCGCGGCGAGGTCGAGTTCGACCACGTGTCATTCAGCTACGGGACACGGGAGCCGCCGGCAGACAGCGGCGGCCGGCGCGCCGCGGCGCTCGCGGACGTGTCGCTGACGGTCGCGGCCGGGCAGAGCGTGGCGATCGTGGGCCGCTCCGGCAGCGGCAAGTCGACGCTCGTCAACCTGCTGCCGCGCTTCTACGACGTCACCGCCGGCAGCGTGCGCATCGATGGTGCCGACGTGCGCCAGTACGCGCTGAAGAGCCTGCGCGAGCAGATCGCGGTGGTGAGTCAGGACGTGGTGCTGTTCAACGACACCATCCGCAACAACATCGCTTTCGGGCGCGACGTCCCGGATGCGGCCATCGAGCGTGCCGCCGAGGCCGCGCACATTCTGGAGTTCGTGCGCAGCCAGCCGCAGGGGCTCGACACGGTGGTCGGCGACCGCGGCATGCTGCTCTCCGGGGGGCAGCGCCAGCGCATCGCCATCGCCCGGGCACTGCTGAAGGACGCCCCGATCCTGATCCTCGATGAGGCCACGTCCGCACTCGACACCGAGGCCGAACGGCACATCCAGGCGGCACTCGCGCAACTGGTGCGCAACCGCACCACCTTCATCATCGCCCACCGCCTCTCCACCGTGGAGCAGGCCGACCGCATCATCGTGCTCGATGGCGGGCGCATCGCCGAGAGCGGCACGCACCAGCAGCTGCTCGCGTACGGGGGCCTGTACGCGCAGCTGCATCGGCTGCAGTTCTCCGACTGACGGCAAGAGCTCAGCGGGGCGCGATGCAGGAACGGCTCACCGCGCGCTGGTACGCGTCCGACCCGCGCCCCTCGGCGCTGCAGCCCTTAGGCTGGCTGTACGGGGCGGCGATGCGGCTGCGGCGCCGCGGCTACGAGGCCGGCTGGCTGCGTGCGCAGCGCGTGGCAGCCGCGGTGATCGTCGTCGGCAATCTCACCGTCGGCGGCACCGGCAAGACGCCCTTCACGCTGTGGCTTGCGCAGCAGCTCGCCGCGCGCGCGCTGCCCGTCGGCATCCTCTCGCGCGGCTACGGGCGGCGTGGGCACGCGCCGCGCCTCGTGCAGCCCGGCGCGGACTATCGCGAGGTGGGCGATGAGCCGCTGCTGCTGGCGCGCCGCAGCGGCTGCCCGACCGTCGTGGCGCGCGCGCGTGCCGCCGGTGCACGCCGGCTGCTCGAGCTCGGCGCGCGCGTCATCGTCTGCGATGACGGGCTGCAGCACCTGGCGCTGGCGCGCGACTGCGAGATCGTGGTGATCGACGGGGCGCGCGGCTTGGGCAACGGGCGCCTGCTGCCCGCCGGCCCGCTGCGCGAGGCGCCGGCGCGGCTTGCCCGGGCCGACCTTCTGATCGTCAATGGCGCGCCCGAGCACGCCTCGCTGGCGGGGCTCGCCGCGGGGGGCACGCTGCTGCGGATGGACCTCATCGGCGCGCAGGCGCTGCGGGTCGACGGCACGGCGGTGCAGCAAGCGCTGGCGGACTTTCGCGGCGCCCGCGTGCACGCCGTGGCGGGCATCGGCAACCCGGGGCGCTTCTTCGGCGCCCTGCGCGCGCAGGGACTGCAGCTCATCGAGCACGCCTTTGCCGACCACCACCCGTTCGTGCGCGCGGACCTGGCCTTCGGGGATGCGCTTCCGGTGCTCATGACGGAGAAGGATGCCGTAAGATGCGCTGCATTCGCCGACCCGCGCCTCTGGTACGTACCGGTGCAGGCGCGCTTCAGCGACGCGGACGCGCACCTCATCCTCGGTCGCGTGCTCGCGCACACGGGCGATGCTGCGCTCGCCAGGAGTTAGATAAGCCGATGGATGCACGCCTGCTGGAGATCCTCGCCTGTCCCGTGTGCAAGGGCACGCTCAAGTACCAGAAGGAGGCGCAGGTGCTGGTGTGTCGCATGGATCGCCTCGCCTACCCGATCCGCGACGCGGTGCCGGTGATGCTCGAGGAAGAAGCGCGCCAGCTCCCCGCCGACGACCCGCTGCTGGATCGGTAAGGCCGCAGGCACACCGCGCGTGTTCCGGGTGGTCATTCCAGCGCGCTACGCCTCATCGCGGCTGCCGGGCAAGGTGCTGCGCGAGATCGCCGGCAAGCCCATGCTGCAGTGGGTGTACGAGCGCGCCTGCGCCGCGGGGGCGCAGGAAGTGCTCATCGCCACCGACGATGAGCTGATCGTGAGCGCGGCACACTCCTTCGGCGCGTCCGCGCAGATGACCGCCCGCGTACACGCCTCCGGCACCGATCGCATCGCCGAAGTCGCGCGCGACCGCGGCTGGGGGGCCGAGGAGATCGTGGTCAACGTGCAGGGGGATGAGCCGCTGATTCCCGCGGCCCTCATCCGCCAGGTCGGCGCGCTCCTCGAGCGGCACCCGCAGGCGCACATCGGCACGCTCGCCACCGCGGTCGAATCGGTCACGGAGCTCCTCGACCCGAATGCCGTCAAGGTCGTCACCGACGCCCAGGGGCGGGCGCTGTACTTCAGCCGCGCACCGATTCCCTGGAACCGCGACGGCGCGGCCGCAGGGGTTGCCAGCCAGCGCGACTTCGCCGGTGCCCGCCGCCACATCGGCGTCTACGCCTACCGCGTCGGTGCGCTGCTGCAGCTCGCGCAGCTGCCGCTCGGGGCGCTGGAGGTGCGCGAGAGGCTCGAGCAGCTGCGCGCACTCGAGCACGGGCTTGCCATCCAGGTGGACAACGCCCTCGAGCGCCCGGGCCCGGACGTGAACACGCTCGCAGATCTGGAACGCGTCTCGGCGCTCGTGGCACGCGGCGCCCGCTGAGGCGATAAGATTCACCCCCTGTGCGCACCCGCCGCGCGGCGCCCGCGGAGCTCACAATTGCTGACAGTTTTCAGCCCCGCGCCCCGGGCTTGTCCTGCCGAGATCCTGCCCCGATCTAATACAGGAACTTAACCCCGGGCCGCGGCCTCAAATTGATAGGTCCGGCGGGGGCTTAGAACTGTCAACGGGCCTCTCCGGACGGCGTTTTGAGGGTTGTGCGCTCCTTCAGCAGGGAACGACTGTGAACATGAACCGAAGCCAAACGATTCTCCGCAGGGCGCTCACGGGCGCGGTGCTCACGGGCGCTCTGCTGCTTGGCGCGTGCGTCACGGCACCCCCGCCGCGGGCGGCTGCGCCGCCGCCTGCCGCGCCGCCGCCCGCGCCGCCGCCGCCGAGTGAGGTGTACGCCTACCCGCAGCGCGGGCAGAGCGCCGAGCTGCAGGATCGCGATCGCTACGAGTGCAGCGTTTGGGCCACGCAGCAGACCGGCTTTGACCCGAGCGCGCCCGGCGTGCCGCCACAGCAGCGCGTGCAGGTCGTCTCCGGGCCGCCCTCGGGCGCCGGCACCGCGATAGGCGCGGTCACCGGGGCGATCCTCGGCGCGGCCATCGCGCGTCCGTGGGACGCCGCACCGGCCGCGCTCGCCGGTGCCGTCGTCGGCGGCACGCTCGGCAATGCGGCCGATCAGGCCAATGCGCAACAGACCCGGACCGTGTACGTTCCCGACCGGCGTGCCCAGGCGCAGCAGGCCCAGCAGGCGGCGAACTATCGTCGTGCCATCGGCGCCTGCCTGGATGCACGCGGTTACACCGTGCGCTAGGGACTCCCGAGGAGCACCGTCGTGACTCGCAGCATCCGTGGCGTGCTGGTTGCGGCGCTGGCCTGCATCGCCTGGAGCGCGCAGGCGCAGCCGCCGCCGGCGCACGGCCCGGCGCCGCGCGGCGCCCAGCACTTCGACGCGCGCTTCAACCACAACCACTATTACCCGATGCACGGCGCCTACGTGCGCGAGCTGCCGCACGCACCGGTCGTGATCAACCGCGGCAGCAGCAGCTTCTTCTACTCCGGTGGCGTGTGGTACCGCCCGCGCGGGCCACACTTCGTGGTGGTGCCGGCGCCGATCGGCGTGTTCGTGCCGGTGCTGCCGGCCTTCTATACGACGCTGTGGGTGGGTGGCCTCCCGTACTACTACGCGAACGACACCTACTACACCTGGAATGCCGCCCAGAGTGGCTACGAGGTGGTCGCGCCGCCCAGCGAGGAACAGGCGAGCACGCAGCCGCCGCCGGCCAGCGAGCAGCAGGCGAGCACGCCGCCGCCACCCAGCGATGAGCTGTTCGTCTACCCGCAGAACGGACAGTCCGAGGAGCAGCAGGCGAGCGACAAGTACGAGTGCCACAGGTGGGCGGCCGCGCAAAGCGGCTTCGATCCCACCCAGTCAGGCGGTGGCGTGCCGCCGGAGCAGGCCGGTGAGGCCCGCGACAACTATCAGCGTGCGACCCGGGCCTGCCTTGAGGGCCGCGGCTACAGCGTGCGGTAGCTGTGTCGGAAGAAGCGCCGCGGCGTGTGCTGCTGAGGGAAAATTCACTGCGGGATCCGGCGCTCCTGGGAGCCCGCACGCTGTGCCCGGGACCCCTCCCGGAGACGCGCGTGCACCCCATCTTCGGCTTACGATCGCAATGACGCCGCGAGAGAGCGCAATCGGCGAGGACGGCAGCCCGGCAGGCTGCTCAGGGCAGACCGCCGGCTCGGGGGCGGCCATCCTTGGCGTTGTCGCGTCATCCGTGACAGCCCCGAGCATGTAACCACCCTAGACTGACGTCGGTAGCAGCTCGGTGCGGTTCCGCACACAAGGTGCTAAACGCGACGGCTGTAGGGTACGGTGCCGAACAGATCCCAGGACTTGGCCCATGCACACTTGGTTGTGAGATTGGCCTGGGAGAAGGCAAATGATCCTCCACGTGTTCGGCGCTGCGGTTTACCTGGCAATCGTGTGGTCAGCACTTCAATATGAGGGCATGCGGCCGGAATGAGATACAGGTGGGCGCCTGCCCCGCACGTCCCTTCCTCTAAATGCGGGCGCGGCACCCATTGGGTGAAAACCGGGATGCTTTCCGCAGGGGGCGGCTGTTCGGATCGCCTAGCAGGCTTTCATTCCGGCGCACGCGACATGCGAGGCTAGGGCGCTGGGGGGGCGCGAGTCGCCTAACTTGTCGGGTCGCGGACGTGTCGGCGTAGCGCTTCTGAGGTGGCCGGCGATGAGAATCAAGATCGAAGTGGTCGAGCGCGCCGGCTGGTGGCACGTGAAGGTGTGTGGCCTACGCCATTCAAGATATCGCTCGCGGGCGGCCGCTGGGCGTGGCGCGAAGCGGCTCGCGGCGCGGCTGCAGAAGCTCAGCCTGCAGGCGCGCAGCAGGACAGGCCGCATGCAGCTCGGGCAGCGCCTGCGCGTCGCGCACTGCGAGCTGTACTGCATCCGGACTCTGCTGCGAGGTCGCCGCTGACAGCCGCCGCCGCGTGCGACTACAGAACGCCGCCTGCGGACGGCGCTCTCACTTCCACGATGGGTCTAGCGCCGGGCGCAAATCGCGGTCAATCGTGTCTTTAACGGCTCGTGACCGGCAAGGAGCCGGGGTGAACGACCTCGCCGGCATAGACGGCGGCAATGAGACGCGTCTCCTGCAAAGTGAGCCGGTTCGCGTCGGGTGTTTCGCAACAGGGGCCGAGATTGATGTTGCCATCCGGCCGGCGCGGCACCCCAGCTCTTGGAGCCGCTTGTGCGCAGCCGGATGTACAATCAGGACCGAGACCCGTCGCTGGATTGTACTGGACGCATCGGGACTGCCCCGGTGCCCGGGATGCGAGGGAATCTTGATTCGATAGGTTCTGCTCATAAGTGCTTCAGTGAGAATACTTTTCGTTTGTCTGGGCAACATCTGTCGCTCCCCGACCGCCGAAGGGGTGATGCGCGTGCTCGCCGCGCGCGAGGCGCCCGAGTTGTCGCTGGAATTGGATTCCGCAGGCACCGCGGGCTACCACGTCGGCGAGCCTCCCGACGCGCGTACGCGCACCGCGGCGGCGCGCCGCGGCTACGACCTCGGGCGCCTGCGGGCGCGCGTCGTGGAGCCGGCCGATTTCGAGCGCTTTGATCTGATTCTCGCGATGGACCAGGAGAACCTGCGCACCCTGCGCCGGCGCGCGCCGGACGCAGCGCGCGAGCGCCTGCGCCTGTTCCTGGAGTTCGCCCCGCAGAGCGACGTGCGCGAGGTGCCCGACCCGTACTACGGCGGCCCCAACGGCTTCGAGGAAGTGCTCGACCTAGTGGAAGAGGCCGCGCGGGGACTGCTGGCGCACCTCAGGCAGCGCGCCCGCGCGGCGTAGCGCGACCGTCTACTCCTCCGGGCCGCGGTCCCCGGGGGCCTTGTCCACGGGCGCGGACGACCACACGACGTAAGGCTTGTCCTCGGCCGCTGCGCCTTCCGGGCGCGGTGACGGCTCAAAGTGCGCCAGCGGCGCCGGCTCGTGCGCCGGTCCGGCCTCGCGTGGCTGGGCGTGGTACTCGCGCGGCGGTGCCGCGGCGCGCTCGTAGCTGCCGGTGGGCGCATCCGCTGAACCGTTGCGCGCGGCGCTGGACTCATGCGCCCCGGAGGGAGCCTGGAATTCGCCGGCGGATTCGTGCGCGGGCATGCCGCCCTCGACCGGCGCACCGGCCAGCGCAGCTTCGCGTGCACCCCCGCCACCACCGCGCCGGCCGCGGCGGCGGCCGCGGCGGCCGCGGCCACTGCGCTCGCCGCGCTCCTGGCGCGACTCCCCGGCAGCTCCGCTCGCCGCCGGCGGAGCATTAGGATCCAGCGGCAGGGTCTCATCGCGCGGCGCAAGTTCACGCGGCACGCTATCCCGCGGCGCGTGCTCACGCGGCGGGTTGTCGCCGCGCGGTGCAGCGCCGCGCTCGCCCGAGCGCTCCGGCCGGCGCCCCGGCTCGCGGTTGCGGTCGCGGTCGCGGTCGCGCTGATCGCGGTCCCGGCTGCGGTCGCGCCCGTCGCTGCGACGTCCCTCGCCGCGATCGCGACGCGCCCCGTCCCCGGAGCGCGAGTGGCGCGAGCGATCGCGCCGGCCGTCGTGGCGGTGGCCCTCATCCCGGCGCGGCGCGCGTGCGGGCGCAGGGGCTGCCGCCGCGGGTGCCGCCGGCGGCGTCGCCTGGATCGGTTCCCCGGCCAGCATCTTCTTGAAGCGGGCCCAGAAGCCGCCGCCCGCGTGGGTCTGCGGCGCGGCCGTACTCGCAGGCGTGGGGGCGGGGACCGCGGCGGGCGTGGGCATCGGAGTCATGACCGCCGGCGACAGCGTGGCCACCGCAGGTGCTTCCGGTACCGGCTTCTTGTCCTGGGCGGACCCGGGCTCGAAGACCTCAGGCGCGCTCGGCATGAGGTAGGTGGCCTGGCGGTGCTCCGGCAGGTCCATCTCATCATCGCGCACGCGCTTGATCGAGTACTCGGGTGTCTGGATGTTCTCATTCGGCACGATGATCAGTTCCGCCGTGCCCTTGTCCTCGAGCGTGCGCAGCCACTCGCGCTTCTCGTTGATGAGGTAGGTGGCCACGGGGACTGGTACCTGCGCGATGACGCGCGCGGTGCGGTCCTTGCGCAGCTCCTCGCCGATCAGGCGCAGGACGGCCAGCGTCATCGACTCGACGCTGCGGATGCTGCCGATGCCGACGCAGCGCGGGCAGACCAGGTGGCTGGATTCCCCGAGCGAGGGGCGCAGGCGCTGGCGCGACATCTCCAGCAGGCCAAAGCGCGACAGGCGCCCGATCTGGATGCGGGCGCGATCCATCTTCATGGCGTCGCGCAGCCGGTCCTCCACCTCGCGTTGGTTCTTCGGCGACTCCATGTCGATGAAGTCGATGACGATGAGGCCGCCGATGTCACGGATGCGCAGCTGGCGGGCGATCTCGTCCGCCGCCTCGAGGTTGGTGTTGGTCGCGGTCGTCTCGATGTCGCTGCCGCGCGTGGCGCGCGCGGAGTTGATGTCGATCGAGACCAGGGCCTCGGTGTAGTCGATGACGATGCTGCCGCCGGAGGGCAGCTGCACCTTGTGGGCATAGGCGGACTCGATCTGGCTCTCGATCTGGAAGCGCGTGAAGAGCGGGATGTCGTCGGTGTAGAGCTTCAGCTTGCGCTGCGCGTCCGCGGGCATGAAGCGCTGCATGTACTCCTGGGCCTTCTGGAAGGCGCCCGTGTCGTCCACCAGCACCTCACCGATGTCATCGGAGAGGTAGTCGCGCATCGAGCGGGTGACGGCGTCGCTTTCGCGAAAGACGAGGAACGGGGCCGGGCGGTCCTTGCTGGCCGCGTCGATCTGGTCCCACTGCGTCTTGAGGTTGTCCAGGTCCCACTGCAGCTCCTCCACGGAGCGCCCGACGCCGGCGGTGCGCACGATCGCGCCCATGCCGTCCGGAATCTGCAGCTGGCTCATCACCTCGCGCATCTGGTCACGGTCCTCGCCCTCGATGCGGCGCGAGACACCCCCGGCACGCGGGTTGTTCGGCATGAGCACGAGAAAGCGCCCGGCGAGGCTGATGAAGGTGGTCAGCGCCGCACCCTTGGTGCCGCGCTCCTCCTTCTCGACCTGGACGATGAGCTCCTGGCCTTCCTGGAGCAGTTCGCGGATGTTCATCCGCCCGCCCTGCGGCTGCTGGCGGAAATATTCCTTGGAGACTTCCTTTAAGGGCAGGAAGCCGTGGCGCTGGGCGCCGTAGTCGACGAAGCACGCCTCGAGGGAAGGCTCGACGCGCGAAATGCGGGCTTTGTAGACGTTGGCTTTTTTCTGTTCGCGGGAAGGTAAATCGATACTCAGGTCAAACAGCTTCTGTCCATCAACCAGAGCTACGCGCAACTCCTCTTCCTGAGTTGCATTCACTAGCATTCTCTTCATGTGCCCCTACTGTGCGGTGAGGGGCCGGCAAGAAAACGGCGGGAGGCCGCGGGCCGAAGCTTCCGCGGCAGCGAAGATTCCTTAAACCTGACGAATGAGAGCGAGTCTCGTTATTCACGTTGATGACCGCCTCGTTACGGGCGGTACGGAAAGGAAACCTTCGGTGAACTCGACCGACGGCACCGGCTGCGGAAGTCTCGAACATTGCGAGATTCGACGCCGCTGGCGCGATCTTGGCGGCCCAATGCGATGGCCTCGATTCAAGAGGTCCAACTAAAACGGGCGGTAGCTTCAGGCCACCACCACTGGCGCGTCCGCGTGGCGGACGACCCGGGGAGTATACTACAGATTGTTGTAGAAACAATGTCTTACGCCAAGGACCCTGCATCCGTGCCCGAAGCCCCCGAAATCCGCTCCTCCGTCCAGCACTTCGAGGTCACGGAGGATGAGGCCGGCCAGCGCCTCGACAACTACGTGCAGAAGCGCTTAGGAGCCGTGCCGCGCAGCCGCATCTACCGCGTGATCCGCAAGGGCGAGGTGCGCGTGAACGGCAGGCGCGCAGGCCCGGAGCTGCGCTTGAGCCTGAACGACAAGATCCGCATCCCCCCGGTGCGCATCGCGCCCGCGACCGACCCGGGCAAGCCCTCGGCGCAGCTCACCGCGCGCATCGCGCAGGCGATCATCTACGAGGACGACAAGCTCCTGGTCATCGACAAGCCCGCAGGGGTGGCGGTGCATGGCGGCAGCGGGGTGAGCTTCGGGGTGATCGAGGCGCTGCGGGCGCTGCGGCCCGAGGAGTACTTCGAGCTCGCGCACCGGCTCGACCGCGACACGAGCGGCTGCCTGATCGTGGCGCGCAAGGGCGCAGCGCTGCGCAGCCTGCACGCGCTGCTGCGCGAGGACGGCTTCGAGAAGCGCTATCTGGCACTGCTCAAGGGCCCGTGGGACCTCGGCCTCAAGCGCATCGACGCGCCGCTGCGCACCGACGCGCGGGTCGGCGGGGAACGCACGGTGCGCGTGGCGGCCGGCGGCAAGCCCTCCGTCAGCACCTTTCGGCCGGTGCAGTTCTTCGGCCGCACCGCCACGCTGATGGAAGTGACGCTCGAGACCGGGCGCACGCACCAGATCCGCGTGCACGCCCAGCACGCCGGTCATCCGGTCGCCGGCGACGAGAAGTACGGCGATGCGGACTTCAACGAGGCGATGCGCGCGCTGGGACTGAAGCGCATGTTCCTGCACGCGAGCAGCCTGAGCTTCACCTGGCCGCAGGGCGGGCAGTTCAGCATCAACACGCCGCTGCCCCCGGAGCTGGGCGCGGTGCTCGATCAGCTCGCGGGTATGAAGAAGTCGGCAGCGCGCGGGGCTAGGGCAGGGGGTAGCCGGCGCTCCGCAGCGCGCCCGCGAGCCAGATGAGCGGCAGGCCGATGAGCGCGGTCGGGTCCGTGCTCTCGATGCTCTCCAGGAGCGCGATGCCTAAGGCCTCGGCCTTGAATCCGCCGGCGCAGTCGTAGGGCTCATCCTGCGCCACGTAGCGCGCGATCTCCCCGGCCCCGAGCGTGCGGAAGGTGACGTTCGTCGTGTCCAGGTGCGCCAGATGCACCCCCGCTTCGGCGCCGATCACGGCGCAGGCCGTGTAGAAGCGCGCGCTGTGGCCGCTCAGGCGCGCGAGCTGCTCGCGGCAGCGGGGCGCATCGCCGGGCTTGTCCAGCACCCCGTCCGCGCCCGCGGCCACCTGGTCGCTGCCGATGACGAGGGCATGGGGCTGTCGGCTCGCCACCGCCTGGGCCTTGGCGAGCGCCAGGCGCAGCGCCCGGTCCATCGGCAGCTCGGCAGGCAGCGCCGCCTCATCGACCGCGGGGGACTCGGTCTGAAACGGCAGCCGCAGGCGGCTGAGCAGCTCGCGCCGGTAGCGGGAAGTGGAGGCGAGCACGAGCACCGGCGGGCGACTCACGTCGCCTCCCGATTCACCTTCGAGAAACAAGGGGTTATAGGCAAAAGCGGCTTTGACTTGGGCAGGACCGCTACCTATTATACGCGCCCCATGTCCCCGCCCTGGTCGAGGCCGCTCGAGGTCGACCGGCTGGCCGACGGCGGAGCCGACGTCGACTTTGCTGTCCAGCTCGCCGAGCTGTCCGGCTTGCGCCCGCAGCGCGCGGGCGTGGCAGGCCGCGTCGCCGGGCGCGCGCATTTCTCGCGCCAGCGCGGACTTGCGGTCGCGGACCTGGAGTTTGCCGGCGAGGCGACGCTCGAGTGCCAGCGATGCATGCAGCCGATGCCGGTGCCGCTTAAGTCCCGGGCGCGCGTGGCGCTGGTGGCGTCCGAGGCGGATGCCGCGGCAGTGCCCGAGGAGCTTGAGCCGATGCTCGCCCCGGGTGGCCGCATCAGCATCGGGGAGCTCATCACGGAGGAGCTGCTCCTGAGCCTGCCGATCGTGCCGCTGCACGAGGGTCAGCAGGGCTGCGGGCCGCCCGCAGCCGCGGCGGCCGAGCCGCAGGGGGAGACGCACCGTCCGTTTGCGCAGCTGGCGGACCTGTTGAAACGTAAGTGAAGCGAATTCGAGTAGGAGCGTAAGTACATGCCCGTTCAAAAAAGCCGCAAGACGCCTTCGCGCCGCGGTATGCACCGTTCGCACGACGGCCTTGTGAAGCCGGCGTTGTCGACTGACCCGCAGTCGGGCGAGACGCACCTGCGTCACCGCATCACCCCGGATGGTTTCTACCGCGGCCGGCGCGTGATCGAAAAGCCCGCCGAGAGCGAAGACAAGGAATAGCGCTGCAAGCGCTGTTACGCCGGACCTGAAGGGCCCGCGTGCTGCCGATCGCGATCGACGTGATGAGCGGCGACCATGAGCCGCGCGAGTACGTTGCCGGCGCGCTGCGCGCGCTCGGCGAGGACCCCGAACTGCGCGTGCTGCTGGTCGGCGACCCCAAGCTGCTCGCCGCGGAACTGGCACGCGCCGCGGAGTCGGTGCGCGCGCGCGCCGAGGTCGTGGCCGCCTCCGAGGTCGTGACGATGGAGGAGAAGCCGCGCGAGGCCATCCGGCGCAAGAAGGATTCCTCGATGCGCGTGGCGGTCGACCTCGTGCACGAGGGGCGCGCGGCCGCGGCGGTCAGCGCCGGCAACACCGGCGCGCTCACCGCGATCGCGCACTTCGTCCTCAGGACCCTGCCCGGGGTCGAGCGCGCCGCGATCATTTCCGCGATCCCGGCCGCGCACGGCCTCACCCAGATGCTCGATCTCGGGGCCAACACCAAGGCGACCCCCGAGCAGCTGCGCCAGTTCGCCGCCATGGGCGCGATCATCGCCAGCGCGGTCTTCGGCATCGCCAACCCGCGCATCGGGCTGCTGAACATCGGCGAGGAGGACATGAAGGGGCACGAGGTCGTACAGGCCGCGCACGCCCTGATTGGCGCGAGCGCGCTCAACTACGTCGGCTTCGTCGAGGGGGATGACATCTTCTCCGGCGACGTGGACGTCGTGGTGACCGATGGCTTCACCGGCAACGTCGCGCTCAAGACCATGGAGGGCGTGGCGACGCTCATCGCCGACCGGCTGCGGCAGGAATTCCAGGCCTCCTTGCTCGACCGGCTCGCCGGCCTCGTGGCGCGCCCGGTGCTGCGGCGCGCGGCCGCGGCCCTTGACCCGCGCCGCTACAACGGCGCCTGCATGGTGGGCCTTGCCGGGATCGTGGTAAAAAGCCACGGAAGCGCCGACCGTGTCGCGTTTGCACGGGCGATCGGCACGGCCGCGCTCGCCGCGCGGCGTGAACTGACCCAGCACATCGCGCAGGCCTTGCAGGCCGAAGGGACGAGCACTTGATCTACTCGCGCATCAGCGGTACGGGCTCCTATCTGCCCGAGCGGGTCGTCACCAATCTCGAGCTCGAGAAGATGGTCGACACCACCGACGAGTGGATCCGTACGCGCACCGGGATCGAGCGCCGCCACATCGCCGCCGAGGGCGAGACCACCGTGGATCTGGCCGAGAAAGCCGCACGGCGCGCGCTCGATGCGGCCGGCATGCGCCCCGAAGACGTCGACTTCATCGCCTTCGGCACCACCACGCCGGACCTGATCTTCCCCAACTGCGGCGTGCTGCTGCAGGAGCGCCTCGGCTGCATCGGCGTGCCCGCCTTCAGCGTCGAGACGGCCTGCGCCGGCTTCATGTACGCGCTGTCGATCGCGGACAAGTACGTGCGCTGCGGGGAATCCAAGCGCGCGCTCGTCATCGGCGCGGAGACGCTCTCGCGCATCACCGACTGGAATGACCGCGCGACCGCGGTGCTGTTTGCCGACGGCGCAGGCGCGGTCGTGCTCGAGCCGGCGCAGTCCCCGGGGATACTCTCGACGCACCTGCACGCGGATGGGCGCTACCACCAGATGCTCTACTGCGGCAGCGGCGTGTCGCGGGGATTTACGGCGAAGCCGGTGATCAGCATGGCCGGCAAGGAAGTCTTCAAGATCGCCGTCACCAAGCTCGGTGCCGTCGTGGACGAGACGCTCGCGGCCAACGGCCTCGAGCGCTCGGCGATCGACTGGCTGGTGCCGCACCAAGCCAATATCCGCATCATCCAGGCCACCGCCTCCAAGCTCGAGATACCGCAGGAGCGGGTGATCGTGACCGTGCAGGACCACGGCAACACCTCGGCTGCCTCGGTGCCGCTCGCGCTGGATGTCGGCGTCCGCGACGGGCGCATCAAGCGCGGGGACCTGCTGCTGCTGGAGGCCTTCGGCGGCGGCTTCACCTGGGGCTCGGCGCTCGTGCGCTACTGAAAAGCCTCTTTTCCTGAGCCCCCAAAGAAAACGCCGCGCAGCTGCGCGGCGTTTGCTCATCGACGAAGGACGATTACTTGGAAACCGAGCGCTTGAACATGCGGTCGATCTTCTCGTTCGTCGCATCACAGCAGGACTGGCTGGCATGGGCCGCAGCCAGCGCCTGGTTCGCAGTGCTCTGCGCACCGCTGGCCGCCTGTCCGGCCGAAGCCGCGGCGCTGTTGGCCGAGTCAGCTGCGCTCTTGGCGGAAGCCGCATCACCCTGCACCTTCGCCACCTGAGCCTTCAGATCGTCCACCTGAGCCTGGAGGGGCTTCAGATCCGTACAGCCTGCCAGACCAACCATCACTGCCACGGCAGCTGCTGCCGTCACAACGCTCGCGCACTTCATAAACGTCCCCTTTGGGTTGTTGATTCGGGAGTCCTGAATAACCGAAGCGACGCCGGTGGGCAAGTTCCGCCGGCGTTCACCGGCGGCAACTGCACCAAATTTGACGTCTGAATGCAACTCCAAACACATAACTTGTCTTCATGCCGCGACAGTATTGCAACAAAGTTGCAGTGTGTGCGCATCAGTAATTGCCGCAGTACGCCGCGGCTGAGGTGCTGCGCGGGGAGATTTGTTTTTGGCGAACGCGCCATGCGATTTTCTTGACGATCAGCAGTTTGATTTTCTGGGCGATCAGCAGTTGACGCAGGAAGCGATGTGCAGGAGGTAACAGCGCGGGTGCCGCTGCATGAGGCAGGTGTGCAACCGCGAGCGTTACCTTGGGGCGAGGGTCGCGCTCCTTTTAAGAAAGCGGTTTTGTAACTCCTCTTGCCGCGAAGACCAATCTGGATATAATCACAGTTACTGTATATATAGACAGGACGCGCCCCATGTCGGATCTCACCCCTCGGCAGACACAGATCCTGCGGCTCATCCAGCGTTTTATCGGCGAGACCGGCATGCCGCCGACGCGGGCCGAGATTGCCCATGCGCTCGGTTTCCGTTCGGCGAATGCCGCCGAGGAACACCTGCGGGCGCTCGCCCGCAAGGGGGTTATTGCGCTCGTGCCGGGCACTTCGCGGGGCATCCAGCTGAAGGACACCATCCGCGAGCAGATCGGGCTTCCCCTCATCGGCCGGGTCGCCGCCGGCAAGCCGATCTTCGCCGAGGAAAATTTCGAGGCGCGGCTGCAGATCGACCCGGCGATCTTCCAGCCCCGGCCGCACTACCTGCTCAAGGTCATCGGCATGAGCATGAAGGATGCCGGGATCCTGGATGGCGACCTGGTCGCGGTGCATCGCACCTCGGAAGTTCGCAGCCGCCAGATCGTGGTGGCGCGTCTTGAGAATGAGGTCACCGTGAAGCGCTACCGCCAGGAAGGCTCGGTCGTGTGGCTGCTGCCGGAGAACTCGGCCTTCGAGCCGATCAGGGTGGACCTGAAGGAGGAGCCGCTGCTCATCGAGGGCATCGTCGTGGGCGTCGTGCGCCGCGGGCGCTCCACCGGGCTCATGTGAAAGCAAGCGCGCCGCGCGCACACCCTTCCTTCAAGAGGTCTTCAGCCTGAATACGCCTGAGCCGGGATGGATGATCCGAAACTCGCTCGACTCCTCGAGCATCCGGCTATCTGGCGCGGCCGCAGCGCCGCACGCCTCGCGGTGCTGCCGAGCGGCTTTGCGCCCCTGGATGCGCAGCTGCCCGGCGGCGGCTGGCCCCGCAGCGGGCTGATCGAAGTCCTCATTCCCCGCTTTGGCAGCGGGGAACTGTCGCTGTTGCTGCCCGCACTCGCGGCCCTCACGCGCGCGGTGAGCGCCCGCTGGTGCGTGTGGGTGTCACCGCCCCTGATGCCCTTCGCCCCGGCACTCGTCGCCCGGGGCGTCGTGCTCGACCGCGTCGCCGTGGTGGGCGGGGAGCGGCCGCTGTGGGCCTTCGAGCAGGTGCTCGGCTCGGGCGCCTGCGATGCGGCGCTCGCCTGGGGCCGCCGACAGCCCAGGGCGCGCGACATCCGCCGCCTGCAGCTCGCCGCCGAGCGCGGTCGCACGCTCGGGGTGCTGTTCCGGCCGCGCCGCGCGGCGCGCGAGAGCTCCGCCGCCGCGTTGCGCCTGAGCGTGGAGCCTGCCGGCGCCGGCGTGCGCGTCACGCTGCTCAAGGGCCGCGGCGCGCACGGCGTCGTGGAACTTCCGGGTCTTTAGGCCGTGCGCACACCTGCAACCGGTGCCGTGGACGAGGCGGCCGAGTCGCTCTTCCCCGTCGAGCCCGCGGCGCGTGCGCGCCTGCGAGCGCCCGCCGCACTCGCCCGGGCGCAGCAGCCGGCCCCTGCGGCGCCGGGCGCGGAGCTGTGGGCGGGGCTGCACCTGCCCGGCATCACGCACGAGCGGCAGCTCACGCAGCTGGCGCAGCAGGCGCAGCGCTTCACGCCGCGCGTGAGCCTCGAGCCTCCCGACGGCCTGCTCTTGGAAGTGCGCGGCAGCCTGCACCTTTTTGCCGGAGTCGCGGGACTCACCACCGCGCTCACGCAGCTGTGCGGGCAGCTGCAACGGCCGGTGCGGCTCGCCTTCGCCCCCACGCCGCTTGCGGCCCTGGTGGCGGCACGCGCGGGGCGGGCACTGCAGGTGCTGGAGCCGGCCCAGCTCGTCGGGCAGCTCGCGCCCATCCCGCTCACCGCGCTGCGCTGGCCGCCGCAGCTGCTGCAGCGCTTAAAGCGCATCGGCGTGCGCAGCATCGGGGCCGCCCTGCGCCTGCCGCGTGCCGGCTTTGCGCGCCGCTTCGGCGCCACCGAGCTCGCCCAGCTGGACCGGCTCACCGGCCGCACGCGCGAGCTGCGCACGCTGTTCAGGCCGCGCGAGCGTTTCCGCCGCCGCCGCGAACTGGCCTGCGAGCTGGAGAGCCACCCGCGGCTTTTGGGCGAACTCACGCGGCTGCTGGAGGAGTTCGAGGACTTCCTCAGGGTGCGTGAGCTCGGGGTCATGGCGCTCGAGTGCCGCCTGCTGCACCGGCACGGCGAAGCCACGGCGTGCCGGCTCAGCCTCGCCGCCCCCGGCGCCGATGCGCGGCATCTCGGCGCACTCCTGGCCGAGCAACTCGGCCGCCTGCGCCTGCCGCAGCCGGTGCGCGCGCTCGAGCTGCGCGCCGGGACGCTCCTGCCGCTCACCCCGAAGGCGCACGCGCTGTGGCAGCCCGGAGAGCAGGGCGGTGACGCCGGCGGCAGCGAGGCGCACCTGCTCATCGAGCGGCTGCGCGCGCGCTTAGGTCACGGGGCGATCCATGGACTTTCGTTGCTCGATGACCACCGGCCCGAGAGCACTTGGACGGTGAGCCCGCCGCCGGCGCCCGCCGGGCGTGCCGCTGCGCAGCCCGGCATACCCGCGGTGAGCGCGCGCCGGCCGCTGTGGCTCTTGGCGGTGCCGCAGCCACTCGCGGTGCGCGCGGGGTTGCCGCAGCGCCGCGGGGCCCTGCAGCTCGTGAGCGAACCGGAGCGCATCGAGACCGGCTGGTGGGACGGGCGGGACATCGCGCGCGATTACTACACGGCGCTCGATACCCACGGGGTGCGGCTGTGGGTGTTCCGTGAGCGCGCCGCCCCGCACGGCTGGTTCCTGCACGGCATCTTCGGGTGAAGCCGGCTGCCGCCCCGGTCGCCCCCGTGCCCGCAGAGTCTTCCCGGGAGCCGCCCGCCTACGCGGAACTGCACTGCCTCTCCAACTTCACCTTCCTGCGCGGCGCCTCCCACCCGCACGAGCTCATCGCCCAGGCCGATGCGCTCGGTTACCGCGCGCTCGCGCTCACGGACGAGTGCTCGGTCGCCGGTGCCGTGCGCGCGCACATGGCGGCGAAAGCGCGCGCGCTGAAGCTCATCGTCGGTTCCGAGTTCCGCCTCGAGTGCGGCCTGAAGTTCGTGGCGCTCGCCATCGACCGCTTGGGCTACGGGCGGCTGTGCCGCCTCATCAGCCGCGGCCGCCGCGCGGGGAAGAAGGGCGGCTACCACCTCAGGCGCGCGGACCTTGAGGCTGAGGCTCTGGCGCAGTGCTTCATCCTGTGGGTCCCGGGCACCCCCGTGCGGCCCGAGGAGCTGCCGTGGCTGGCGCAGCGCTTCCCCGGCACCTTGAGGATCGCGGTCGAGCTCTTGCGCGAGGGGGACGACGCGGCGCGCCTGGCGGCCCTGGGCGAGCTGGGCGCCCGCCACGGCGTGCCGCTGCTCGCCGCGGGCGAGGTGCACATGCACGTGCGCGCCCGGCGGCGCCTGCAGGATGCGCTCACCGCGATCCGCCTGGGCGTGCCGATCGGGGAGGCGGGCTCGCGGCTGTATGCGAACGGGGAGCGCTACCTGCGCGAACCGCGGCGCCTCGCACGGCTGTACCCGCGGGCGCTGCTGGCGGCGGCGGTCGAGGTGGCCGAGGCGTGCCACTTCTCGCTCGATGAGCTCAGGTACGAGTATCCGCGCGAGCTCGTGCCCGAAGGTGAGACCGCCGCCGGCTACCTGCGCCGCCTCACCGAGGCGGGCGCGCGCTGGCGCTGGCCGCGGGGGGTGCCGCCGCGCGAGCGCACCGCCATCGAGCACGAGCTCGCCCTGATCGGCGAGCTTCAGTACGAGCCGTACTTCCTCACCGTGCATGACATCGTCGCCTTTGCCCGCGCCAAAGGGATTCTCTGTCAGGGGCGCGGGTCGGCGGCCAACTCGCGCGTCTGCTACTGCTTAGGCATCACCTCGGTGGATCCTGAGCGCGGGGCGGCGATGCTCTTCGAGCGCTTCATCTCGCGCGAGCGCAACGAGCCGCCCGACATCGACATCGATTTCGAGCACGAGCGGCGCGAGGAGGTGCTGCAGTACGTCTACGCCAAGTACGGGCGCGAGCGCGCCGCGCTCGCCGCCACCGTCATCATGTACCGCCCGAGGAGCGCGCTGCGCGACCTCGCCAGGATCTTCGGGCTCGCCGCCGCCGACGGCGCGCGCCTGGCGAAGGTCATGCAGTGGTGGGACGGCAGCGCCGCCATGGCCGAACGCCTGCGCGCGGCGGGCTTTGACCTTGACAGCCCGTGGCTCAGGCGCCTGCTGCCGCTGGCGCAGGAGCTCGTGGCTTTCCCCGGCTTCCCGCGCCACCTCTCGCAGCACGTCGGCGGCTTCGTCATCGCGCGCGGACTCCTGGAGGAACTCGTACCGGTCGAGAATGCCGCCATGCCCGCTCGCACCGTGGTGCAGTGGGACAAGGACGACCTGAATGACCTAGGGCTCCTCAAGGTCGACCTCTTGGCGCTCGGCATGCTCTCCGCGCTGCGGCGTGCCTTTGACCTCGTGAACGCCTACCGCGGCACGCAGCATGCGCTCGGGGAGCTGCCGGCGGAGGACCCGCAGGTCTACGACATGGTGTGCCGCGCCGACACCATCGGGGTGTTCCAGATCGAGTCGCGCGCGCAGATGGCGATGCTGCCGCGCTTGAAGCCGCGCTCCTACTACGACCTCGTCATCGAGGTCGCCATCGTGCGCCCGGGCCCGATCCAGGGCGACATGGTGCACCCGTACCTCAGGCGTCGCAGCGGCGCGGAAGCGGTCGAGTACCCGGGCGAGGAAGTGCGCGAAGTGCTCCACCGCACCCTCGGCGTGCCGATCTTCCAGGAGCAGGTGATGCAGATCGCCATCGTCGCCGCGGGCTTCACGCCCGGGGAAGCCGATGCGCTGCGCCGCGCGATGGGGGCCTGGAAGAGGACCGGGGGACTGGACCCGTTCCGCGAGCGGCTGCTTCAGGGCATGCGCGCGAAGGGCTACCCGGCCGAATTCGCGCAGCGCATCTACCAGCAGATGCTCGGCTTCGGGGAGTACGGCTTCCCGCAATGTGTCGTGGGTGAAACTCGCGTGGTGGACGCAGACTCGGGACGGTGGTTGAGCATCGACGAGATCATGTCCGGTCGTGCCCCACTGAATGCCACGATTGCGTGCGATGCGGACCTGCGTTTGCGACGACGCAGGGTTATCGCAGTCAAGTCGAGCGGAGTAAAGCCCGTGTGGCGCCTGCGGACGGCTCTGGGTCATACCATTGCGGCGACGGCCGAGCATCCTTTCCTGACCATGACGGGATGGCGCGCGCTCGGGGAGCTGCGGGTAGGTGACTGTGTAGCGGCCGCGCGCGCACTACCGGTACGCGGACGACGCCGCTGGCCACGCCATCAAATCGTGGTTCTTGCGGATTTGATCGCCGAAGGAAATCTGTGTCATCCGAATACGTTTTATTTCTATACGAGTGCTGCGTGGCACTGCGAGGATTTTGTGCGAGCCGTCGAGCGGTTCCCGAATACACGCGCAGTCATCGAGCGTCATCGAAGCTGTTTTTCGGTACGTGTCCGCCGGATCGATCGAAGTTCTCCCGCGCAGGCCGTCATCTGGGCACGGACGCTGGGCATCTGGGGATTAGGCGCGAGGGAAAAGCACCTGCCGTTGGAAGCCCTTGAGTTATGCCGCAGCAACATTGCCCTGCTACTCGCCCGATTCTGGGAAGGCGACGGCGGCCTCTCTGT
>Ga0316624_10000145_pt1 | contig 21349 bp, 22 predicted proteins | sample OWC_Aug_N3_C1_D5_FD_207657 | JGI IMG/M metagenome (GOLD analysis project Ga0316624, IMG submission 207657) | Wetland soil microbial communities from Old Woman Creek delta, Ohio, United States - OWC_Aug_N3_C1_D5_A | ecosystem: Environmental > Terrestrial > Soil > Wetlands | place: USA: Ohio... | reverse complement strand
GACGGCGCGCCGGCGCTGGTCGGCGTGGTCGGTCCCTTGCAGCTCGACGTGCTGAAGGTGCGGCTTGCCGACGAATACGGCCTCGACATCGGCTTCGATCAGCCGGAATTCCAGCTCGCGCGCTGGGTCGCCAGCGACGATCCCAAAAAGCTCGAGGATTTCGTGCAGGCCAACTATTCCAGTTGCGCCGAAGACCTCGACGGCGACCGCGTGTTCATGGCGCGCAACCAGTTCCTGCTCGATTACACGCGTGAGCGCGCGCCGGGCCTGGTGTTCACCGACATCAAGGACGTGAAGGACAGGGCGGTCTAGTTCACCTTCACATTCGCCGCCTTGATCACCGGCGCCCAGCGCGCGATCTCGCCGTCCATGCGCGCGCGCAGTTCCTCAGGGCTGGAGCCGACCGCTTCCATCAATTGCGTGCCGAGCTTGTCGCGCACCGCCGGCGTCCTGATGATGGCGACCACGTCCTTGTTGATCTGGTCGACGATTGGCTTGGGCAAGCCGCCGGGACCGACCAGGCCCATCCAGGCATCGGCCTCGACGTCGATGCCGCTTTCCTTCAGCGTCGGCAGGTCGGGCAGGTAAGGTGAGCGCTTGGCGGTCGATACCGCCAGCATCTTGAGCTTGCCGGCTTTGGCCTGCGGCACCACCGAGATCGCCGGCAGGCAGGCCATCTGCGCGTCGCCGCGGATTACCGCCGTGATGGCCTGCGGCGAGCTCGCATAGGGCACGTGCACGAGCGCGGCGCCGGCCTTGACGGCAAGCGCCTCCATGGCGAGATGCGAGAGCGAGCCGTTGCCGATCGAAGCGAAATTGTACTTGCCCGGATTGGCCTTGAGCAGCGCGACCAGCGCGCCCACGCTGTCGACCTTCAGCGCCGGGTTGACGGCGAGAATGCTCGGCTGCGTGATGAGCTGGCTGATCGGCGCGATGTCCTTCTTCGGATCGTAGGGCAGGTTGGAGAACAGCAGCGTGTTGATGGCGAGCGGCCCGCCGATGCTGACGCCGATGGTCGAGCCGTCGGGCGCCGCCTTGGCAACCGCGTCGGTGGCGATATTGCCACTGGCGCCCGGCTTGTTCTCGACCACGAAGGCGCTGCCCGCATATTGCTTGCCCAAGCCGTCCGCGATGATGCGTGCCACGATGTCGGGCGTCGATCCCGGCCCGAACGGAACCAGGATACGGACGGTTTTCGGCGGCCACGCCGTTTGCGCCAGCGCCGGCGCGATCAGCAGAAGCGACAGCAGAACGGGCAGCACGCAGCGTTTGAACATCGACATTTCCTCACCCTAAAGTTCGCGGCCGAGATAAGCGCCGCCGTTTTCCAGCGCGGCTTGTAGTTTCTCAACGGCAATATCCGCGCACGGGGCATTCCCCGCAAGCGAAAGATGCGCGGCGGTGCCCGCCGCCTGGCCCATCGCGAAGCAGCCGCCGGAGACGCGCGCCGCCGACTGGCCCTCATGCGTCATCGACGCGCAGCGGCCGGCGACCAGCAGATTGGAGAAGCCCTGCGGCACCAGCATGCGGTAGGGCAGTTGATTGAATCCGCGCGAGCCGGGGATATCGGGCCAGCGCCAGATCACGTCGCCGGCGACGTGGTTCTCGATCGGCCAGCCGTTAACGCCGATCGTGTCGGGGAAGCTCGCGCAGGTAACTACGTCGTCGGCGGTGAGCTGATAGAGTCCGCGCACGCGCCGCGTCTCGCGGATGCCGAGCTGCGGCGGAATGTCAACGATATAGGCCTCGGCAAAGCCTGGCGCTTCGTGGCGCAGAAATTCGAAAAATTCGCGCGCCTGGCGGCGGCCTTCGATCTCGCCGGCGCTAAGCTCGCGCGCATCGGTGCCGTCGACGGCGCGGCCGGCGGAATTCTTCACCTGCGTGACGTTGACGCGCCATTCGCTCGAATGCTTTTGCGGGCGGACGATGGCGCCCTTGCGCGGAAATGCGACGCCGCGCTTCTCGGCGTCCTCCATCAGCGCCGGGATGCTGCGCCAGGCTTCGCCGGCCGCGGAGGCATCGACGCCGCTCACGCGGAACATCATGGTCGGATAGAGCGAGCTGCCGGCGTCGTCGCCTTTCTCATAAGGCGCGCCGGCAAAAGCGGCGAGGTCGCCGTCGCCCGAGCAATCGATGAACACGCGGCCGAGCAAAGCGGCGCGGCCGGACTTGGTTTCGATCAGCAGCGCCTTGATGCGGCCCTCCGCCTCCATCGCCACGCCGGCGGCGAGCGCGTGGAAGCGGATGTCGACATTGTGCGCGAGCAACAGCTCGTCGGCCGCGCATTTATAGGCGGCGGTGTCGTAGGCCTGCGCGTAGGTCTTGCCGAGCACCGGATGCGGCGCGTTCAGCCCGCCGAGGCGATCGATGCGCGCGAGCAGATCGTCGGCAATGCCGTGCACCACCTGTTTGATCTCGCCGTGCACATTGCCATGCAGCCCGCAGAAATTGGTCACGCCCGCCGCGGTGCCCATGCCGCCGAGAAAGCCGTAGCGCTCGATCAGCGCCACGTTGCGCCCCTGCATGCTGGCCGCGGCCGCCGCGGCGATCCCCGCGGGCCCGCCACCCAGCACCACCACGTCGTATTCGCCGGCGACCGGGGTCTTGCGCTCCGGTTCGGTCAGGAACTGCGGGCCTGCGGCCATCGGGGAGACCCTATGCGGCAAGGCGACTTGCATTGGCCGCCGCTATCCTCTACTGCGGCGGCTGACCGTCGGCAATCCGGCGCAGGATCAGCGCCCCGATCGTCATGCGAGTATCGCATGGGCCTCACGACCCTCATCATCGGGCTGATCGTCCTGCTCGGCGCCCACGTCTTCGTGACGTTCCGCGGCGCGCGCGCTAAGGCGATCGCGCAGGTCGGCCAAGGCGGCTATCGCATCCTGTTCACGCTTGTTTCGCTCGCCGGCCTCGCGCTGATCGTGTGGGGCTACGGCGAATATCGCGCGCACGAATGGCTGCAGATCTGGACGCCGCCGAACTATATGCGGCACGTCACGGAAGGCCTCATGCTGTTTGCGGTGCTCTTCATCACCGCTGCCTTCATTCCGAGCCACATCAAGGCCTGGCTCAAGCACCCGATGCTGGCGAGCGTGAAGACCTGGGCGCTCGCGCATCTGCTCTCGAATGGCGATCTCGGCTCGATCGTTCTGTTCGGCGCGTTCCTGGCCTGGGGCGTCTATGCCCGCATCTCCGCCAAGCGGCGCGGCGATGCCGGCGCGACCACTGCGCCCGCCGGCTGGACCAATGACGCCATCGTCGTCGTGCTGAGCGTCGTCATCTATTTCCTGCTCGGCTATTACTTCCACCCCTACCTCATCGGCGTGCGGGTTTTCGGGAGCTAGCGCATGAGCGAGCGTAGGTAGTCGCGTGTCGGTCCAGCCCGAAGTCAGGCGGCTCACCGCCCCCGACATCCGCGCGCGCAAAGGCGGCGAGCCGATCGTCTGCCTCACCTCCTATCACGCCCATACCGCCGCGATCGCCGACAAGCATTGCGACGTGATCCTGGTCGGCGATTCGCTCGGCATGGTGATGCACGGGCTGGAGACCACCGTCCCCGTCACGCTCGACATGATGATCCTGCAAGGCCACGCGGTGATGCGCGGCTCCAAACGCGCGCTGGTCGTCGTCGACATGCCGTTCGGCTCCTACGAGGCCTCCAAGGAGCAGGCATTCATGAATTGCGCGCGCGTGCTCAAGGAGACCGGCTGCGGCGCCATCAAAGTGGAGGGCGGCGCGCGCATGGCTGAGAGCATCCGTTTCCTGGTCGAGCGCGGCGTGCCGGTGATGGCGCATGTCGGCTTGACGCCGCAGGCGATCAACGTGATCGGCTCGTTCCGCGCGCAGGGGCGCGAGGAGGCCGACTGGGGCCGCTTCGAGGAGGACGCGCTGGCGGTGGCCAAGGCCGGCGCCTTTTCCATGGTGATCGAGGCGGTGGCCGAGCCGCTGGCGCGCAAGATCACCGGCGCGGTGCCGATCCCGACCATCGGCATAGGGGCGAGCGTGGCCTGCGACGGCCAGGTATTGGTGATGGAGGACATGCTCGGCCTGTCCCCGCGGGTTCCCAAATTCGTCAAGCGCTATGGCGACCTCGGTCCCGGCATCGACAAGGCGATCGCCGATTATGCCGCCGAAGTGCGCGCACGCACGTTCCCCGGCCCCGCCCATGTCTACCCGATGAAGCCAAAAAAGCCCTAAGTTTCCTAATCTTAACGATTGCCGGGCTAGCTTTGCCTTGCGTCCGCCACATCGTTAGTTTACCCCGCGACCGGGCCCGGACGGGGGTCTTTGGGCGGGTGGGAGCTGTTCTTGGCCGATATTTTTCACGAAGTAGACGAGGAAGTCCGCCGCGAACGGCTGCAAAAGCTGTGGGAGCGCTACAGCATCTACATCATCGCGCTCGCCGTCCTCATCGTCGCCGGCATCGGCGCCTGGCGCGGCTACGAATGGTGGGAGGGCAAGCAGGCGGCTGCCGCCGGAGCCAAGTTCGAGGCCGCTTTTGCGCTGAGCGAGCAGGGCAAGCACGCCGAAGCCGAGCAGGCCTTCGCCAAGATCGCCACCGAGGCGCCCGCCGGCTATCGCGTGCTGGCGCGCTTTCGCGCCGCCGGCGAACTCTCGCTCAGCAAGCCGGCCGAGGCGGTGAAAGCCTACGAACAGATTGCCGCCGACGGCGCGCTCAGCGAGACCTTGCGGGATTTGGCCAGCTTGCGCGCCGGCATGCTGCTGGTTGACACGGCTTCGCTCGCGGATTTGCAGAAGCGCCTTGATCCGCTCGCCGCGTCGGGCCGCAGCTTCCGCGCCAGCGCGCGCGAATTGCTGGCATTGTCGGCCTGGCACAATCACGATGTGACGGCGTCGAAGCGTTATCTCGACATGCTCGAAGGCGATACCGAGACCCCGCCGGGTATCCGCGCGCGCGCCCAGGTGCTTTCCGCGCTGATTGCCGCCAGTGGCAAGAGCTGAACCCATGCGCTCCTTCCACCGCATCATTCTGCTCGCCGTGCTGGTCGCGGCCGCGCCGGCGCTCGCCGGCTGCGAGGACTTCGATATGGATAAGTTGGACGTCTTCGGGCTCAACAAAAAGAAACCACTGCCGGGCAAGCGCGAAGACGTGTTTCCAAGCGGCGTGCCGGGCGTCACGCAAGGCATCCCGCCGGAATACATGAAGGGCTATCAGGAGAAGCAGCAGGCGGCCAACGCCAACGCGGCGCAACCGGGCGAGCCTGCCGACAAGGCCGCGGCGGGCGCGGCGGAGAACCAGGGCGCCGCGGAGGAGCCCGCGGAAAAACCGAAGGCCAAGCCGAAGCCGAAAAAGCGCGTGGCCAAGCGCCAGTCTAAGCCGCCCGCTGCCGCGCCGGCGCCCCAGCCGGCGCAGCAGCAGCCCGCGCAGGCGCCGTGGCCGGACGCTGGTCAGCAGCAACAGCCGCAGCAGTCCAACCAGGCGCCCTGGCCGGCCCAGGGAGAGCAGCAGCCGCAGCAACAGAGCGCGCCCTGGCCCGCGGTGCCGCCGGCCGGCAACTTCTCGCGTTAGAAAAACTCTTGTCATTCCGGGACGGCGCGATAGCGCCGGACCCGGAATCCAGATGCAGATGCCGTGCGTGCCTCTGGATTTCGGGTTCGCTCGCTTTGCGAGCGCCCCGGAATGACAACGGTAGATTTTCGCGCTAGCCCAAACCCATGAGCTTCACCGTCGCCATTATCGGCCGGCCCAATGTCGGCAAATCCACCCTGTTCAACCGGCTGGTCGGCCGGCGCCTCGCGCTGGTCGACGACCGGCCGGGTGTGACGCGCGACCGCCGCGAAGGCGAGGCACGGCTCGGCGATCTCGAATTCACCGTGATCGATACCGCCGGCCTCGAGCAATCGGCGCCGGAGAGTCTCACCGGCCGCATGCGCGCGCAGACCGAGACGGCGATGGGTCAGGCGGACGCGATTTTTTTCATGATCGATGCGCGCGCCGGGCCGATGCCGCAAGACCAGGCCTTCGCCGCGCTCGCCCGCAAATCCGGCAAGCCGACCGTGCTGATCGCCAACAAGATGGAAGGCACGGCCGGCGAACCCGGACGGCTCGACGCCTATTCGCTCGGGCTCGGCGATCCGGTGGCGCTCTCGGCCGAGCACAATGAGGGTCTGCCCGATCTCTACGATGCCTTGCGTGCCGCGCTGCCCGAGCAGACCGCGTCGGCGTCGGAAGAAGCCGCCGAGCCGTCCGGGCCGCACCCGATCCGCGTCGCCATCGTCGGACGGCCCAATGCCGGCAAATCGACGCTGATCAACCGGCTGATCGGGCAGGAGCGCCTGCTCACCGGACCGGAGGCCGGCATCACCCGCGACGCCATCGCGGTCGAGCACGACTGGCAGGGACGCAAATTCCGCATCTACGACACGGCCGGCCTGCGCCGCCGCGCGCGCGTGTCGGAGAAGCTGGAGAAGCTCTCGGTCGCTGACGCGCTCAATGCCGTGCGCTTCGCCGAAGTGGTGGTCGTGTTGATCGATGTCGAACACCCGTTGGAAGAACAGGAGCAGCGCATCGCCGACCTGGTTGAGCAGGAGGGCCGCGCGCTGGTGCTGGCGATCGGCAAGTGGGACCTGCAGGAGGCCAAGCCCGGCGCCATCAAGAAGCTGCGCGATCTGGCCGCCGAGAAGCTCACGCAAGTCAAGGGCGTGCCGGTGATGGCGGTGTCGGCCTTGACCGGCGAGGGTCTCGACCGCCTGATGCAGGCGGTCGTCGATGCCTACGAAGTCTGGAACAAGCGCGTTCCGACAGCTGCGCTCAATCGCTGGTTCGAGCAGGCGGTGAGCGCGCACCCGCCGCCGGCGGTGTCGGGCCGCCGGCTCAAGCTCAACTACATCACGCAGGCCAAAACGCGGCCGCCGAGCTTCGTGCTGTTCTGTACCCGCGCCGACGCCGTGCCCGACGCCTATCTGCGCTATCTTACCAATTCGCTGCGCGACACGTTCGATCTGCCCGGCACGCCGATCCGGCTGACGCTGCGCGAGAAGGAAAATCCGTTCAAGGGCAGGGCGAAGCGGAAGCGTTAAGAAGTGGACGGCGACCGGCTTTGGCTCTGCCGACGCCTTGCGCCATCATTTCCGGATGCGCCTCGACACCAGCCCCGCGCGCTATCGATCGAACTTTCTCGTGTAGCTATGGCGGATGGAAAACGAGATGCGATGGAACCAAGTGCTGACCAGCGATCTTCAAGTAACGGGCGAGCGACAATGACCATGAAGAAAGCGACGGGAACGATGAAGGAGAAAAAGACCAGCCCGAAGGAAGCAAAAGGCGGCGACGCAAGAATCGCGGCACTGGGCGATTGGCGGGGCGGGACGCTCGCGCGGGTCCGAAAACTCATCAAAGAGGCCGACCCCGACGTGGTCGAGGAGGTGAAGTGGCGAAAGCCGTCGAACGCGAGGCGAGGGGTTCCGGTGTGGCAGCACGCCGGCATCATCTGCACCGGCGAGACTTACAAGGCCGCCGTGAAGTTGACCTTCGCCAAAGGCGCCTCGCTCAAGGATCCTTCAGGCCTCTTCAACGCCAGCCTCGAAGGCAACACCCGGCGCGCCATCGATATCCGTGAAGGCGACAAGATCGATGAAATGGCGCTGAGGGCGCTCATTCGTGCCGCCGTGGCGTTGAACAAGTCCAAAGCTAAAAGCTGATCCACGGGCCTAGGACGGCATGTGGAAGTCGACGAATTTCCCGGCACGGAAATCGTAGAGCCGCCCATTCTCGGTGCAGTCCGGCAGGCAGAGCGGCACAATCGCCTTGGCCACTTCCTCCGGCGCCGGCAGCGTATTGGGATCGATGCCGGGCCAGCCGCTCATATACATGCGCGTGCGCGTCGGCCCCGGCCCGAACAGATTGACCCGAACAGCGGTCGATGCGCATTCCGCGGCATAGACGCGCGCCAAAGCGTCGAGCGCGGCCTTCGAGGCGGCATAGGCGCCGGTATAGGCGCGCGCCATCCAGCTTAAGCCCGAGGTGATGAACACCGCGCGGCCGGCGCTCGCGCGCTTGAGCAGCGGGTCCATGCAGCGGATCAGCTGCCAGTTGGCGGTGACGTTGACCGCCATGACATTGTCCCAGTCCTTCGGCTCGACATGGCCGAGCGGCGACAGCGGCCCGAGGATGCCGGCATTGCCGATCAGCACGTCGAGCCGCTGGTAGCGCTCGTTGAGCGCCAGCGCGAGCCGCGCGATGCCGTCTGAGTCCTTGACGTCGAGCGGAACCAGCGTGGCGGTGCTGCCGGCAGCCTTGATCTTGTCGTCCAGTTCTTCCAACCCGCCGACGGTGCGCGCCACCGCCACGATATGGGCGCCGGCTTCGGCGAGATACAGCGCGAGCGCCGCGCCAATGCCGCGCGAGGCGCCGGTGACGAGCGCAATGCGGTCGGCGAGGGGTTTGGAATTATCAGTCATTCAGTCGTCATGGCCGGGCTTGTCCCGGCCATCCACGCCTTTCTGTCGTTTTCCGAGCAGCGTTTAAAAGACGTGGATGCCCGGCACAAGGCCGGGCATGACGAATAAATAGGTTGGGCTAGCTTGCTTCCGAGAGCAGCGAGAGCTGCCGCGGGCTTGCTTCCTGCGCGGCGAGGTCGGTAAGCGGCGTCGGATAGTCGCCGGTGAAGCAGTGGTCGGTGAATTGCGGGCGGACGGGGTCACGTGCCGGCAGGCCCATGGCGCGGTAGATGCCGTCGACCGACAGGAAAGCGAGCGAGTCGGCGCCGATGAATTGCCGCATGCCATCGAGATCGTGCGTGGCGGCGAGCAATTTATCGCGCTCGGGCGTGTCGATGCCGTAATAGTCGGGATGCGTAATCGGCGGCGAGGCGATGCGGAAATGCACTTCGCTCGCGCCGGCGTCGCGCATCATCTGCACGATCTTGCGCGAGGTGGTGCCGCGCACGATGGAGTCGTCCACCAGCACGATGCGCTTGCCCTTGACCACCGCGCGGTTGGCCGAGTGTTTGAGCCGAACGCCCTGATCGCGGATCGCCTGCGTCGGCTGAATGAAGGTGCGGCCGACATAGTGGTTGCGGATGATACCGAGCTCGTAGGGAAGACCGGATGCCTGCGCAAAGCCGATCGCCGCCGGCACGCCGGAATCCGGCACCGGTATAATCACATCGGCGTTCGCGGGCGCTTCGCGCGCAAGCTCAGCCCCCATAGTCTTGCGCACGTCGTAGACATTGCGGCCGCCGACAATCGAATCCGGCCGCGAGAAATAGATGTATTCGAAGATGCACGGCCGCGCCGCCATCGGCGGGAACGGCTTGTGCGACTGCGCGCCATCCTCGTCGAAGATCACGACTTCGCCGTTCTCCACATCGCGCACATATTGCGCGCCGATGATGTCGAGCGCGCAGGTCTCCGATGCCAGGATCGCGCAGCCGTCGAGCTTGCCGATGACCAGCGGGCGGATGCCGAGCGGATCGCGCGCGCCCACCAGCTTCTTGTTGGTGAGGCCGACGAAGGCGTAGGCGCCCTCGAGCTGGCGCAGGCCCTCGATGAAGCGGTCGACGAAACGGTTGCGGCGCGCGCGCGCGACCAGATGCAGGATCACCTCGGTGTCGGTGGTCGATTGCATCATGGCGCCTTCGTGCACCAGATGCTTGCGCAGCGCGATGCCGTTGGTGAGGTTGCCGTTGTGGCCGATGGCGAAGCCGCCGCCTTCGAGTTCGGCGAACAAGGGCTGCACATTGCGCAGAACGGTTTCGCCGGTGGTCGAATAGCGCACGTGCCCTATGGCGGAGGTGCCGGGTAGTCTGTCGATGACCTCCCGCCGCGCGAAGGTGTCGCCGACCAGGCCGAGCCGGCGCTCGGAATGGAAGCGCTTGCCGTCGAAGGAAACGATGCCGGCGGCTTCCTGGCCGCGGTGCTGGAGCGCGTGCAGACCGAGCGCGGTGATGGCGGCGGCGTCGGGATGACCGAATACGCCGAACACGCCGCACTCCTCGCGCAAGCGGTCGGCGTCCGGGTCGAATTCGGCGTCGGCCTTCGGCACGAGGTCGAGTTCAAGTTGCCGCATTTGCTATCGCGTTCCGTTTGACGGCTGCAGGTCGGTGCGCTGGTCGGGGCCGGTATCCGGCGGCTCCTGGTCTTCCGGCTTGGGCCGCTTGAACTTCTGCAAAATGGTCTTTTCCGGGTCCTCCGGCAACATGGAGATAAGCCATTGTCCCGTACTTTGTAGTACCACCCGCGATTTGGCGTCGCGCACCCAGGTCGGCTGGCTGCGGTCGGGCACCAGCCAGGCGAAGAACAGGAAGGCGATGACGACGATGATGAGGCCGCGGCCGAGGCCGAACAGGAAACCGAGCGTGCGGTCGAGCGCGCCGACCCGGCTGTCGAGAATCATGTCGGATATGCGCACGGTGATCACCGAGACGATCAGCAGCGTAAGCAGGAAGATGGAGCCGATGGTGGCTCCGGTCGCCACCATGTCGCTGTTGAAGTAGCCCTTGGCGATCGGCAGCGCGCGCGAATAGCCGTAGAGTGTGACCAGCGCGGCGATGATCCAGGCGCCGATCGACAGGATCTCGCGCATGAAGCCGCGGATCATGGCGAGCAGGCCGGAAATCAGCATCACCACCAGGAGAAGGATGTCGAGCAGCGTGATCGGCATGGGCGGCTCAGGCACTCCGCGAATAGGCGCCGCCCGCGCAGAGCCTGCGCGGCGAATCCGCAGCCGCAGCGGCGGCTCCGGGGCAGGGCGGCAATATCGGCCTTAAGGTCTTAATATTAGGCCCATTTCTGCTCGGGCGGCCGGGCGCTCGCAGGCGGTCCGCCGGAGGGGGTTACGACGCCCGTTGTATAGCGGGGCCTCGCGGTGCCGTCACCCGTCTTGTCCACGGCTTTTGCCGGCGTGGTTGCCGCGGGCGGCGATATCGGCGACCAGATTGGCGAGACTTGCCACGTCGCTGACCTTGAGGCCCGGCTCGCCGGCCTCGCCGCGGGCGGCCTCGGGCACGATGGCGCGGGTAAAACCGAGCTTCGCGGCTTCCTTGAGACGGGCCGCCCCCTGCGCCACCGGGCGGATCGCGCCGGACAGCGATACCTCGCCGAAATAGACCGCGTCGGCCGGCAGCGGCGCATGCGCCAGCGATGACACCAGTGCCGCGGCAGCCGCAAGATCGGCGGCCGGTTCCTGGATGCGCAAGCCGCCGGCCACGTTGAGATAGACGTCGTGGCCGCCGAGCTTGACGCCGCAATGGGCTTCCAGCACCGCCAGCACCATGGAGAGCCGGCTTGGATCCCAGCCGACCACCGCGCGGCGCGGCGTGCCGAGCGAGGAGGGCGCGACCAGCGCCTGGATTTCCACCAGCAACGGCCGCGTGCCCTCGATGCCGGCGAACACCGCGGTGCCAGGGCTGCCCAATTCGCGCTCCGACAGGAACAGCTCGGACGGGTTCGACACTTCGCGCAGGCCCGCCCCGGTCATCTCGAACACGCCGATCTCGTCGGTCGGGCCGAAGCGGTTCTTCACCGCGCGCAGGATGCGGAACTGGTGCGAGCCCTCGCCCTCGAACGAGAGCACCGCGTCGACCATGTGCTCGACCACGCGCGGGCCCGCGATCTGGCCGTCCTTGGTGACGTGGCCGACCAGGATGATGGCGGCGCCCGAGCGCTTGGCGAAGCGGATCAGCGCCTGCGCGCTGCCACGCACCTGCGTCACCGTGCCGGGCGCGCTCTCGACCATGTCGGTCCACATGGTCTGGATCGAATCGATGACAACGAGGCGCGGCGTCTTGCCTTCCGACAGCGTGGCGATGATGTCCTCGACCGCGGTCTCGGCCGCGAGCTCGACCGGCGCCTCGCGCATGCCCAGCCTCTCGGCGCGCAGGCGCACCTGCGCCACCGCCTCTTCGCCCGAGATATAGACGGCGCGATGGCCGGCGCACGCCATGGCGCCAGCGGCCTGGATCAGCAGCGTCGACTTGCCGATGCCGGGATCGCCGGCCATCAGCAGCACCGAGCCGCGCACGAAGCCGCCGCCGGTGACGCGGTCGATTTCGGCGATGCCGGAGGGCAGGCGCGGGGCGTCATGCGCTTCGCCGGCGAGCGGCTCCAACGCGAACAGGCGACCCTTGCGGGGAGCGCGGCCCGGGCCGGCTTGGCGCTCGGCGCCTTCCTCGGCGAGCGTGTTCCACTCGCCGCAGGCCTCGCACTTGCCCTGCCAGCGGTGCGCGGCCGCCCCGCAATTCTGGCAGATGAAGCTCAGGCTGCGCTTGGACATCGGAATCGCCCCTGCAATGCTCGCCGGCACGCTAAAGCGGCCATGAGAACATTACAAGAACATTCTTTAAGAAAGAGCTTATTTTATAGGGGATTGGCCGTCAGGCCCGGTAAACCCGGTGGTACCGCTGCCCAAGGCTGGTGAGCACCTCATAGCCGATGGTGCCGGCCACGTGGGCGAGATCGTCGACGCCGATCTGGTCGCCGATCAGGGTGACGAGGTTGCCGCGCCGGACCGCATCGTCGGGCAGGCTGGTGATGTCGATCGCCAACAGGTCCATGGAGACGCGCCCGGCCAGCGGGCAGCGTTGGCCGGCGACGATGGCGTCGGCGCCGGGCGCCTCGTCGGAGGAGCCGGACGAGCGCGGATAGCCGTCGCCATAGCCGACCGCGACTACCGCGATGCGGGTCGCGCGTTTGGCGGTCCATATTCCGTCGTAGCCGATGGTCTCGCCGCGCGGCACGGTGCGCACCTGCAGGACGCGCGCCTGCAATTCGACCACCGGGCGCATCGGGTTGCTGCGTCCCGGCGTCGGATTGACGCCGTAGAGCGCCGCCCCCGGGCGCACCATGTCGCAATAGGCGGTCGAGCCGAGGAAGACGCCGGAGGAATTGGCGAGGGAGGAGGGGATGCCGCGGTAGAGCATGCGGATCTCGCGAAACAGCTTGATCTGCCGCTCGTTGAGCGGATGTTGCGCCATCTCGGCGCAGGCGAGGTGGCTCATCAGCAGCGTGATGCCGTGGTTCTCGGCGCGGATGCGCGGGGCGAGCGCGGCGGCTTCATTGGGGGAGATGCCGAGCCGGTTCATGCCGGTGTCGACGTGCAGCGCGGCGCCGCCGTGCCATTGGTTGGCGGTGCAGAAGGCGTCCCATTCCGCGAGCTCCACCAGACTACCGATGACCGGCCGCGCCCGCACCTCGGCGAAGGCCGGCGCGGTGCCCGGCATCAGCCCGTTGAGCACATAGATCGCCGCGTCGGGCGCCACGCCGCGCGCGCGCGCGGCTTCGGCGAGATCGGCGACGAACAAGGTCTTGCAGCCGCCGCGCGCGAGCCGGTGGGCGACCTGCTCGAGGCCGCAGCCATAGCCGTCGGCCTTCACCACGGCGGCGCATTCGGCCGGCGTCGCGCGGCGCGACAGCGCGCGCCAATTGGCTTCCAGCGCACCGAGATCGACGGTCAGGATGCCGCCGGCCTGCTCCGCCGGCGCCCCGGCGGTGAAGTCCTGCTCGTCCGCGCCGTAGACGGGCGGGCTTTTGTTTTGTCGGGCTGCGGTCTGGGCCTCGGCCATGATGGCTGGTTCATAGCCCGGCGAACGCGCGCCGTCCATGCGCTCAGATGCGCTCCGGCAGGCGCTCCTCGCGCGCCAACGAAGAGAAGCGCGTCACCGCTGCGTCGAACTGCAGCTCGACCGTGCCGGTCGGCCCGTGGCGCTGCTTGCCGATGATGACTTCCGCGCGCCCGTGCACCTTGTCGCTCTCGGCCAGCCACTCGGCGAATTTCTCGCGATTGCTCTCCAGCGGCTTGCGCATGAGGTGGTAGTATTCCTCGCGGTAGACGAACAGCACCACGTCGGCGTCCTGCTCGATCGATCCCGATTCACGCAAGTCCGACAACTGCGGGCGCTTGTCGTCGCGGCTTTCCACCTGGCGCGACAATTGCGACAGCGCCAGGATCGGCACGTTGAGCTCCTTCGCCAGCGCCTTGAGCTTGGTGGTGATCTCGGTGATTTCCTGCACGCGGTTTTCCGACGAGCGGCGCGTGGAGCCCTGCAGCAATTGCAGATAGTCGATGACCAGCAGATCGAGGCCGCGCTGGCGCTTGAGCCGGCGCGCGCGCGCCGCGAGCTGCGCCACCGACAAGCCGCCGGTCTCGTCGACGTAGAACGGCAGGCTCTGCAATTCGATCGAGTGATCCTTGATGGTCTCGAAATCGGCCTCGCTGATGCCGCCGCGTCTGATCTGGTTCGAGGGGATGCCGGTCTGCTCGGCGATGATGCGGGTGGCGAGCTGCTCGGCCGACATTTCCAGCGAGAAGAAGCCGACGATGCCGCCGTTGACGGTCACCGTATGCCCGTCGGGCTTGACCTCGCCGCGCCAGGCCTTGGCGACGTTGTAGCCGATATTGGTGGCGAGCGCCGTTTTGCCCATGCCGGGACGGCCGGCGAGGATAATCAGGTCGGAGGGCTGCAACCCGCCCATCATGCGGTCGAGATCGTCCATGTGGGTGGCGAGCCCGGACAGCTTGCCGTCGCGCTGATAGGCGCGCGCGGCCATGTCGACCGCGGTGGTCAGCGCCTGCGCGAAGCGCTGGAAGCCGCCGTCATAGCGGCCGGTCTCGGCCAATTCGTACAGCCTGCGCTCGGCGTCCTCGATCTGGCTGCGCGGCGCGAAGTCGACCGGCGCGTCATAGGCGACATTGACCATGTCCTCGCCGACCTGGATCAGCGCGCGGCGGATCGCCAGGTCGTAGACGGTATGGCCGTAGTCCTCGGCATTGATGATGGTGGTGGCTTCGGCGGCGAGCCGCGCCAGGTATTGGCTCACATTGAGCCCGCCGATGTCGATATTGGCGTCGAGGAAGGTCTTCAGCGTCACCGGCGTCGCCAGCTTGCCGGCGCGGATCAGGTCGCGCGAAAGCTGGTAGATGTTCTGGTGGATCGGCTCGAAGAAATGCGGCGGGTTGAGGAAATCGGAAACCCGGTAGAAAGCCTCGTTATTGACCAGGATCGCGCCCAATAGCGCCTGTTCCGCCTCGATATTGTGCGGAGCAGCGCGGAAGGGCGGGGCCGGTTCTTCGACCGGCTTGCGGGCGACTGATTCGAGCGGAGCCATCAGAATCCCTGTTCCGTCAATTTGACGAAACTTTGTTGAATGATGGCTTACACCGCTGACGGGATAGTGCGACCGTTTGGCGGCAATGATTGCCGCTTTCCACACAAATCACCGGGCGAAAAATTTGGCTTGTATGAATTTACAAGCGGACTTGACGGCCTCGATGACAGCGCGACGGCGCGCGGCTACTCACCGGCCAGCCGCAGCGGCTGAACCTGCCGGCCTTCGAGTGCGCGCAGGCGCTGCTCCTCGCGCCCGATATAGTCGCGCGTCATCGGCGTGACGCCCTGCCGCTTGGCGAGCTGGATCTGGAATACCATCAGATTCTGCTCGCGGAAGGCCATTTCCGACGACGCCAGATAGAACTCCCACATCCGCTCGAAGCGCTCGTCATAGATACGTTCGATCTCGTCTCGATGGGCGAGGAACCGCTCACGCCAGGCCTTCAGCGTTTCAGCGTAATGCAGGCGCAGAATCTCGATATCGGTGACCAGGAGTCCCGAGGCCTCGATCCGCGGCAGCACTTCCGACAGCGAGGGGATATAGCCGCCGGGGAAAATGTACTTGGAAATCCACGGACTGGTTCTGCTCGGGCCTTCCGAACGGCCGATCGAGTGCAGCAACATGACGCCATCCACGGCGAGCAGTTGCGCGCTCTTGCGAAAGAAGGTGGCGTAGTGATTGACGCCCACATGCTCGAACATGCCGACCGACACGATGCGATCGAACGGCCCGGCAACGTCGCGATAATCCTGCAGAAGGAAACGGGCGCGCTTGGCCAGCCCCTTGTCCGCTGCGCGCTCGTTGGCAATTGCGTGTTGCTCTTGAGACAGCGTGACGCCGGTGACGTCGGCGCCGCCGAATTCGGCGAGGTATAGCCCGAGCCCGCCCCAGCCGCAGCCGATGTCGAGCACGCGCAAGTCTTTGTCGCCCCTGCCGCGGTCGAGCACCAGCTTGGCGGCGAGGTGGCGCTTCTTGGCGAGTTGGGCGTCGTCGAGCGATTGACGGGGGGTCTCGAAATAGCCGCAGCTATATTGCCGGTCGGCGTCTAGGAAGAGGGAATAGAGCCGGCCGTCGAGATCGTAATGATGCGCCACGTTGCGGCGCGAGCGCTTGCGCGGATTGAACTGGCGCACGCGCCGTGCGAGGTAGCGCAGCATCCCTTGCAGCCGCGCCCAGTGCGGCACATCGGTATTCTGGCCGAGCATGATGGCGAGCACGTCGGCGATCGAGCCTTGCTCGACCACGAAGGTGCCATCCATGTAGGCTTCGCCGAACTTGAGCTCGGGATCGAGCAGGATGCCCCACTCGGCGGCGCGCGAGGCAAAACGAACCGATACCGGCTGGCCGGTCCCATCGCCGAAGTTCAAGACTGTGCCGCGCGAGGTGGTTACCCTGAATGTGCCCCGCCGGACAAACGTCTTGAGCAGAAACTGAAGCAACCGGTCCATCGGCCGCCCCCATCACTAAAAAGCCGCGTTCTAGGCGCTGCCGTTGGCAATACACACCCCGGCTAACCGAACGCGGCGGACGAAAATTCGTTCGGACAAAGTATTAAACCAAAGTTCCATCGGGCCAGCAATGCTGCAAATATCGCTCCCGACATGCGATTCTGGCTTGGGTCACAATCGCCGCGTAATGGGCTATCAAACGGGTGAATCGGCAGAATCGAAAGGCTAAAACGCAATGAAGGCTCCACGTCGGCGCATGGGACTAGGGACGACCGTCCTGGCGCTTTTCATCGCGGCACCCGCCTTGGCGCAGGAAAATATCGACGAAGGCAAGAGCCCGGCCCAGCTTTACGCCCAGAATTGCGCGATTTGCCATAAGTCGCCGCATGGCCTGTCGAAGGCCGGGGGCGTGTTGGGGGTGCAGAACTTCCTGCGCGAGCATTACACCGCCAGCCGGGAATCGGCCGCCGCGATAGCCGGCTATCTCGCTACGATCGACCGCGGCGCGCTGCCGCGCGAGCGCGCGCGGGTCACCAAGCACACTCCCAAGAACGAGAAAGCCAAGGCGCGCGAGGAAAAATCGAAGAAGGCCGGCGAGGCCAAGACCGAAACGAAGCCCGACAGCAAACCCGCCGAGCAAAAGCCGGAAGAGGCAAAGCTTCCGCCGTCCAAGCCGCCGGAGGCCAAGACCGATGCCAATCCGGAGGCGAAGTCGGAAAGCAAGCCTGCCGAAAGCAAGGCGCCGGAAAGCAAGCCGGGCGAGGCCGATGCGAAAACCGGCGGCGCGAAAGCAAGCTCGGACGCCAAGCCGGAGAAGAAGCCGGACTAGTCCGCGGCCCTACTCCTCCTCGGCCTTTTTCTTGCCTTTGGGTTTCTTCTTCTCGGCGGCAGCAGGCTCTTCTTGAGCGGCTTCGGCCGGCTGCTCGCGTTCCTGCTTGGCTTTGACCGCCTCCGGCTCGAAAAAGGCTTCCGCGGCGGCAGCGGCGGCGGCCGCTTCCTCCTCGGCCTCGGTGCGCGGCACCAGCACGTCCTCGCCGCGTGCGATGCGGTCGGCTTCCTCCTGGCTGCGCGCGACTGTGACGGTGATCGAGATCTCGACTTCCGGATGCAGCGCCAGCGGCACTTTGTACTGGCCGATCGCCTTGATCGGCGCATTGAGCGTGACCTGCGTACGGGCGATCTCGGCGCCGTCGGCCTTGAGCAGGGAGGCGATGTCGCGCGTTGACACCGAGCCGAACAGCTGGCCGGCTTCGCTCGCCTGGCGCAGCACGACGTAGGTCTTGCCGTCGATCTTGGCGCCGATCTGACCGGCCTCGCCCTTCAGTTCGAGATTTTTCGCCTGCAGTTCGACCTTCATGTCTTCGAAGCGCGCCTTGTTGTCGGCGGTTGCCCGCAGCGCCTTGCCGCGCGGCAAAAGGAAATTGCGGGCAAAGCCGTCCTTCACGCGCACGACGTCGCCCATCTGGCCGAGCTTGCCGACCCGCTCGAGTAGGATCACTTCCATGGTCTTTTCTCCTCGATCTGAACTTTCGACGGTTAATGATGTCGCGTCCTGTCACAGCGGCGCCGGCGGCGTGCGCGCGCGTCCGAAGCGCGCGCGCAAATCGGCGAGTGTCTCGATCAGCCCGAGCAGCGCGAGCGCCAGCACCGGCCAGCCGAACACCAGCACCGCCGCGTAGACGCCGCCGAGCAGGAAGCCGCGGGCATTCATGCCTCGCGTGACGGCGTGCAGCACCGCAAAGCCGAGCGCGCCGAAAGCGATCACCAGGCTTGCCGCCGCCACGCCGGCGAGGATGCCGACGATGCCGCCCGCGAAGCTCAAGCCGACGGCGACCGCGAACGCCGCGGCGAGCGGGCGCGGGAAAGCCATGGCCGAAAGCCGCGGCCAGGGCCGCGCGAGCCGCCCGGAATAGTTCACGATGCGCGCCGCGAGCCACAGATTGAGCAGGTTGACGATGGTGGCCAGCACCGCCGCCGCCAGCGGAACGGCGCGCACCAGAAAGTCGATCAACCGCTGGGGGTTCGACACGCCGGGAATGGCCAAAGGCGCGTTGGCCGGTTCGCCGGTTTCGGCCCGCAGCAGTTCGACGAGCGTGTTGTGCAGGCCGGCGCGGAAGCTTTCGCCGTCGCCGCCGAAGCTGAGGATCCCGATCATCACGGCCGCCGCGGCCAGCAGCGCCGCCCATATCACCAGTCGGCCGGGCGGATACCATTCAAGCGCGGGCGCGCCGCCATTGCCGCCGGCGGGCGTTGCGCGCGCCAGCATCGTCAGATAGCCGAGCCACCAGGCGGGCAGGCCGGCATATGCCAGGAATGCGAAGAAGAACACCGAGCCGAACGCCGCGGTGAGCGCAATCGCTCCGGCGAGCGCGCCGATAAGCGCGGCCCAATGGCTCCAGCCGAGCGCCGCGATCATCATCGGCAGCGGCGCCAGATAAAAAAGCACCACCGCCAGCAGCGAGCCCGACGTCACCGAGGCGAACAGCAGGGCGGCCGCTGCGCCGGCGCCGATTCCGATTAATCCGATCTGCATCATCGCGAGCTGTCCCGCTCCGTTGCGAGCGGTTAGAGACGGAGCCAAGTCCGCCCCAACCATCGGCCCCCGGAGTGTCCCCGGCGGCCTCGTTTCGATATTCAACCTTACCTTATCACGTAAGGCAGCAGGCCGAGGAAGCGCGAGCGTTTGATCGCCTGCGCCAGTTCGCGCTGCTTCTTGGCCGAGACGGCGGTGATGCGGCTCGGCACGATCTTGCCGCGCTCCGACACGTAGCGCTGCAACAGCTTGACGTCCTTGTAGTCGATCTTCGGTGCGTTGGCGCCGGAGAACGGACAGGTCTTGCGGCGGCGGAAGAACGGGCGGCGGGCGCCGCCCTGGGATGATCCGAAGGCCATGGGTTATTCCTCCACCACTGGAGCCACGACCTCGACTTCGTCTTCGGCCTCGTCGCGCCGCGGGCGGCGCTCGCCGCGTCCGCGATCGCCGCGATCCCCGCGGTCGTCACGGTCGGACTTGCGCATCATCGCCGAGGGGCCTTCCTCGAGCGCCTCGACGCGGATGGTGAGATAGCGCAGGACGTCTTCGTTGAGCCGCTCCTGCCGCTCGATCTCGTTGAGCGCGGCCGGCGGTGCGTCGACATTGAGCAGCGTCATGTGCGCCTTGCGGTTCTTGCGCATGCGATAAGTGAGCGACTTCAGTCCCCAATATTCGCTCTTGGTGACCTTGCCGCCCATCTGCCCGATGACGCCGGACAGTTGCGCGGTCAATTCGTCGACCTGCTGCGCGGACAGGTCCTGGCGCGCGAGGTAGACGTGTTCGTATAGCGGCATGGAATGCCTTCCCTTCATCTGTTCCAACGGTCCTCGATCCTGGCGCCAAGCCCCTCGAGCCAAGTAAGGGAAGGCTCGAATGCTCTGAAGGCGGAAGCACGGGACGCCGGACCAACCGGTCCTACCGTTCATGACCGAGGGTCATGAAACGGCCGTCCGTTCAGCTCCCAACCAGGATCGACGGAGCGCGCGGGTTATATGGATTCTTGCGGAAAACGCAAGGGAAACAATGGCTTTATTTGCGCCGGCCAACGGGCGAGGGGACACGCCTCCGCTGCGCGTGCCGGCCAAATGGCTGTTAACTGTTGCCAAAATGCAATATCGCGGTTCCAGCGCCTACTATATCTTTTGCGACTAGTGCTTGCGCGACTAGCGCTTGTAAGGGCCGTTAATGTCGCGGGTGCTTTGGGGGTAGTCATGCATAAGTTGTTGCTTTGCGCAGGCGTGATCAGCGTGCTCGGCATCACGACTGCCGCTGCGGCTCCGCCGGCTCCCGCCTACAGCTGGAACAACTGTTATGTCGGCGGAAATATCGGATACAGCTGGGGCAAGGCAAAGACCGATACGACGACCCCGCCGTTTTCTGTCGGCGCCTTTAACGTTCCGGGCTCGGCATCTGCGAATTCCAACAACTTGGATGGCGTCATCGGCGGCGGCCAGGTCGGCTGTAATTGGCAGCCGGGGCCGACTTGGCTTCTGGGTATCGAAGCCGATTTCCAATGGGCGCATGAGAAGGGCAGTTTCGAAGCGGACGATCCGTTTGACGTCCTCATCGCTCCCCCTGCGACGCACGCCATCGGAGTCACGAATATCGATCCGGAGACGGGGATCTTGTGGTTTGGTACCGTCCGTGGCCGCCTTGGCTATATCTGGAACGATTGGCTTTTCTACGGGACCGGTGGTCTCGCCTATGGCAGGCTTAAGTATTCCGCCGCGGGAGCCGGCATAACCGAATCCGGCAATATTGTTATTCCCGGCCGCATACCCACTATCATTCCGTTCACGCAAACGGCCAATTTTGGAAGCGCTTCAAAAACCAATACCGGTTGGACCATCGGTGGCGGCATCGAGGCTCCTTTGTTCAACTTCCCCAATTGGACTTGGAAAGTCGAATATCTGTACATGGATCTCGGAAAACTCGACTTGGCGGTGGTGACCTCCGCTGGCGGCATCGAGACCAGCAGCACCAGGTTCACCGACAACATTGTTCGGGTCGGGCTGAACTATCACTTCTGGTCGCATTGATCGGCGCGCGATCGCGGCGAAGTGTTCGCGGCACATGCGCGCGTTCACGCCGCCCGTGGGCCCGGATTGTGGTTGGATTGCAGCCGGTCGGCTAGCTTGACCGCGAGATCGACGCCCTCGCGGATTTGGGCCGCGGCTTCGGGCGTGGCGCTGCCGGACCGCCGCATCTTGTTGAGCGCCGCCAGCAAGATTTCGAGATTGTCCGCCAGCATCTGCTGGCGGAAGACCGGGTCGCTGCGCGCGCGCGCGAGATCTTCCTC
>Ga0316624_10000144_pt1 | contig 21361 bp, 16 predicted proteins | sample OWC_Aug_N3_C1_D5_FD_207657 | JGI IMG/M metagenome (GOLD analysis project Ga0316624, IMG submission 207657) | Wetland soil microbial communities from Old Woman Creek delta, Ohio, United States - OWC_Aug_N3_C1_D5_A | ecosystem: Environmental > Terrestrial > Soil > Wetlands | place: USA: Ohio... | reverse complement strand
CTGGAAAAGATGCTCGGCACGCCGCGCGACGGGGCGCTGCTGCGCTTCTCGCTGGGGTGCGAATACCTCAAGGCCGGCGAGCAGGCGCGTGCCGTGGAGCAGCTGCTCGCGGCGGTCGAGCGCGACCCGCGTTATTCGGCGGCCTGGAAGATGCTTGGCAAGGCGCTCGCGGAATCCGGGCGCACCGAGGACGCGATGTGCGCCTACCGCAGCGGAATCGACGCAGCGCGCGCGAAGGGCGACAAACAGGCCGAAAAGGAAATGGGCGTATACCTGCGACGGCTCGAGAGGAGCCGGACGGCTTGAACTTTTTCCAGGGGCTGCGCGAATTCGTCGTCGGCGCGCCGCTCGACCCGCTTTCCCGCAAGACGCGCCATAGCGTCGTGCTGGTCGCCTTCTTCGCCTGGGTCGGACTCGGCGCGGACGGAATCTCGTCGTCCTGCTACGGTCCGGAAGAGGCGTTTCGCGCCTTGGGCGGACACACCCACCTCGGCCTGTACCTCGCGCTGGCGACCGCGGCGACCGTATTCATCATCGCGCTGGCCTACAACCAGGTGATCGAACTGTTCCCGACGGGCGGCGGCGGCTACCGCGTCGCGACGCGCCTGGTGGGGCCGATCGCCGGCCTGGTCACCGGCGCAGCCCTGCTCGTCGACTACGTGCTCACCATCGCCATTTCCGTGGCCGCCGGCGTGGACGCGCTGTTCTCGCTGATGCCGCTCGCTCTACAGCACTACAAGCTCGGAGCGGGCCTCGCCATCATCGCCGCGCTCCTTTTGCTCAACCTGCGCGGCATGAAGGAAGCGATCAAGGTGCTGCTGCCGATCTTCCTCGGATTCATCGTGACGCATGCGCTGCTCATCGCCTACGGCATCCTGGCACACGCAGGCGAATTCGCGCGCGTGGTCCCCGCCATGGTGAGCGACACCACCTCGCTTGCCTCGAGCATTGGCTGGGCCCCGCTGGTGGCCTTCCTGCTGCTTGCCTACGCGCACGGCGGCGGCACCTACACGGGCCTGGAGGCGGTGTCCAACAACGTCAACGTGCTCGCCGAGCCGCGCGAGCACACCGGAAAGCTGACGATGATGTACATGGCGCTCTCGCTCGCCTTCACGGCGGGCGGCATCATCCTCGTCTACCTGCTGTGGAACGTGGCGCCGGTCGAAGGAAAAACCTACAACGCGATTGCCTTCGGCGCCGTGCTGCAGGACATGGGTTTCGACACTCCCGCCTCCAACCACTGGGCGCTCCTGGTGGTGCTGGCGCTCGAGGCGGGCCTGCTGTTCGTCGCCGCCAACACCGGCTTTCTCGGCGGACCTGCGGTGCTTGCAAACATGGCCGCCGACTCGTGGGTGCCGCACAAGTTCCGCTACCTCTCGACGCGACTGGTCACGGAGAACGGTGTCGTGGTGATGGGTCTCGCCGCGCTCGGCATCCTGTGGTGGACCGGCGGCAGCGTGTCGATCCTGGTGGTGCTCTACTCCATCAGCGTGTTCCTGACGTTCTCGGTGTCGCTGTGGGGACTGGCGACGTATTGGTGGCGCCGCAAAGGAGAGCGCAGGCGGTTCGCGCGCCTGGCCCTGTCGCTCGCCGGGTTCGTGGTCTGCGCGGGCATCCTGTCATTGCTCTCCTGGAACCGTTTCGGGGAGGGCGGCTGGGCCGCGTTCGCCATCATCGGCGTGATCGTCGCGGCGTGCATGGCGGTGCGGCGCCACTACGACTGGACGAAGGGCGCCCTGAAGCGCATCGACGAGCAGTTTGACAGCCTGCCGTTCGGCTCGGTCGCCCAGCCGCCGCGCGTCGATCCCGAAGCGCCGACTGCGGTGTTCCTGGTGGGCTCGTCGCGCGGCGGCGGATTGCACGCGCTTCTCTGGGTGCAGCGGATGTTTCCGGACCATTTCCGCAACTTCGTGTTCATCAACTCGCGCACGGTCGACGCGAAAAGCTTCGGTGGCGCGCAAGAGATGGAAGCGCTCAAGCTCGAGGCGAACGTGGCGTTGAAGTATTTCGTCAACTTCTGCCACTCGAAGGGGCTCGCCGCGAGCGCCCACCTGTCATTCGGCACCGATCCGATCGAGGGTTTCGTCGAGCTCGCCGCCAAGGTGCACCAGGACTATCCGAACAGCATCTTCTTCACCTCGAAGCTGATCTTCGAGAGCGACAACTGGTTCGTCCGGCTGCTGCACAACGAGGCCGCGCTGGTGCTGCAGGAGCGGCTGCACGCGGCCGGGATGCAGATGGTGATCCTGCCGATGAAGGTCGAGCTCTAGCGGCTGCGCAGGCGCGCCGCGAGCTCCTCGGCGGGCATCGGGCGCGCGAAGAGGTAACCCTGTCCCAGGTCGCAGCCGTGGCTGCGAAGAAAGGCCACCTGCTGCGCCGTCTCAACGCCTTCGGCCACGACCGTGAAGCCCAGGTTGTGCGCCATGTCGATGACCGCGCGCACGATGCTGGCCGCCTCCGAGCTCGTTTGAGCATCGCGCACGAAGCTGCGGTCGATCTTGAGCGCGCTGAGAGGCAGGCGCGTCAGGTACGAAAGGCTGGAGTAGCCGGTGCCGAAGTCGTCGACCGATATCTTGACGCCCGCCGCGCGCAGGCTCTCAAGCAGCCGCACCGCCTCCCCGGGCTTTTCCACCAGGCAGCTCTCGGTCACCTCCAGCTCGAGCAGGTCGGCGGGCACGCCGCTTGCCGCCAGAGTGCCGCGGACCGTGGCGTCGAGGTCCGCACGCTGGAACTGCTTCGCCGACAGGTTCACCGCCACCGGCACTGGCTCCAGCCCCAGCTCCTGCCAGCGGCGGATCTGCGCGCAGGCTTCCCGCAGGACCCACTCGCCGACTGCCAGGATCTGGCCCGATTCCTCCAGCGCCGGAATGAACTCGGCGGGCGATACCATGCCGCGCTGCGGGTGGCTCCAGCGCAGCAGCGCCTCCACGCCGATCATGGTGCCGCTCGAGAGCTCAACTTTCGGCTGATAGTGCAGCGTGAACTCGCGGCGCTCGATGGCGCGCCGCAGGTCGGTATTGAGCTGCAGCCGCGCTGCCGAGCGCCGGTTCATCTCGGCGTCGAAGAAGCAATAGGCGTTGCGCGTCGATTCCTTCGCCCGATACATGGCCAGATCGGCATTGCGCAGCAGGTTTTCCGCCTCGTCGCCGTCTTCGGGGAAAGTGGTGATGCCGATGCTCGCGGTCACGTAGGCTTCGCTTCCGCCGAGCGGGAATGGGCGGGCGAGCGCCTCGAGCATATTCTGTGCGATGAGCGAAGCATCGTCGGGATGAGCAAGCTCGGCAAGCACCACCGCGAACTCGTCGCCGCTCACCCGACCTACGGTATCTCCGGGGCGCACGCAATCCTGCAGACGTTTCCCCGCCTGCGCGATCAGCTCGTCGCCGAGCTGGTGGCCAAGCGTGTCGTTGACCAGCTTGAAGCGGTCCAGGTCGATGAACAGCACCGCGCCCGAGCGCTCGCTGCGCCGCGACTGCACGATCGTCTGCTGCAGGCGGTCGTGCAGCAGGTTGCGGTTGGGCAACCCGGTGAGGGCGTCGAACTGGGCGAGATACTCCAGGCGGGTTTGCGCAGCGCGACTCTGCACCGCAGTCGACACTACGTTGCCGATGGCCTCGGCGAAACGCAGATCCTCGTCGCGGAACGCATGCTCCCTGAGCGAGTACATCGCAAGCACGCCGAGCGGCGCGGCGTCTCCGCGCAACGGGGCGTACACCGCTGACCCCATGCGCCGCAACCACTGCGTCCTGGGGCGGTCGGCGGGACGCGCGAGGAAGTAGTCCCGGTCAGAAATGACCTGCGACTCGCCCTCGAGCACGCGGCGCCAGCGACTGTCCGAAGCAGCCGTCGCGACATCCCCGATGAACTGCTCGCACCCTTCGCCTACGCCGGCGCGTACCACGAATTCCCCGGGTTCCGGCCCGCCCTCGGCCAGCACTGCTGCGTCTGCGCCACTTTCCTTGAGGACACGCACCGCCTCGGCGAAGAGCGCCTGGAGGTCCGCATGGTCGAGCGCCATCTGGCCGAGCCGCGCCACGGCCTCGTGTCTGCGCGCGTGCGCGGCGAGCTGCTCCTCGGCCAGCACGCGCGCGGTGACGTCGATCATGGAGCCAATCATGCGCGCTGGCGTACCCCGCTCGTCGCGGAGCACCAGTCCCCGGTCTTCCACCACGGCGTAGGAGCCGTCGCGACGCTCGAAGCGATAGCGCCCAGACCAGCTCCCGTCGCCCGCAGCGACCGCGGCGTTCACGCTGTTCACGACCTCCTCGCGGTCCTCGGCGTGAATGCGGCTCACCCACGAATCGACGTAGGCGCCGACCTCACGCGGCGGCCAGCCGAACACCGCCTCGAAGTTTCCGTTCCACCAGATCTCGTCGGTGCGCAGGTTCCAGTCCCTGACGACGTCGTTGGTCGCGCGCGACACGCTCTCGAAACGCTCTATGCTGTGGCGCAGGCGCTCCTCGCCCTTGAGCTGCTCGGTGAGATCGCGCGCCACGCCGACGACGTACACTCCGTCCGGGGTGCGCAGCACGCGGCGCGTGATCTCGACCGGAACGAGCGAGCCGTCGCTGCGGCGATACCGGGCACGCATCGGCTCGGCGCCCGAGTCACTTGCGAGCAACGTTTCGTAGCCGGCGCGCAGCTCCTCCTCGCTCGCACCCACGAGCAGCGACGTGGGACTTTGCCCGATCAGCTCGTCCCTTTGGTAGCCGAGGCTGCGACAGGCTGCGTCGTTCACGTCCGTAAGTCGCATGCTTGCGGTGTCGACCAGGAAGATCATGTCGGGCGCCACGTCGAGCGCTGCCCGGAAGCGGCGCAGATTCTCTTCGGCCTTGAGCCGGCGCGCCTCGCGACGGAAACCCTCCAGCGCGAACGACACATTGTCCGCGAGGCGCCACATCAGGGCGGCCGTGTCTTCGTCGAATGCGCCCCGGTCCCCGTGCAGCAAGCCGAAAGCGCCTACCACCTCGCCGTCGCAGCGCAAGGGAAAGGCGCATGCCGAGCCGATCGGGAACCTCAGGTGCTCCTCGACCCATCGAGCGCTTTCCACGTCGGCGCGGAAGTCGTTGCTGATCCGGGCCTCGCCGGTGCGCGCGGCATGTCCCATCATTCCGCGCCCGCCCGGCTGCGATGCGTCGGCCGACAGGACCAGCCCGTCCATGCGCGCCGCGCCAGGGCCACTCGCCGCGGCGCTCTTGAGTCTGAGCGTCTGCGGGTCGAGCAGCGCCACCGCGCAGAGCGCGAAGCCTCCGCTCTGCACGGCGATGTCGCAGGCGGCGCTGAACATTTCCTCGGGCGATTCCGCACGCAGTATGGCTTCGTTCGCCAAGCTGATCGCGGAATACAGTTCGGCCATCCGGTTCAGGTGCAGCTTGGCCCGATGGCGTTCGGTGATGTCCTTGCCGATGCCGCGGTACCCGCGGAAGCTGCCATCCTCGGCGTACTCCGGCTCGCCGGTGATCGAGTAGTGGCGCACCTCGCCGTCGGCGAGGCGGCGCGAGAATTCGAACTCGCGCACGGGCTGGCGGGCCTCCAGCGTGGCCTTGTGCCATTGCCAGCCCGCTGCGTCCGGCGACTCGTAGGGAATTTCCCAGCGGGGAAGGCCACGGTGCTTGGAGAGATCGATCGCGGTGCGGTGCTCAGAGCCGTAGACCAGTTCGCGCAGGCAGTGCCGTTCATCGGTCTCCCAGTAGAAATCCGACGACATGTCGGTCAGGCTGCGGAAGCGCCGCTCGCTGTGCTCGAGGGCCTGCCGGGCCTGCCTCCGCTCGGAGATGTCCTCCAGTACCACGATGTAGTAGGCCGGCGCGCCGCCGTCGTCGCGCGCCAGCGAGACGGTGAGCCGGACCCAGACCGGCGTGCCGCCCTTGCGCAGGTAGCGCTTTTCGACGGACGCATGCCGTATCTCGCCGGCGGCCATCCGCCTGCGGTGCTCACGGGTCGACTGGGCCTGGTCGGGATGCGAGAACGCGCTGATGGGTTGGCCGAGCAGCTCGGCGCGCTCGTAACCGAGGATCTCGCACAGCCTGTCGTTGACCAGACGAAAGCGGTCGTTCATGTCCAAATGGGCGATACCGACCGCTGCCTGGTCGAACGTGGCGCGGAAGCGTCGCTCGCTCACCTGCAAGGCCTGCTCGGCCCTGCGGCGCTCGGAGATGTCCTGGAACACCGCGATGTCGTAGCTCGGCGCCCCCGTCGCGTCGCGCATTGCCGAAACCGCAAGCTCCATCCACCTCGTGGAGCCGTCCTTGCAGAGGTAGCGCTTCGCCGCCGAGAATCCGCTGCGCTCGCCGGCGTGCAGCGCGGCGCGCTGGGCATTGGTCACGTCGACATCGTCCGGGTGCGAGATGTCGCGCACCGTCCGCTGCAACAGCTCTTCCCGCGAGTAGCCGAGCAGCCTGCACAGCGTCTCGTTCACCAGCTGGAAGCGCCCGTCGACGGCCACATGCGCCAGGCCGACGGCCGCTTTCTCGAACGTGGCGCGAAAGCGCTGCTCGAGTTCCGCGGCGTCGTCGAGGAGGTCGGGCCGCAGCCTGCGCCGGCCGCCCGTCGCGTCGGTCACCAGCTGCATCAGGCTCTTTGCGCCGAGCCGGCTCTTGGGCAGCACCGCGTCGGCTCTGCGTTTGATCGCCTCCGAGTGCAGATCGGGATGATCGTTTCCGGTTACCAGAACGATTGGACAGCCGGTCGCGCTGCGCAGGCGTTCCAGTGTGATCAGACCCGCACTGTCGGGCAGGTCCAGATCAAGCAATACGAGATCGACTCCAGGCGAACGCAGGATACCGAACGCTTCGGTCAGCGACCTCGCGTGCAGGATCTCGCCGCCGGCTCCGATGACCTCCCAGAGGCAGCTGCGCGTGAGCTCGGCGTCGGCCGGATCGTCTTCCACCAACAGGATGCGGGGTCCGCCCGATGTCGAACGCTCGAGATTGGCTTGCACAGGGTGCACGATGCCCGCGCCGGCGGTCGGCGGCCATCGGGGAATTCCCTAGGCGGCACAGGCATTTGCGCCCCCGGGGACGCGCAAAGTGCAAGATTCTGTCAGCGCTCGACGGAAACCAGCCCGTTGCGGATGGCGTAGCGCACCAGCCCCGCCACGTCGCGGATTCCCAGGCGGTCCATGATCTGGGCGCGATGCGTTTCGACCGTCTTGACCGAGAGATTCAGGGCGAACGCGATCTCTTTCGTGGCGCGACCCTCGGCGATCATCTTCAGGACCTCGCGCTGCCGGGGCGTCAGCGCCTCCCGCGCCTCGCCCGCCCCCATGCGCTGGACGTACCCGTCCACCATCTGCATCGAAACCGCCGGACTGAGCCAGGTCTCGCCGGCGACCACGCGGCGCAACGCGTGCTCGAGCTCGGCCGTCGCGGCGTCCTTGACCAGGTAGCCCGCGGCGCCGGAACGAAGCGCCTGCAGCACGTACTCCTCGCTCGAGTACATCGAAAGCACGATGACGCGCGCCGAGGGCAGCAGCTCGCGCAGACGGGCCGTCGCCTCCAGCCCGTTCATTCCCTTCATCGCGATGTCCATCACGACCACTTGCGGTTGAAGTCTCGCCGCCAATGCGAGGGCCTCTTCGCCGCTTCCGGCCTCGCCGACCACCTCGACCCCCGGCATCGCGTTTAGCAGTGCCCGGATTCCCGCGCGGACCAGGGCATGATCGTCCGCCAGCACCACGCGAATGGCGCCGTCCGTCATCGCCCCTCCGCGCTCCCCGTGTCAGGCTCGAGCCCAAACGTGGCGACGATCACGGTCCCGTGCCCCTCGCTCGAGCGAACTTCGAGGCCGCCGCCCGCGAGGGTGGCACGCTCTTCCATGCTCACCATCCCGAGGCTTGCGCCGTGAAGGCCGCGTCGCGTCACCGCGTCGAGGTCGAACCCCGCGCCATCGTCGCGCACCGACAGCGCCAGCCGTCCGCCGGCGACGAACAGCCGCACCCAGATTTTGGATGCCTTCGCGTGCCGCAAGACGTTGGTGATCGCTTCCTGCGCCACGCGAAAGCACGCGGTCTCGACTTCCGGTGGCAGCGAGCGCGGCACATCCTCCGCCTCGAAGTGGGGCGTCAAGCGACCGACCCCAGCCTGCCGGTCGAGATGCGAGCGCAGCGCCGCCAGCAACCCCAAGTCGTCGAGCTGCGGCGGGCGCAGGCTGAGCGACAGCAGCCGCACCCGCTCGAGCGCGTGGCGAGCCGTGTCCGCGCTTTCCGCCAGCCGCTGACGTGCCACGGGATCGCCGTTCGTCCGCGCCAGGGATTCAAGCTGGATCTTGAGCGCGGTAAGCGCCTGTCCGATGTCGTCGTGCAACTCGCGCGCGAGATAGCGTCGCTCCCGCTCCTGGACTTCCAGCAGTCGCCGTGACAGCTGCTGCAGCCGGCCCTGCGTCGCCAAGTGGCGCTCGCGCTCGCGCCGCTCGACGAGCGCGCGCCGCACCGCGGGCGCGAGACGCGCCAGGCGGTCCTTGAGCACGTAATCGGTCGCGCCCGCGCGCAGCGCTTCGACCGCGCGCTCTTCCCCGAGCACGCCCGAGAGCAGGACAAACGGCAGGAGGGCGTCGCGCCGCCTGACCTGCTCGAGGGCTTCAAGGCCGGTATACCCCGGCAGGCTGTAATCCGCGAGTACGAAGTCGAAGGCGTCGGCGGCGAGCGCCCGTTCGAACGCCGCCCGGCTACCGACCACGGTCGCGGCGCACTCGATGCCCGCATCGAGCAGCGCGCGCAGCGCCAGCTCCGCGTCCGCCGGCTCGTCCTCAAGCACCAATACGCGCAGCGCTTCCACGGCGTCAAGCCTTCGCAACCGGCGAAGATCGCTCAAGGGTGAACCAGAACGTGGCCCCCTGGCCGGGTTCGCTCTCGGCCCAGATGCGACCGCCGTGCCGGTGCACGATGCGCCGTGCGGTCGCAAGCCCCACGCCGGTACCCTCGAATTGCTCGTCGCTGTGCAGGCGCTGGAACACGCCGAACAGCCTGTGGCGATGGTGCATGTCGAATCCGACGCCGTTGTCCCGTACATAAACGGCCGCCTCCCCGCCCGCCGCCGGCTCGGCGCCGACCTCGATGACGGCCGGGTCGCTCGCGCGGGAGTACTTGACCGCGTTCGCCAGGAGGTTTTGCAGCATGATGCGAAGCAAGGCTCGATCCCCGCGCACGGTCGGCAGGGCCCCGATGCGCCACTCGATGCTCCTGTCCGCGCACTCAGGCCGAAGGTCGTTCACGATTTCGTTCACGAGCTGGCCGAGCTGGACGTCGTGCTTCTCGAGCGGCGCGCTGGCGGCGCGCGACAGCGTAAGCAGATCATCGATCAGGACGGCCATCTTGCGCGCCGAGCGCGCAATGGTCTTCAGGTAGTGCGCGGCCTTGTCCGTGGCGGGCGGCTGCTCGCGCTCCAGCAGCTTGACGAAGCCGTCCACGTGGCGCAGTGGCGCCCGCAGGTCGTGCGACACCGAATAGCTGAACGCTTCGAGCTCGGCGTTCGCGGCCTCGAGCTGCGCGGTACGCTCCAGAACGCGGTCTTCGAGCTCCCGATTGAGGCGCGCGAGCGCTTCCTGAGTGTCCTCGCGCAGCGCCTGTTCCGCCCGCTTTTCCAGCGCAAACGAGACGTCGCCGGTCATGCGCGTCAACAGTCCGATGACTTCCTCGTCGAAGAACCCGGTCGTTCGGGCATGCACGGAAAGCACCGCCACCACCTCGCCGCCGCGCAGCAGCGGAAAAGCCGCGCTCGCGCGCGAGGACACGTTCAGGCCGCTCGCGCGCCAGGCCTGCTTGCCGGGCTCGGCATCGTCGTCGTTCGACACCTTTGGCGCCGCGTCGCGCACTGCGGCGCCAACATTGCCGCGGGAGCGGGCATCATCCGGATCGAGCGGGATGCCGAGCCGCATGATCTGGTCGCGTCCCTCGCCGCAACAGGCGACCGGCTCGACGCGGTCCGGCTCGCGGCGCACCACGCCCACGTAAGCGGCCGAAAACCCCGTATGCTCGACGCAGATGCGGCAGATCTGGTCGAACATCTCCTGCTCTCCGCGCGTGCGTACCATGACCTCGTTGACCTCGGACAAGGCAGCGTAGAAGCGCGTCGTCAGGGCGAGCCGCTGTTCCGCGCGCTTGCGCGCGGTGATGTCCCGGCCGCTGCCGCGGTAGCCGCGGAACGCGCCCGAGTCGTCGTACACTGGCTCTCCGCTGACCGACAGATAGCGCTCCGTGCCGTCCGGCAGGATCCGGTGCAGCTCGAAGTCGCGGAACGGCAGTCGCGCCTGCAGCGTCGCCTTATGGTCGTCCCAGCTGCCGACAAGCGGGGTCGTGTCGGGCAGTTCCCATCTCCGGCGCCCGAGCGAACCCCGTACGCTGCGGCCTGACTTTTCCTCGACATCGCCGGAATATCCGACGAAGCGCAGCTCGGCATCCTGCTCCCAGTACCAGTCGGACGAAAGGTTGGCCAGGCTGCGGAAGCGCGCCTCGCTTTCGCGCAGCTGGCGTTCGCTCGCGTCGCGCTGGTCGAGCATCCGGTTGAACTCGCGCGCGACCTCGTCGAACTCCGCGAGATCGCTCGGAGGCAGGCGAGCGTTGGGCGCGCCTTGCGCGCGCGCGCGCGCCGCCGCGGCGATCGCATTTACGGAGGCGATCACGCGGCGCGTGCCCGAGACGACCAGCACCGCGACGAGAACCGCCAACACCAGCATCGCGCCCACGATCGCGGCGAAGCGGGACTTGAGCAAAGTCCCGACAGACTGAACCGGTATGCCGGCGATCGCCGTCCAGTTCGAATCCGGAATGCGACGGTACGCGAACAGCCGCTCGACGCCGTCGAAGCCCTTCATCTGCACCACGCCCTCCTTCCGGGAGAGGGCAAGCTCCACGACTCGCGACGTGGAGCGCTGGCCGATAAGCCCCCCGGGCGGCGAACGGCCGACGATGTAGGCCTCGGCGTCGACCATTCCGAGTACGGTGTTCGCCGGAAGCTCGGCCACGCTTGCCAGCGGCCGCCAGGCCGACAGGTCGAACGTGGCGAACACGACGCCGAGGACGGCGCCGGCCTCGTCATGGATGGGTACGCCCGCCGCCACCACCCACTTGCCGCTGCGGCCGCCGAAGCGGGGCCGGTCCATCAAGAGCCGGTCCTCGCGCAGGACCGTCCTGATCCACTCGTCCCGCTGCACGCGCCGATCCGGCGGCTGCAAGTGGGCGCCGCACACGTATTCACCGTCGGCGCGCACGATCACGTAGTTGGTCACATCGGGATCGGTCTCATCGAGGGCCAGCAAGGACGGCTCGCACGCCGTCGCATCGACGCGGCGCACGAGCGGCCGTTGCGCGATCAGCTCCAGCCGGCGGCGCAGCCCCAGCAGGCGGTCGTGGGTCTCCGCGACCGTGGTCTCCCGCAAGCGCAATACCGCCTGTTCGATCCGCCGCGCCTCCGCGCGCCAGGCCTCGTAGAACGCCAGTCCCACGAGCGCGCACAGCGGCAGCGCGACCAGCGCGACCAGGCGCAGCCATTCGGAGCGCAGGCTCCGCCGCCTCTTTGACTGCATCAGGGCCGTAATTCCGGTAGAGGGAATCAAGTGGCGCAATTCGTGAATTTTAGCCGTCCCGAGGCCGCGTTCCGTGCTGCACAGTTGTATATAATTTTCCATGGTCTCGATCGAGCGGTGGCGGAGCAGGGTCTGGTGGGCAGCCCTTTCACCCCATCTTCAATTTTCAGGCGAGCATGATGGAGAAAGCTGTGCAGCAGACGCATCTCGAACTTGAGATGGCGCAGCTGATCGTCGAGGTGGTCAATCTGGAGTGCGCGCCCGGGGAGATCGATCCGGAGGCGCCGCTGTTCGGAGAAGGGCTCGGCCTGGACTCGATCGACCTGCTGGAGGTCGCCCTGGCGATTTCGCAGAAGTACGGATTCAAGCTGCGCTCGGACGATGAAGACAACAAGGTGACCTTCTCCTGTCTGCGTGCGCTGAGCGCATACGTGGAAAAGCACCGCGCGAGGTAATTGCGCCTCATGTCCCGGCGCACCGGCTTTCTCTCCGTGGTCGCCTGCTGCGCATACCCCGTCCTGTCGCACCTGGGCGTGGTCACGGGCGAGGGGCTGTGGGCTGCGGCGGGTCTCGCGCTTCTTGCCTGGGGCGTGCTCGCCGCACGAAAGCCCCCGGCTTTCTCTGCGCTCGTCGGCGGCCTGACGCTGGCGCTCGCCCTCGGGTTGAACCTGGTGTTTCCGGCCGCGGTGCTGTTCGCGCCCCCCGTCGTGATCTACCTGGCGCTGTGCGCGATGTTCGCCTCGACCCTGCGGTGCGGCGACGAGCCGCTGGTGAGCCGCTTCGCGCGCCTCGAGCGCGGCGGCGAGTTGCCGCCGGACCTGCTGCGTTACACGCGCAATCTGACCGGACTGTGGGTGCTGTTCTTTGCCGCGATGGCAGCCATCTCGCTCGGCCTCGCGCTCCGGGGACGGATCGAGACATGGTCGCTGTTCGCCAACTTCGTAAGTTACGCGCTGGTCGCGGGCTTCTTCCTGGGTGAGTATCTGTATCGCAGATGGCGCTTCCGGAACTATCCGCATGTCGGCTTCTTCGATTTTCTGCGCGGCCTGACCAGCTACAGGGTATGGAACCGGTCCGCGGACGGAAGGTTGACCGATGGCCGCTGAGCTCGCCTTTCTGGACCGGTTCGACGCCGGGGACCCCGTGGGCTGGCGCGCGGGCGAGCCGCTGGATGCGGCGCGCTTTTGCGCCGCCGCCGCCGCCCTAGCCGCCCGGCTGCCGCGCAAACGCTACGTCCTGAACCTGTGTGAAGACCGGTTGAGTTTCATGCTCGGGTTCGCTGCGGCGATGATCGCTCGCCAGGTCAGCCTGCTGCCTTTCTCGACGGCGCCGGGCGCCCTGGTCGATCTGTACGCGGGGCACACCGACGTCTACTGCCTGGCCGATGGCAGCGAGATCCCCTCCGGCCTGTCCGCGATCGTGGTGCCGCGCGTCTTGCAGCCGGCAGCGGCTTTCGACGTGCCACGCTTTCCCGCCGATCAGGTCGCACTGATCGCCTATACGTCCGGCAGCACCGGTCGGCCGCAGCCGCATTCGCAAACCTGGGGCTCACTGGTTGCGGACGCGCGCTCGCTCGGCGAGCAGCTCGGGCTTGCCAACCAAAACCGGTGCTCCGTCGTCGGAACCGTGCCGCCGCAGCACATTTACGGCATGGAAACGACCGTGATGCTGCCCTTGCAGAATGGCGCGTCGGTGCACGCCGGGCGGCCACTGCTGCCGGCCGACCTCGCGGCCGCGCTGGCGAGCGTGCCCGGCGCGCGTTGGCTGGTGACGACACCCGCCCATCTGCGCGCCGCCGCCGCTGCCGGCGCGCAGATGCCGCCGCTCGCCGGAATACTCAGCGCGACGATGCCGCTCGCTGCGGAGCTGGCGCGCGAGGTGGAACGGCGGTGGTCCGCACCGCTGCACGAAATCTACGGCTGCACCGAGGGAGGCGCGCTTGCACTGCGCCGTCCCGCGCTCGACGAGCGCTGGACAGTGCGCGAAGGGATGCGCTTGCGTCAGACCGGTGAAGCGATCTGGGTGTCGGGAGGCCATCTCCCCTCCGCGCTCAGGATTCCCGATCGACTGGAGGTGCTGAGCGAGACGCAGTTCATGCTGCTCGGCCGACCCGAGGACATGGCCAAGGTGGCAGGCAAGCGCGCATCCATCCAGGCACTCAGCCGGGAACTGTTGCGCGTGCCCGGCGTAGAGGACGGCGTGTTCTTCGACCCCGGCAGCCGGTCGCGTGGCGCGGCGCGGCTCGCCGCAGTGGTTGTGGCCCCGGGGGTCGATCCGGAAGCGATCCTGCGCATCCTGCGGGAGCGCATCGACCCCGCGTTCCTGCCGCGCCCCCTAATCATGGCGCATGCGCTGCCCAGAACCGCAACTGGAAAAATTGCGCGGGCAGAGCTGATTTCGCTGCTCGAAGCGCTTCCGGCGCGCAACCGGGATCTCGCATGATGCGAATCCGCGACATCGTCGCGCCGTCCCACCCGGCGCTTGCCGGACACTTTCCCGGCGACCCGGTCGTGCCCGGCGTGCTGCTACTCGCGCGCATCGCGCGGGCGGCGGCACAGATCGCCGAAGCGCCGCTCGAGACGATCGCCGCCGCAAAGTTCCACGCGCCGCTGCGGCCGGGCGAGAGCTTCGTCATCGACCTCGAACGCCAGGCTGACGCTACGGTCACCTTCCGCGTCCTGCGCGGCGAAACCATGATTGCCACAGGCAAGTTCCGCTTCGGAGACCGCAACGCCGACTGACAACGCCCAGACGATTGAATGGCATGCGCAGCAGGAGCGAGGCAGCCGGATGGCGGTCGCCCTGATTGCCTGGCTGACCGCCATATTCGGCAGGCGCGCCACACGCTGGCTGCTTCACCCGATCTGCTGGTACTTCGCGGCATCCTCTCCGAGCGCAAGGCGCGCTTCGAGCGCGTTCCTGCGCCGCTCACTCGGCCGCGAGCCCGGCTTGGGCGACGTGTTGCGCCACTTTCACACTTTTGCGACGACCGTTCACGACCGTGTACCGCTCGTGCTCCAACGAGGCGGCACGTTCGAAATCGCGGTTCACGGCATCGAGGTCCTCGAGCGTGTTCTCCGATCGGGGCGGGGCTGCATCCTGCTCGGCTCACACATGGGAAGTTTCGAGGTCCTGCGTACCATGGGACGCGCTGCCGGCGTGCATGCAGTGAACATCGTGATGCACACGCGGGAGACGGCGCACACGTCGCACGCGCTCTCCAGGATGGCTCCGGAACTTCAGGAGCGCGTCATCGCGCCGGGCCGCCCCGAGACGATGCTCAGGATCAAGGAGTGCCTGGAAAATGGCGAGATCGTGGGCATCCTCGGCGACCGGCGGTTCGGCGGCACCAAGACCCGGGCATGCACCTTTCTCGGCGCGCCGGCCGAGTTCCCGCTCGGCCCGCTTCTGATCGCGGGCACGCTTGGCGCACCCGTGGTGACCTTTTTCGGATTGTACGAAGGCGGCTCGCGCTACCAGATTTTCCTCGAGACTCTGACGGAGGGAACGGCCGAAACGAAGACCGATCGCACGGCCAGGGCGGCGGAGCGGCTCGAGACCTATGTCGAGCGGCTGGAGCGCTACGCGCGGCGTTACCCCTACAACTGGTACAACTTCTATGACTTCTGGAACGAGGGCTTGGGCTAAGGCGGCGGTCGTGCTCCTCGCCGCGACCGCGATGAGGAGCGTGGCCGCGCCGCAGGAGATCGACGCGCAGGAGCTGATGCGCATGCTCGCCGGCGTGGAATCGGCGACCGCGAGCTTCGTCGAGACGCGCTACAGCCCGCTGCTCAAGTCCCCGCTGGTCACGCGCGGCGTCCTTTCCTACCGGCGCCCGGACCTGCTTGAAAAGCACGTCGAATTTCCGAGTGACGAGCGTATGGTGCTCGAGGGCGATCGCCTGACCATGGAGAGCGCCTCCGCCAACCGGAGACTTACCACTCGTGTGGGTGCCGCACCCGACATCGCTTCGCTGATCGAAAGCGTGCGCGCGACGCGCGCGGGTGATCTGGCGGCGCTCGAGCGCTACTTCAAGGTCGGGGCGGACGGCACAAGGGACAATTGGCGGCTCCTGCTCACGCCTCTCACGCCTGCGCTCGGCAAGTACGTCCGCTCGGTTGAGATATCCGGCAGCGGGGTGCGGATGCAGCGAATCGAGGTGCAAGAGGCGAGCGGAGATCGCACAGTCACGGAGATCGAGGAGCAGCCGCGTTGACCCGCGGCGCCCGCATCATCATCGTGCTTTGGCTGGTGACCCTTGCTGCGTGTGGGGTCTCGCTGTACCGGAACTTGTCGGTGACCACCGACCTGACGGCGTTCCTGCCGCCGTCGGTGACGCCCAACCAACGCATCCTGCTCGGCCAACTGCGCGACGGCGCCGCGTCCCGCCTCGTGCTGATCGGCCTGGAGGGCGCCCCCGGCGACGTGCTCGCCCGCACCAGCACCGAGCTCGCGCGTCGGCTCACAGCGAGCGGACTGTTCGCATATGTCGACAACGGCGCAACCGCGGCAGGCCGCCCGGAGGAGGCGCTCCTGTTCGAACATCGGTACCTGCTGAGTCCCGCGGTCGTGCCGGAGCGCTTCTCGACCGAGGGCCTGAAGGCGGCGCTCGCCGAGACCTACCGATTGCTCGGCTCGTCGGCAGGCGTTCTGGTTCGCGCCACACTGCCGTCCGACCCGACCGGAGAAATGCGCCAGGTGCTGGCGCGCCTTGCGCCGGGCACGGGACCGGACACGAAGCACGGCGTCTGGTTCTCTCGCGACGGAAGGCGCGCGCTGCTGGTCGCACAAACGCGCGCGCCCGCGTTCGACGCCGACGCCCAGCGGCGCGCCGTGAAGACCATCGACGATGCCTATGATGCAGTCCGCCCAGGCGCGAGCCGCCTGTTGCTTTCCGGCCCCGGCGTGTTCGCCTCGAGGATCCGCGATACCGTCGAATCGGAAGCCACGCGCCTGACGGCGCTCGGCGTCGCACTGGTACTCGCAATCCTCTATGCGGCCTACCGCTCGATCGCGCTGCTCGGCGCGAGCCTCCTTCCGGTGGCAACGGGCTTGGTGGTGGGCGTCGCGGCAGTTGCATTCGGCTTCGACAAGGTGCACGGCATCACGCTGGGGTTCGGGGTGACGCTGATCGGGGAAGCGATCGACTATCCCTCGTATCTGCTCATCCAGGCCCGCCCGGGCGAGCCGCTGGCGGACGCCCTGGCGCGCATCGGTCCCACGCTCAATCTCGCAATACTCACGACGGTGTTCGGCGCGCTCGCCATGGCGCTATCCAGTTTCGAAGGCCTGGCGCAGTTCGGCGTGCTGACCATTGCAGGCGTGGCCGCGGCCGGCGTCACCACGCGGTGGGTGCTGCCCGCCCTCCTGCGGACGCGCCCGGCGTCGCCGCGGCCCCCCGACACGCAGGTGTTGCTCAACCGCGCCGAGGGCGCAGCCCGGCACCTGAAATGGGCCGCCGCCGCGCTCACGGTCGCGGCGCTCGGCCTGATCGCGTGGAAGCACGGCCAACTCTGGGACGACGACCTTTCGAGCCTCACTCCGGTCTCCGAATCGGCGAAGCAGCTCGACCGCAGCCTGCGCGAAGCGATCGGGGCGCCCAGCCTGCGCTATTTGCTCGTCGCGCGCGGCACATCGCGCGAAGCGGCGCTGCAGGGAAGTGAATCGGCGGCTGCCTGGCTGCCCGACGCGGTTCGCAAGGGCTGGCTCGTCGGCTTCGACGTGCCGTCCAATTACCTGCCGAGCGAAAAGACGCAGGAATTCCGGCGCGCTGCGCTACCCGAGCGCGCGGTGCTCGCGAGCCGGCTCGATACCGCGCTTGCGGATACGCAGTTCCGCGCTGGTAGCTTCACGCCCTTTCTCGACGCGGTGGACCGCACCCGCTCCGGCCCGCTCATCGACGTCCGGACTTACGAGGGCACCGCCCTCGGACTGAAAATCAATTCGCTCCTATTCCGCAGCGAGGACGAATGGAGCGCGCTTGCCACCCTGAACGGCGTGAACGCCCCGGCCGAACTTGCCCGCGAGGCATCCGCGCACGGGCAAGCGCTCATCGATCTGAAGGAGGAATCGAACAAGCTCGTCAATGCCTACAAGAATCAGGCGCTCGCCTACGTCGCGCTCGGCCTTGCGTGCATCGCCGGGCTGCTCGTCGCCGCGCTGCGCAGCGCAACGCTGGCGCTCAAGGTCATCGCGCCGGTCCTGGCCGCCGTAGCGCTCGACGTGGCGGTGCTGGTGCTGCTGGGCAAGAGATTGTCGCTGTTCAACCTCGTTGCGCTGCTGCTGGTGGTCGGAGTCGGCCTCAATTACGCATTGTTCTTCGCCCGGCGCCACGCGGACGAAGGCGAGCGGGCGCGCACGCTGCTGTCACTGGCGGTTTGCGCCGGAACGACGCTCTCGGCGTTCGGCAGCCTCGCACTGTCGCGGACTCCGGTATTGCACGAGATCGGCTTCACCGTCGCGCTCGGTGCCGCGCTGTCGCTGGTGCTCGCTGCCGCGTTTGCGGCCCGGCCCGAACGACGCCCGCCTCCGGTATAGTTCGTCAGGTCTTACCGGAGCAACGCGTGCGGCCACTGGTCATCTCTCACTTCGCCACCGCGAATCCGCTGGGGCTTGGAAGCGTGGCAACCCTCAGGGGCCTTGTGGAGCGACGCGGAGCCCTGCGCCGCATGGATTTCCATGCGACGCCGCTCGAAACCTGGATCGGACGCGTGGAAGGATTGGAGGAGCAGCCGGTCGCAGGCCGCTTGGCGGAATTCGACTGTCGCAACAACCGCTTGGCGCAAGCGGGTCTGCGCCAGGATGGATTCGAGGAAGCGGTCGCACGGGCGCGAAGCCGCTACGGTGCGAACCGCATCGCGGTGATCTTGGGCACGAGCACCTCGGGTATCGAGCACTGCGAGCGAGCGTACCGCGAGCGCGATGCGAATACGGGGAGCCTCCCGCCCTGGTTTCGAGAGCGTCATACGCTCAACCTGTTCTCGGTCGCGGATTTCGTGCAGAAATATCTCGGGCTTCAGGGGCCCGCGGCGACCATATCCACGGCGTGCTCCTCCAGCGCGAAGGTGTTCGCGAGCGCCGCGCGCATGATCGAAGCGGGTTTCGCCGACGCGGCGGTCGTCGGCGGGGTCGACAGCCTGTGCCTGACCACGCTCTACGGGTTCGGCTCGCTCGAGCTGCTGTCGCGCGAGCCGTGCAGGCCGTGCGACGCGGGGCGCGACGGCATCTCCATCGGCGAGGCCGCCGGGTTCGCGCTGCTCGAGCGGCCGGAACCCGGAAGCCGCGGCGTCGCGCTGGTCGGCTACGGAGAAAGCTCCGATGCCTATCACATGTCATCGCCGGACCCCGAAGGCGAGGGGGCCTACCTCGCGATGCGCAGCGCGCTCGAAAGCGCGGGCATCGAGCCGGCGGACGTCGACTATCTCAACATGCACGGCACCGGAACCCCCGCCAACGACCGCATCGAGGATCGCGCGATCTTCCGCTTGTTCCGCGAGTCGGTCGTTTGCAGCTCCACCAAGGGCTGGACCGGCCACACGCTCGGCGCCGCCGGCATCACGGAGGCGATCATCTGTGCCCTTTGCCTGAGCGCAGGCCTGGTTCCCGGAAGCCTGAACCTCGAGCGGATCGATCCTACGTTCTCCAGCCGCGTGGCGGTCGCTGCCGAATCGCGCGACCTTCGCTACGTCATGAGCAATTCATTCGGCTTCGGCGGCAGCAACTGCAGCCTGGTATTCGGACAACTGGCGTGAGCACGCTCTATCTGCAGTCTGTCGGCGTGCTCGGCCCGGGCCTGCCCGATTGGCCCACGACGCGCCGGATTCTCAGCGGTGAGGCGCCGTACGATGCGCAGGTCGAAGCGCAGCCGAACCCAATGCTGCTGCCGCCGAACGAGCGCCGCCGCGTACCGAGACTCGTCCGCTGGACGATCGCGGCAGCGCACGAGGCCCTGATCGAGGCCAGCCGCGACCCGGCCGACGTCGCGGTGGTCTTTACCTCGAGCTCAGGTGACGGAGAGATCGTGCACAGGTTGTGCGAGGCCGCGGCTTCGCCGGCGCGCGAAGTGTCGCCGACGCTGTTTCACAATTCGGTCCACAACGCGCCGGCCGGCTACTGGAGCATCGGCGCAGGCTCGCAGCAGCGGTCCGTGGCGCTGTGCGGTCACGATGCCTCGTTCGCCGTCGGCCTGATGGAGGCCGTAACGCTCGTCTGCACGGAGCAGGTTCCCGTGCTGCTCGTGGCATGCGACCTGCCTTTCCCCGAGCCGCTGGCGGCGCTTCGCCCGATCGGGGCTTCGTTTGCGGTCGCGCTCCTGCTTTCGCCCGTCCCGTGCCGGCAAGCGCTCGCCTGCTGGCAAGTGTCGATCGGCGCGGGCGCCGAAGCGACCGCCATTCCCGCCGCCCTGCCGGCAACGCTCGCGACGAATCCGGCCGCGGCCGCTTTGCCGCTGCTCGCGGCGTCGACGCGCGACGCTGCCGAAACCGTCCGGCTCACCTACGTCGGCGGGCAGCACCTCGCGGTCGAGGTGCGGCGTTGCCATTGAAGACGGAGAATTTCCGCAGCCTCATTCCGCATCGCGGCGCGATGAGCCTGCTGGGCGAAGTGGTCCAGTTCGACGCGGAGCAGATCATCTGCCGCGCCGCGAGCCATCGCGATCCGGCCAACCCGCTGCGTGAAGGCGGGGTCCTGCCGGCGATCTGCGGCATCGAATACGCGGCCCAGGCCATGGCGGTGCACGGTGCGCTCAGGGAGCAAGGCGGCCCCCGCCCGGGCATGCTCGCCGCGGTGCGCGATGTCGCGCTGCGCGTCGAGCGTCTGGACGACATTCCGGGCGACCTGACTCTGACCGCGCGCAGGCTGATGGCCGATGCGCGGCACATGCTCTACGAGTTCAGCGTGCGTGCCGGAGAGATCGAGCTCGTTCGCGGGCGCGCCACGGTCGTGCTCGGCGCGCAGTCCATCGAATGAAGCGCGCCCTGGTCACGGGGGGCAGCGGAGCCATCGGGTCCGCGATCTGCAGAACCCTCGCGCAGCGCGGCATGCATGTCGTCGTACATGCCTATCGCAACCCTGCGCGCGCGCGCGACCTCGCGCAGGCGATTCGCGCCGAAGGCGGCAGCGCGGAGGATCTGGCGTTCGACGTCTCAGATCCGGCCCAGGCGACGCCTGCCCTGGAGCGGATCCTCGAAGCCGCCGCGATCCAGGTGCTGGTGCATAACGCCGGGATCACGGCCGATGCCCCAATGGCCGGCATGACCGATGCGCAATGGTCGAGAGTCATCGGCGTCTCGCTCGACGGTTTCTTCAACGTGTCGCGTCCGCTCCTGCTGCCGATGCTGCGCACACGTTGGGGTCGGATCGTCGCCATCACCTCGGTCGCGGGCGTCATGGGCAACCGGGGCCAGTCCAACTACGCGGCCGCCAAGGCCGGGCTGCACGGAGCGGTGAAATCGCTCGCGATCGAGGTCGCGAGCCGAGGCGTGACGGTGAACGCGGTGGCGCCGGGAATCATCGCCTCCGACATGACGCGTCAGGCGTTTGACGACGCGGCCATCGCGCGCCTCGTGCCGATGGCACGGGCGGGCACCCCGGAAGAGGTCGCCAGCGCTGTCGCGTTCCTCTGCTCCGACGAGGCGTCCTACATCTCCGGCCAGGTGCTGGGCGTAAACGGCGCCATGGCGTAAGGCCCTGAGCTGTACCGAACTGGAGGAAACTGGTGGAGTGGAGGAGGATCGAACTCCCGACCTTCGCATTGCGAACGCGACGCTCTCCCAGCTGAGCTACCACCCCTTGGGGAGGCGCGGATTTTACCGCAAAGCCGCATGTCGTGACAGGCGGCGGG
>Ga0316624_10000143_pt1 | contig 21369 bp, 21 predicted proteins | sample OWC_Aug_N3_C1_D5_FD_207657 | JGI IMG/M metagenome (GOLD analysis project Ga0316624, IMG submission 207657) | Wetland soil microbial communities from Old Woman Creek delta, Ohio, United States - OWC_Aug_N3_C1_D5_A | ecosystem: Environmental > Terrestrial > Soil > Wetlands | place: USA: Ohio... | reverse complement strand
ATAAGCGCTGATTTCCTCAGAGGGAGGTGGAGGGGTGGAACTGCCAGAGCTTTTAGAGAACATAGGTTTTCCTCCTGACATGGATTTCTCCTTTCATGAATCTCTGAACTCGAATTTCAAATGACAAAGCTCCAAGGTCAAATGAAATCCAAACGCCTAAATGTCAAATTTAGAGATCACAGATTTTTGATACCAAAGATTTGACATTGATTTGAAATTTGGATTTTGACATTTGAAATTGATGTCCCTGTGCTATTTTTCAAGGATTGCTTCCACAATCCTTTCCAAATCTTCATGGGAGAAGTATTCAATCTCTATCTTTCCTCCGTTTCCTTTCTGGGTGATAAGGACTTTCGTTCCCAAGGATTTTCTCAAAGAATCCTGAAGACTCCGGAGCTGGCTCTCTAAATCACCCTTTCTCTTTACGGAGGATACCGTCTTTTGAAGTTTCGCTGACCATCGTTTTGCCAAGCCTTCAGCCTCTCTCACCGAAAGACCTTTTTTAATAATGACGGCACAAAGCTCCTTTTGCTTCTCCTTGTTTTCAAGGCTGAGAATGGCTCTGGCATGTCCGGGAGTGATGCGATTTTGCAGGAGTTGATTTCTTACTTCCAAGGGGAGCTTTAAGAGCCGAAGGGTATTGGTAATCGTCGTTCGATCCTTGCCAATCCGTTTGCTCAAGTCCTCCTGGCTGATACTGAACTCCTCTATCAGATGTTTAAAAGCCTCCGCTTCCTCAATCGGGTTGAGGTCCTCCCTCTGCAGGTTTTCGATGAGAGAGATTTCCAAAGCCTCTCTCCCTTCCACCTCTTTTACCACGATGGGAACTTCTTTTAGTCCGGCCTTTTGAGCCGCCCGCCAGCGACGTTCCCCTACGATCAGTTCATACCCCTGATCAGTCCTTCGGACGATGAGAGGTTCGAGAATCCCTTTCTCTCGGATGGAGTCTGCCAATTCCTGGAGTTTGGATTCGTCAAAATGCTTGCGGGGCTGGGATGGATTGGGGATGATCTCCTCAATCCCGCGATAGAGGAGAGCGTTTGATTCCGTCTGTCCAAATTCCGGGAGAAGCGCCCCCAGACCCTTTCCCAAGGCCATCCTTTTAGTTGCCATCGATCTTACCATCCGTAATGATTTCTCTGGCTAGGTTCAAATAACTTTCTGCACCCTTTGAATGAATATCGTAAAGGAGGACAGGCTTCCCATAGCTGGGAGCTTCGCTCAGTCGAATATTTCTCGGGATGATTGTCCTGAATACCTTTTCTTTAAAGTGTTTTCTCACTTCTTCGGCGACCTGGTGAGCGAGGTTATTTCGGCCGTCGAACATGGTGAGCAGAATCCCCTCAATCTCCAATTTTGGATTCAAGGATTGTTTGATCAAGCGAATCGTCTTGAGAAGCTGCCCCAATCCTTCCAAGGCGTAATACTCGCACTGAAGCGGGATGATCACGGAATGGGCTGCCGTCAATGAGTTAATGGTCAGCAGCCCGAGGGAAGGAGGACAGTCGATAAAAATATAATCATATTCCGCTTCGACCTCTTTGACCAGGTGACCCAGCTTCTTCTCGCGATCTTTTTCCGAGATCAATTCCACTTCTGCGCCGATCAAATCCGTATTGGATATAACAACATCCAGGTAGGCAAGAGCGGTCTTCTGAATCGTTCCCTTCAGTCCCGAACCATGAAGCAGGGCTTGGTAAATGGTTCCATTGGACCCCTCTTTGTTTAAACCCACACCACTCGTCGAATTTCCTTGCGGATCAATGTCGATGAGAAGGACTTTCTTCTCGGCGACGGCAATGGAGGCGGAAAGGTTGACCGCCGTGGTTGTTTTTCCCACCCCTCCTTTTTGATTGGCAATACAGATAACTCTTGCCATGAAGATCCCTGTAGAATGGTGGCACGTTGGAATCACGGGAGATTCTCTTTCAATCCTTAGAACCCAATCTTCCGCCCTTCCATGATTCGGGTGTTCGACGTTCACCTTTATATAGCACAAAAAAGGGACGGATGGAAAGATAAAGTTATGCTTTCATATCCTTTCAAACAGGAGAATGGTCCTTTTGAAACAACTGGAAGGAAGGATCAGGGGGATGGTTCTTTGCAATCGGTATGGGATTCCCTCTGTTCCGGGAAGAAGTCTAATTTCTTCATCAACCCCCTCACCTTTCATGGCAATGACGGTTCCTGCCCCTTTCAAGAAAGGCAGACTCAAAGCGAGAAGGGTTTGAAGATCGGAAAAGGCTCTTGAGAGGATGATATCAAATCGTCCCCCTAGGTCGCGGAGGATTGCTTTATCTTGAACACGGCCATGGATCGCTTCCGTTCCTTTTAAACCAAGCCTTCGGATGATATGTCTTTGGAAATCGACTTTTTTTCGGATGGAGTCAATCAGAGTGATCTCAAAGGAGGGTTGAATGATTTTTAACGGAATCCCGGGAAACCCTGCCCCTGACCCAATGTCCAAGATGAAGGAGGATTTGGGAAGATAAGGGTAGACGGAAAGGGAATCAAGAAAATGTTTTAGGACAATCCCTTTCTCCGATCGGATGGCGGTGAGATTGATCTTTTGGTTCCATTTGAGGAGTTCCTTAAGGTAAAGTTCGAATGCGTCGATTGCTTTTTCATCTAATTCAATCCCGAAGGTTCTTGCCCCTTCGATGAGAAGGTCTTTATTTTCCGCCTCCATTGAATAAACGTTTAACATAAAACCTGCTTTCTTAAAAGGATCGAAGTCAGCGACTCATGTTTCGGCTAACAAGCCCATGGGGCATCAGCATCGAGGGGTAATTTCTGTTTGAACTATTGAGTAATTTATGGATATTGTTAATTAAATGTCATTTCACATGGTTGAAAAAAGATTAGATAAACATTATTGTTATAATAGGAGATGAGGTATGAATGTTAAAATGTACAAATGATTATTGCTCTTGGTCCTCGCTGTGCTTTCACTTTTCCCTTGGGCTGTTCTTCTTTATGAGTTTCTAAACGAGTAGAGGATAATGATAAAAGGACTGGCCGAAAATAAGGCTTCAATAAACCAGATCGACCGAGCAAGCTACGGGAAGATTCCCGAGAACGATTTTTAACCCACTCACTCTAATCAGTAGATGGAAAGAGAAAGAGTGTGTCATCGTCCCGTTTTAAGGAGAGAGAATGGATTTTTGTTTCCTCTAGCCTTAATCTTTATTGTTGATTTGTGGGGATAAATTTAGTAAGATTTTTTGTATCAAATCAACCCGATGGATAGGGGAAGGAAAGGAGTTAAACGATGATCATCCGAACGTTTGTAGTGAGCATGTTTATTTTATTAACTGCATTCCCTGCTTCGGCCCAATTAGACAGACTCTATAAAAGTCTTGGAGGGGGTGAAAAGGGCGGCGGGCTGAGTGATGTGAAGATTGGCTCTGGTTTGAAGGAAGCGTTGAAGCTCGGGACTGAGAACGCTGTCAATTTCACAGGAAAGAAGGATGGGTTCTTTCTCAATGAGGCAATCAAGATTCTGATGCCAGAAAAGCTGAGGACCTTCGAAAAAGGGTTGAGGGCAGTGGGCTATGGCCCGCAGGTAGATGAGTTCGTCCTGAGCATGAATCGCTCTGCAGAGAAGGCGGCTCCCTTCGCCAAACAAATCTTCTGGGATGCGATCGGAGAGATGACGTTTGACGACGTAAGAAAAATCCTTTCTGGAAATGACACGGCAGCCACCGACTATTTCAAAGGTAAGACCACAGACAAACTCACAGCTGTGTTCAAACCAATCGTTGACAAGTCAATGAACGAGGTGGGTGTAACCCATCAGTATAATCAACTCATCGGATATTACGAGAAAATCCCTTTTGTCAAGAAAGAGAGTTTTGACCTTGATCAGTATGTCGTGACCAAGGCCCTCGATGGGTTATTCCATATGGTGGGCGAAGAGGAGACGAAGATCCGAAAGAACCCAACTGCCCGGACCACGGACCTTCTTAAGGAAGTATTCGGCAGTAAATAAAGAAATCGAGGAGAATTGCAGTGGAGTATAGGATAGCTGGCGGCTCCGATCACAAAATGGAGCCGCCACGTCATTCCGACCTGAAGTCATGTGCTATTTTTTCGTAGGTTTCTTGGCGGGCTCTTCTTTAGCCTCGATACTGGTCGCCTTCATGACATACTTGACGGTAACCTTGGCTCCCACTTTCAGGGTCCCTGTTACCTTGGTATCCTTGTCATAGGCGAACTCCCACTTATCTTTTCCCTTTTCGACAACGAGGTGGTCGCCGTCCGCTTCCAGAACCGTTCCCGTCCACTGATAGTCGGCCTTGGGGGGGCGAGCAAAGGCGATAGCCACTACGATCAAAAGCACCACTCCAATCACAACCATGAACTTCTTCATATAGACCCTCCTTTAATTGGATTTTATACCCCATTCTTAAACGGGGCTTGAAAATTGTCAAGATATTTTCAGTTGTTTATCCACTTTGGAGTTCGTGTTCGCCTTGCTTGAGGATCTCGGGAGCCCCACACCTGTTCGATCTAACGGCTTCGGCCCCCTCCGAAGATGGAGCCGAGCACCCCGCGAATGATCTGGCGTCCGAGTTGGCTGCCAATGGCATGGGCTGCGCTCTTCACGGCTGCTCCCAGAAGTTGTTCTGTTTGAGACTTGGGCTCAACTCTCCGGCGTTTCTGAGCTGCGTCCTCTTGGGGTTCCATCTTCATCTGCTCGGCTTTCGCTTTCAGTTTTTCATAAGCGGATTCACGGTCCACCGTCTTCTCATAATGTCCGTACAAGACCGATTCTCGAACAAATCGCGTTCGCTCTTCCGAATTCAGGGGGCTCAGCCGGCTATGAGGAGGACAGATCAGTGCGCGTTCCACGATGGTCGGGGTTCCCTTCTCGTCCAAAACGGATACCAATGCTTCTCCGACTCCCAGTTCCGTGATGGCTTTGACGACATTGAGTTTTGGGTTGGCACGAAAAGTCTCGGCAGCTACCTTCACACTCTTCTGATCCTTGGGAGTGAAGGCCCTGAGGGCATGTTGTACCCGATTTCCGAGCTGGCCCAGCACGGTTTCAGGAAGGTCGAGCGGATTCTGTGTAATAAAATAGATGCCCACGCCTTTCGAACGGATGAGACGGACTACCTGCTCGATCTTCTCTTCCAGAGCCTTGGGAACGTCTTCAAACAGCAGATGGGCTTCGTCAAAAAAGAAGACCAGCTTGGGTTTCTCCGGGTCGCCTACCTCAGGAAGCTGTTCAAACAGTTCTGAAAGCAGCCAGAGGAGAAAAATCGCGTAAATTCTGGGCGACTGCATCAACTTATCGGCAGTGAGGATGTTAATCATTCCTTTCCCCTCCGATCCGGTCTGGATCAGATCTTCGATATTCAGGGCAGGTTCTCCAAAATACTTGTCCCCGCCTTGTTCCTCAAGGGTTAGCAGGCTCCGCTGGATGGCGCCGATGCTGGCTGCGGAGATATTGCCATACTGGGTCTTGAACTGCTCGGCATTGTCCCCCACAAACTGGGCCATGGCGCGCAGGTCTTTGAGGTCGAGGAGCAAGAGGCCATTGTCGTCCGCGATCTTGAAAATAATGGTCAGCACGCCACTCTGGATTTCGTTGAGGCTGAGGATCCGGCTCAGAAGCAGCGGCCCCATCTCCGAAATGGTGGTACGGACCGGGTGCCCCTGTTCTCCAAAGACATCCCAGAAGGTGACCGGGTAATTCTCAAACCTGAAATCTTTAAGGCCGAGTTTGCTCACCCTTTCGGTCACTTTTGGATTTTCGCCTCCCGGAAAAGGCAAGCCGGAGAGATCTCCCTTCACATCCGACATGAAAATTGGGACCCCGATCTTGCTAAACTGTTCGGCCAATACTCGCAGGGTCACTGTCTTACCCGTGCCTGTCGCGCCCGCGATGAGGCCATGACGGTTTGCCATTTTCGGCAGCAAGAAAATATCGCTTTTTCCTTTTGCGATTAAAAGTGGTGATGGAGTTGTTCCCATACTTACCTCCTCGAACGACTCAAGTCTAAGTCATTAAGGTCAGTATATAGGGTAATAATTTCCACTGTCAACAATGGACTTCTTTTTTCTTTCACGTCCATTTCTTTTTTGACGTCTAAAGTGGATTTTTGATAAAATGTCCGCAATTGATCTTCTTTTCAAGGGAGAGGGGAAATATGTGGTAACCACGACTCAGTCCGAAGCACGAGAAAAGATCCAACAACTTATTGAGAAATTCCGCCGGGAGCAGGCTGCGGGCGTGATCGGCCAATATAATGAATCCGAGACCAAGACCGGCTTCATTGAGCCTCTGCTCCAAGCCCTGGGATGGAACACGCAAGATCGTAATGAAGTCGGGCTGGAAGAGAAAATCTCCGGCGGGCCGAAGGCCATGAATTGGACCGACTCAAGCGCCAGATCGAAAAAACCGACAGCGAGATTGACGAACGGGTGTACGAGTTGTATGGGATAACAGAAGCGGAAAAAAGAATGATAGAACGCTAATTAACAAAAATAAAAATGGCTATTATTGGCTGATTGACGTTTGCACAAGGTCTCACGAGATGGCTTCAATCTCCGAGGACTTCCTTGTGAGTTCCAACAGCGGTAATGATAATCCCCATTTTACTCCTTATATAAGTCGCCCTGTAGTTCATCGTAATACTAAATGCCCACTCGTCAGTTCCCTCCAGCTTTTCATTTCTCAACCCTGGGTAGGATGGATTTGCAGTCAGTCTTTCGAGCTGCTCCCAAAACTTAATTCTGACTTCTTTGGGCAGATCATTAAGTCTTTTCAGTACGCTGTCGGGAATGACAATATTAGTCGCCAAAGTGTTTTCGCGCCTCTTTTGCAGACTTAAAAACTTTCATCTTCCCTTTTTCAAGGTCTTTTACGGACTGATTCACTTGCTCCTGCCATTCCTTGCTCCAAAACCATGCCTGGTCCCTAGGAATTTCTACCACAGGACGGATGACGATCTCGGTTCCCCGTGCCGTCACCTCAACCCGTTCACCGACTTTCAAGGGAATCTTCCCTCTAACCTCTTCCGGTATTGTCACCTGATATTTTTCTCTAACCTTCACTGTCGTTCCCATAACGTCTCTCTCCTTGGTATTACTGTATTACTGTAATATAACATATACAGTATTCATTTCTTTTTGTCAACCCTGTTCCTGTTTGTGGATCCATGTCGATGATATAGGAGGAAGAGGGGCAGGAACATTTTTATTTTGCTGACACCTATTTGTTTAATTTTTTGACGTCTAAAGCGGTTTTCTGTTACAATGCCCGCAATTCACGCTTACCCTCACCCATTCCTCTTTCATCAAGCTTACCCGTTACCAGACAAGGGAGAGGAAAAAGACGAGACTCTATGGCCAAAGCCAAAACCCATTTTGTATGTCAGGCCTGCGGATACCAGGCGCCTAAATGGTTGGGAAAGTGTCCGGGATGTCAGGAGTGGAACACTTTCGTTGAGGAGCGGGTGATTGAGGAAAAAGCTCCTGAACGAGACCTCCTTGGTTTTGAGACAGAGGCTGTTCCGACTCCTCTCACCGAAATCGTAGGTGAAGAGAGAGGAAGATTTCAGAGCGGGATCGGAGAATTTGATCGGGTCTTGGGAGGGGGGATTGTGTTCGGGTCAGTAATCTTGGTCGGAGGCGATCCGGGCATCGGCAAATCCACCCTTCTTCTTCAGGTGATGAACCGTTTATCATTAAGGGGGAAAAAAGTCCTTTACGTCTCCGGAGAAGAATCGCTCCAGCAGACCAAGATGAGGGCGGATCGGTTAGGCGTCTCCTCGGAATACCTCTTTGTGGTCGCAGAGACATCTTTAGAAAAAATTCTTCAGGACATCCAGACGCTCAGACCTTCAACCGTAGTGGTCGATTCCATTCAGACGATTTATTCCTCCGAACTTCCGTCGACGCCCGGATCGATCAGTCAGGTCAGGGAGGCATCGAGCCGGCTACTCTATTTGGCAAAACATCTCTCCATCCCCATCTTTCTCGTCGGTCATGTGACGAAAGAAGGTTTTATCGCAGGGCCAAAGGTTTTGGAACACATGGTGGATACGGTTCTTTATATTGAAGGCGAAACCACTCACGCCTTCCGGATCCTGCGGGCGGTGAAGAACCGGTTTGGCTCCACCAATGAAATTGGAGTCTTTGAGATGAAGGATTCCGGGTTGGTGGAAGTGGTCAGCCCCTCTGAGTTCTTCCTTTCTGAACGGACCCAGCCCGCCTCCGGGTCAGTCGTCATGCCCAGCCTGGAGGGTTCAAGGCCTATCTTGATCGAACTCCAGGCCTTGGTCGTTCCCACAAACTTCGGCATGCCACGGAGAACAGCCGAGGGAGTGGATGTGAACCGTGTCTCTCTTCTCGTTGCCGTCATGGAGAAAAGGTTAGGGATTCATCTCAATAATCAGGACATTTTTCTCAATATCGCCGGCGGGATGAAGGTGGAGGAGCCTGCGGCTGATCTGGGGGTGATCGCCGCCATTGCCTCAAATTTTAAAGATAAGGTCGTCGATCCGGAGACGGTGGTCTTCGGAGAAGTGGGGCTGGGAGGAGAAGTGAGGGGCGTCAGCCAATCCGAGATCAGGGTGAAAGAGGCGTCGAGGTTGGGGTTTAAGCGCTGCCTGATGCCGAAGCAGAATCAAGAAAAGGTGAAGGGAACCAAGGGCATCGAATTGATCGGGGTCAACTCCCTTCAGGAAATGATGAAAAGACTTTTTTGAAAAATCTGAAATAGAGTGTCATTGCGAACGAAGTGAAGCAATCTGATGAGATTGCTACGCCTGCGTGCCAAAATTCATACTACTAAGAACCCCTGTGTTCAAGCACTCCGGCGTGCAGGCACGTCGTCCCGCCAAAGCGGACTCCTCGCAATGACCGCATTCATTGCCCTATTTTGATTTTGTTTAGGGTTTCGATATTCGGATTTCGCATTTTACAATATCCTCTTTCGGAAGGAATGACTAATGAGAAAATGGGTAACGGCATTAATTCTAATCCCCTTCATTTTTTTATATTTCTCCCAAAGTCAGGGGCAGGAGAGACTACCGAATCCTGGGGAGTTCTATGATGCGTCCATGGCGCTCTACTATAAGGGGAACTGCGGAGAGGCGATTCAAGGGTTTCTAACCATCATTCGATCTGCTCCAGCGAGCAAGCTGGTCTCCTATTCTCAATACATGATCGGACTCTGCTATCTCAAAATGGAAAAATATGAAGAGGCCGTTCAACAATTAGAGCTCTATTTAAGAAACTATCCGGAGAGTGACCGTGGGAGAGAAGCAGAGAGGGGGATCCAGATTGCAAAGGAACGGTTGAAAGAAAAAACATCCGGGCCGTCCACCCTTTCTGAATCGATCGTGAAAAAACCGTTCCCCAATGACAAGAAGGCGAAGAGACGGATCTGTGTTCAGGCCTCCTATTTTGAAGGAAAGACGCTTGAAGAAGTTGAGAAAAGAATGAAGGAGTTGAGAAATGCCGGCGTGAATACGATCATTCTCAGAGTCTTTCAGAATCGAGGGGATCGAATGTATCCCTTCGCTGCCGGCCAACGTGAAGAGGGAGTCTATTTCAAGACGGAACAGGCTCCCGTCGTTGACGATCTCTTAGGGAAATTGGCTGAGGTCGTCCATCGGAATGGACTTGAAATCTTTGCATGGATGACCACGCGTTATGCCGACTTCGGTTTGAAAGGCTCTCCTGAATATCGGTGTATGAAGTATAATTTTGAAACAAAAAAAATGGAAGTTGCCAGGGGGCTCAATCTCTTTCATCCCGAAGTCTTGAAACGTCTTGAGAACCTTTTCCGCGACCTGGGTCGCTACCCGATTGATGGGATTCTGTTTCAGGACGATCTGATTCTCAGACATGATGAGGATTTTAGTCCCGAGGCCAACCAGGCCTTTCTGAAGGAGTATGGATACTTGCCCGATCCGGAACTCTTTTATATCGGCCCTTATAAATCAGACCTTGGAAAATACTATGTCAAGGGATATACCGATCGCTTCTGGATTTGGGCGAACTGGAAGAACCGTTGGTTAATGAACGTGGCCAAACGCCTGATGGAAGCTTCCAGAGAATCAAATCCGAACCTGCAATTTGCCATCAATCTCTATTTTGAGGCCGTCCTCAATGATTTGAACGGCGTGGCTTGGTTTTCACAGAGCCTTTCAGGAGCGTTGAGAAACAATTTTGACTATTATGCCCTGATGGCCTATCATCGCCAGGCCATGAAAAATCGAAATATCGAGGCGGGGGAAGCCATCGGTTTAATGGCTGAGGCTACCCAGAAGGCAGCCGAAGGGGTGGGAGATCCTTCTAGGGTGATGATGAAAGTTTGGATTCTCGATTGGAAGGGGAATGGGGCAGTTAGCACCGAACTTGCCCCACGAAAAGAGATTGAGGATATCCTGGCTGCCATCCTGAACCGTGGCAAGGTGAGCTTAGCCTTTGTTCCTTACATCGATTCGTTCCCGATTGATTCATTCAAAGGGAAGTGGACCAATAAATAAAATTTCAGATTTCAGATTGTGGATTTCAGATTCATGAGTAACTGGTTCAACTTGCCTTCACCGGACTGCTTGTTGAACCTGTTTCCTGGCAGGTAAGAATTTTCCCCCCCATGGGCAAGAGCCGGCGTTAAAGACTTGCGCGAAGAAATTTTCAACTCATAATTCTTAACTCATAACTCAAAACTGTGATGTCTCAGTGCACTTCTGCCCAGTTCTTCCCCGAATGGATGGAGACCTTGAGCGGGACGGAAAGATCCATCACGGTCTCCATTTTCCTCTGGATCACGGGGACGACTTTTTGGAGTTCCTCTTCAGGAACTTCAAAGACCAATTCGTCATGAACCTGCATGATCATTCGGGTGGAGAAACCGAGTTCTTCAATCCGATTCTGGATGTGGATCATCGAAATCTTGATCATATCCGCTGCCGTCCCCTGGAGAGGGGTATTGACGGCCATCCTCTCCGTGGCCTGTCGAATGACGACAGTTGGGGAGTGGATGTCCGGTAGATAGCGACGTCGATGTAAAAGAGTCATCACATATCCCCGCTGCCTGGCTTCTTCCAGGCTCTTTTCGATATAGGCCTGAACCCCAGTGTATTTCTTAAAGTATTCATCAATATAAGCCTGGGCGATCTTAGGTTCCGTCGCGAGTTGCTGTGAGAGGCCATAAGCGCTCATCCCATAGATGATGCCGAAGTTAATCACCTTGGCCTCCCGCCTCATCGCAGGCGTCACCTTTTCCATGGGAACGCTGAAAATCTCCGAAGCCGTTCGGGCATGGATGTCTTCATCATTCCGGAAGGCCTGGATCAGCGTTTCATCTTGGGAGAGGTGGGCGAGTATCCTTAATTCGATCTGGGAATAGTCTGCGGAGACGATCGACCATCCCCTCTCCGGAATGAAGGCCTGACGAATCCGGTTTCCCTCCTCTGTACGGATAGGAATGTTCTGGAGGTTCGGATCGCTCGATGAGAGCCGTCCGGTCGCCGTTACGGTCTGATTATAAGAGGTATGAACGCGGCCAGTTTTTGGATGGATCAGTTTAGGAAAAACATCGACATAAGTCGATTTGAGTTTGCTCAGGTTGCGGTAACCGAGGATCTCGAGAGGGAGGTCATGTTGAAGAGAGAGCTTGGTCAACACATCCACATCCGTGGAGTAGCCGGTTTTGGTCTTCCTGATGACAGGTAGCTTTAGTTTATCAAAAAGAATTCTCGCCAATTGCTGGGAGGAGTTGATATTGAAGACTTCTCCGGCCAGCGCGTAGATTCGTTCTGTCTTCTGCTGGAGCTGGATTTCGATCTCTTTTGAATATTCCAAGAGAAGGTCGAGGTCGATTTTTACTCCATTCATCTCCATTTTCGCCAAGACCATGACGAGGGGCATCTCCACTTGGTCAAAGAGGTCCTTAAATCCCCCTTCCTTCAGTTTCGGAAAAAGGAGGCGAGCGAGTTGGAGGGCCACATCCGCATCTTCACAGCCGTAATCCCTTGCTTTTTCAACCTCAACCTGATCGAAGGTCAATGTCTTCGCTCCGGTCCCTACCACCTCTTTGTAGTCGGTGACAGAACGATCCAGGTATTCCTGGGCAATTTCACCCAGGTTGTGATTATGCTTCGTTGGATTGAGGAGGTAGGAGGCGATCATCGTATCCCCGTCTATCCCTTGGAGGTGAATCCCGTATCGACTGAGGACAATCCATTCGTATTTGATGTTCTGCCCCACCTTCCTTATTTTTCGGTCCTCCAAAATAGGTTTTAACTGTTCCAGCACCCAAGGCAGAGAGAGTTGCCGGGTTGTCTCCTGATCTTGGTGGGCAAGGGGAATGTAGAAAGCCTGATGCGGGGCGTAGGACAGACCGATCCCAACGAGATCCGCCCACATGGGATAAGGGGACGTGGTTTCCAGATCGACCGAGAAGGTTTCGGCCTTCTTCAAACTCTCCAATAAGCCAAGAAATGCATCTTGATCGATGACCAAACGATAGTCCCTTGTCACGGACGGGGGCCCCTTTTCTTCAACGAGTTCTTTGAAGAGTTTGTTGAATTCCAATTCTTTAAAAATCTCCTTCAGGCTCTTCAGATCAGGAGGGGAGAGAGAAAAATCTTTTAACTGGTAGTTAACGGGTACATCGGTATGGATCGTTGCCAACTTCCGGCTGAGACGGGCAAGGTCTCCGTGGGCCTTCAAATTTTCTTTCAATTTCTTCTGGGGAATTTCTTCCGCATGGGTCAGTACATTCTCGATCGATCCATACGTCTTGATTAATTGGATGGCCGTCTTCTCACCAATACCCGGGACGCCCGGGATGTTATCAATAGCATCTCCAGCCAATCCCATCACTTCCACTACCTGTTCAGGAGAAACGCCGAAGCGTTCGATCACTTCCTCCACCCCGAACCTTTTCTCTTTCATGCTGTCGTAAACCTGAATCCGGTCACTGATCAGTTGAAGGAGGTCTTTGTCACCCGTGACGATCACGACATCGGCTTCTGATTCCAGTCTTCTGGCCACTGTTCCGATGAGATCATCCGCCTCGTATCCGTCCCTCTCCAGGACGGCAATTCGGTATCCCTCGATGATCTTTTTGATATAAGGGATCTGGGGGGAAAGGCTCTCTGGCATGGCGGGTCGATTGGCTTTGTATTCTTTATAGACCTCGCTCCGAAAGGTGGGAGCCTTTGAATCGAAGATCACGGCAAGATAATCCGGCCGATGCTCCTTGAGCACCTTGAGAAGCATCTGAACAAAGCCGAACGTCGCATTGGTGGGAAGTCCCTTGGAATTGGAGAGATGACGGATCGCATAGAAAGCACGATAGATATAGGAAGAGCCATCGATTAAGAAAAGTTTGGAACGATCAGACATAAAAGGATAAGCACCAAATCACAAATTTCAAATGACAATTAAATTCCAATGGCCCAAATTCAGAGATTCAAACAAAGCCGTTTCGGGCATGAGGTGTTTGGGATTTATCTCCCTTCTGATCTCAGAGGGTCAGGAGATACTGCTATGGACTCGATTTCCGCCGGAATTTTTCGCACGATACATCGCATCATCCGCCGATTTGACAAACCCCTCCAGGTCGAAGTGGTCCCTGTACTCGGATAGGCCGATGCTGACCGTGATGTGATGAGATTTGGCCTGTTCGATGGAGGAACGGATACGTTCCGCAATGGCGCTGGCTCGATCTGCAGAGGCTCCGATGAGGAGGACGGTAAATTCATCCCCTCCGTAGCGATAGCCAGAGTCGACATTGGATCGGATGGAGTTCTTGACGATCTCCCCGACTGTCTTCAAGACCTTATCCCCTTCCAAATGACCATAGAGGTCATTATACTTTTTGAAATTGTCGAGATCGAACATCAGGAGGGAGAGAGAGGTTTTTTGGCGTTTCAGGCGAACCAGTTCAGCTTCTAACGTCTTGAAAAAATGGCGATGGTTATAAAGACCGGTTAAATCATCGGTAATCGAGAGCCTTCTGACTTCCTCCTCCAAATTTTCTTTCTCTCTCAGGGTTTTGTACTGCTCCAAACACTGGTTGACGGTGTGAATCAGATGCTCATTCTCAAAGGGTTTCTTTAAGAAGTCAAAAGCCCCTTCTTTGAGGGCGTAGATGGCATTCTCCACTGTGGCAAAGGCTGTCAACATGACGACGCCTTGTTGAGGATTGATCATTCGGATTTGTTTCAAGGCCTCGGCACCATCGATTCCTGGAAGATTGATATCCATCAAGACCACGTCGGGTTTTTCCTCTTCGACCTTCTTCACCCCTTCCTCACCGGTCGAGGCAACCGTGACGTCGTATCCTTCATAACGGAGGAGCTTTTGGATAATTTCCAGGGTATCGGGTGCATCATCCACGACGAGGACTTTCCCTTTCCCTTCTTTAGTAGGAACGGTTGAGCTTGTCATCTTGTTTCTCCGGAGAGGGGGAGGGTAAAATAGAAGGTGGAACCCTTTCCTAATTGAGACTCCACCCAGATATTTCCACCATGTTCTTCCACCAACCGCTTAGCAATAGCCAGCCCCAAGCCTGTTCCGCCGTGTTTGCCGCCTTCAACCTGATAGAACTCGTCGAAGATCATCTGAAGTTTATCTTCCGGAATGCCCATCCCCGTATCTTTAATCTCGAGAAGAATCGATTGGTCCTTTTGGCCGGCGAGAATCGAGACCTGACCTCCATCGGAAGTGAACTTGAATGCGTTGGAGAGGAGATTAATGAAGATATCATGAAGGGCATTTCTATCCGCATAGACGTGGAGGCCTTGTGGAACGTCCACCTGAATAGAAAGATGCTTTTCCAAGGGAGTGACCTCGCTGATATATCCTACCATCGCCTCAGAGAGCAGGATCGGCTCTCGGTTGAAGAGGAGACGGTTGGATTTCATCCGACTCAAATCCAGCATCTGATCCATTCTCATTTGGATTCGATTGGTATTCCTCTGGATCGTGATGAGATAGGATTTCAGATTCTCGGGGATCTTCCCTTCCTTCTCGGAAAGGATGAAATCGATATTGGCCTTGATGGCTGTGAGGGGAGTTTTCAATTCATGAGAGGCGATGCCAATGAATTTCATATTGGTTTCGTCCATCTCCTTTAACTGGCGATTGACCATTTCCAATTCCCTCTTGGCATCCTGGAGGTCCTCGAGCATCTTCAAGGCGGAGGTCCGGGTCCGGTCCAGTTCCGTCATGGTTGTCTCCAACTGGTGGGTCTGTTCGTCCAACTTTCTTTCCAGATCAGTTATGGATCTTTTCGACGACGGAGTCATTTGGTTGAAGGTTCTCGCCAGGCCTCGATAATTCTAAATGGGCTCGTAAATGCAATAGGGTTCCTCGGCCATGTAATCCCCGGAGAGTTCATAGGCCCGTGCCCGGCAGCCGCCGCAGACCTTCCTGAACTCACATCTTCCGCATTTTCCCCGATAGCCATCGGTATTGCGAAGATTTTGGAAGACTTCCGATTTCATCCAGATCTCCTGGAACGGTTTTTCTTTTACATTTCCGCAATTCAATTCGAGGTAGCCACAGGGTTGAACCTGACCGACATGGGAGATGAAACAGAAAGAGATGCCGCCCAAACATCCCCGGGTCATGGCATCCAATCCATGGGTTTTCGGGGTGACCTTTTTCCCCTCTTTTTTCGCCTGTTGCCGTAAGATGCGATAATAGTGAGGAGCGCAGGTCGCCTTGAGTTGGAGAGGAACCTTGTCGATCTGTTCGTAAAACCAGTGGAGGGTTTTTTCATAATCGAGGGCAGAGATCTCCTGATCTTTGAGCTGCTTCCCCCTTCCCGTCGGAACCAAAAGAAAGATGTGGAGCGCCACGGCCCCCAAACGGACAGCCAGGCCGAGGATTTCCGGGATCAGGTGGAGATTGACCTGCGTGATGGTGGTGTTGATCTGGAATTCAACACCCCCTTTCTTGGCCATCTCGATTCCTCGAAGGGAGCCTTCGAAAGACCCCTTCACTTTTCGAAAGGCATCGTGTGTCTCTGCGGTCGGGCCGTCAATGCTGATGCTGATCCGCTGAATCCCCGAAGCCTTCATCTTTTGGACGATTTCTTCATTGAATAATGTCCCGTTGGTCGCCATGACCATCCGGAACCCTTTTCCTGTTCCATAAGATGCCAGATCAAAAATATCTGGCCGGAGCAAAGGCTCCCCTCCGGTCAGGATGATGACAGGCTTGCTGAATGAGGCGATGTTATCCATCACCCTGAAAACCTCCTGCGTTGATAGTTCTCCTTCGTATGGGCCATAGGCGGCAGAGGCACGACAGTGGACACAGGCGAGGTTGCAGCTTCGGGTCAACTCCCATGCAATCATCCTTAACTGGTGAGTAGAATGTGGCGAGTGGCGAGTGGTTAAATCATTTTTTTCCATTAAGGTATTTTATTAAGCCTCCTATTAAACGACCGAGCCGCTCAGCACTTTCTTTCAATTCGTTGTAAGAGTCAGCCGCTATTAGATTCAGTCGAGAGCAGATGTGTAGTAAACTTTCAACTTCGTTCAATGAGCCAGAAGCGATATGAACAAATTGTTTGAAATCTTTCTTGGATTTTCTACCTGCCCCTTCCGCAATATTGCTTGAAATAGATATGGAGGCTTTTCTAAGTTGAGAAGTTAATCCATAGATTTCTTCTTTAGGAAAGTCCTTAGTAATTTGATAAATTTGCACCGCTAAATTGGTTGCTTCTTTCCAAACATCCAAATTTTCATACATCTTCGCCATAACCTACTGTCTACTCACAACCCTCTACTCTCGACTTTCCACCTTCCACTTCCTACATTCCACTTTCCAATTTTTTGGCGACTTCTTTTGCGAAGTAGGTCAGGATCAAATCTGCGCCCGCTCTTTTAATGGAGGTGAGAGATTCCATCATCACCTGCTCCCCGTCCACCCATCCAAGTTGCGAAGCCGCCTTCACCAACGCAAATTCACCGCTGACATTGTAAGCCGCTACAGGTATGTTGAAGGCTTGCTTCACTCGATAGATGATATCCAGGTAGGGAAGGGCGGGTTTGACCATGACGATATCCGCCCCTTCTTCGATGTCGAGCCGGACCTCTCTCAGGGCCTCATCGCTGTTGGATGGGTCCATCTGGTAGGATTTCCGGTCACCAAACTGGGGTTTCGATTCTGCTGCCACCCGGAAGGGGCCGTAAAAACTTGAGGCATATTTTGCCGAATACGCCATGATGGGAACGTCCTCGAATTGATTTTCATCGAGGATATTTCGAATGGCTCCCACCCTTCCATCCATCATATCAGACGGCGCTACGATGTCAGCTCCTGCCCTGGCGTGAGAGAGGGCTTGACGGCCGAGAAGGTCGAGCGTTTCATCATTCAAGATTCTCCCCCCCTGCACCACCCCGCAGTGTCCATGACTGGTATATTCGCAGAGGCAGACATCCGTGATGATGAGAATACCCTCCACCTTTTCTTTAAGCTGTCTCACCGCCCTCTGAATGATTCCGTTTTCAGCATAGGCTTCCGACCCCAATTCATCCTTTTTTTCCGGAATTCCAAAAAGCATGACACCCAGGATTCCCAACGACTTCGCCTCTTTCACCTGTTTGATCAAGAGATCAATAGAGAACTGAAAATGCCCGGGCATGGAGGAAATAGGTTGTTTCGACCCTTTTCCAGCTCGGACGAAAAGGGGAAGGATGAGGTTATCCGGCCGGAGGTGGGTTTCTCGGATGATTTTTCGAAATAGATCGTCTTTTCTTAACCTTCTTAATCGATACTGGGGAAACTTCATTGGGCCTCCTTTACCCCGTTAGGGATTTATCTCTAAACGGGACGGGCACGGGGTTTAATGTCCTATCCAAACCTTCCCGTCAGAAAGTGCCTGCCTGCCGGTAGGCAGGGAAGACTTTCTAACGGGGGTTACATTTATCATCTTCTTTTTTTACAATATTTTAAGGTAATTGTCTATAAATGAGGTGAACCGAGGTATTTTAAAACCGTCCGATATCCTATATAATTCTCCTGAGACATAGCCATGATCATTCAAGGGAAAATTCCGGAGACAGAGTCTGCCGTGAACATCGTGATCGAGAAGGGGAAGGTCGTCCGGGTGGACCCTTATCAAAAAGGATCTCGCTGTGATTTTGGTGCGACAAACTTCTACGTTTGCCCAGGTTTTTTCGATCCCCAAGTGAATGGGTTTGCCGGGGTGGACTTCAATAGCCCTCGTCTTCACCCGGAAGGGCTTCATCAGGCCGTTCTGTCTCTGGCTTCCACCGGGGTCACACGTTTTCTTCCCACCCTCGTTACCTCCTCCCATGAGAGGATGGTTTGCCAGTTGAAAATCCTGGCAGATGCTTTAAGGCAGGACCCTCTCTTCCAAGAAATGTGCCTCGGAATCCACCTCGAAGGACCCTATATATCTCCTGAGGAGGGACCCCGTGGAGTTCACCTTCGCGAATTTGTCCGGCCGCCCCAATGGGAAGAATTAGAGAAGTTTCAGGAGGCATGCGAAGGCCGAATCAAATGTGTCACCCTAGCGCCGGAGGTGAAAGGAGCCATTCCCTTCATCGAGAAAGCAGTGACCCATGGGATCGTCATTGGCCTCGGACACACCCACGCTAGAGAAGAGGACGTGGAACAGGCTGTTCAGGCGGGGGCCCGTCTCTCCTGTCACCTCGGAAATGCTCCCTCCGCACGTCTTCCTCGCCAGCGGAATTTGATCGAAAAACAGTTGGTCACGGATCAACTGATGGCGAGTATCATCGTCGATGGAATTCACCTTTCCCCTGACGTCGTAAAGAACTACGTTCGGACGAAAGGAACAGATCGAATGGTTCTGGCCACCGATAGTATGGCTGGAGCAGGGGCCCCTCCGGGAAGATACACGTTGGGAGATTTAGAAGTGGAGGTGGGTTCCGACCAGGCAGCCCGGTTAGTGAGCACTTCTCGCCTGGCCGGCTCCACCCTGACCATGGACCGTGCCATTACCAATGTGATTCGTTTCGCAGGGATTGATCTCGCGTCAGCGATTCGGATGGCAGCAAAAAACGGACAGAAACTGTTTTCGGAAGTGAGAGGAGAAATTATTTCGGGAGATTCTGCCGATTTGGTGCTGTTTGAATATCGAAAAACTCTGGCCATCCGATCCACGTGGATTGAAGGGGAGAAGATATCCTGAAAATGTGATAAAATGATTCAAGACTTCAGAACAGGAGGCGACCCATGAAATCAATTCGCTGGTTCTTAATTCTTTCTTTAGCTTTTTTTGTAGTGGGCGGTGCCGAGGCAGGAACCTATTCCCTGAACATTCGATATCAACCCGTGAAAGAATTTCCATCTCTTCAGCAAAAGGTTGGAGCCACGCTTGCCATGGCCCCTTTTAAAGATGAGAGGACGGATACCTTGCGTATTGGCTCCCACGCCAGTTTTCAAGGGGATTTCACTTATTTCAGAAGCCATCCTTTCCCGTTGGAAACGGCGATCAAAGAGTCTCTATCAAATGCCTTTTCCCGCTATGGGGTGAAAACCACTTCTATTCCTTCCTGGGATGGACAACCCGAATCTTTGAAGAACATCGAGGCCGATTCCGTGTTGATGATCGAAATCAAGAGATTCTGGAGCGATGGGAAGGGGGCGCCGTTCAGAACAAATGTCAGAACCATTGTTCAAATGGTCATCCATTTGGGAGTGAAAAAAGAAGGTAAGGTTTTCACTCGGAATGTGGAATCCGAGAAGGAGATGACCGTGCCCAGATCGACGCCCGACAGGGTGGAAGCCATGATCAATCAAATGTTGACGGAGATTTTTGACGCCTACTTTTCCAACCCGTATTAAGTCATCGTCTTCAACGGGCGTTGAGAGGAGGTAAGAATCATGAAGATCTTCTTGTGGATAGCCTTTTTAATCATCGTCATTGTGGCGATTTTCGCTGTTCAAAATTCATCCGCCCCTCTCATTACCATAAGATTTCTGTTGTGGGGATTTGAAACCTCTTTGGTTTATGTCATCTTCGGATCGATCGGGTTAGGAATATTGCTCGCCCTTCTTTTTTGGGTTTCAGGAGTCTTACGGGCATCGTTTCGGTCGAAAAATTCAAATCAAGGGTTTCCTTCAGCCTAGCGATCGCTTTGGGAAGGGTACATCCTATGGGGTGAAAAGTGCCGCTCAGTATCAACCCCTGCCTACCGGCAGGCAGGCTGAGCCCGCGGCCCGAACTCAGGCCGAGAGGCAGAGCCCGGGTTTTAGACCGGGGGAAAGTCGAAGGGTTGGTTCACGAGGAACAAGGTGTCACTTCTTGAAAACACTGAACAGTTTATCGAGGCCTGTTTTTTCAAGTTGTGAGACCGTTTCCAATTCGCCCGCGTCGAGCCATATGCCCTCGCATCCCGAGCATTTGTCGATCTTAGTCGATTTGTAATCGATTTCGATCAGTTCCATACCACACTTCGGACACTTCATGTAATGAAGCTCCTTAAGCTTCTTCTTCTCCGCTCCTGCGAGGTTCTTCTGTTTTTCTTCTTCCTGTTTTTTCTTTTTTTCGAATTCCATCCTTGCAAAATACTCTTCTTCTCTCTCGCTTGGTTTCCAGACCATCTCGGAATACCTCCTCTGATGTTAGATTATACATGTCTGATTCATTTCTCACCTTTGCCCGGCACGGCAGGGGAGCGATAAGGAATCGGGATGAATTCCACTCCTGGGCGCTGCGGTTTGGCTTGAGGATAAAGTTCCATCAATTGATATATTTCATCAGGCATCTGGTCACTCACCGGAAGCCCCATCGCCTTTGCTTCTTCAAAGTCTATCGGGTAATCGTGTGTCCAGCGCCCCTCGCTGAACATTTTAGCCAATTCCGAAGCCTTCTCAGGAGCCTGATGTTCTAACAGAAGCTTGTAGATGGTTTGATAGACCTGGGTGACGGCCTTCTTGGCGATATCTCCCTGGATGATCGTATGGTCTTCCCGATTAGGGTTTGGCTGTTCCAGGGCCTTGAGAATGGAAGCAGCCGGATAATAACCGGTCTGAGGGCTTCCCAATTGCGGATCGACGGGGCCCAAAACAGCATCAGGATCCATGACAATTTCATCCGCAGCGAGAGCGATCATCGTCCCACCCGACATGGCGTAGTGGGGAACAAAGACCGTGACTTTGCCCTGGTGACGTTTCAAGGCACAGGCGATTTGCTCGGAGGCCAGGACCAGTCCTCCAGGGGTATGCAAGACAAGGTCGATGGGCATATCGACGGGGGTCATGCGAATGGCTCGAAGCAAGTGCTCCGAGTCCTCGATATCAATATAGCGGGCAAGGGGAAAACCGAGAAAGTTCATGGTTTCCTGTCGATGAATCATGGTGACCACCCGAGACTGGCGGTATTTTTCC
>Ga0316624_10000142_pt1 | contig 21384 bp, 25 predicted proteins | sample OWC_Aug_N3_C1_D5_FD_207657 | JGI IMG/M metagenome (GOLD analysis project Ga0316624, IMG submission 207657) | Wetland soil microbial communities from Old Woman Creek delta, Ohio, United States - OWC_Aug_N3_C1_D5_A | ecosystem: Environmental > Terrestrial > Soil > Wetlands | place: USA: Ohio... | reverse complement strand
GCAGCGTCGCGGCATCGAGCGCCGATCGGTGTAACAACTCGCCCGACCCGGCGACGGTTTCACGCGCCAGGCGCGCGGCAAGCTCCGCCGGCAAGCCGGCGGCAATACCGGCCTTGGTCATCGCCTCCGCCAGCAGGAAGACATAGGCCGGGCCGGAGCCGGAGACCGCGGTGACCGCATCCATCAAGGCCTCGTCGCGCACCCATTCGACCGCGCCGATGGCGGCCAGCAAATCGGAAGCCTGCCTGCGCTGGCGCGCGGAAACCTTGGCATTGGCGACAGCGACAGTAATGCCGCGGCCGATGGCAGCCGGCGTGTTCGGCATCGCGCGCACGATAGCGGTGCCGGCGCGCAGCGCCTTCTCCAGAAAGCCGATGGTGCGGCCGGCCATGATGGAGACCACCAGCGTGCCCTTGCCGACATGCGATGAAAGCGCCGGCACGGCTTCGGGGGCCGTCTGCGGCTTTACCGCGATCACGATGGCCGCGGCCGCGGTGGGCTTGGCCTTAGGATTGAGCTTGAGCCCGCGCCGCGCCAGCGCCTTGACGGCTTTGCCCGGCTGCGGCTCAAGCACCACAAGCTTGTTCGGGCGCAAGCCACGCGCCAGCCAGCCGTCGAGCATGGCACCGCCCATCTTGCCGGCGCCGAGCAGCAGAAGCGGGCCAGGAAATGACTTCAGCGATTTGTCGGTTTTAGCGGGTCGCTTCATAGCGACATGATAACGGTAATCTCCTCGTCATGCCCGGCCTTGTGCCGGGCATCCACGTCTTTCGCCCTATATGCAAAAGCAAGTCGTGGATGGCCGGGACAAGCCCGGCCATGACCATGAAGTAGTCACGCCTCGCCTGAGGTCTCGAACATGGCGGCGTCGAGCGCCTCGCGCGCGCCTTTTCCCGCCCAGACCACGAACTGGAAGGCGGTGAAATAGCGCTCGCAGGCTTCGAGCGCGGTGGCGAGCAGGGACTCGCATTGCTTGCCGGAGGCTTCCACGCCGCCCGCCAGCACCAGCGCGTGGCGGAACATGACGATGCCTTCCTTGACCCACAGGTCGAAATGGCCGACCCACATGCGCTCGTTGAGCAGCGAGATCAATGTCTGCACCTCGCCGCAGCGGCGTTCCGGTATCCGCAGATCGAAGGCGCAGGCCAGATGCAGCGCCTCGATGTCGCCCATCCAGGTGTAGGACAACTGGTAGTCGGACCAGCGCCCGCTCACCAGGATGGTGATCTCGTCGTCGCTGGCGCGCTCGAACGACCAGTCGTTGCCGTTGGCCAGCCGTTCCACCACGTCGAGGGGGTTGATGCGCGGGTCATCCGCATAATTGCCGAGGGACATGACGTCTCCGCTTTGCCGATGGAGCACGGGGAAACGCACGCCACCGCACGCGCACGGCACCGTTGGGCCGGGAAGGCCCGGGCCTCGAGCTGAACGCAGGAAATACGGGGACGCCTTGACGGCGCAAACGAATCACTAGGCCAACCGACTATAACCCGGTCGATTCCGCCCGCCAAACGCATCTTCGGCCACCAATACGCAGTGATTTGCGAGTCACACGCAACCGGCCCGACTCGAATCTCCACAGCCAAAGCTGCGTCAAGTTGAATCAGGTGTGGATAATTCGCCTCGCGCCGACGGCGAAAGTGGGAACCGGTTCTGCCTCCGGCCGCGCGGCCGTCGCGGAGAAATGCGGGAACTCAGTCGAACAGGCTCGACACCGACTCCTCGGACGCGGTGCGCCCGATCGCCTCGCCGATCAGCGGCGCGATCGGCAGCGTGCGGATATTGCCGGCGCCCAGTACTTCCTTGGTCGGCATGATCGAGTCCGTGATCACCAGTTCCTTCAACCGCGAGGTGGCGATGCGCTTGACCGCGCCGCTCGAAAGCACGCCGTGGCTGATATAGGCGTAGACCTGCTTGGCGCCGTGCTTGAGCAGGGCGTCGGCGGCGTTTACCAGGGTGCCGCCAGAGTCGACGATGTCGTCCACCAGCACGCAGGTGAAGCCGTCGACTTCGCCGATCACGTTCATCACTTCGGATTCGCCGGCGCGTTCGCGCCGCTTGTCGACGATGGCGAGCGGCGCGTTGATGCGCTTGGCGAGCCCGCGTGCGCGCGCCACGCCGCCGACGTCGGGCGACACCACCATGACCTTGTCGAGCTGGAAGCGCTCCTTGATGTCGCGCACCATCAGCGGCGAGGCGTAGAGATTGTCGGTCGGGATATCGAAGAAGCCCTGGATCTGCCCGGCATGCAGGTCGAGCGTCATCACGCGGTCGGCGCCGGCACGCGTGATCAGGTTGGCGACCAGCTTGGCCGAGATCGGCGCGCGCGGCCCTGGCTTGCGGTCCTGCCGGGCATAGCCGAAATAGGGGATCACCGCCGTGATACGACGCGCCGAGGCACGGCGTAGCGCGTCGATGATGATCAGCAGCTCCATCAGATGGTCGTTGGCGGGAAACGACGTCGACTGGATCACGAACACGTCGGCGCCGCGCACGTTTTCCTGGATCTCGACGAAGATTTCCATGTCGGCGAAGCGCCGCACCACCGCTTGCGTCAGCGGCGTCTTGAGATGGTCGCCGATCGCCTGTGCCAGCGCCGGGTTGGAATTGCCGGCGACGAGCTTGATCGCTCCGTTCTTGCCCGGCATCTCCAGAATCCTCGCGTCACCCCGATATAGGCGGCGTGGTCATAACAAGGCGGCCGGGGGCCGGCAATACGCGCCGAAAGCGTTGTCCTGCGGCTTTTTTGCAAGCTGAACGGGGGGCTTGCCTCAGTGCCCATCCGCGCGGCTTGCGGCCGCCAGCGTGACCGTTTCGCGGGCCGATACCGCGGTCGGCATGGCTGGGCGGCCGCGCGGCAGCGGCACCGCCGCGGCCTTGCGGTCGGTCTCCTCTGGCGCCGGCACCGTCTCGGTCACCGGTCCGGCTTGCGGCCTGAAGATGCGGAAGATGCCGGCCGCCTCCGGCGTGGTGTCGTGATCGCCGATGAGAGCGACTTGCGCCGGGGCGGACGCCGGAGCATTGGGCACCACCGCGGGCGAGGTCAGGAAGGCGGCGAGTTGGTCCATGCTGCTGCGGGCGATCCGTTGCAGCATGGCGTCGTCGGCGACACTCCAGGCGTCGCGGGGGCGGCCCTTTTCGGTCTCGGCGCCGGTGATGCGCAAGGCGCGATGCTGGTCGCCGTCGAAAACGTCCCACACCCAGGAAATCGTGGTCGTGCCCTTCGCCACCTCGGCGGCGAGATAGCCGCGCACCCGGTAGGCCGAGGGGCTTTCGCGCGAGGTCACTGCCAGCCGGCGCGCCTGCGCCTCCTGGTTCAGGTTTGCCACCAGCTTGTTGAACAGCGCGGGCGGCGGGCCGTCGATGGATTCAAAAGCGACGGTGGCGCCGCGCGGCTGTCCGGCGACGAGGCCGGGTCCTCCATCGGGCCCGCAGCCGGCGAGCGTTAAGACGCAAACGCCGGCCAGTAGCGGCCAGACTACGCGACTTGCCGCGCGCGAAACGCACGCACGCAAACTCAACGCCATGGACGCCCCTGTCGAACGCGCTTTGTTTTTGGGTCCCCTCGACCGGAGCGAACCGTAGCGGGTTCCTGGGCTGCGTGTCCAGCAAGGATGCCGGCCGGGGCCGTGGCCTGAGGAAAAGTCAGCCGGCGAGCGCGATGGCGTTGACGTGGCGGCCGTAGTCCGGCTCGCCCAGGCGGGTCGTGCGGCGGTAGCTGAAAAAGCGCTCCGGCTCCGCATAGGTGCATAGGCCGAGGTCCTCGAAATCGTCGATGCCGGCGCGCTGCACCCGCTCCGCGATATAGCCGGTGAGATCGAACATGGCGTGGCCGGCGCGTTCGGCGGGCGTGAAAAAGCGTGCATTGGTCGGGTCGGCCGCCAGGAAACGTTCGATGAATTCCGGCCCGACCTCGTAGTTGCGCTGGCGGATGGTGGGGCCGAGCGCCGCCACGATGCGCGCGCGCTTGGCGCCGAGTTGCTCCATGCTGGAAACGGTCGCCTCGACCACCCCGGTCAAGGCGCCGCGCCAGCCGGCATGAGCGGCGCCCACCACACCGGCCTCGGCGTCGGCCAACAGCAGCGGGCCGCAGTCGGCGGTCGAAACGCCGACCGCCAGCCGCGGCGTGCGGGTCACGATCGCGTCGGCGCGCGGTCGGTTCTCGCGGCTCCAGGGTTGTTCGGCCACCACCACCTCGGGCGAATGAATCTGATAGGCAGTCAGCAGGCGGTCGGGCGCAACGCCGAGCGCCGCCGCCATGCGGGCGCGGTTCTCCGCCACCTTCTCGGGCGTATCGTTGGAACCGGTGCCGCCGTTGAGCGTGGCATAGACGCCCTGCGAGACACCGCCGCTGCGTGTGAAGAAGCCGTGGCGGATGCGGTCGAATTTGGCGAGCGAGGGAGCTTGCAGCATGGGCTTTCCTACTCGAATCCAGGTGGCGTGCCCAGGCTCGGATGGGCATAGGCCGCGGCCTTGAACAGATCGCCCATGCCGGTGTCTCCGTGTCCGGTGAGGCGCGCGAGCGCACCGTCAACGTCGCCGGCGGCGCCGGGCGTCGCCTTGGCCTTGAGCGCCGCCGCGCGCGTCTCGATGCCGAGCCGCGCCAAGAAGTCAGCCTGCGCGATCGGCCCGAAGGCCTTGGCGCCCATTGCCTCCACCGCCCGCGCCAGCGCCTGGAAGTCGACATGCGCGGTGAGGTCGAGGTTGCCGGGCGTCGAGAGCGGATCGGCATAGGCGTGGCGGCCGACCGCCTGCAGCGTTTCGCCGGCCGCGCTTTCGGCATGGCCATAGTCGATGACCAGCGCGGCGCCGCCGTCGCGGGCGAGCCGCCGCCCCATCTCCATCGCCACGCTGTCGCTGCGCCACTCGAAGATCGCGCCCGGCGGCGCCGCGCGCAGGGCAAGCGGCAGCAGGGGCGCGAAATGCCGCATCGGCTCGGGCGCGAGGTCGAAAGCGAGATTGCCGGCGGCGTCGATCGCGATGCGGCGCTCGTGCCAGCCGTCGTCGCTCTTCACGACCTGGTTCACCGGCAGCGCGTCGAAGAATTCGTTGGCGACGATGATGGCCGGCCCCGCCGGCACTTCGTTGAGCGCGCTGTGCCAGACCATCGGCACCGGCAATTGCGCGAACGTCCGCTCCTGCTGCGCCCGCAGCAGTTGGCTGATCTCCACCAGATGCAGCACGATCGCCTCGCGGAAGGCCGGCATCACCTTGGCCGCGCGCAGCGCGTCGACCATCATAGTGCCGCGGCCGGGGCCGAGCTCGATGACGCGCACATTCGCCGGCTCGCCCATGCGATTCCAGACCGCCGCCATCCATAAGCCGATCAGCTCGCCGAACATCTGGCTGATTTCCGGCGCGGTGATGAAATCGCCGCGCTCGCCGAACGGATCGCGCGTGGTGTAGTAGCCGTATTTATGGTCGGTCAGGCAGAGCGCCATGAACTCGCCGACCGGCATCGGGCCGGCCACGGCGATGCGCCGGCGGATTTCGACTTCCAGCGGCGTGATCTCGTCCATCGTCAGCTTTGCTGTGGCGCCCGCCGCAGCGCATAGGCGATCACGGCCGCGCCGATCAGGATCATCGGCCAGGACAGCACCATGCCCATGGTAAGACCGTGGGCGAGCTTTTCGAGCTGCGGGTCAGGCTCGCGAAAGAATTCACCGATGTTGCGGGCGACGCCGTAGCCCAGCATGAAAGCCCCGAGGATGAGGCCGCGCCGCTTCAGCGCGCCGGCGCGCACCAGCAGCGCCAGTACGGCGAACAATATGAGGCCTTCCATTGCCGCTTCATAAAGCTGGCTCGGGTGGCGCGGCAGCGCGTCCGCGCGCGGGAACACCATCGCCCAGGGCACGTCGCTCGGCCGGCCCCACAATTCGCCGTTGATGAAATTGGCGATGCGGCCGAGGAACAGGCCGATCGGCCCGACCGCGCAGGTCAGGTCGCCCAGCGCCAGCATCGGAATGCGGCGCCGGCGCGCGAACAAAATCACCGCGATCACGCATCCGAGAAATCCGCCATGGAACGCCATGCCGCCGTGCCAGACCTCGACGATCTCGAGCGGATTGGCGAAGTAATAGGACGGGTCGTAGAACAGCACCTGACCGAGCCGGCCGCCGACGATGATGCCGAGCGTCACCCACAGGATGAAGTCGTCGAAGTCGACGACCGTCAGCGGCGCCTTGCCGCCCCAGAGCGCCGGCCGGCTGATGATGGCGCGCGCGTAGACCCAGCCAACCAGGATGCCGGTTATATAGGCGAGCGCATACCAGCGGATCGGGAACGGGCCGATATGCACCAGCACGGGATCGAAATCGGGATAGGGGATGACGAACAGGGGCATCGCGGCGTCCGGTTGCGATTGCGCGGCGCGGTCTTATGGCACGGCGCTGCCGGAGCGTACATGCCGGCCCTTGCGGGCCGCTGACCGGAGCGCCATTGTTATCGGCGAACGGCGCCAAGAAAACGAGAAGAGGCGAGCCATGACCCAGACCAGCAACCGCTTTTTCGACGAGATGGCGCGCCTGATGAACGACGCCGCTGGCGTCGCGCAAGGGGTGCGGCGGGAATTCGACACGTTGTTCCGCTCGCAGATCGAGCGCATCCTGCGCGAGTTCCAGGTGGTCCAGCGCGAGGAATTCGAGGCGGTCAAGGAGATGGCGCGGCTGGCGCGCGAGGAGAACGAGGCGCTTAAAAGCCGCATCGAGGCGCTGGAGGCCAAGGTCGGCGGCAAGCCCGCCGACAAGCCGGCCAAGAAGGGCAAGGGCGCGGCCGCGCCCGACTGATTTGCCCTGTTTGAAGGCTTTCTTGCCCTTTCCCGCCCCCCGCGCTATATCCCCGCGCGCAACGCGGCCCCCGGCACCCCTGGAGGCTTGCCGCGTCCGTAGGCGGCGGAAAATGCCGCCTTTTCCATTGGCTTAGACGAGGTTTCAACATGGCGACCGTCCAGGAAATGAAGGCGTTCGCGCGCGCGAAAGGCGGCAAGGGGACCGCCCGCGCCGCGCGTCGCTCCGGCCAAGTGCCGGGCGTGATCTACGGCGAAAACCAGCCCCCGGTGATGGTGCTCATCGAGCACGACGAGCTGAAGAAGCGCATCTTCGCGGGGCGCTTCCTCACCACGCTCTACAATCTCGACGTCGAGGGCACCAAATATCGCGTGATCCCGCGCGACTTCCAGCTCGACGCGATCAAGGACCTGCCGATGCATGTCGACTTCCTGCGCGTGGCGGAAGGCGCCGTCATCCGCGTGCAGATCCCGGTGCACGTGCTCAACACCGATCAGTCGCCCGGCGTGAAACGCGGCGGCGCCGTCAACATCGTCACCCATACCGTCGAGGTGATGTGCCCGGCCGATGCCATCCCGGAATCGATCGACGTCGACATCACCGGCCTTGAGATCAGCCATTCCAAGCATCTCAACGACGTGACGCTGCCGCCCAACATCCGCGTGGTCGGCCGGGCCGACATGACGCTGGTCACGGTGGTGCCGCCGTCGGGCTATGCGGAAGAAATGAAGGCCGCCGCCGAAGCTGCCGCTGCGGCCGCTGCCGCCGCTGCTGCCGCCGCTGCCGCGGCCCCCGGCGCCGAAGGTGCCGCTCCCGGTGCTGCGCCCGGCGCCGCGCCCGGTGCTGCCCCTGGTGCCGCGCCCGCAGGCGGCGCTGCGCCTGCTGCTGCCGCCGCACCGGCGAAGCCCGAGAAGAAGTGAGGCGGCGCCTGCGGGCGCTGCCGTTCCGGCGTACGCATCGCGCATAAGGTGGCGACGCCATGCTGCTCTTCGTTGGGCTCGGCAATCCCGGCCCGCAATATGTCGGCAACCGCCACAATATCGGTTTCATGGCGGTGCAGGCGATCGCGCGCCGCCACGACATTTCGCCGTGGCGGCGGAAATTCCAGGGCGTGGCGGTGGAAGGCACGCTCGCTAACGAGCGGGTGTTGCTGCTGCTGCCCGGCACCTACATGAACGAGTCGGGACGTGCCGTGCAGGAGGCGGCGGGCTTCTACAAGCTCGACGCGGGCCAGGTCGTGGTGTTCCACGACGAGGCCGAACTGCCGCCGGGCAAAGTGCGGGTGAAGACCGGCGGCGGCAATGCCGGTCACAACGGCTTGCGTTCGATCTCGGAGCAGATCGGCAACGATTATCGCCGCGTGCGCATGGGTGTCGGCCATCCCGGCGACAAGAGCTTGATGGAACGCTATGTGCTGCAGGATTTCGCCAAGAGCGATTGGCCTTGGGTTGAGGCGCTGTGCGACGTGATCGCCGACAATGCCGGCCTGCTGGTCGAGGGCAAGGATGCGAGTTTCCAGAACAGGGTGCACCTCGCGATGACCGCCAAGGGCTTCGGCGAGGACGAGGAGCCGCCCGGCTCCGATGACAAGTAGAAACGAGACGCGGACCAATCATGGGATTCAAATGCGGCATCGTCGGCCTGCCGAATGTCGGCAAGTCGACGCTCTTCAATGCGCTGACCGAGACGGCGGCGGCGCAGGCCGCCAATTATCCGTTCTGCACAATCGAGCCGAATGTCGGCGAAATCGCCGTGCCGGATCCACGCCTGGAAAAGCTCGCGGCGCTCGGCAAGTCGGAGCAGATCATTCCGACGCGTATCGTCTTCGTCGATATTGCGGGGCTGGTGCGCGGAGCCTCGAAGGGCGAGGGGCTCGGCAACCAGTTTCTCGCCACCATCCGCGAGGTCGACGCCATCGTGCATGTTGTGCGCTGCTTCGAGGACACCGACATCACCCATGTCGAAGGCAAGATCGATCCAATCGCCGACATCGAGACGATCGAGACCGAGCTGATGCTGGCCGATCTCGAATCCTTGGAAAAGCGCGTGGACAATCTGGAGAAAAAGGCCAAGGGCACCGGCGAGGATGCCAAAGAGGCCAAGGAGATGCTCGATCTCATCAAGCGATCGCTGGCGCTGCTGCGCGAGGGCAAGCCCGCCCGCCTGGTCGAACGCAAGCCTGAGGAGGAAAAGCTGTTCCATTCGCTCGGGCTGCTGACGTCGGCGCCCGTGCTCTACGCCTGCAATGTCGAGGAAGCCTCTGCCGCCACCGGCAACGAATTCTCACGCAAGGTCGAGCAGCGCGCCAAGGAGGAGGGCGCGCTGGCGGTCGTGATCTCCGCCAAGATCGAGTCGGAGATTGCAGTGCTGCCGCCGGCCGAGCGCGCGGAATTTCTCGCGGCGGTCGGACTCAAGGAGACGGGGCTCGACCGGCTCGTGCGCGCCGGCTATGCGCTGCTGCATCTCGTCACCTATTTCACCGTCGGGCCAAAGGAGACGCGAGCCTGGACCATCACGCAGGGCACCAAGGCGCCGCAGGCGGCCGGCGTGATCCATACCGATTTCGAAAAGGGCTTTATCCGCGCCGAGACCATCGGCTACGACGACTACATAAGTTCTGGTGGCGAGGTCGGTGCCAAGGAAGCCGGCAAGATGCGGCTGGAAGGCAAGGACTACGTGGTCGCCGACGGCGACGTGATGCATTTCCGGTTCGCGACGTGATGGCCTATCCTACGTCATGCCCGGCCTTGTGCCGGGCATCCACGTCTTAGCTGCCATGCAGCTACCAAGGCGTGGATGGCTGGGACAAGCCCGGCCATGACGGGGTAGAAAATGGCGATGGCAAAGCTCTACTGGGAAGACTTCCAGCCCGGCGCGGTCGCGGTCTACGGCCCGCGGCTGGTGACGCGCGAGGAGATCGTCGCCTTCGCCGCCGAGTTCGACCCGCAGCCGATGCATCTCGACGAGGCGGCGGCCGGCGCCACCCTGCTCGGCGGGCTCGCCGCATCGGGCTGGCACACCTGCTGCCTGCTGATGCGGATCATTACAGATGGCTTCGTTCTCAACTCCAGTTCCATGGGCGCACCCGGTGTCGAAGAAGTGCGCTGGCTCAAGCCGCTGCGCCCTGGCACGCACATCCGCGTGCGCTCGACCGTGCTCGAGACGCGCCCCTCGAAAAGCCGCCCAGAGATGGGCTTGGTTAAGATGCAGCACGAAGTGCTCGACGAGGGCGATGCCGTGCTCACCACCTTGACGAGCACGGCCATGCTCGGTCGCCGCGAGCCGGGAGCGGCGCCGTGAGATATTTCGAGGACGTGCAGGTCGGCGAGGTTTTCGCGCTCGGCCGCCACATGTTCAACGCCGAGGACATCAAAGCATTCGCCGCTCGCTTCGATCCGCAGCTTTTCCATCTGGACGAGGCGGCGGCGGAGGAGTCGCATTTCGGCGCGCTCTGCGCCTCCGGCTGGCACACCGCGGTCACCTGGATGCGGCTGATGGTCGCGTATCGCCGCCGTGCCGCCGAGGAGGCCCGTGCACGGGGCGAACCGGTCGCCCGCGTCGGCCCCGCGCTCGGTTTCCGCGAGCTCAAATGGCTCAAGCCGGTCTATGTCGGCGACACGATCGAATACCAGAGCGAGGTGATCGAGACGCGGGTGTCGAACAGCCGGCGGGACGTTGGCCTGATGACCATCCGTGCGAGCGGCGTCAACCAAAACGGCGAGCCGGTTCTCTCGTTCATCAGCACCGCCTTCGTCGAGCGGCGGCCGGAGCAGCCGTGACGGCCTCGGCCGGGACGAGCGAGGCACCCGCGAGCGGCAAATCGGCCGAGCGGCGCGCCGTGGCGGTCGCCTGCGGCGCCCACGCGCTGCACGACGGCTATACCGATCTGATTTACGTGATGCTGCCGATCTGGCAGCACGAGTTCGGCCTCGGCTTCGCCGCGCTCGGCCTGATGAAGACGGTGTTTTCAGGCACGCTTGCCGGCTTCCAGATTCCGGCAGGCTTCCTGGCCGAGCGTTTCGGTGCGGCCATCGTGCTGGCGCTCGGCACCGCGCTGGCCGGCCTCGGTTACACGTTGGCCGGCTTCAGCAATGGCGTTCTGTTTCTGGTGGCCGCGCTGTTCGTGGGCGGCTTCGGCGCCAGCACGCAGCATCCGCTGGCCTCCTCGCTGATCGCGCACGCCTTCGCCGGCCCGCGCTCGCTGAAGGCGCTCGGCACCTATAATTTTGCCGGCGACATCGGCAAGATGACGCTGCCGGCGGCGGCCTCGCTGCTGTTCGTGGTGCTGCCGTGGCGGCACGCGCTGATGCTGCTGGGTGGCCTTGGCGTGCTGGCGGCGGCGGCAATCTTCGTCGCGATGCCGCGCTTTGCCGTCGAAGCGCCCGCGCCGCGCAAAACGACGGACGCCGCGGCCGGCGGCCGGCTACGCGCTTACGGTTTCCCCCTTTTGCTGTCGGTTGGCGTGATCGACAGCGCCACCCGCATGGCGTTCCTGACTTTCTTGCCGTTCGTTCTCACCGCCAAGGGCGCCAGCCTGCCGACCATCGGCGGCGCGCTGACGCTGGTGTTCGCCGGCGGCGCCGCCGGCAAGCTGGTCTGCGCCTTCATCGGCGCGCGCATCGGCGCCGTGGCGACCGTCTGGCTGACCGAGGCGGTGACCGCGCTCGGCATCGTCGCGCTGCTGCCGCTGCCGCTCGACGCGGCACTCTTGCTGCTGCCGGTGGTGGGCGTAGCGCTCAATGGCACCTCGTCGGTGCTCTACGGCTCGGTGCCGGACCTGGTGCCGCCGGAGCGGCGCCAGCGCGCCTTCGGCATCTTCTATACCGGCACCATCGGCGCCGGCGCGGTCTCGCCGGCGGTCTACGGTCTGCTGGGGGATGCGGTCGGGGTGCCGGCGGCGCTTGGCGTGGTGGCCGCCGTCGTGTTGATCACGCTGCCGGTCACGCTGATGTTGCGGCCGGCGCTCGCTAGTGCGCCTTGACCTTCACCTGCTTGATGACCGCGGCCGGCAGCACGTCGAGATAGGGGCCGAGCAGAAAGGCCTCGCCCGTGCCGTCGCCATAGAGGCGGTCATGGACGTGGATCATCGCGCGCAGCGGCTGTCGGCAGGCCGCGACCGAATCCACGATGAGATCGTTGATCTCATCCGGGCGCATATCCCTCTTGTAGCGCGGATCGGCAGCCACCTGGCGCAAGATGCAGTCGGTCGCCCGCTGCACCAGCGGCAGCAGCGCGGCGTCCTTCTGGGGCACCGACATCCGGGTCCAGACGCTCGGGTCGACTGAGGTGGGGACGGGGGAATCGAGCGAGACTTTCAGCACAAGCGACAATCCCAACAATGTTTCGAGAATCATCCCTTGGGCCTCGGCGAATCAGTTCCGCATCGCTGGTAACGCAGCGGGAGTCGCGGCGTCACGGAAAACTTGAATCGAATGCGCTGGGACGCCGCGGGTGTGGAGTTCGAGTCACATCGGCGAGATGGGAACGAAAGGAGTCCGCAATGGGCTAAGCGATTCAGAAGACTCAAGAAAAAGATTTCCGGTGCGCGGCCGGGAACCGCCGGCCCGCTGCCGCCGTTTGTGTGGTTGCCATGCCACCCAAATCGAACCGCAGCCCTGGCGGGCGCCGCAAGCGGACACTGAGAACCGGACCGGGCGACTGCATGACCGCCGAGCAAGCGGCGCTGCTGCGCCGGCTCGCACAGGACGCCTATGAGCTGGAGGCGTTCAGCAAGCAACTGACGCAAACCGAAGCGGCGCGGCGCATCTCCGCGCTCGAGGCCAAACTGACATTGCTGGATGGACCGCCGCACACTTTGTGAGCGCGGAACTGTTGCGCAATCAAACGTGAGCGGTGGAACGCGGCATGCGCGAGGAACCGCACTGTCCGTTGTCGCGTTTCCGGTACCCGAAATCGGCTAGGCAGGAGGAACTCATGACACGAATTCACCACGCGGCGGTCGCGCTGGCCCTGATCGCTGGCGCCGGCGCAGCGAACGCGCAGACGACGGTGATCACGCGTGAGCCCGTGCAGAGCGAAACGGTCGTCACGACACAGCCGGTGCAACTGACGCCGGTGCAGCGGCAAACCATTTATCGCACCATTGTGCGCGAGCCGGTAGTGCAGGCGCCGGCCACGGTGCAATACCGCATCGGCACGCGGGTGCCGCCGACGGAGCGTCTCTACGTGATGCCGCATGATGTCGCGGTCGCGGTTCCCGCCGTCAGGACTTACCGCTACATGGTCGTGAACAGCCAGGTCGTTCTGGTCGATCCGGCCACCAGCGAGGTGGTCGCCGAATTGGGCGATTGAGCGACCCGCTGCCCACGCACGACCTGGCGTGGTGACGCCAGGTCGTTCCGCGCTTTTCCATGGGGGCAAATATTTACCTTACCCCTGCGCCGGTCGGCCGGGTGCGGCGCGGCGGCGCTGGATTTTCCGCTCTTCACAGGCCATATTAGGCGCCGAGGAGCGATGACTTATGTCGATGATCAACTACGGGGCGCCGTCCGAGCTTTTTCCCAGCCGTAGCCGCAAGGCGCGCCGGCCCATCGGTTACAAGCGTTTTCCGACCGCGGCGGAAGCGATCCGTTTCGCCATCGAGGAATTACCGCCGGAGCTTTTGCTCGGCGCCTATCTCGAGGTCGAAGAGCAGCGCTTCGACGGCAATGGCATCCGCCGGCTTTACGAAAGCGCCGACTATCCCCTGCCGCGCAAGACCGCCAAGGCGGTCGCAAACTGATCCGAACGCAGCCCCGTCAGTCGCCGTCGGACGCCGTCACGTCCGCGGACGAAGACGATCGCGCGCCCAATTTTGCACGCAGGTAAAATAACCCCGCCGGAGCGGGGTCAAGTTGATGGGAGGATTGTCCGAAGACGAGATCGCTTCTGTCGTGTGTCGCAGCGAACCCAACTCTCAGCGGCCGCATGCGACGTCGGCCGCTTTCGAACGGGTGCGACTCTAAGGTGTAGGAACCGCGCACGCGCGGCGCCGATTTCATTGTCCCAATAATCCACAGGCTGCCGGCCCGCGAAGGCCGGGTTACCCACGGGAATCTTGCGCGACGAATTCATGCAACCTGCACCCGCCTTCGGTCGTTGGTCCAGCACAACCGAAGGAGTATTCCCATGCGGTACGCATTCCCAACCCTGGCAATCGTGCTCGGGCTTGCCGCCGTTGTTCCCGTCGCAGGCGGCGCGGCCTATGCCGGCGACACGCCGGCGTCGATCGATCCGGGCTTCGATCCCGGTACCGGCCAGATCAATCCCGGCACTGCGCCGCGCGTTCCGAGCGCCGCGCCGGCGCTGCCGGCACCGCCGTCGCAGCAAGACGCACGCGCCGCGCTCATGATGCCGGATCCCGGATTGACCTCGCTCGGCGGAGCGCCGGCGCCGGCGCAAACGACCGGCGTTGCGCCTTCAGACGGGTCTGCGCAGGCCGCGAACGCGCCAGCGCCGCCGCCCGGGCCGATCGGAGCAACCATGCAGACCATGCCGTCGAAGTTTTCGCAGCGAAACGACGTGCTCGATCGCGTGCCGATCAAGGCGTGGCCGCTGCCGCTCAGCGATCAGCAGCAAAGGCAGATCTATCAGGCAGTGATGGCGGACAAGTCGCAACCCGCGGCCGGCGCCGATGAATTGAAACCGGCCGCCGCGCTATCCGCCGACCAGGCCGCGAACGGAATGCATCCGCTGCCGGCGAATCTTCGCGGCATCGATGGGCTGCAAAAACTCTACTTCGTGAAAGGCAAGAAGAAAGTGCTGCTGGTCGAGCCGTCGACGCGCACGGTAGTGGATGAGATCACCTCGTAGGGCCTGAGCCGCCATCGCCGGATTTCCGGCGATGGCGGGTTGAAAGCATCGAGTCAGGCCGTAGGCCGCTCGTGGTGTGCCGACGGGGCCGCGCCGTCCTTCCATTGCTTGAGACTGTCGGCGATCACCTTCATCGCCGTCATCGCCGCGTGACTCAGGCTGGCGTAGCTGGCGATCTCGCGGCTGACGCGTTCGCCCTCGTTGCGCAGCATGTCGCGCACGCCTTGCAGCTCGAGAATGACGCGGTCGATTTCCTCCATCGACGCGCCGGAGACGCGCCGGATCAGCGAATTCAGATTATCGCTGACCGGATCGCCGCCGGCGTCCACTTCGCCGCGTTGCCGGCGCAGGAATGAAACATCACGCCGGACGAATTCGCGGATCTCACCCTCGACCGCGCTCGCCGCCGCCTGGCTGATGTCGCTCAACTTTTCAGGTGCATGCCGGTCCGGAGCATATTTCTCCGGGCCGAACTTTTCCGGGACGCCTTTGTCCGAACCGAACCGTTCGGGTCTCATGGCCGTCATGCTCCACTCCTACACTGGCGCAATACGTTTGCGTTCACGCCCCCCGTCGGGACGGATTGCCGCATAGGACTTGGGCGGGGGTGGGGCGGTGGAGGGGCGGCTTCGCGTCGGTCGCCGGCTACCAATTCAGCTTGAAGCCGGCGGTGATGCTCTTGCTCTCGCTGGGCTCGCCGATATCGGTGACCGCGGTCGTCACGTGCAGCGGCCCTAATATTTTCTGATCGGCGCTGAAAGTATTATGGGTGACCGGATCGTTGCTGGCGGTGGTGAAACCGGCGCCGAAACTCGTGCCGGTCGAATGGACATCGAGCTTGACGGACTTCTGGCTGCCCCAGACCTGCGATTGCGGTGTTGCCGTGGTGGTAACAGGGGATGCCGGCGCTGCCGGGGCTATCGGCGCCGTTGACGCGCTGAGCGTCTCCGTCACCGAGTAGCTGTCCTGCAGCGTGACCGAAAATTCATTCCCGAGCGGGACTGAATGCTTGAGCGTGCCGGCCAACTTGCCCTGATCGTTGGTCGGATCGGCGCGCGCGTCGACCGAGGCGAGATTGGCCATGCCGACCGAGGCCCAGGTGGCGCTGGAGCCGGAATCACTGGCGGCGCGGCCGGGCAGCGGCTGGCCGGGCGCATAGACCGTCTCGCGCGGCGCCGCGAGATTGACGTCGGCGCCGACATTGGCGTCCAGGCTATCCAGATCGGGCAGCGGCTGCTTGACAGCCACCGTGCTCGAGCCGTCGGGATTGTCGCTGCGGTTGACGGCGAGGCCGGCCGGGTTGGCGAAGCCGGGCAGGCGCAGCGGCTTCGCCGGCGCACTGCCGGCAAGGGCGGCGGGATCGAACGTCAGCGCGCGTTCAAGCGCGGCGCTTTCCTCGGGCGTGAGCGGGGTATTCGCGTCATCGGCCGCATCGGACGGCGCCGGCGCGGTCACGTCCACGTCCTGCGCGCGGGCGGCCGGCGGCGTGGCGAGCGCGCAGGCAAAACCAATCATCGCCAGCACGGCGCCGGCCGTTACGCTTGCTCGCATGCTGGAATTATTCCCCGCCGGGTCCGCGCCGGCTGTTCTGGTGTGCCGCTGTCGTCATGCCATGCTCGGCGCAAACCGGTTAAGCAAGCGTTGCGCTTTGCCAGGGAACTTGGGCAAACATGCGGCGCCGAAAATCGCGCGCCAAAAGTATCAGCCGGGCGCCATCAGCAGCGCCATCAACAGCGAAGACGGCACAATCAGGCCGATAAAGGCGAGAGTGGCGAAGACGAATCTATTCAGCATGGCTTGATCCCCAGCGGTCCATTATGAGACGCGCGAGCCGGGCAAAAGGTTCAATGCCGCGGCGTTACCCGCGTACGGGATGCTATCGGCGCTGGCCCCGGCTATATTGCCGTCCGGATGGCGGGGATAAGGGGCAATGGAGAACGACCATGCCCGCTTTGCTGCCGGCCTTTTTCACTACCGCGCAGATATTGACCGCTTCGCCGCTCGTCCAGGTGGCGGACAAGCCGCCGAGCTTCAACGTCGAGCCGACCTGCCGCGCGGCCGTCGCGGCTTACGTCACGCCCGGCCGCGATCTCGCGTCCTGCCTGCGCGACGAGCAGGACGCGCGCGCCAAGCTCGAGCGGACTTGGAGCGGCTACTCGGCCAAGGAGCAGTCGGGATGCTTGCGGCTCAGCCTGCTCGATGGCCAGCCGAGCTACGTGGAAGTGCTGACCTGCCTGCAGATCGCCGAGGAGGCCAAGAAAGACACGACCACCACCGGCCTCGGGAGCGGGCACTAGAGCGGTGTTGTTTCGGATTGAATCCCTCTCCCCAACGGGGAGAGGGAGCGCGCCGTGCTCGTGGCAGCCGCTTCAAGCCAAATCGATCTTGCGCTAGCTCAGGGCTTCTTGCCCGGCGGGGCGGTGAAGGGGCTGGCCGTCGAGCCTTGCATCTGCGCCAGCTTGTAGGCGGAGAGCTGCTTCGGCTTGCTCTTGTCGGCTTTCGGCTTCTTCTTTTCTTTCGGGACCCTCATCTGACCCTTGGCCATGACGACCTCCTTACCCTGGGATCATGCGAGCGGCTTTGAGCGAATGGTGATACGGCGCGCGCCCGCCGGCAAGGGGGTATCAGGTCTTCGACTTGTCCGCTGAATCGGGGGCGGGCTTGGTTGCCGGTTTGGCCGCCGGCTTCGCTTTCGGCTTTGCCTTCGGCTTGACCTCGGCCTCGGCCGGGGCCGGCTTGCCTTCCATTTTGTCCTTGATGCAGGCGTTGACGATGTCGGCGCGCTTTTCGAGCGGCAGGTCGGCGTGGCCGTGCTCGGTCGCCATCCAGCATTCCAGCGCCGCCTGCTGGTGGGTGAGCGGCTCCTTGGGCGCGGCCTGCACCGCAGGCGCGCCGGTCGAGTCGGTATTGCAGCCGGCGAGCGCAGCGCCGGCCGCCAGCAGCAGCGCGGCGAGCAGGGGAGAGATGCGAGCCCGCGTGGAATTCATCGCATGGTCCGGAGCCGTTCGGCCGCCCCCGAATAACGCATGAATCGCCAGCACTATTGTCCGCGCGGCGGAAAATGCAAGCTTCGGCGGGGTCAAGCGGGCCGGGCATCTCCGCCGTCATTGCCGGGCTTGACCCGGCAATCCATGATGACTCTCCACGCCGTCTGGCTTTGTAAGATTTCCCGGGTGGCAGCTCATCATGGATGCGCGGGTCAAGCCCGCGCATGACGCCGAGCTTTTTGCTCGCCCGTTGCCCCCGATTCAATTTTAAAACAGCCGGCGTAGCCAACGCTCCGCCGCCCGTATTCTTTGCGGCCCCGGGTAGGCCGTATTCCCTCCGCCTTCGCCCTTGCGGGCTTCGGCGGACAAGTCCCCGCCGCAGCGGGGCCTTCCTTCTGCCCCGGCCACAGGGGCCCGGGGGTCGACCCCCGCAAAGATGCGAGGGGACGGAGCGCCGCAAGGCGCCCATCTCAAGTCCGCGCTTGCGAGGCGCGGGCGCGTCTTGCGATCGACGCGCGCGCCCCACGGCGCTCCATCGCGGCGGTTTCTGTCCCCGGGTCCGCGTTTCCAGGTCCTCGCCCCTTCGGTCCGGGGTTTTCACGGCGCGCCGGTTCACCACCAGCCCACGCCGCTACTTGCCGGGGACTTCCAAGGCGGCCCTGTCCAGCGAGCACCTCGCGGAGGGGTCGTAGTGCCCCCCGATCGGGTCCCGGGGCGGGCTTCGCCGCGCGACCCTCCCCCGCGAGCGGGTAGGGAGAAGAAGCTGCGCCGCGCGACCCTCCCCGCAAGGGGGAGGGTGTGAGGACCTACTGCGGCGGCTTGAAGCTGATCGACTGCGTCTTCTTCATCGCCGCCATGCTCTCCGCCACCGTCATCAGCACGGTCGTCTCGGCCTTCGAGTACTGCCCGCTCGCGCCCAGTGCCATCGACGTCGCGGCGGCCGATACGTTGTCGGGAAATTCGGCGATCACCACCACGTCATGGGGGCCGAACGCGAAGTAGAACGCGTGCATCTTGCCGCCCAGCGACTCGATGCCCTTGCGTGCGGCCTCGGCGCGATCGTGCGGATGATCGACCATCGCCTTGATCGCCGCCGCGCTGTAGGAGACTTGCAAGAGATAGAAGCTCATGATGTCCTCCCGGTGTGACGCGTTTAACGTTCGCCGCAGATGTTGTAGCGCGCGCAGGATAAGACCGCGCGCCGCATGTGTCGAGTTAACGACCGCTAACGCTAGCGCCGCCGATTGCTCTTAAATCCGCCGCGCTGTCCCGGCCGTCCCATCTTCGACCGCGGGCTATCCCCGCCTGCCGGCTTCACCTCGTGCGTCACCGCGATGCCCATTTCGTCGAGGCCGGGTTTGTGGGGCCCGCCTTCGCGCTGCGCGCTTCGGCGCGGCGAGCCTCCCACAGCCCGCCGCAGCTTTGAATCCTGCGCCAGCATCACGTTCTTCGCCGTCGGATTGTCGAGCACCGCCAGCTCGGTCTGCCGCAGCCGCTTGATCTCGTCGCGCAGGCGCGCGGCCTGCTCGAAGTCGAGATCGGCGGCGGCCTCGCGCATGCGCGTCTCCAGGTCGGCGACCACGGCTTCCAGATTGTGCCCGATGGTGGCGGCCTCGCCGAACTCGCCGTCGCCGCTGTCGCCGGTCGCGATCAGCACGTGGTCGCGCTCGTACACGCTGTTCATGATGTCGTGGATCGAGCGCTTGATGCTCTCCGGCGTGATGCCGTTGGCGGTGTTGTACTCGACCTGCTTCTCGCGCCGCCGGTTGGTCTCCTCGATCGCGCGCTGCATCGAGCCGGTGACCTGGTCGGCATAGAGCAGCACGCGGCCGTCGACGTTGCGCGCGGCGCGGCCGATGGTTTGAATCAATGAAGTTTCACTCCGGAGGAAGCCTTCCTTGTCGGCGTCGAGAATGGCGACCAGCGCGCATTCCGGAATGTCGAGGCCCTCGCGCAAGAGGTTGATGCCGACCAGCGCGTCGAAGGCGCCGAGCCGCAGGTCGCGGATGATCTCGATGCGCTCGAGCGTGTCGATGTCGGAGTGCATGTAGCGCACGCGGATGCCCTGCTCGTGCAGATATTCGGTGAGGTCCTCGGCCATGCGCTTGGTCAGCACGGTGACTAGCGAACGGTAGCCGGCCTGCGCCACCTGCCGCACCTCGCCGACCAGGTCGTCGACCTGCGTGCGCGCCGGGCGTATCTCCACGGGCGGATCGATCAGCCCGGTCGGGCGGATCACCTGCTCGACGAATACGCCGTTCGACTCGTTGAGCTCCCACGGCCCGGGCGTCGCCGAGACGCCAACGGTCTGCGGGCGCATGGCGTCCCATTCCTCGAAGCGTAAGGGGCGGTTGTCCATGCACGAGGGCAGGCGGAAGCCGTATTCGGCCAGCGTCGCCTTGCGGCGGAAGTCGCCGCGGAACATGCCGCCGAGCTGCGGCACGGTGACGTGGCTCTCGTCGACGAACACCAGCGCGTTGTCGGGCACGTATTCGAACAAAGTCGGCGGCGGCTCGCCCGGCTTGCGGCCGGTCAAGTAGCGCGAATAGTTCTCGATGCCGGCGCAGGCGCCGGTCGCCTCCATCATTTCGAGGTCGAAGACGGTGCGCTGCTCGAGCCGCTGCGCTTCCAACAGGCGGCCGGCGGCGTTGAGCTGCTCGAGCCGCGCGCGCAATTCCTGCTTGATGCCGGCGACGGCCTGGATCAGCGTCGGGCGCGGCGTGACGTAGTGCGAATTGGCGTAGATCTTGACGAAATCCAATTCGTCGGTCTTGGCGCCGGTGAGCGGATCGAATTCGTGGATCGACTCGATCTCGTCGCCGAACAGCGAGACGCGCCAGGCGCGGTCCTCGTAGTGCGCCGGGAAGATCTCGATGACGTCGCCGCGCACGCGGAACGAGCCGCGGAAGAAGTCGGCCTGCGTGCGCTTGTATTGCAGCGCCACCAGGTCGGCGATGAGCTGGCGCTGGTTGATCTGGCCGCCCTGCTTGAGGGTGAAGGTCATGGCCGAATAGGTTTCCACCGAGCCGATGCCGTAGATGCACGACACCGAGGCGACGATCACCACGTCGTCGCGCTCGAGCAGCGCGCGCGTGGCCGAGTGGCGCATGCGGTCGATCTGCTCGTTGATCGAGGATTCCTTCTCGATGTAAGTGTCGGTGCGCGGGACGTAGGCCTCCGGCTGGTAGTAGTCGTAATAGGAGACGAAATACTCGACCGCGTTGTCGGGGAAGAACGACTTGAACTCGCCGTAGAGCTGCGCGGCCAAAGTTTTGTTGGGCGCGAGGATGAGGGCGGGGCGCTGCGTCGCCTCGATCACCTTGGCCATGGTGAAGGTCTTGCCCGAGCCGGTGACGCCGAGCAGCACCTGCGTGCGGTCGTGGCGCTGCACGCCTTCCACCAGCTCCTTGATGGCGGTCGGCTGGTCGCCCTGCGGCTCGAAGTCGGAGGCGATGACGAAGCGCTGGCCGCCTTCCGATTTTTCCGGGCGCGGCGGGCGATGCGGCGTCCACGGCTGCGCGGCGAATTCGGGGCGGCCCTCGCGCAGCAGCCGGTCGAGCGACTGCTGGCTGGCCAGCCCGGCAAAGCCGCCCGGCTGCGTCGGCAGGTCCGCGCGCGGCAGGCGGTATTTGCTGTCACCTCTCCCCGCTTGCGGGGAGAGGTCGCCCGCGCGCAGCGCGGGCGGGTGAGGGGCTCTTTCGGAATGCTCAGGCTGTTGCGACGCCGCCCCCCCCCCCCCCCCACCCCCCCCCCCCGGGGGGGGGGGAGAATAAAAAGGGGGGGGGGGTGAGAAATAAAAG
>Ga0316624_10000141_pt1 | contig 21400 bp, 16 predicted proteins | sample OWC_Aug_N3_C1_D5_FD_207657 | JGI IMG/M metagenome (GOLD analysis project Ga0316624, IMG submission 207657) | Wetland soil microbial communities from Old Woman Creek delta, Ohio, United States - OWC_Aug_N3_C1_D5_A | ecosystem: Environmental > Terrestrial > Soil > Wetlands | place: USA: Ohio... | reverse complement strand
ATATACTAAGCTCCAGAATTTTGCGGCCGCGACTCACCTTTCCCAGCAAGGTTCGTCCATGGAAATAGTTTGTGCGGCGCGGCCGGATAATCGTTCTTCTTAAGGAAGCCAATGAAACAATTCTTGCTGGTATCGGCGTTGATCGGCCTGGCCATTGCGCCCGCATTATCACAAACGCAAAGTGGCCCGCGGAGGAACATGCCTCCCGGGGAGAATGTTGTCGGCAAAGTCACAGCGGTCAACAAAGATTCGCTGGTGGTCGCTCCCATGATGGGCGGTGTCCCGGTAACCGTCAAACTTGGCGAGAATACGCGGGTCATGAAAAATCGCCAGCCGGTGAAGCAGGATGAGATCAAGACAGACGACGTGGTCTTTGCCCGCGGCGATCTCAAGAACAACGTCATGCAGGCGGCCATCGTGAGCATCGTCAATCCGGAGATGATCCAGCGCTTCCAGCAGGGCGGCGGTCCCGTCCAGTTCAATCGTGAGGACCTGGGCAAGAAGTTCATCATGGGCGAAGTAAAGGCCATCAATGAAACCAAACTCACCATTGCACGTCCGGACGGCCAGACCCAGGACATTGAAGTCGACGAAAACACTTCTTTCCGGCGCGGGCGGGAAAGCATCACCCTGCCGGACATCAAAGCCGGCGACTTTGTGCGCGGTCGCGGTGAAGTGAAGAACGGAACCTTCGTTCCCCAGGAGCTGATCGTGGGCCGTCCCCAGATGCGCATCATGATGGCTGGACCGGGAGCGGAGGGAGGGCCGCCGCCACAATCCACGCAGGAGTCCAACAAGCCCAAGGACGCTCCGCCCAAAAACTGATGATGCGCCGCCAGACATATCTTGTTTTTGCCGTGGTCGCAGGTCTCTGCAGCGCGCCCCTTCCTGCTGCTGCAAGGCAGTATCAGAATGGCCCCCATGCTGCGACGGTTTCGCAGCAGCAGTCAAACGCCGCGCCGCAGACGGCAAGCTTGTCTTCCCCCGCGCCGTCCGCTCCCTATGGCGAAATCTCCGGCACGGTGAAATCCGGCAACATGCTTCTCCCCGGCGTGACTGTCTCCGCGGCAAACAGCCTCACCGGCAAGAAATACTTTACTTCAACGGATGTCGACGGCAGCTTCAAGCTCGCGGTCACAGGCAAAGGCCGCTACGTGGTGCGGGCCGAATTTTCCGCCTTCGCGCCGGTCACGCAGGAAATCGTGATCAATGATCAGAACCGCAGCGGCAAGGCGGAGCTGAGCATGGTGCTGCTCTCCCGCGCGCAGCAGCAGGAGCAGCAGGCACAGCGTCAGCAGATGGCGCAGGCACTCACCGGCGCCGGGCGCGCGGCCATGCAGCCGTTATCGCTCACCGGCGGCGGCTCCGATATGGGAGGGGCATCAGCTCCGGGAATGAATGACGCGGCATCCCTGGCCGGCGCCGGCCTTCCCAACGCCGGGCTGGCAGCGGAGGGCAACACCGAGTCCGTCTCCATCTCCGGCGCCCAGGGACGCGCCGAAGAAAATATGTTCGATCCCGGCGAGATGCAGGATCGCATTGCCGATCTGCGCGAACAGTTGCGGCTGCAGGGCGGCGGCAGCGGGACCATCACCATGAACGGCGCCACCGCCAACATCCAGATGCTGGGTGGCGGCGGCTTCGGCGGTGGCGGTTTCGGCGGCGGTGGCGGCCCCATGGTCTTCGTCATGGGAGGTCCCGGCGGAGGAGGACGCGGCGGCCGAGGCGGGCGCGGCTTCAACGTCAACAGGCCGCACGGCTCCATCTTCTATAGCTACGGCGGATCTCCGCTGGATGCCGCTCCCTATTCTCTCAGCAGCACACCTGTCACAAAAGCCGACTACAATCAGAACCGCTTCGGCGTGACCCTGGGCGGTCCTCTGAATATTCCGCATATCTACCAGGGCGGCATGAAGACGTTTCTCTTCGGCAGCTACTTCGGATCACGCAGCAATAATCCGTTTGACATTTTCTCCACCGTGCCCACGCTGGCCGAACGCTCCGGCGACTTCTCTGCCCTGCTGCACGGGCCTAATCCGCAGCAGCTTGTTAATCCGGTCACGCACGCGCTCTACCCCAACAACCAGCTCACCGGCCTGGACCCCGCGGCGGTGCAGCTTCTGAATTTCTTTCCGCTACCCAACTTGCCGGGCGACTCGCGGAACTTCCACTTCGTGTCCGCCGCCCCCGGCAACAGCGATACGGCTTTCCTGCGTTTCAGCCACAGCTTCGGCGCCGGGCCCACGGACTTTCTCGGCGCATTTCTCGGTCCCCGCGCACTTGAACGGCGCCGGCAACAGCAGGGAGGGAATCCGAAGAAAGAAAATTCCCACTGGGCCCAGAGCATCAATGGTGGATTTGCGTATAACAACATCCGTAACACCGCGCTGAATCCGTTCCCCGGGCTGGGAGGAAATCAGAGCGTCCAGAACTACAACGTGAACGTTGGCCACTCGGCGGTCAAAGGCATGTTCGTGAATTCGCTGCGTTTCAATTACAACCGCAACGCTCTTAACACCGCGAACCAGTTCACGAATACCCGGAACATTGAATCGGAGCTGGGCATCAGCGGCGTCTCGCAAAATCCCGCCGACTTCGGCCTGCCCGTCCTGAACCTGGCCCCCGAATTCAGCAGCCTTCAGGATTTGCCGCCCCAGTTCCGCACCAACCAGAATTATTCCATCATCGACTCCATGAGTCTGACCCGCGGCAAGCACAGCTTTACCTGGGGCGGCGGCTTCCGCCACCAGCTTGCGGACGTGCGCAACGCGGGAAACGCGCGCGGGACGTTTGTCTTCACCGGCGCTGCCACCAGTTCGGCTCCCTGCACGCAATCGCAGCCCGGACAACCTGCTCCCGCCTGTTCGCCGTTCGCCGACTTCCTCCTCGGCTATGCACAGCAGACCTCAATCCAGTTTGGCGCCGAGGACTATCATTTCCGCGCCAACGCATTCGATCTCTTTGTCCAGGACAACTGGCGCGCCGGCAAGAACCTCACGCTCAACCTGGGGCTGCGCTATGAATACGTCACTCCATTTGTGGAAGCCGGCAACCAGCTGGTGAACCTGGATGTTGCGCCTGATTTCAGCGCGGTAGCGCCGGTGCTTCCCGGCCAGGCCGGCCCCATCACCGGCCGGACGTTCCCTGATGGACTGATTCATGCTGACGGCAACAACTTCGCTCCGCGCGTGGGAATCGCCTGGAAACCTCTCTCGAAAACCGTGGTGCGCGCCGGCTACGGGATCAACTACAACCTCGGGCAGTACGGATCCATGATGACCCAGCTTGGCTTCCAACCGCCGTTTGCGGTGGCCCAGACCAACCCCGCGCCTACGCTGACCTCACTCACGCTGCAAAATGGGTTCCCGGCCCCGGTCGTCAGCCCGGACCACATTACCAACACCTACGCGGTGGATCCGAACTACCGCCTGCCCTATGTGCAGTCGTGGAACCTGAACATCCAGCAGGAAGTGGCGACCAGCATGGTAATCAACATCGGCTACGCCGGAGCAAAAGGAACGCATTTGGACATCGTCCGCGCTCCCGATCAATTGCCCACCGGCGGCCCGCGTTTCGCGCCCTGCACTCCACTGACCCCGTCCGGCGTCTCCTGCGTTTCGCCGTTCCTGTTTGAATCCTCGGAAGGTTCTTCCGTCATGCACGCCGCGACCGTGCGCGTCCGCAAGCGGCTGCGCCACGGATTGTCCGTGGGCGGGACATATACCTATGCCAAGTCGATTGACGATGCGTCTTCCATCGGCGGGGGCGCTCAGGTGGTGGCCCAGAACGATCTCGATATCGCTGCCGAGCGCGGGCTCTCCAGTTTTGACCAGCGCCAGCGCTTCACCGCGGACTACCTCTATCAATTGCCCTTCGGCAAAGACAAGAAGTGGCTCAACACGGACAGCTGGGCGGAGAGGGCCTTCAGCGCGATCGTGTTCAGCGGAGACGTGACCCTGGGCTCCGGGTTCCCTTTCTCTCCGCGTGTGTTCGGCAATTCCTCTGACCTGAGCCGCGGCGTGACCGGCGCAACGCGGCCTGACCTTGTTGCCGGGCAACCGATCCAACTGAGGCAGCCCACCATCCAGCAATGGTTCAACACCGGGGCATTCATCGCGCCCGCGGGCGTATTTGGCAACGCAGGGCGCAACATCATCATCGGGCCGGGCGTGTTCAACATGGACATGTCCGTTTCCAAAACCATTCAGTTGAAGGAAATGCAGGGCCTGGAGCTGCGCGTCTCTGCAACCAATGTCTTAAACACCGTCCATTTCACTTCGATTGACACAACTCTGGGCTCGCCCACCTTCGGCCAGGTAGTGGCTACCGGTCCCATGCGCAAAGGCCAGCTCACGGCACGGTACAGGTTCTGATGACACAACCATCACCAGTCCGGCAGACCATCGCGGCAGGGCTTGCCGCGGCCCTCCTGGTTTCCACGGCAGGCGCGCAAGTCCAAACACAGCCGCAGCCGGTAAAAGACCAAAAGGGGTTGTACAAGTTGCGCGTGGAAAGCGAACTGGTGCTGGTGAATGTTGTCATCCGCGACAAGCAGGGCAAATTCGTTTCCGATCTGAAACCAGCTGACTTCACCTTGCTCGAAGACGGCAAGCCGCAGAAGATCTCCAGCTTCGATTTTGAGAACCTGGACACGGCGCCGCTGGCCGCAAGCTCCGGCCCTTTACAGCAAACCGTCGAGGGGACGCCCGCGCCGGCCAAGCCGGTCCTCAGCCGCAAAGATGCGGAGGAAGCCCTGAGCAACAAGCGCGCCATTGTGCTCTTCTTCGATCTCAGCTCCATGGACCCGGACCAGTTGCAGCGCGCCGTGGATGCGGCCCGCAAGTACGTGCAGAACAAAATGACCGCGGCGGACATGATCGCCATTGTCTCGCTGGCGTCATCGTTGCGCCTGGACCAGGACTTTACCGGCGACCGCGCGCGGCTGCTGCGCGTCTTGAACCGGTTTTCCCGCGCTGAAGGCCAGGGCATGGACAACGGTCCAACCGGCGACGCGGACGGGATCGAAGAAACCGGCGATGCCTACACACCGGACGAAACCGAATACAACCAGTTCAATACCGATCGCAAGCTGCAGGCGCTGCAGTCCATTTGCCAGGTGCTCTCCAAGTTCAACCAGAAGAAATCGGTCATTTACTTCTCCAGCGGCATGACCCAGACCGGCATCGAAAATGAGGCCGCGCTGCGCGCCGCCATCAACACCGCCGTGAAAGCGAACGTGGCCATTTACACACTGGACTCGCGCGGCCTGGAAGCCATGCCGCCGGGAGGCTCGGCACAGACGGCCAGCTTGCGCGGCACCGCCATGTACTCAGGCGCCGCGGTACAAAACGCGATGGACGCAAACTTCGCCAGCCAGGAAACGCTTACTACTCTCTCCGCAGACACCGGCGGCAAGGCTTTCCTTGACAGCAATGACCTGGGCCAGGTGTTTGACCGCGTACAGCGCGACACCTCCGTCTATTACGTGCTCGGGTACAAGAGCAGCAATCTGCTGAAAGACGGCAGGTACCGCCGCATCCAAGTCAAACTGAACCGGCCCGGCGTGAACCTGGACTTCCGCAAGGGCTATTACGCGCCGAAAGATTTCCGGCACTTCAACAGTGAAGATAAAGAACAACAGATGGAAGAAGAGCTGGCCGCGGAGCTTCCCAGCACAGACGTGGCCCTCTATATGGCCGCGGCTTACTTCCGGCTGGATGATCGCCGCTTTTATGTGCCGATATCTCTGGTGGTGCCGGGGTCGCAGATCCCCTTCACCAAAGGCGGCGACAAGGACAAAGCGTCACTGGACATCATCGGCCAGGTGCTGGACGAACTGAAACGTCCCGTGGGCAGCGTGCGCCAGACCGTGAAGCTCTCGCTCGACGCTTCCCAGGAGGTCCGGCGCAAGAACGTGCAGTACAACACAGGCTTCGTCCTGGCCGCGGGCAAGTATCAGTTCAAATTCGTGGTGCGCGAAAACCAGACCGGGCGGCTCGGCTCGTTTGTAACCGACTTCACCGTGCCTGACATCAGGAAAGCTCCGCTGAAGATGAGTTCCGTGGTGCTGGCCAGCCAACGCCAGCCGGCCACCAGGAAAACGCAGAACCCGCTGGCGCGCGACGGCAGCGAACTGGTGCCGAACATCGCGCATGTGTTTACCCCCGACCAGCACCTCTATCTCTTCTATGAGGTTTACGACGCGGCCCGGGACAAGTCTCCCGAGCCGGCGGACGCAAAAGAAAAGGCCCCGGCTGCCAAGCACCCGGTGCACCTGCTGACCAGCATTGTCTTCTTCAACGGCAAGATCAAAACCTATGAAACGCCATTGGTCGAAGCAAGGCAGCTCAACGCGCCGGAACGCAAAGCGGCGGTCTTTCAGTTCGATGTTCCCCTGGCCCAGCTCAAACCAGGACTCTATACCTGCCAGGTAAACGTGATCGACGACGCCGGCGGGACTTTTTCTTTCCCCAGGCTGCCGATTCTGGTGCGCGAGAAAGTCCCGGCCCCTGCCGTCACGGCTGCCAGTTCGCCTTCCAGCGGATCAAAATAAATCGGGCCGGCGCAACATCCTTCTTCAGCCTGGGTTGGAAGACTAAGGCGCGCCACTCAAGAAGAAGGAACCGGCATGACGAACTTCCTGAAAGTGAAGCTGCCCGCGGCGGTTGCGATCGTCGCCCTTGCCTCTTACTGCGTGTTTCTTGAAGTACAGGCCAGCCAGGACTCCGACGAGCAGATCGGCCCTTTAGCAGCCTGGAACCCTGGCGATAAGGACCTGCAACAAATCAATGACGGTTGCAGAAGCCGCGACCCTGCGGATTACAGCCAGTGCTTTACCGATCGCATGGAGGAGTTGGGTGCTTCCCCGGAAGCCATCGACTTCGCCGAGCAATACGCCAAGGAGCATGATGGCGCCATCGCCGTCTTGACAGATTTCCAGCCTGCGGACGCAGTGGACGTCGGGTACGCGTACTTCCCTGATCGGCATGAATCCACCCAGAGCGTGCTGCTGCTGAACGGCACCCCGGAAATTCTGAACATCGGCGATCCGAAAGAACTGCCGCAGGAGCAGCTCACGAGCAACGCGCAATTTGCGGCTCTGCGCCGTGCGCATCCACAAGTAGCGATTTTTCCTGGCAATGGCGTCCAGCCTGATGCACGGCCCCGCATGCAAAAGCTCGCCGATGGCGGCCAGAGATTTGTTATGGACTACTCTTTCCGCGACGGCTGCAACTCCTGCGCTCTGCTCGGCCAAGCCACATTCGCCTTTGATTTCGACTCTGCGGGCCAATTACGGGGAGCCATTCTGGTGAAGGTGAAGGCAGAAAACACTCCTGGCTTCAACAAGTAGACATTGACCTCACCGCACAATAAAAATGCCCGGGGCACCCCCCGGGCATTTGTGCAAATTTACCTGATTACTTCAAAGTGCGGATATACTTGACCAGTCCTTTGATCTGATCGTCGGTCAGCTTGCCGTCATACGCGGGCATTTTGCCTTTGCCCTTCTTGGTGGCGGCAACCAGCTCATCGTCAGACATTTTTGTGATCTCGGGAGAACTAAAGGCTTTGGCTCCCATCTTTTGGCCGGCTGCGGTCCCTTTGCCGTCAGCGCCATGGCAAACCTGGCATTTCGACTTGTACAGCGCTTCAGAGTCCTGCGCCATGGCCGGCAAGGCCATGGCCAGAACCAGGGTTACAGCCAACATGCTGATGAATGTCTTCATGTCCTACCCTCCAGTTGTATAAACCCGAAAGTCTACATAGAGTAGCGCAGCGAGAGCGTGACCGCATTGCCGCGGAAATCCCGAGGCAACGCGGGGCCCGGGTCTGATTTCTCATTGTAATCGTAATAATTCCAGCCTGTCTTGTAAGTCAGGCGGTCATTGATTTTTACAGCCAGCGAGGCCGTTGGCAGATGGTAGTTGAAGCTCAGCGGTCCCGTGGGCGCAATGGGGTTCAGGATCAGGGTGCTCCCCGTGCTGCTGGTCATGGTGTATCCAAACCCGGCCGTGACGCGCCTGACCGGCTTGAGCACAATCATTCCCGATCCCAGATGTGATGCTTCCTTGTAGGTTGAAATGCCAGACAGGAACGGCGTACCGCAGCTGATCGATCCCGCCGGAGTCGGTGTCGCCACAAAGCAGATGTTGGTCTGGGAAAAGATGTCGTTATAGTCGTAGGACAAATCCAAACCCCACCTGGCCTCAACAGGCGCAACCGAACTGGTGAAGACATAGCTGCGGTTGTGCTGCAGATTATTGATGTCTGCCGCGTCATTGCGGTTTTCCCGGATATTGACCACCGCCCCCACGTTCCACCATTCCCTGGCCTGGTAGTTGACTCTTCCCTTGTACCATTGCTGGTGACGCGGACTGATGCGCGTGAACGTGTTGTCCGCATAGAACTGCTCGGTGTCAAAACTGGCGCGGAATTTTGGCGATGGCCGGAAAGAGAAACCAAACAGCGCGGCATGGCCGTTGATCTCCGTGAAGTTCGATCCATCGTCCGTGGTGGTGGTAGTGCAGACGCCCTGGGCGTCGAGCGGCTGTCCGGCGCACGCGCCGCGGTTGGCCAGGGCCGCCGTAGGACCGGGGAAGAACGTCAGTAACTGCACGGTGGAGTCATTCACCGTGATCTCGCGACGCTCGTAGCGATAGCCGAGATAGGCGGTGAAATGGCGCGTGAAATCGTACTCCAGTTCAATGGTGTTGATTTTGCTGTCCTGCCGGATGAACTGGTTGGTCAAATCACGGATAACGTCCGCGCCTGAGCTGGTGTTGTGCTGCGGGCAGGTTGCCGCGGTAAACGGCGGCGGGCACGTGGCCGGCGTGAACAGGTTGGGACTGGACAACAGAGTGGCGCCGAACGCTGTGTTGGTCGTGTAATCCCAGGAGGTCGGGATGCGGAAGTTGTTGAGACGGAAGTTGTCGATCAGGCGCGCCTTCTCGCTGAGCCGGAACGTAATGCCGAAGTCGGCCGAAACCGAAATGCGCTTGGCCAGTGCTGAGCCTGCGAATGAGAACTGGCGCGCGCGATTGCGGCTGGTGAGGCCGTCAAATGCTTCACTGGAATCCGGCGTGGAGGCCTCCGCGCCGGAATAGCTGAACCGCCCGGAGAAATCCACGTTATTGAAGTAATTGCTCTGGAAGCTGATCTGCTCCGTGGGATAAGAATTGCGGTTGCGCCCGGAACGGCTGTAGCCAAAAAAGCCGTTGCAGGCAGGATTGGCTAAACCCGTGCCCAGAACCGGCGTGGCGCAGGGCTGACCGGCCGCGGTGTTGAACGGCAGCCCCAAATTCACCGGCGTTCCTCCGGCTAGCGTAAAGGAAGGCATGCCCAACAGGGCCAACTGGTCCGGAGAAGCCAACTGCGCCGTGGTATCACCCTTGTAGTACGTGTAGAACTGGTCGTAGTTGATGTTGGTCTTGGGAATGAAGCGGAAGGACACGCCGAAATTGAAGCTGTCGCTGGTGTTCAGCGTCGGCTGGGAAAGAAGTCCTTCCGTCCCCTCGTGGACGGTAGAAAACGTGGTGCCTTCGTTGACCACGCGGGACCAACCCATCTTCACCCGGATGACCGACACCGGAAATAGATTGAGGCTCACGTCACTCATCCGCCGCGTCAGCAGAAATTCATGGGGCGACTGCTGGATCTGTATGCTCGGGGTTGAAGCGAATGGGTTCAGTGGGTTGGCAAACAGGTCATAGTCAAAAATGTTCTGGTCCCGCCGGAAATTGGCGCTGAAGTCATAGACGGCTCCCTTGCTGAAGCGCAACCGGCTCACGTTGTAAGGATCGCCGCCGTAGCCGAAGTTGCTGAGGCTGAGATCATCAAACAACAGCCCCGTATGCGAGGGAGAGCGCATGTCCAACGTGTACTCCAGCAGCCGGGGCCCCGAGCCCAGGTTCACAAAGGTGTCCCACATGCCCGGGTTGCCGCTGAAATCAGAGATGCGTCCGCCAAATTCCGCGCCCTGGTTGACCTGGAGCCCGCCCAACGTCTCTCCGTTCCCTTCGTGACCCGCGGGAGCAGGCAGGTCGTAAGCTTTGCGGGCGGAGTCCACCGCAAGGCTGAGATTGGCAAAATCGCTGCTGCCGCCAGCGGCACTCTTCTTGTCTTTGTCTTTGTCTTTGTCCTGGGCAATTGCCGTGACGGCGCACAACATCGTCAAGGAGACAATCGTCAGGACCAACTTTGATAGAGAATGATTGCGTTTGTCGTTCATAACGTCGCCTTCTCTCCTACGGCTTAAAGAAAAAATGGTCCGAATTGGAACCGTGAATGGCCGCATGGCACATCGTGCATGCCTGGTATTTCTGCGCCTGGTTATGGAACGAGGGGATTGCCGGCGCCGCCGAGTCCACGGTAAACGTGTGGCACTCCAGGCAGAGGAGATTCACGTTGCTCCTCCGCAGCAGGCGGGGATTCGACGATCCATGAGGCGAGTGGCAGGCAACGCAGCCTTCAGTTTTTGCCGGAGCGTGCTCGAAGGCAAAGGGGCCGGCCTTGTCGGTATGGCAGTTAAAGCAGACCTGGTCCTGCGCCGCGGTAGTGCGTAACTGGCGCGTCAGAAAACCGCCGTGCTGGTTGTGACAATTGCTGCAATTGATCAGGCCTTCATTCACTTTGTGATGGAAGGGCTTGGAGAACTCCGGCCGGACGTCTTTGTGGCACGAGTAGCAGAGCTGCGGCTGCGGCGCCTTCAGCAATTTTTCCTGGATTTTAGGCGCGTGAATCGAGTGGCAGTCGATGCAGCCGACATTGTTCTTCACGTGCTCTGAGCGCAGAAAGTTTGCGTGCTCCTGTCCGAACTCATGGCATTTCAGACAGCGCTTGGAAGACTCCTCACGCGAGAGGCCGGGAAAGCGAATGATCTTGTCAGGGTCCGCCGACTCAGCGTGGGCCTTGCCCGGTCCGTGGCATGCTTCACAACCCTGCCATTGAGGGCCCTGGTGATTCAGAGTGGTCTTCCAGTGCGGCCCTTTTTCGTACCCCTGGGCTACATCCTCATGGCAGGTTGCGCAGGTCTCCGCGCCAACGTATTGCGAAGGGTCCTCCTTGGCTTGCGCACCGCTTTCGGCAACCGCGCCCTTGTCTTTCTCTTTGGCGCCCGGCTGACTGGCCTGGGCCTTCGCACTATCACCCTTGCTGTCTTGCCGTTTCGCAACTGCTGAACAAGCGACCGCAAGTAACACAACAAGCACCGCCGCCCCGGGCCGGACGATGTTCGGTTTTCTTAGCATGAAACGAGCCTCTCATTCTCCCTTCAGAGTTGCTGAAGGCAGGAGTATATAAACCAGAGTAGAAGCTGATCTGTGAGTAATATCACAACGCTGCGAACGGCAAGGTTGGGTTTCTGATTTTTGCCTTAACGACTTTGGTGCGTGTCTGCGGCACCCTTTTACGCGCCGGCGCTTCCAGCCCAGGTGGAGCAGCAATGGCCAGAAGATTTCAGACCGCATATCGAAGAAAAAGAGGGCACCTGCCGAGTGCCCTCTCAAGGATTGGAGCGCAGAATTACCAAATGTGGATTCCAGCTAGGCTTGTACGTTCTCCCGGAGCCGGGCTCCCCCAAAAGTGCCCGGACCTCCGGAAGAACAAGCCAAAGTGAAATGAGGATAAGCTGCTGGAGAGCCGCATGGCTGTGATCGTCGTCACTCTGCTTTCAGATTTTTCTGGCCGGCGTGCGGCGGGCGCAATTGCGAATCAACTGGTCGGCAATTTTCAGGTCCGCGCTGAGCACCTTGGCCACGGCAAAATACATTTGCGGATTGTTCTGAAGCACCGTCAGGAACTCTGCCCTGGGAATCACCGTGACCTCGCAGTCCTCCAGAGGAGTCACATCGATTTCAGGTGTCTCGCCGGACACGGCAGCGCGCATTCCAAAAACTTTTCCCGGCCCCGCCGTTCCCAACGAGACCTCTGCTTCCGCGCTGGGAACGGATATTTCCACCATTCCCGAGTCGAGTATCATGAGCTGCTGCGGCAGCACGCCAAATTCAAGAAGTCTCTGGCCGCAAGGCACCATGACATGGCGCTCGAGCTTTTCCAGTTCCTCGCGGATTTCACAAGGCAAACTGGCATAGAGTTCGTTCGTAAGCGACTTTGCGACAGGCGTTGTGGAATTCATGGATTTGCAATTTAAACGATTCCCGATTCCCGGTCTGTGATTGTGGTCACCCCGGAATGTGACGGCCCTTAGGTTGTTACCAGATGTTCCAGGGCCCTCTTGTTCACAATATTCCAGGTAGAGCCCTTGATCCTGAGCCAGCCTTTTCTGCGAAATTCCCCCAGGACCCTGGACACGGTCTCGCGGGAGGTGCCAACAAACTGTGCGATCTCTTCCTGCGTAAGCGTCACCCGTATGGGGATTTCGCCGCCGCCGTTTTGCCGGTGAAGCTCAATGGGATGCTCGGCCCAGGCGAGAATCAGCTTGGCGATCTTTTCGGGAACAGAATTGGAAAGGCCAAGCGAGCGAATCTCAGAGTAAGCGCACTTGCAATTGTGGGTGAGCTGCTGCGCCACCTTCATACCGACATCCGGGAACTCCTGCAGAAAATGCACGAAGTCCGATTGCGAAATAAAGTTGGCCTGGGTCGGCTCCATGGTCTCAATGGTCGCTTCATAGGGCGTATTCGAAACCGCCGCCGTCAGGCCCAGCACTTCGCCCGGCTCCGCGATCCGCAGGATAATGCTCTTGCCTTCGGCGGATGTCGTCGACAACTTGGCCTTGCCGGCGCACAGCACATAAATCCCGCGTGGCGGCTGGCCTTCCAGGCACAGCAAAGTTCCCTTGGGATAAATCGAGGTCGCCTTGATTGCCTGCAGCTTGGTCAGCGCTTCGCGAGAGAGATTGCAGAACAGCCGCTGTTCGCGAAACGTACATTTCAGGCAGTTCTCAATGATATGCAGGTTATATGCCATCGCCATATGCAAACTCCCGGATGCCAAGTTAACTCTAGAGCATAGGCGCGGCCTCACAGGGAGGATGTGACCTCCGTCACACCTCTTTTCCCCTGTTTTTCCCGCGCCAACTGGCCGCGCATCGCGGGCCAGGGCTGATTTTGTTAAGCGGCATCACCTTACGACTCGGAGCCCCTGGAAAGGGCGCGAGGCTGTGATGGTCGTCACCGCCAAACCACAAACAGAAGCCTGAAACTGCAAATATCTAAAGGAGGTCCCTATGGCAAGCAGCAAGAAAACCATGTGGACGCTGCTCGGCGGGGTCGCCACTGGGGCCGCCGCGCTGTATTTCTTTGACCGTGAATGCGGCCAGCATCGCCGGAGTGTATTCGCCAGGAAAGCACAACGACTGGGGCGGGAAATTGCAAAAACCGCCGAACTCTCAATCCGCGACGCGGAGCACCGCATCACCGGCCTGGCCACGCACGCATGGACCAACGTGGTCCGTCCTCCGCTGGACGACCGGGTACATGAGGAACGCGTCCGGGCGCGCATGGGGCGCATCGTCGAACATCCGCACAACATCCACGTGGCCGCCGATGATGGCGTAATCACGCTATGGGGCGAGGCGACCGAGCACGACGCCCGGCGTCTGGTGCACGCAGTCTCTGCAATGCCCGGTGTCCGTGAAGTGCAGAACCATCTTGAGTTGTGCGAGCCGGGCGCCGCCGGCAAAGAGGCGGACGCTTTCCAACACGCCCGGCACGGAACGCTCCTGCGCTGGAGCCCGTCCAAACGGCTGCTTGCGGGAAGCGTTGGCGCGGCCGCCTCAATTTACGGATGGAAACGGAAAGACAAGCTTGGATTTCTGATGGAGCTTCTCGGAGGCGCGTTGGTGGCCCGCAGCATGTCCAGGAAGAACGTCCGCTCGATGCTGGCGTTTTCCGATGACTCTCCCGGCTTTGAGCTGGACAAGACAATCAAGGTCAATGCGCCGATTTCCGATATTTATCAGTTCTGGACGAACCCGGAGAATTATCCAAAAGTTTTCTCTAACATTTCCGCCATTGAACGTGTGGGCGAAAACCTCTATCGCTGGACTATCAATGGTCCGGCGGGGGTTCCCATCCACTGGGAAGGCACGATCACCCGCACCGTTCCCAACACCAGCGTGGAGTGGAAGAGCCTGCCGGGTTCAACCATCGGCAATTTCGGCATCGCCCGCTTTGACCCGAACTATGACGCGAGCACGCGGGTTCGTATTCGCATGTTCTACCGTCCTCCGGCGGGCATCCTGGGCCGCTTTGTGGCGGAGATGTTCGGTTCCGCCCCGGCCAAAGTGCTGGACCAGGACTTGCGGCGCATGAAGTTTCTCTTTGAGAAAGATGCAGGCTTGCTCAAAGAAGTGAGGGAAGGAGGTGACGAACAGCTTCTAAAAATTGCTAAAACCTAAGCTGCTTACTCAAAAGCTACTATTGGCGGTTACCTCAAAGAAGGATGTGAGTCACCTCACATCCTTCTTGTATTTGCTCCAGCCGTGCCGGCACCATTCGACCGTGACGCACATCACTGCCCCCGCGAATGCGAAAACGGAAACTTAAATGTTCAGTATGTCCGGGAAGGAAATGAAGGCCGGAACGTGACAACTCCAGCAGGCGCTCAGGCACGGGCCGTCCTTCCTCGAAACCCTAGGGCTCGACATTAATCATCGAAAAACACGAAGGGCAATGAGAAGGAGGGTCCTTATGCAAGCACTGCAAACGGCAACCAGCATTACATTCAAGAACATTCTGTTTCTGACGGATTTCAGCGAAGCCTCGGAGCCAGCCCTGGCATACGCACTGGGGCTGGCAAGGCACTACAACGCACAGCTCTTCCCCGCGCACGCTTCCGATCCCGTAATCCTTGCGGAGTCGACCAATCCCAATGTTCTCGAGGAAGTCATTGAGAATAGCCGCCAGCGCATCAATACGCTGGTGAAAGCCACGGACGTGCAGACGCATCCGCTTTTCGCACATGGCAGCATCGAACTCGTATTTCCCCGCTGGATCCAGGAAAACGGGATTGACCTGGTGGTCATCGGGACCCATGGCCGCCGCGGTCTCAGCCGTCTGGTCCTGGGGTCGACTGCCGAGTATATTTTCCGCAACGCTCCATGCCCGGTGCTTACGGTTGGACCGCACGTAGCTTTCAGGCCTTTCAGCGGTTTCATGGCGGAGAAGATCCTTTTCCCGACCGATTTGGGTCCGCATGCAGAATTCGCATCGACCTATGCCTTGTCATTCGCGAAAGAGACCCACGGCCAGGTAGAGTTCATGCACATCGTCACTCTGGATGAGACCTTCCAGGTGGACCGCACCGGCATGGTTGAAAAAGCAAAGAGACAGCTCGATAACCTGATTCCGTCCGATGCAGGCGCGTGGTGCACGGTAGATAAGATCGTAGACATCGGGGATCCCGCACATGAAATCCTGGGCTATGCGGAAAAAGAACGGCCTGACCTGATTGTGCTGGGACTGCCGCGCAACAAGGAGTTCACTACCCATTTCGCCAGCGGAGTCACGTACAAGACCGTGGCTGGAGCACCTTGCCCTGTGCTGACGATCCGCGACATGTCCTCGTCCTGAACGTAAAGTTCAGCCGCGGGTCCGGCTCCGCCAGGTAGTGATTCGACCAAAGGATGTGATGGCTCATCACATCCTTTTGTTTTCGCGGACAGCCTGCCTTTCATGACGGGGAGCAAGATAAGCCTGTGAGTAGTAACCTTGTAGGGGACATTTTTCTGTCATGCCGCAAAAGATAGCCGAAAAACCCGCAAGAGAGACCACGCCGCCGTCTTTTTGGCCGCCAAGCCCGCTGGCCTCGATTTTCCATCCGCGCACAGTAGCTGTCATCGGCGCCACGGAGAAGCCGGCCACGGTGGGCCGCACGGTGCTGCGTAACCTGCTGGAACAGCCCTCGGGAGCAACCATCTTTCCCGTGAACCCCAACCGCAGCAATGTCCTGGGCGTCCGGTGCTATCCCAGCGTGGCCGCAATCGGGGAACACATCGACCTGGCAATTGTGGTTACGCCCGCGGCAACAGTGCCGGAGATCTTGCAGGAATGCGTCGATGCCGGCGTCAGCAGTGCGGTGGTGATTTCCGCCGGCTTCGCCGAAGTCGGCCCCGAAGGGAAAGAACGCGAGAACAAAATCCGCCGGGTGCTGGCTTCCAGTCACTTGCGGCTTGTGGGGCCGAACTGTGTGGGCGTAATGAACCCCCGCACAGGGCTGAACGCGACCTTCGCTCAGTCCAACGCCCTGCCGGGCAACATCGCCTTCCTCAGCCAGAGCGGCGCGCTGTGCACGGCCATTCTTGACTGGAGCAGGAAAGAGAACGTCGGGTTCAGCGGCTTTGTCTCCGTGGGCTCCATGCTGGACGTGAGCTGGGGCGACCTGATTTACCACTTCGGCGACGATGCCTACACCTCCAGCATCCTGATTTACATGGAATCCATCGCTGACGCACGCAGCTTCCTTTCCGCGGCGCGCGAGGTCTCATTGCGCAAGCCGATCATCGTCATCAAACCAGGACAGACGGAAGCAGCGCGGAAGGCGGCCGCTTCGCATACCGGCGCCCTTACCGGCTCCGATGAGGTGTTTGAGGCGGCTTTCCGGCGTTGCGGCATTCTCCGCGTGGCCACCATTGGCGAATTGTTCGATATGGCCGAAGTCCTCAGCAAGCAGCCGCGCCCGCGCGGGCCGCGTCTTGCGGTGGTTTCCAATGCAGGCGGTCTTGGCGTGCTGGCCACGGACGCCCTGCTGGCCAGCGGCGGCCAGCTTGCCGACTTTGCTCCTGGCACCTACGAAGCATTGAACAAGATTCTTCCTGAAGCGTGGAGCCACGCCAACCCCATCGACACGCTGGGCGACGCCAGTCCGGAGCTTTACGTGAAAGCCCTGGAAATCGCTGCACGCGACAGCAATTGTGACGCAGTGCTCTCCATTCTGGCGCCGCAAGGCATGACGGAGCCGGAAAAGTCCGCCAGCCTGCTGAGCAAGGCCACGGAGTCGATTTCCAAGCCTGTGCTGGCAAGCTGGATGGGCGGCGCGCGCATGCAGATGGCCGCCAATGTGCTGAACGAGGCGCGTATACCGACCTTTGAATATCCTGACGCGGCCGCACGCAGCTTTGCCTACATGTGGCGCTACAGTTCCAACCTCCAGGCGCTCTATGAAGCGCCGGAGTTCACCGGTGAATTGCCGCAAGACGGCCCCAGGCGCGTTGCCCGGATCATTGTGGAAGCACAACAGAAGAAGCGCACGGTCCTGACCGAATACGAGTCCAAACAGATCCTGTCCGCCTATGAACTCCCGGTCACCGCATCCAAGATTGCGCTCACCGCGGACGAAGCCGCCGCCGCCGCCGAGTCGATCGGTTATCCCGTCGTGGTCAAACTTCACTCTGAAACCGTGACGCACAAATCGGACAGGGGCGGCGTGATCCTGAACCTGCAAAATAGCGACGCGGTCCGCTCCGCGTTCAAGCAGATCGAGGCGGCCTTCGCGCCAGACGGCAGCTTCAACGGCGTGAACGTGCAACCCATGATCAAGAGTTCCGGTTACGAGCTGATCGTGGGCAGCTCCACCGATCCACAGTTCGGGCCGGTGATGGTGTTTGGGCTTGGCGGTGAATTGGTAGAAATCCTGCGCGACCGCACTCACGCCCTGCCTCCGCTCACCACCACGCTGGCGCGGCGCATGATGGAGCGCACGCGTATCCAACAGGCACTGAAAGGAACGCGCGGGAAGAAAGCCGTGGACCTGGAGAAGCTGGAAGAGCTGCTGGTCCGCTTCAGCGAACTGGTGGTGGAGAACCCGCGCATTTCTGATATTGAGATCAACCCGCTGCTGGCCGGGGCTGATGGCATCATAGCCCTGGACGCTCGCGTCATCCTTCACCCTGCGAACATCAGGGATTCCGAGCTGCCCCGTCCCGCCATTCGACCCTACCCGAACCAGTACGTCTCCACCTGGGAAGCAAGCGACGGCCAGAAATTCACAATCCGCCCCATCCGCCCGGACGATGAAACCCTGATGGTGGATTTCCACCGCCAGCTTTCCGAAGAAAGTGTGTATCTGCGTTTCTTCCTTCCGCTGAGACTGGACGTCCGCATTTCGCACGAACGACTTTTTACCAAATGCTTCATCGATTACGATCGTGAGATCGCGCTGGTGGCGGAATACCACGAGGAGGAGGGCGCGCGCCGCATCGCCGGCGTGGCCAGGCTCATTCGCAAACATTCCGACAGCACCGCCGAGGTGGCGTTTCTGGTGGCTGACAAGTTTCAGAACCGCGGGTTGGGGACGCACCTCCTTCACCGGATGATCGAGATCGCCCGCAAAGAAGGCGTTGGCGCGCTGGAAGGCGCCACCCTGTCAGACAATTACGGAATGAAAGACATGTTCTCCCGGGCCGGGTTCAAGTTCTCACCTCCGGAAGATGGAGTTGTGACTGCCTTGCTGCCCCTGGACTAGAGCTCTGCTTTCTTCGTTTCTGTTCAGATTCCTTGCCCTGGCAGCCCGAATGGTGTGAGCCATGTCACATCCGGAGTCTTCGTAGCAGAGCAGACTGGAATTGCGCAAGATGCTGCGCCTGCCCGGGCGCAGCGGAACAGGAGCAGCCGATATGTTCCGAGTCATGATCAACAACTGGTGGCTGCTGTTGCTGCGGGGCATATTTGCCCTTGTGTTCGCAGCTTTGGTGTTCGGCGTGCAGCCGTTTTTCCCCACGCTATTGCTGGCCCCCGTGGCCTTGACCAGCTTGACCATCATGTTCGGGCTGCTGGCCGCCTTGAGTGGACTGGTCACAATGGCAGCTGCGTTGCGCGGCGCTCAGAAGAAACGCGACTTGTGGACCCTGCTGGCAGAAGGGGCCGCCATGACGGCCGCGGGCGCCGCCGTGCTCTTTGTGCCGGGGTTGACGCTGCACGTGGTCATCCGCATGATCGCTTGCGCCACCGCACTGCTGGGCGTGCTTGAGATCACTGCGGGCGTTCATCTGCGGCGGCACCTGGCCGATGAGTGGCTGCTTTTTGCCGGTGGAGCAGCATCACTGGTATTTTCGCTTTATCTGTTTCTGACACCTTCCTGGGAGATTCCTTCCCTGCTCAACTGGATTGCAATCTACGCGGCCGTGAACGGCCTGGCGATGGCCGGACTCGCCTTCCGTCTGCGCGGGCTGCGCGAATCGGTGCATGAGCTCGCCGCTCCGGAACATGTTGCACAGGCCACGGCAGCGAAAGATTCAAGCGCTGCCTAGCGCGGGAAATCATAGATAATCATTGCATGGTGCCAACGGAAAACAGTGTTGCGGTCCTGGCCCAGGCCCGCGAGCGGCGCGCGCAGCGCCTTATGATGGCTTACGTGCTGTGCGGGCTTTTCTTCATGCTTCTTCCTGGCACATTCCTGGGCGTGTGGAACCTGATCTCGATCAGCGCACAGCATCAGAGCGCCATCATATCGGCAGCCTGGATCCAGGCGCACGGACAGGCCCAGGTGCTCGGCTGGGTCGGGACATTCATCATCGGCATTGGATTCTACTCACTGCCCAAGATAACAGGCAAAAACACACAAAAGGAACTCCTGGGCTGGACGACTTTGCTGGTGTGGACTTCGGCTGTGCTCATGCGATGGGTTGCCGGAGTTTACCTGTGGCACTGGCGGGCTTTGCTCCCCATAACCGCCGCCCTCGAACTTGCAGCGTTCCTGATATTTCTTTTGTCCACGATCACCGCGCACCGTTCCGGGCAACGCTCTTCCGCCGGGATGCCGCCTTGGATACTTGCTGTGCTGACCGGAACAAGCGGTCTTGGTATCGCGTTGCTGATGAATCTGGCGGGCAGCGTCGACGCGTTTTACAGCGCTGCGGCGCCAACTCTGCCGGCCCCCTTTGACGCCCGATTGCTCGTGATGCTCTCCTACGGCTTTATCGTGCCGACAATCCTGGGATTCAGTGCCCGCTGGTTACCGGTCTTTCTCGGACTCCCACCGCTCCGCGAAGGCCTGCTTCGTGCGGCGCTCGCGGTGGATCTGGGGGGAGTGCTCCTTGCTCAAGCCGGTTTATTCAAGCTCGCTCCGTGGCTGCTGGCCGCGGCCGCAGGGTTATCGGTCTTCGCGCTCAACCTTTTTGTGCGCCCGATGCGACCGGCCAAGACCGTGGGCGTCCATGGCTCTTTTCCGGTTTTTGTCCGGCTGGCATACGGATGGTTCCTGATTGCTACGACGTTAGGCATTGCGGCGGCTTACCTCGACCGCCGTAACGGCTGGACGGGCGCCTCCCGGCATGCACTCACCGTCGGCTTTATCTCCACCATGGTCTTCTCGATTGGACAACGCGTGCTTCCGGCGTTCGGAGGCATGAAAGTGCTATACAGCCCTCGCCTGATGCTGGCTTGTTTATCGCTTTTGAGCGTGGGCTGCGCGTTGCGCGTCAGCAGTGAAATTCTGGCTTATGAAGGATACTGGGCACCGGCCTGGCATGTGCTTCCGTGGTCGGCCATTTGCGAGCTGACGGCGGTGACCGTCTTCGCGGCAAACCTGGTATTGACGTTCCGCCAGCCGCCCGCCCACGAGATGAAACCAGCTACCGCTGTTTGATCTTTTTGTCGAAGTTGAACACGTAAAGCACCAGGGCGCCATTGACCAGAAACAGCGCTCCGGAGCCGAGGGCCGCATGCAGAGGCGTGCCTGCTTCATGCCGCAAAAGGGCATCCACTGTCGCCGAGAGCAGCCAAAGTTGCACCACTACACCAATACCGATCAGCACCAGCAGCGCGGTGAAGAGCGTTGTTCCCTGACTTTGCCGTGCGCCCATGCAGCTAGACCTCCACTCCCACGGCGTAGATTTCATCGCCCTGTTGCTCCAGCAGGATGCGCGGCAGGGGGCGCGTGGGCGGCCCGGCATAGGGGCGTCCCTCCGCCACAGTGAAGTAACCGTTGTGGCAGGGGCAGTAAAGAGTGTCCTGCTTCTGATCGTGAATCACGGCGCAGGAAAGGTGCGTACACACGGACGAATACGCCACCAGAGCGCCGTCTGGCCGGCGAACGAGGATGCAGGGATCGTCCTGCGTGGGATAGCGGAAGAGGGCCGAGCCGCCGGCGGCAACGGAGGAAGTCAGACCGATTTTCATTTTTGGCATTTGCGATGCTTTTAGCAGACGGGGCACGCCGGCGAGGAGAAAATTGGCCCCGGCGATTGTCAGCGAACCCAGAGCCAGATATTTCACCATCTCGCGCCGGGTAATGTAATTATCACTATCCCAGTTCACGGGAAAATCCTCGCGCCAGCGCGCGGCCTTCTTTTCTTTGCATTCCCTGCAATTGTCATCCGTCATGATCAGTCTCCCATCAGCAGGTTGGCCACGTCATATTCATCAGTCCTGGTCCCCCCCAGCCGCTCCACTGCCACGTCAACCCGCTGAGCTTCTCGGGGAACCATGACATTGACTTTGGT
>Ga0316624_10000139_pt1 | contig 21665 bp, 24 predicted proteins | sample OWC_Aug_N3_C1_D5_FD_207657 | JGI IMG/M metagenome (GOLD analysis project Ga0316624, IMG submission 207657) | Wetland soil microbial communities from Old Woman Creek delta, Ohio, United States - OWC_Aug_N3_C1_D5_A | ecosystem: Environmental > Terrestrial > Soil > Wetlands | place: USA: Ohio... | reverse complement strand
GAGCTGGTGTTCGAACAGCAGCAGCCTGAGCATTTCCTGGCGCGCTGCTCGCGCAAGGGCGTGGTCAATTCCGGCAGCTGCCTGCTGGAGCGGCGCGTCGGCAACGCCGACATCACCTTCCGCTTTCCGCGCGATTGGTTGAAGGACTGGAAGAGCGTGGCCGCCGGCATCGACCGCCTGCAGGCGCAGCTGCATCCGGGCTAAGCAACGATCCGCTCGTCCCCGCGGAAGCGGGGACCCAGAGCGACAATGTGCTGACCAGATATCAAGAGCTGGATGCCCGCTTACGCGGGAATGAGCGGACTTTGATCTAGTCCACCAGATCGACGTCGAGGATCGGCAATTCCAGAATATACGAGCGGCGGCCCTTCTCGTTCTCCACGAACAGCACGCCGATGAATTCCTCGCCCATATAAACTTCGAGCGAGTCCATTTTCTTCGGCCGCGTCACCACGCGGATGTTCTCGTTGTCGAATTTGCGCCGCAGATAGGCGTTGAGCGCCGGCACCGGCTGGATCGAGGGATCCTGGCCGAGCATGATGACCATGCGGAAATTGTAGGAGCGCTCGCCCTCCTCGTCGTCGACGGTCAATTCGCCGGCGTCGTCGGTGCCGACATAGATCTCGGCGGAATCTTCCGTCTTCGGCACCACGCGGATGCTCGGATTGCCGAACAGCTTCTTCAAATAGGCGTCGAGCTTCCTGACTTCCTGCACGTCCACCGGGCAGCTCCTTCCTGTCGTGGGCAGGCGCCTCCTTGCCCGATTACGCCGCCCGGCGCAAGCCGCGACTGCTGCTCGGTCTCAACCGTCCAGCATGATGCCGTAGAGCATCTGGTCCATGGCGCGCGAGGGCTCGGGGCAGCCGGCTTCGCCCACCACCTTGGCCGGCACGCCGGCGACCGTGACATTGTTCGGCACCGGCTTGATGACGACGGAGCCGGCGGCGATGCGGGCGCAATGGCCGACCTCGATATTGCCGAGGATCTTGGCGCCGGCGCCGATCATCACGCCGCGGCGGATTTTCGGATGACGGTCCTCGTGCTCCTTGCCGGTGCCGCCGAGCGTGACGCCGTGCAGGATCGAGACGTCGTCCTCGATCACCGCGGTCTCGCCCACCACCAGTCCGGTGGCGTGATCGAGGAAGATGCCGCGGCCGATCTTGGCCGCCGGATTGATGTCGCACTGGAACGCCGCCGAGGAGCGGCTCTGCAGGTAGAGCGCGAAATCCTTGCGGCCCTTGCCGAGCAGCCAATGCGCCAGGCGATGCGTCTGGATGGCGTGGAAGCCCTTGTAGTAGAGCACCGGCTCGACGAAGCGGTTGGTGGCCGGATCGCGGTCGACGGTGGCGACGATGTCGGCGCGGAAGGCGCCTCCGATCGCTTGCTCGTCTTCCAGCGCCTCGTCAAAGGCCTGGCGGATCAGATCGCCGGATACGTCGGCATTGCCGAGCCGCTCGCTGACGCGATGGACGACCGCAGCTTCGAGCGCGTCGTGATGCAGGATGTTTTCGTAGATGAAGGTGGCGAGTTCCGGCTCGCGGCGCGTGATCGCCTCCGCCTCTTCGCGGATGCGCGCCCACACCGGATCAACCTTGTCGAGGGCCTTTGCAGGCCGTGTCTGATATTGGGCCATGGACTCTTCTCCCGGCGCCTCTCAACGCCAAATCCCTCGGGATCTTATTTAACACAAAACGCCCGGCGTCACGAGCCTGCCCAATGCGGGCGATGCATAGCTCACACTAAGATTCTTAAGTTTGCGCATGATCTTATCCGAAAACCGGTACCCACTTTTCGGGATCATGCGCTATGGCCGTTGGTTAAGAAATTCGACCACACCGGCTTTAAACACCTTGTCGCCGACCGCCAACATATGATCGCGATCGGGGATTTCGAGCGCGCGGGCGCCGGGGATGAGGGCTGCCAATTCCGGCCCGGACCCCGACACCTCGTCCCTGGTGCCGACCGCAACCAAAACCGGCGCTCTGATCCCGGCCACCTGCTCGCGGGTAAGCAACGTGCGCGGCCGGCTCATGCAGGCGGCCAGCGCCTTGAGATCCGACTTGGTCTGCTCCGCGAACTTGCGGAAGGAGCGGCCGATGGGGTCGGTGACGTCGGCGAGCGAGGGCGCCTGCAGCGCCGCAACGACTCTTGGCGCCAGCCCGCCGCCATGGGGCTCCACCATGCGGATGCCGAGGCCGCCGAAGACGGCGGAGCGCACGCGCGCCGGATGATGCACGGCGACGAACGCGGCAATGCGCGCGCCCATGGAATAGCCCATCACGTCGGCGCGCGCGATTCCGAGATGATCGAGCAGCGCGCGCACGTCGCCGGCCATCAGCGTCATCTCGTAGGCGGCGGGATCGTAGGGCTTGCTCGAGGCGCCATGCCCGCGATTGTCGAGTGCAACGACGCGGTAGCCCGCGCCCGTCAGCTCGCCGACCCAGGACGGGTTGACCCAGTTGAATTCCTTGCTGGAGGCGAAGCCGTGCACCAGGACGATCGGATCGCCCGCGCCAACATCAAGATAGGCGATTTCGACGTCGCCGTTTCGGAATGTCGCCATGGCGCCGCCGCTATAGCAAAGCGCCGGGCAAAGCTCTAGCCGCGCGCGGCCAATGCCGCGTAGCGCTGCATTTCGCGCCGCCGGCAGCGCGCCTTGCGATATTGCAGGACACGCCAAGTCGCGCGCTCGGTGGCACTCTTGAGCGAAGCGACGAGCCCGAGCAGCGTGATCAGCGCGCAGACGATCCACACGCCGAGATCGACCGTCGCGGCGGTCAGCATGATGGCGCCGCGGCCGACCACTTTGAGAATGGCGCGGGTCTTGCCGCCTTCCTTTTCGGCGAGCTTGGCCACGCGCGACATTTCGCGCGGGGTAGCGGCGACCGCGAGGCCGTCGAGCGCGGCCTGCGTGCCGGCCTCGGCCTGCACGCGGCCGACATCGCGCATGAGATGCACCAAGCCGCCGGCGCGCTCCACCTTGACCGAATCGCGCGCGGCGCGGATCGCCAGCGCCGGCTCCGCGATCGACATGCCCTTGACCGCCGTCTTCAGCGGGCCCCAATCCACCGCGCCGCGCAGCATGCGGCCGACGCTGGCCGCAAGGTCGGCGCTCAGCCTACCGGTCTTGCGCGCCGCCTTGGCCAGCGACAGGCCGATGCGCGCCGGCGCTTCGGCGCCGAGCGTCACATAGGTGCCGGCGGTGATCGCGAGGCCGACGCAGGCAAGACCGAGGATCATGGTGTCGGCCTGCTCGCCCAGCGCCAGGCGCGAGCCCTCGCGCGCCGCGTCGCGGATGTCGCCGAACACGAACAGATCGCCGAGCGTGGTGCCGGCGAGGCTCGCCATGTCATTGGGCTCGCCGCTGACGAAACCCATCGCGAAACTTTGCATGGCGTGCTGGGTGGAGGCCGCAGCCGCGGCCGCAGCGTCGACTTTTGCGGTCAGCGCCGAATCGAGCGCGACCTGGCGCGCGGCGGCGAGATCGACGAAGCTCTTGGCGAGATCGGCGTCCTTGGCGGCGAGCGCCGCATCGATCTCGCGCGTGGCCAGCGCGGCATTGAATTTTTCATCGAGCGCGCGCTCGGCGATACGCGCGGGGTCATCGGCGGTCGCAAGTACGCTACGCGCCTCGAACCCGCGCGGCACCACGTAAGCGGCCAGTACCGCCAGCGCGACGGCGGCCAGCAGCACGGGCCCGATGCGCGGATGGCGCATGTCGCTTTTTTCCTGCAGCTCGGGTGGCGCAAAGCCCAGTGCGTCGCGCATGCTGTGCCTCGGACGAAAAAACGGCGGAAACGCGGCTTGGGGATAACGCGGCAAGGCGCGGCCGCGTTCATCGAAAAACGCCTGTGTTTTCCCGCCGTTCCCGCGCCGCGCCCGGCACGGTTAGCGAAGTCTGACCGCTAGGCATGAGCGATTCGCCCCGCTATGGTGCGCCCGCAAATGCGCGGCCCGCGCGCGCCAGCCTCGAGGGTTCCCATGGCGGAGCACGTCATTCCGCATTTCCACAACGATCCGGGCGTGCCGGTGATCGAGATCGGCGCGAAGGAATTCATGTGCGTCGGCGCAACGCCGCCTTACGACCACCCGCACGTCTTCCTCGACATGGGCGACGCGAACGAGGTCATCTGCCCCTATTGCTCGACGCTCTACCGCTTCGCGGCGAGCCTCGATCCGCACGCGGCCAAGCCGCCCGAATGCGCGCTGCCGCTCAGCGCAACCGCCTGATCGACGCGGGAGCCGGCCCGTGGCGTCCGAGCGTCATGTCATCGTTGCAGGCGCCGGCATTGCCGGGCTGACCGCGGCCATCGGGCTGGCGCGCGGCGGCCTGCGCGTCACCGTACTCGAGCAAGCCAACAGGCTGGAAGAAGCCGGCGCCGGCATCCAGCTCGGCCCCAACGCCACCCGCGTGCTGATCGCGCTTGGGTTAGGCGAGCGGCTGCGACCTCATGTGATGGCGCCGCTGGCGATCCGCGTCATGGCCGGCGGCTCGGGGCGCGAGATCGTGCGCATACCGCTTGGCCCTGCCGTCGAGCGCCGCTACGGCGCGCCGTATTGGATGATCCATCGCGGCGATCTGCAGGCGGCGCTCGCTTCCGCGGCAGCGGCCGAGCAGGACGTCAAGCTCAAGCCTGGCCTGCGGGTGGAGGACTACGCCGGGCACGTCAAGGGCATCACCGTGCTCGCGCGCGGCTTGAGCCACACGGTCGACGAGCGCGGCATCGCGCTGATCGGCGCGGACGGCATATGGTCGACGGTGGCATCCCGCCTGCCGCGCCCGCGCAAGGCGCGCTTTGCCCACCGCACCGCCTGGCGCGCGCTGGTGCCGGCCGAGCGCGTGCCGGCCGAATTCCGCGAACCGCTGGTGCATCTCTGGCTCGGGCTCGACGCCCATCTGGTGCACTATCCGGTCAAGGGCGGCCGCCTCATCAACATCGTCGGAATCGTGCACGATGAATTCAGCAAGAGCGGCTGGTCGGCGGCCGGCAACCGCGACGAGATCCTGCGCCGTTTCGCGCGCTGGTCCTGGAGCGAGACGGCGCGCGCGCTGATCGCGCTGCCCGAGCAATGGCTGAAATGGGCGCTTTACCACCGCCGCCATCCCTTCGCCGGCGGCAGCGGCCCGGTCACGCTGATCGGGGACGCCGCCCACCCGATGCTGCCCTATCTGGCGCAAGGCGCCGGCATGGCGATCGAGGACGCCGCCGTGCTCGCGCATTTTCTCGCCCACTTTCGCGACGATCCCGCCGATGCGCTACGCGGCTATGAGGGCGCGCGCCGCCACCGCACCGACCGCGCCCAGGCGATGTCGCGCAGACAAGGCCGCATCTATGGGCTGAGCGGGCCGGAGGCGCTGGTGCGCAATTTCGGAATGCGCGCGGTGGGCGGAGAAAAACTGCTCGCGCGCCAGGATTGGCTCTATAGTTGGCAGCCGCCGTCGCAAGGCCAAGCCGTGATCAAGATGCCGAGATGATATTCCCCGCCACCATCGCCGGCAGCCTGCCGAAACCGTCCTGGCTCGCCGAGCCTAACAAGCTGTGGCCGCAATGGCGGCTGTCGGGCGACGAACTGGCGCAAGCCAAACTCGACGCCACGCTGCTGGCGATCAAATGGCAGGAGGACGCCGGCATCGACATCGTCTGCGACGGCGAAATGTCGCGTCAGCATTTCGTGCACGGCTTTCTCGAATTTGTCGACGGCATTGATTTCGCCCACAAGGTCGAGATGGGCATCCGCGCCGACCGCTACAAAGCCATGGTGCCGCAGGTGCGCGGCGAATTGACGCTGAAAGGCCGCGTGCACGCGGTCGAGACGCGTTATGCCCGCGCGCATACCCGGCGGCCGTTGAAGGTCACGCTGCCGGGGCCGATGACCATCGCCGACACCGTCGCCGATCGCCATTACGGCGATAAGGTCAAGATGGCGATGGCCTTCGCCGGCCTGCTGAACAAGGAAGCGCGCGCGCTCGAGCAGGACGGCGTCGACGTCATCCAAATCGACGAGCCGGCCTTCAACGTGTTCATGGACGAGGTCACCACCTGGGGAATCGAGGTGCTCCACCGCGTTATCGATGGGCTGAAGTGCACCACCGCCGTGCACATCTGCTACGGCTATGGCATCAAGGCCAATATCGACTGGAAGAGCACGCTCGGCGGCGAGTGGCGGCAATACGAAAAGATCTTCCCGGCGCTGGCCAAGAGCAAGATCGGCCAAGTCTCGCTCGAATGCATCAATTCGCGCGTGCCCATGCAGCTGATGGCGCTGCTTGACGGCAAGGATGTGCTGGTCGGCGTCATCGACGTCGCCAGCGACGAGGTGGAAACCCCCGAGCGCGTGGCCGGGCTGCTCGGCGAAGTGACGAAATACGTGCCGAAAGAGCGCATCGTCGCCTGCACCAATTGCGGCATGGCGCCGATGCGGCGCGATATCGCCGCCGCCAAGCTGATCGCGCTGGGAGCGGGGGCGAAGCTGGCAAGGGAGCGGTTTGGGTAAGGCGTCGCCGCACGCTCGGCGTCATGCCCGGGCTTGACCCGGGCATCCATGATGCGAAGCCACGAATAACAACCTTACGTACGGCTGCCTTTGCCGCACCTCTTCATGGATTGCCGGGTCAAGCCCGGCAATGACCCCGGAGGGGTAGCGCCTACTGGCTCGTTGATCTCGATCAACGCCGCGGTTCCGCGCCCCGCTAACCTGCTCCGCGAATTCACCGCTCAAGGAGCCCGTCATGACCATCAATGTCGGAACCGTCGACCGCATCCTGCGCGTCATCGTCGGCCTGGTGCTGATCGCCTTTGCGCTCGGCTATATCGCGTCCGGCACCGGCTGGAACTGGGTCGGCTGGATCGGCGTGGTGCCGATTCTCACCGCCGTATTCAGCACCTGCCCGGCCTATAGCCTGGTCGGCGTGTCGACGAAGTAAGCAGCGAGGGAGCGACGCCGCTGTTGCTTAGCGGCCCGCCCTGCCCATCACGTCCATTAGCTCGGCGACCTTGCGCCGCTGGTCGCTCTTGTCGCCCGAGGCGATCGCATGGGCGACGCAGTGCGCCACGTGGTCGCGCAGGATTTCCTCTTCGGCGCGGCGCAGCGCGGCGCGCACCGCGCCGATCTGGGTGACGATATCGATGCAGTAGCGGTCCTGTTCGACCATGCGGGCAAGCCCGCGCACCTGGCCCGCGATTCGGTTGAGCCGCTTGAGCGTCGAAGCCTTGCTGTTGCGTTTCATGGCTTCTGTGTACCCCCAGGGGGTATACAAGGCAAGCAAGTTGCGCCGAACCGATTTTCCCGAGATTTGACGCAGGTCAACGCGGGGCTACCGACCCCGCGGATAATTATCTGCCGCCAACCGTTCGGGCGGCAATCGAAAGTCGCTGCCATGAACCTCACGCAGTGTCGGATGTTTCTCGGCTCCAAGCTCGGGTGGGTGGTCACGCTCTCGCTTGCCGCGCTTGGCGGCTACCTGCTGTGGACGCACACCGGCCACATCATCTACGCGCTGCCCTATCTCTTGTTGTTGGCGTGTCCGCTGATGCATTTGTTTGGGCACCATCACCATGGTTACCGTCATAACGATCAACCACGGGAGATTGCAAAATGACTAATGAGTCCCGTCGATTGCGGGCAATCCCGCTTGCGCTCAGTCTCGCCACCTTCCTGACGCTTGCTTACCTCGCCTGCCTGGCCCTGGCGTTGGTCGTGCCGGATCGCGGACTGCATGCACCCTTCTTGCAATTCTATCCGGGCTTCGCCTGGACCTGGAGTGGCATGTTGATCGGGTTTGTCGAAAGCTTCGCCTACGGCTTCGTCTCGGGCCTCGTGTTCGCGCCGATCTATAATTTATACAATGACTAGTGTCGGCACGATCATCGGTTCTCAGGGACGACAAGGCATCGTCTACGCCTGCCCGATGCATCCGCATGTCCGCAAGCCGGAGCCCGGCTCATGCCCACTCTGCGGCATGGCGCTGGAACGAGAGGTCAATGATGCAGGCATCATCAAGCCACTACTCGCCGGGACATCCGCATCGTTGGCGATGCTGGCGATCTATTTCGGCGCGCTCACGCTGGTATCAGGTTGGGACTTCACTGCCTCCGAATTCGCACGTTTTTGGTACTACGTGGTCGCGCTGGCGTCCGGGTTCGGCATTCAGATCGGCCTGTATACCCATCTGAAGCAGACACTGGCGCACCATCACGGCGCCGGAAAGATCGTGGCGGCGTCCGGGACCACGTCGACCGCCGCCATGATCTCGTGCTGCGCGCATTACCTCACCAACGTCCTGCCGGTCATTGGCGCAGCCGGCTTTGTAACGCTTGTCGCCGAATATCAGGTGGAACTGTTCTGGCTCGGTCTGGCGTTCAACGCTGGAGGCATTGCCTTCATCGGCAGCAGAATCCTAAGCGCCCGGAGGAAGTCGTGATGACGACAAGACGATCGATTCTCGGCTTCGCCGTCGGCGCATTGGCGCTTTGCGGGCGGTTTCCCGCGACCGTACAGGCCGCCGGCGCGCCTGCGTTCGCGCCAAAAACCAGCGACGCGGGCGGCGTGCGCGTTGTCGTCAAGCCGAAAAACGTCGGCACAGGAGCGACCTGGGAGTTCGAAGTAACGATGGATACCCATATCAAGCCGCTCAATGACGATCTCACCAAAACGGCGGTGCTTGTGGATGGCGCCGGCCACCGATACAAGCCGACCGCCTGGCAGGGCGATACGCCCGGTGGCCATCATCGCAAGGGCGTCCTTCAATTCCCCGCTCCGACCGACGCTGCAAAATCCTTCGAGCTGCAAATGCAGGGTGTCGGCGGTGTCAGCCAGCGGATTTTCCAGTGGACCGCCAACTAGCCGTTCGCTGATCTATTGTCGCCGCGGCGGCCGGCGGCTATATACCCCCAGGGGGTATGGAAGGCAAGCCATGAGCGTGACCGCCGAGCACCAGCATCATCACCGCGAAGCCCAAGCCGGCGGCGCCGTCGATCCCGTGTGCGGCATGACGGTCGATCCGGCGACCGCCAAGCATCGCGCCGACTATCACGGCGACACCTATTACTTCTGCTCCGCCGGCTGCAAAACCAAGTTCGCCGCCGCGCCTGAGAAATATCTCAAGCGGCGCACAGCGGAGCCGGCGCCGGAAGGCGCCATCTACACCTGCCCGATGCATCCGCAGATCCGCCAGGTCGGCCCCGGCAGCTGCCCGATCTGCGGCATGGCGCTCGAACCGGAAGTCGCCACCGCCGAGACCGGCCCTAATCCCGAACTCATCGATATGTCCCGGCGGTTCTGGATCGGCCTCGTGCTGACCCTTCCGGTGCTCTCGCTCGAGATGGGCGGCCATCTCACCAATCTGCACATGCTGCTCGGGAAGAACCTGTCGAACTGGATTCAGTTTGTATTGGCAACACCCGTGGTGCTGTGGGCCGGCTGGCCGTTTTTCGTGCGCGGCTGGCAATCCGTGCTCACGCGCAACCTCAACATGTTCACGCTGATCGCCATGGGCACCGGCGTTGCCTGGATCTACAGCGTGGTGGCCGTGCTGTTGCCCGGCCTGTTCCCGGCGGCGTTTCGTGACGCCGAGGGGGCGGTTGCCGTCTATTTCGAGGCCGCCGCCGTCATCACGGTGTTGGTCCTGCTCGGCCAGGTGCTGGAACTGCGCGCGCGCGAAGCGACCTCCGGCGCCATCCGCGCGCTGCTCGATCTCGCGCCGAAGACCGCGCGCCGCGTGCGCGACGACGGCAACGACGAGGAGATCGCACTCGACGCGGTCGCTGTCGGCGACAAATTGCGCGTGCGCCCTGGCGACAAGGTGCCGGTCGACGGCGCCGTGCTGGAAGGCCGCTCGGCGCTCGATGAATCCATGGTGACCGGCGAATCCATGCCGGTGACGAAAGATGTCGGCGCCCGCGTCATCGGCGCCACGCTCAATACCTCCGGCAGCTTCGTGATGCGCGCCGAAAAGGTCGGGCGCGACACACTTTTGTCCCAGATTGTGCAGATGGTGGCGCAGGCCCAGCGCAGCCGCGCGCCGATCCAGCGGCTGGCCGACCAGGTTTCCGGCTGGTTCGTGCCGACGGTGATCGCGGTGGCGCTCATCGCGTTTGCCTCCTGGGCAACGTTCGGCCCCGAGCCGCGCTTCGCCTTTGGCCTGGTGGCGGCGGTGAGCGTGCTGATCATCGCCTGCCCCTGCGCGCTGGGCTTGGCGACGCCGATGTCGATCATGGTCGGGGTCGGCCGCGGCGCGCGGGCCGGCGTGCTGATCAAGAATGCCGAGGCGCTGGAGCGCATGGAAAAGGTGGACACTTTGGTGGTCGACAAGACCGGCACCCTGACCGAAGGCAAGCCGAAGGTGGTCGCGGTCGTGCCCCTGCCCGGCTTTGACGAGGCGCGAGTGCTGCGCCTTGCCGCCAGCGTCGAGCGCGGCAGCGAGCATCCGCTCGCAACCGCCATCGTCGCCGCCGCCAACGAGCGCAAACTCGACTTGTCGCCGGTACGCGGCTTCGACGCGCCGGCCGGCAAGGGCGTGATCGGCATGGTCGGCGAGCAGCGCCTCGCGCTCGGCACCGCCAAGTTCCTGGCCGAGCTCAATATCGACAGCACGGCGCTGAGCGCCGAAGCCGAGCGCCTGCGCGCCGACGGCGCCACCGCCGTGATGCTCGCGGTCAACGGCAAGCCGGCCGGCGTCATCGCCATCGCCGATCCAGTCAAGCCGACCACCGCGGACGCGCTGAAGGCGCTGTCCGCCGACGGCATCCGCGTCGTCATGTTGACCGGCGACAACCGCACCACCGCGCTCGCGGTGGCCAAGCGCCTCGGCATCACCGACGTCGAAGCCGAAGTGCTGCCCGATCAGAAGAGCAAAGTGATCGAGAAATTGCGGCGCGAGGGCCGCGTGGTCGCCATGGCCGGCGACGGCGTCAACGACGCGCCGGCGCTCGCCGCCGCCGAAGTCGGCATCGCCATGGGCACCGGCACCGACGTCGCCATCGAAAGCGCCGGCGTCACCCTGCTCAAGGGTGACCTCACCGGCATCGTGAAAGCGCGCGCGCTGTCGAGGGCGGTCATGCGCAACATCCGGCAGAACCTGTTCTTCGCCTTCATCTACAATTCCGCCGGCGTGCCGATCGCCGCCGGCATCCTTTATCCGGCCTTCGGCATCCTGCTGTCGCCGGTTATCGCCGCCGCCGCCATGGCGATGTCCTCGGTGAGCGTGGTCGGCAACGCCTTGCGGCTGCGCCACGTTAAGCTCTAAAAGATAAGCCATATGCGCCCTGTCCTGCTTGCTTGCGTCGCGCTCACCGTTTGCGCGGCGGCGTCCGCCTCCTATGCCGCTGAATGGCGCGTGCAGGGCATCAGCGCGCCGGCGCGCGTTACCGCGATCGACACTGTCGACGGCAAGGTGCGCGTCGAGGCCGGCGGGCTGTGGTACGGCGTTCTGCGCAAGGGCGAGCGGTTTTCCCTCGACTTCATCGATGCGCCGGATAAGCCGAAGCTGCCTGAGGGCGCGCTGCCCGACACCCGCATCGCCGTCGGCCAGCACGACATCGCGAAGGCCTGGCTCGCCGAGCCGACCGACCGTTACGACCACGGCATACTGGGCGACAAGATCGAGGCCGGCAGCCTGGCGATCGAAACGCGCGACGGCAAGCAGCACCTGCTGCGGCTCAAGAACGACGCCGTGTTCGAGGATCTCGAGCCGCGCATCGCCGATCTCGACGGCGACGGCCATGACGACATTGTCGTTGTGAAATCCTATCTCAAGCGCGGCTCGGCGCTGGCCGTGATCGCCGAGCGCAAAGGCCGCTACGAGATCGTCGCCGAGACGCCGCCGCTCGGCGCACCGCATCGCTGGCTCGATCCCGCCGGCATCGCCGACTTCACCGGCGGCGGCAAGCGCGAGATCGCTCTGGTGCGCCAGCCGCACGCGATCGGCCAGCTCGAACTATGGGGCTGGCGCGACAGTCGCCTGCAAAAGATCGACGAGCTGCCCGACGCCGCCAATCACATCGCCGGCACGCGCGCGCTCGACATGAGCGCGGTCGCCGACTTCGACGGCGACGGCATCGCCGACATCGCGGTGCCCTCGCTCGACCGCACGCGCCTGCGCATCGTCTCGTTCGCGCCGCGCGCGCGCGAGATTGCCAACGTCGAACTGCCGGCCAAGGCCGCCACCAATCTCGGCCTGCTCAAGGGCAACGGCGCGCCGGCGGTCGCGCTCGGGCTTGCCGACGGCTCGCTCGCGATCGTCCGCGGCGTTCAGTAGGGGTCAATCACCGGATCGCGTCGCCGCTTGCCGAGCGCGCGCTGCGCTCGAGGCCCGGCACGAACTTGCACTTCTTGTCGGCGGCCTGCCGGCGCAGGTCGGCCATCTCGCCGCGCAGCTGGATGTATTCCGGCCTGTAGGCGACGGCGCTGACCAGCCGGCCGGCCGATTCATTGCCGGCTTTTTCCATCAGCCCTTCCAGCTCGTGCTGCCGGTCGCTGTTTACTTTCGCCTGCTCTGCGAGCTGCGGGCAGTTAAACAGCATGTATTTGCCCGGCGCGACCAGGAACCGGCTGGAGCTGTCGGCTTCGGAGCCGGCGCAGCCGGCGAGCAGGCCCGCCGCCAGCGCGAGCACGGCGAGCCGATAGGCCAGGCCGAAATCAGGATTTCGCATCGGCGCGCTGCCAATTTGCTTTTGTGGAGAAGCAATAGCGGGGACCTGACGGAGTTTCGGCAACGATTCGGTCCCTCGGCCCAGCTTACTGGAATTCCATAACAAATCCCTGATTATGGCGGCGGTTTGATGGCGGCCGAGCAGCCCAACAAAGAACCAGGAAGGCTGGTGCGGACGCCGGGACTCGAACCCGGACGGAGTTTCCTCCAAGGGATTTTAAGTCCCTTGCGTCTACCATTCCGCCACGTCCGCGTGGCATGCCTCAGCGCCCGCGCCGGACGCGCGGGGGAAAGCCACGCGGGCGGCGCGTCAAACTATTTCGCTAATAACGAGCCCCAGGCCTGATCCCAGTCTTTGCCGGCGGCGTCGGTCACCCGCCCGTCCTTCTCGTAGAACTTGTTGGGGATCTGGAAGATGGCGATGAAGGTGCCGCCCTTGGGCGCCCAGGCGCTATGCCGGCTGCCCGCCGGGCGCCAGACGAATTCGCCGGGGCCCACCTCGATGCCGGCGTCGGGACCTTCCTTGTCGACCAGCGAGCCTTCCAGCACGTAGGTCTGCTCGATCAAGACGTGCTCGTGATCGGGCAATTCGGCGCCCGGCTCCATCTTGAACAGCAGCGTCGCGATCCCGCTCTTGGCATCGACCAGCAGCGGCTTCATCTCGCAGCCGGGAAACCGCGTTTGCTGCCAGGGCAACTCATCCGGGCGCAGATGACGCGAGCGCAAATCTTCTGCCTTCGGCTTGCGGGCAACGGCACCGGTCATGGGTATCTCTCCCTTGTTGTCGCGATTTTATAACGAACCTGGCCGAACTGGAAGGACGTGTCCCGGGCGCGGTGCAGCGCGCTAGCGGTGCGCCGCATCCGGGGCACGAGCCCCTTAATCCCCGCCCGGCCGGATCGGCGGCTGGAAGGCCAAGCCGGTGTCCCAGGGAAAATAGATCCAGGTGTCCTGCGACACCTCGGTGATGAAGGTGTCGACCAGCGGCCGCCCCATCGGCTTGGCATAGACCGTGGCGAAATGCGCCTTGGGCAGCAGCTCGCGCACCATGCGCGCGGTCTTGCCGGTATCGACCAGGTCGTCGACGATCAGCACGCCCTTGCCCTGCTTGGCGAGCGCGGCCACCTCGGCCCCCACGCCCTTGATCACCTTCAGCTCGCCCTCGTTCTTGTAGTTCTGGTAGCTGGCGATGCACACGGTCTCGATCAGCCGCACGTTCAATTCGCGCGCCACGATCGCGGCCGGCACCAGCCCGCCGCGCGTGATGCAGACCACGGCCTCGAACGGCCCCGCCTCGTGCAGCCGCCAGGCGAGCGCGCGGGCGTCGCGGTGGAACTGGTCCCACGAGACGGGGAAGATTTTTTCCGGGGACGAAGGCACGTCAGGCTTCGGCATTGAACGCTCTCACTGACCAAATGACACGCGATCATGCCGCAAGCACTACGCGGCTCCCCTCCCCCTTGTGGGGAGGAGTTGGGGGTGGGGGGCCGACTTGCGGCACAGTCTTGTCATATCAAACAGACCCCCCTCCCTAACCCTCCCCCACAAGGGGGGAGGGAACACGCCCGCGTGTGCCGCGCGCGCAGGGGCCGCACATAACCGTGCTACCGTGCCGCCGCCAGTTGTGCGCGCACGTTTTCCAGCATCGCCTCCACCGCCGCTTTCACCTCTGCAAGCTTTGCCGGATCGCGCGAGCGCACCACGATATAGGTGTTCGGCCCCATCTTCTCGTCGAAAAAGGGATAGCTGCCGATCAGCGCGCCCGGATGCGCCTTGGCGATGGCGCCGAGCTCCGAGCCGACGTCGCCTTCCTTGGCGTCGGCGCGGACGGTGACCGACAAGAGCTTGGCGCCGGTTTTGAGCTTCGGCGCCACCTCGTCGAGCATCGCCTGCATGACCGCCGGCACTCCCGCCATCACGATCACATTGCCGATCCAGAAGCCGGGCGCGCCCGACACCTTGTTGCGGATCAGCTCGCCGCCGTCCGGCACGCGCGCCATGCGCATGCGCGCCTCGTTGAGCTCGCCGCCGATCTTGGCCATGCGCTCCTTGAGGATCGCGACCGCCTCGGGGTGATAGGGCAGCTTTACGCCGAAGGCTTTCGCCACGCAGTCGGCGGTGATGTCGTCGTGCGTCGGCCCGATGCCGCCGGTGGTGAACACGTAATCGTATGTGCCGCGCAGCGCGTTGAGCGCCGCGACGATCGCGCTCTCGTCGTCGGAGACCACGCGTACTTCCTTCAGGTCGATGCCCATGGCGGTGAGATAGTCGGCGGTATAGCCGATGTTCTTGTCCTTGGTCCGGCCGGAGAGGATTTCGTCGCCGATGACCAGGAGCGCCGCGGTGACGGCCTCGGAGGCTGCGCCGGACCCCGCGGTCGATGGATCTTCCCGCATGAATGCTACCTTGCCTGTCCGCGCCGCCACCCGGCCGACGGGGCCTTCCACGCCGCGCTATATTGCATTAGCCCCGGTCGCCAGCACAATCATGCGCTTGCACAATTTTCTTGGAATGGCATGTCGCCTCTCCGGGCTTCAGAGGCCGGACGGGGGTGTTGCGGTCAAGGTCTCGGCTTAAGACTCCATCGACGAGAGCGCTTTCTCGTCCTCCGCCGTGACTTCGGGGAATGTCGGATAGACCTTGTGCACGCGGCCCATCTGCTGCGCGAGCGCGAGCACCACCTCGATGGTCGGCGTCTCGACGTCGACCAGCCGGCCGATCTCCCGCACGGAGGTCAACAGCGCGTCGAGCTCGATCGGCCGGCCCTTGTCGAGGTCCTGCAGCATGGAGGTGCGGTGCGCGCCGACGCTGGCCGCGCCGTTGATGCGCCGCTCGATGTCGACGCGAAAATGCACGCCGATGCGGCGCGCGACCCGCTCCGCCTCCTCCATCATCTTGCGCGAGACCATGCGCGTGCCGGGATCGGTCGCCACCACGTCGAGCGTAGCGTGGGTGAGCGCGGAGATCGGATTGAAGCAGAGGTTGCCCCACAGCTTGAGCCAGATGTCGTTGCGGATTTCCGGATTGATCTTGGCTTTCAGGCCGGCGGCGTCGAACACCTGCGCGAGCTTGCGGATGCGGTCGGTCTCCTTGCGGTTCGGCTCGCCCAGGCCGAAGCGGTCGCCGTAGATGTGCTTGATGACGCCGGGCGCGACGATCTCGGTCGCGGGATAGACCGTGCAGCCGATCGCCCGTTCCGGGCCGATCGCCTTCCACTGCCGGCCATCGGGATCGACGCTCTGCAGCTGCATGTTGGCGTATTGACCCTCGAAACCGTAGAAATACCACCAGGGAATGCCGTTCTGCGCCGTGACCACGGCCGTCTGCGGCCCGAACAGCGGCTTCATCTGCTCGGCCACTTCCCAGGCCTGGTGCGATTTCAGCGCGATGATGACGTAGTCCTGCGGGCCGAGCTCGGCCGGATCGCTGGTCGCGGGCATGCGCGCGACTTTCTCGGCGCCGCCGATCAGCAGCTTGAGGCCGTTCTGCTTGATGGCCGCGAGTTGCGCGCCGCGCGCGACCAGCGACACGTCGGCGCCGGAGAGCTTCAGCAACACGCCGAGATAGCCGCCGATGGCGCCGGCCCCGTAAATGCAGATTTTCATGCCTCCGCTCGCCCCCGTTCCTGATAAAAAATCTCACGTCGATGATTGCGGCCGCGATTATGCCTGCTCGCCTAAAGAATAGGCAGGTTGCGCGTCGCCTTGCCGCAGCGGCATGCGGCAGCAGCGGTTTTTGGAGGTTTTTCCTTGGCCTGAAGCTTGCAACCCTCGTGCCCTAGGGGCGGCGGGGGCGCCCGGCAGGAAGGGCCTTGAGGCACCGAGCGTTGGCGTAACATGGGCGAGCTGGGGGGTCCGCAATGGTGGCCGCCTTCGACGAGATGAAGGGACTGAACGGCGGCGTGCGGCCCGCCTATGGCGAGTTCGCGCGCTGGCTCGGCGAGATTCCGTCCGACGTGCTCGACTATCGCCGGCGCGAGGCCGAGCTCCTGTTCCGCCGCATCGGCATCACCTTCGCGGTCTATGGCGAGGCCGAAGCGCAGGAGCGCCTGATCCCCTTCGACGTCATCCCGCGCATCATGTCGGGCGCCGAATGGCGCCTGCTCGAAAAAGGTCTCACCCAGCGCGTCCACGCGCTCAATGCCTTCATCAAGGACGTCTATGGCGCGCGCAGCATATTGCGCGCCGGCGTGGTGCCCGACGACATGGTGTTCCGCAACCCGGCCTTCCGCCCCGAGATGAGCGGGCAGAGCGTGCCGCACGACATCTACGTCCACGTCGCCGGCATCGACATCGTGCGCGTCGACGCCGACACTTTCTACGTGCTCGAGGACAATGCGCGCACGCCCTCCGGCGTCTCCTACATGCTGGAGAACCGCGAGATCATGATGCGGCTGTTCCCGGAACTGTTCGCACGCCACCGCGTGGCACCGGTGGAGAACTATCCGGACGAATTGTTGGCGACGCTCCAATCGGTGGCGCCTTTGTCGGTCGTACGCGATCCGACCGTCGTGCTGCTCACACCCGGCGTCTACAACTCGGCCTATTACGAGCACTCGTTCCTCGCCGACAAGCTCGGCGTCGAACTGGTCGAGGGCCGCGATCTCTTCGTCAAGGACGAATTGGTCTACATGCGCACGACGCAAGGCCCACGCCGGGTCGACGTGATCTATCGCCGCATCGACGACGAATTTCTCGATCCTCTCACCTTCCGCCCCGACAGCACGCTCGGCGTGCCGGGCTTGATGTCGGCCTACCAGGCCGGCAACGTCACGCTCGCCAACGCCGTCGGCACCGGCATCGCCGACGACAAAGCGATCTACAGCTTCATGCCGGCGATCGTGAAATTCTATCTCGGCGAGGAGCCGATCCTGAAGAACCTGCCGACCTGGCGCTGCCGCGAGGAGGAGCAGCTCGCCTATGTGCTCGACCACCTGCACGAGCTGGTGGTCAAGGAAGTGCACGGCTCCGGCGGCTACGGCATGCTGATCGGGCCGACCGCGAGCAAGGTGGCGATCGAGCAGTTCCGCGCCAAGCTGAAGACCGCGCCGAAGAATTTCATCGCGCAGCCGACGCTGGCGCTCTCCACGGTGCCGACCTGCGTCGAAGCTGGCGTTGCGCCGCGCCACGTGGATTTGCGGCCCTTCGTGCTCACCGGCCGCGACCGCGTGCGCATCGTGCCGGGCGGCCTGACCCGCGTCGCGCTCAAGGAAGGCTCGCTGGTGGTCAATTCCAGCCAGGGCGGCGGGACGAAAGACACCTGGGTGTTGGACGGATGAAATTGAATTCAAAATTCATGGGCGGCGTGTCCCGGGCGCAGCGCAGCACGAAGCAAAGCAAAGTGGTGCGCTGCAGACCCGGGACCCCGATTTCTCACGATCAAAAAAGCAATCGGGGTCCCGGATCAGCGGTGCACCGCTCCGCTGCGCTATGCGCTGCACCGCATCCGGGACACGCGTAGCCATGCTTTCCCGCACCGCCGACAACCTCTATTGGCTGTCGCGCTATGTCGAGCGCGCCGAATATCTCGCGCGCATTCTCGACGCCACCCAGCGGCTGTCCGCGCTTCCCCTCGCCTATGTCGGCGCCAGCAACGAATGGGAATCCGCGGTCTTGACCGCCGGCTGCGCCACCGCCTTCTTCAAGACCTACGCGGAAGCCAACGAGGAGAACGTCACCGACTTCCTCGCCTTTTCCAGCGCCAATGCCTCCTCCATCCGCTCCTGCTTCGAGCTCGCGCGCTCGAACGCGCGCGCGGTGCGCACCGCGCTCACCGTGGAAATGTGGGATGCCATCAACGCCACCTGGCTCGAATTGAAACGCTATGGCAACGGGCCGGCCTCGCGCGAGGAAGTCTCCCGCTTCCTGCGCTGGGTGCAGGAATCCTCGTTGCGCTACGACGGCTCCGCCTACCGCACCATGCTGCGCAACGACGCCTACTGGTTCTCGCGCCTCGGCGTCTACGTCGAGCGCGCCGACAACACCGCGCGCATCCTCGACGTGAAGTACCACATGCTGCTGCCCGAGCATGAGCGCATCGGCGGGCCGCTCGATTACTTCCAATGGGCGGCGATCCTGCGCTCGGTCTCGGCGCTCACCGCCTATCACTGGGTCTACCGCGACAGCCTCAAGTCCTGGCTGGTCGCCGACCTCTTGATCCTGAAGGACGAAATGCCGCGCTCGCTCGCCGCCTGCTACGAGGAAATCGTGCGCAATCTCGACCAGATCGCGGCCGCCTATGGACGGCAAGGTCCCGCCCAGCGCCAGGCGCGCGGCATGCGCACGCGGCTGCAGAACAGCCGCATGGAGGGCATTTTCCAGCGCGGCCTGCACGAGTTCATCGGCGAGTTCATCACCGAGAACAACCGGCTCGGCAGCCTCATCACCGAGCAGTTCCTGGTATGAGCGCGCTTGGCCCGCCCGGCCAGGGCCTGTGCTAGCATCGCCATCGGTAAGGCCGGCCCCCGATATCCCATGCGCATTCGCATCTCGCACGCGACCACCTATGCCTACGACACGCCGCCGAAAGTGGTGACGCAGGTCCTGCGCCTGACCCCGCGCAACCATGAGGGCCAATATGTCTGCGCCTGGCGCATCGATCTGTCGCAGGATTGCCAGCTGCACCAGCACGAGGACGCCTTCGGCAACATCACTCATTCCTTCACCGCCGAAAGCCCCTTCGACCGACTGTCGGTCACGGTCGAGGGCGAGGTCGAGACGCAGGACACCCAGGGCGTGGTGCGCGCCGCGGTCGAGCGCTTTCCGCCGCAGTTCTATCTGCGCGAGACCGCGCTCACCGAAAGCAACGCCGCGATCCTCGACTTCGCCGAAACCACCCGCGGCGGCGCCGGCCGCGACACGCTCGCACTGCTGCACGCGCTGCTCACCGAGCTCAACCGCGAAATGCGCTTCGACACCGATCCGACGCATGTTGCCACCACCGCGGCGGAAGCCTTTGCGCTACGCCGCGGCGTCTGCCAGGACCTGACGCACATCTACATCGCGGCGGCGCGCACGCTCGGCATTCCGGCGCGCTATGTCGGCGGCCATTTCTGGCGTCTCGACGGCGTCACCGCGCAGGAGGCCGGCCACGCCTGGGCCGAGGTCTATGTCGAAAACCTGGGCTGGGTCGGCTTCGACCCGACCAATGGTATCTGCACCGGCGAGGCCCATGTGCGGGTGGCGGTGGGCCTCGATTACCTGGGCGCCGCGCCGGTGCGCGGCACCCGTTTCGGCGGCAGCGGCGAGCAACTGAAAGTGGCCGTGCATGTCGACCAGGCCGCGCGTCAAACCCAGAACTAGCGGCTCAAAATGTCACACGCCCTTGCTCATTGCCCGATAGGCTGGCGCGCCGCTATAAATCGCCTGCCGGCCATAAGGGGGCGACGCTAAATCCAATGACCTATTGTTGCGGAATCCTCGTGCGTGACGGTCTCGTGATGATCGCCGACACGCGCACCAATGCCGGTCTCGACAACGTCTCGACCTTTCGCAAGCTGCACGTGTTCACCGAGCCGGGCGAGCGCATCCTGGCGCTCGCCTCCTCCGGCAACCTGTCGCTCAGCCAGTCGGTGCGCTCGACGCTGACCGAGGGCGTGGAAAACCCGCAGACCGGCGAGCTCGAGACCCTGATGAACGCGCCCAGCATGTTCCAAGCCGCCCAGCGCATCGGTCGCACCATCCGCAGCCTGCAGGCGGCCGAAGGCAAGGCGCTGGAGGCGGCCGCGATCGATCACGACGTCGCCTTCCTGTTCGGCGGCCAGATCAAGGGCGGCCGCCTGCGCCTGTTCATGATCTATTCGGCCGGCAATTTCATCGAGTGCACCACCGACACGCCCTATCTGCAGATCGGCGAGCACAAATACGGTAAGCCGGTGCTCGACCGCGCCATCGGCTTCGACACCGACCTCTACGACGCGCTCAAGATCGGGCTGATCTCGATGGATTCGACCATGCGTTCCAATATCGGGGTCGGGCTGCCGATCGACATCCTGGTGGCGCGGCGCGATACATACAACCCCGAGGTAAACTACCGCATCGAGCCGGGCGAGCCCTATTTCCAGGACCTGCGCGAACGCTGGTCGGGCGCCCTGCGCGCCGCTCACATGGCGATCCCGCGCCCGCCCTACCGCGGCACAAGCTGAAGTTCCCGCGCAGATAGCGACGTTCTTCCCCTACGCCTTTACCAACGGTTAACAGCGACGCGTGAATTGCCGCGCCGGTGCGCGCTACGGGCTTAACGAAAGCGAATGGCAAGTTTTCACGGCTAGCTTCCAACCGGAAAAGTTCAACGGGTAGGACGCTTTAGGGGTCTGAGCCTTGTCCGCTCGCGCGCGCGCTTCCGAGTCACGCAAGTACACGAGTTGGGACCGCGCGCGCTTGAGCGTGGTGGTGCCCATCGGCGTCATCGTGGCCGTCGCCATCGTCTGCATCGTCGTGGCCGTGCTCTCCTCCGCCAAGCGCGCCGACGAAGTCGCCGTCCAGCACGAAAAGCAGTTGCTCGCGCGCGCGCTCGACAATTTCGGCGAACGCGTGTTGCGCGAACTGGACAGCGTCGCAGCCTCGCCGGCGGCGACCCGCAATATTGGGGACAAATACAATGCGGCCTGGACCGATGAACGCGTCGGCCATTGGCTGTCTAATTATTTCGATCACGACGCCATCATGGTGTTCGATGCCGACGACCAGCCGGTCTATTCGCTGTTCGGAAAAAAAACCGCCTCGCAGGCCTGGCTTGCCGCCGCGCTGCCCGACCTGAAAAGCATGCTCGACTATATGCGCGGCCGCGATCCGAATTTGCGCGGCGCGACCCGCTTGAACGAGAGTCACGCCCAAAGCGGCCCGCACGCCCAAGCGGCGATGATCCGCAAATTTATGGGGCACCCGGCGGTGCTGGCGGCGGTCACGGTCGGATCGGTCGGCGCTCATTCGCCTTCGGCCGGCAAGAGCGCGCCCGTGGTAGTGTCGATTGAATATATCGACCAGGACGAGCTCGCCGAAATCGCCGCCAAATTGCG
>Ga0316624_10000137_pt1 | contig 21810 bp, 17 predicted proteins | sample OWC_Aug_N3_C1_D5_FD_207657 | JGI IMG/M metagenome (GOLD analysis project Ga0316624, IMG submission 207657) | Wetland soil microbial communities from Old Woman Creek delta, Ohio, United States - OWC_Aug_N3_C1_D5_A | ecosystem: Environmental > Terrestrial > Soil > Wetlands | place: USA: Ohio... | reverse complement strand
GCCGTCTTTCTCGAAATGGATGGCGCCCAGTTCCTTGCCGGGCGCCGCCGTCACCTCGAGATAGCAGCCGACGCCGAAGCCGCGCAGCTTGCCGTTCTTCTTGCTCTCGCGCTTGCGCTTCTTGAAGGCGGCGTAGTCCGCCATCTCGAGCGCCTGCTTGAGCACGCCGAGGAAATCGCCGCAGTCGTAGGTCATGCCGGACGCGGCTTTGAACGGCAGATCGCTCTTGCGGATCATGTTGCGCTTGCGCAGCTCGATGCGATCGATGCCGAGCTCGCTCGCCGCAAGATCGAGCGCGCGCTCGACATAATAATTGCCCTCGGGCCGTCCGGCGCCGCGATAAGCGGAAACGTGCGAAGTATTGGTGAACACGCATTTGGTCGCCACCTCGATCAGCGGCGTGCGGTAGACGGATGCGATGTTCTTGACCTGGTTGCCGGTCGGCAGCAGCGGTCCGAACTGGGCGAGATAGCCGCCCATGTCGCCGAAGCCGGTCAGGCGGATTGCGAGGACATGCGCGTTCTCATCGAAGGCGATCTCGATCACCATGTCCTGCGCGCGGCCATGATGATCGGACACGAAACTGCCCGAACGCTCGTCGGTCCATTTCACCGGCCGTCCCAGAATTTTCGCGCCGTGCAGGATGCAGACATATTCCGGATAGGCCGAGGCCTTCATGCCGAACGAGCCGCCGACCTGGCCGGTGATCACGCGCACCTTGTCGGCCGGGGCGCCGAGGATATCCATCAGCGAGGCCTTCAGGCCGTGCACGCCCTGACTGCAGGAATAGAGCGTCCACTTGCCGGTCGCCGGCTCGAACTCACCGATCGCCGCGCGCGGCTCCATGGATGCGACGATCATGCGCTGGTTGGACGTTGCGAGCCGCGTGACGTGCTTGGCCTGGGCGAACGCCGCGGCCACCTTCTCGGCGTCGCCATAGTGGTAGTCGAGCGCGACATTGTTCGGCACCTGCTCGAACACCGGTGGCGCGCCAGGCTTGGCCGCCTCGGCGGGCTTGAGCACCGGCGGCAACGGCTCGATGTCGAGTGCGACCGCTTCGGCCGCATCCTTGGCTTGGTTGAGAGTCTCGGCGATCACGCAGGCGACCGGATCGCCGACGAAGCGCACCTTGTCGCCGGCCAGCGCCGGCCGCGGCACGTAATGGATCGGCGAGCCGTCCCGGTTCTTCAGCGGCAGGCCGCATTTGAGCCCGCCATAGCCGATGAGATCGGCCGCGGTCAGCACCGCCAGCACCCCGGGCATCGCCTTGGCGGCCGCTGTGTCGATTGAACGGATGATTCCGTGGGCAAGCGTGCTGCGCACCAGCACCGCGTATGCCTGCCCGGGACGGCTCACGTCGTCGGTGTAGCGGCCCTGGCCGCGCAGCAGGGCCGGGTCCTCGCTGCGGCGAACCGGCTGGCCGACGCCAAATTTGGTCAGGGAAAGCGCGGTTTCGGCTGTTCTGTCGTCCATTCTCGGCTTCACGGGGTGCGGGGCGGATTGCCCCAGATAAAGCAGCCAAGCCGCCTCCACAAGAACGGTTTTGGCAGGCGAGGCTTGCGTGGCGCACGGGCGCTGTTAGACTTTTTCACGATTGGTGAAAAATTGCTGCAATCCTGAGCGCTGGAGAAGCTGCCGGGGGCGGCAGGAAGGCTTGTGAAAAGATGAGCGGCGAGGCCGGGGACAGCCCAGGCCTCGACCCCGTGATCGATCGGGCACCGCCGTCGCGGGCCCAATGGGGTCGGCGGTCGCCCGGACGGCTGAGCGGTACCCTCGGCGATGACCGGGGTGGGCCGACCTATGCCGCGCTCGACCTCGGCACCAATAATTGCCGCCTGCTGGTGGCGCGCCCGACCGGCGACGGCTTCCGTGTGGTGGACGCTTTCTCCCGCATCATCCGGCTCGGCGAGGGCGTTTCAAGCTCCGGCCGCATCTGCGACGCGGCGATCGAGCGTGCCATCGCCGCGCTCGCGATCTGCCGCAACAAGATGCGCAACAAGGGTGTGACCCGCGCCCGCCTGATCGCCACCGAAGCCTGCCGCGCGGCCGAGAACGGCGCGGAATTCCGCGCCCACGTCGCCGAAAAACTGGGGCTCGAGCTCGAGGTCATCGACCGCGAGACCGAGGCGACGCTGGCGGCCACCGGCTGCACGCCGCTGATCGATCCGCAGGCCGAGGGCGTCGTGCTGTTCGACATCGGCGGCGGCTCTTCCGAATTGGTGCGGCTGTCCCGCTCGCGTGAGACGCCGGGCGGCCCGCCGCTGCCGCAGATCCGTGGCTGGATTTCGCTGCCGCACGGCGTGGTGACGCTCGCCGAGCGGCACGGCGGCTATAGCGTCAGCCGCGAGACCTACGAGACTATGGTAACGGAGGTTGCGGAAATGATCGCGCCGTTCGCGCGCGAGCACGGCGCCGACGGCGTGCGCGGCATCCATATGCTCGGCACGTCCGGCACCGTGACCACGATTGCCGGCGTGCATCTCAACCTCAAGCGCTACGACCGCAACCGCGTGGACGGATGCTGGATGAGCGCGCCGGAGATCAACGCCGTGATCGAGCGGCTGTTGGGCATGAGCTACCAGGACCGCGTGGCGAGCCCGTGCATCGGCGCCGAACGCGCCGACCTGGTGCTCGCCGGCTGCGCCATCCTGGAAGCGATCCGCCGCGCCTTCCCCTGTCCGCGGCTGCGCGTCGCCGACCGGGGCCTGCGCGAAGGCATGCTGGTGCAGATGATGCGCGAGGATGGCGCATGGGGCGGCAGCAGCCCGCTGGCCGCGTCGTGACCGAGCGCAAGAAGAGCGGCGACTCGCGCGATTTGAAGGTTCGGGTCCGCGGCGGCAAGGGCCGCTCGCTGTCATCGCGGCGCTGGCTCACGCGCCAGCTCAACGATCCTTACGTCGCGCGCGCCAAGCGCGAAGGTTATCGCTCGCGCGCCGCCTACAAGCTCGCGGAGATTGACGACAAGGCGCGCTTCCTGAAAAAAGGCGCGCGCGTCATCGATCTCGGCGCCGCGCCCGGTGGCTGGAGCCAGGTTGCGGCCAAGCGCGTCGACGCCCCGCGCGAGGGCCGCGTCGTCGCCATCGACGTCTTGCCGATGCAGCCGATCACCGGCGTCGATTTCATGCAGCTCGATTTCCTCGACCCGTCGGCGCCAGCCAAGCTGAAAGACATGCTCGGCGGTTTGGCCGACGTCGTGCTTTCCGACATGGCGGCCAACGCCACCGGCCACGCCAAGACCGATCATCTGAAGATCATGGCGCTGGTGGAAGCCGCCGCCGATTTCGCCCGTGAGGTTCTGGCGCCGGGCGGCACCTTTCTCGCCAAGGTGCTGCAAGGCGGCACCGAGGCCTCGCTGCTGGCCGCGCTCAAGCGCGATTTCGCCCAGGTCAAGCACGTCAAGCCGCCGGCGAGCCGCGCCGACTCGGCGGAGCTTTATCTGCTGGCGACCGGCTTCAGGACCCGCAGGCCTGCGGTCTAGCGCCAGACCTCATCGAAGTCGGAATTGGCGTCGCCGCGGCGATTATGCGCCGCCGGATGGTAAGAGCGGCGGGAGGCGCGGTCGCCGCTTTCGTGCATCAGCCGCTTGAGTTCGCGAATTTCGCGCGCGCTGAGCCGGCGTCCATGCTCGTCGGTCCAAACCTCCGTCGTGTCTGGCGCGTGGTGGCGCGCGGAGGTCTTGCGGTCATTCGTATTATGGACGTTGCGTTCGCGCTCCTTCGGCGGCGGCACATGCGCCCTGGCCGGACGCTCGATTTGTTCGCGCGCAGCGGTCTTGGCACTCTTGGCGGGCTTTTCGTTGGCCGGCGCCAAGGCCAAGCGCGGCGCCACCGGCTTCGTCTCGTCGGCATGCTCGATCGGCTTGGCGTCGTGGTTACTTGGCAATGGCACCGACGCGGTAAGCACATCGGTCGCGGGGAGGGCAGGCTTAGCAGCCTTCGCGGCGGCACTCTTTGCATCGAGCTCCGACCAAGGGTCGTTGTGCTTCTCGGCGCGCTTCTCGGGACGATTCGGCGCCGGCTGGGGCATTGCCACAATGGTCTGCGCCGGTGCAGCGGCGGCCGGAGCCGGCTTGTCGTCCTCATGCGCCGCGACTTGCGGCTTGTCTACCGCGCGTTCGGCGACGGCCGGCGGTTTGTCGTTTGCGTGCTTGGCGACCTTCCGGTGCTGCGCCGCTGCCGTGGCGCGCGCCAGCGCTCGCCGCGCGTCGGTGAATTTGCGGTCGCGCGACAGCGCGCTCTTGTAATCGGCGACCGCCTTGTCGAGCTCGCCGCCATGTTCGTAAGCAAGCCCGCGCTGGTAGTAGCTTTGGGCGTCGTGCGGGTCGAGGCGGATAATGTTTTCGAGATCCTCGGCCGCCTTATTGTAGGTCTTGGTCTGCATCAGCGCCGCGGCGCGGGCGCGCAGCGCGACCAGGTTTTTCGGGGCCTGCTTGAGTGCGGCATCATAGTCGGCGATGGCGCCGCGCGTGTCACCTTTGCCTTGCTTGATCTGCGCGCGCGCCATCAAGCCGGCGAGGTTGCTCGGCTCGCGCGTCAAGCCGTCGTTGAGGTCGGCGAGCGCTTTGGCGGTGTCGCCCTTGGCCTGGCGCAAGGCGGCGCGCTGGAAATAGGCGTCGGCCGGACGCGGGTCGCGCTTGATCGCCATATCGAGGTCGGCGAACGCCTTGGCGCTGTCGCCCTTCTTTTCGTAGATCATGGCGCGCGCGCGATAGGGCGCCGCGCTGATCGTGCCAAGCGCGATGGCGCGGTCGAGATCGGCGAGCGCGCGGTCGCTGTCGCCTTTGGCGAAATACACCTGCCCGCGCACGCCCAGCGCCAAGGCATCCTTACCGTTCGCATCGATCGACTTGTCGAGATCGGCGAGCGCGTTGGCATAGTCCTTCTTGCGGGCGAGCGCCGCACCGCGCAGCGCCATCGCGTAGGCGTTGTTCGGCTCGAGCTTGAGCATGGCGTCGGCATCGTGCACCACGCCCGCGATGTCGCCGTCGTCGAGCCGCAACTCGCCGCGCACCTTCAGGAGGTCGACGTTCCAGGTGAACTTGAGCGCGCGGCTGATATCGGCCATGGCGCGCTTGCGGTCGCCCTTGGCGGCGTAGGCTTCGGCGCGCAATTTGTAGGTCGCGGGGCGCGACTGGTCGAGGCTGAGCGCGCTGTCATAGGTCACGATCGCCTTGTCGAACTCGCCCTTCTTGCGCCAGATGCCGCCTTGCGCGGTCACGGCGGCGATGCTTTTCGGGTCGAGCCGCGCCGCCTCCCGGTAATCGCCGAGCGCGCGGTCGTAATCGCCGGCGCCTTCGCGCGCCTGCGCCCGCAGCATGTAGTTGTAGATGTCCGGCGCGAGCTTGATGGCGCGGTCGAAATCGGCGACGGCGGCGGCATAGTTCTGCTGGCGCAGATAGAGCTCGCCGCGTCCGCTATAGGCGGCCGCGTGGTTCGGGCTGAGGCTGATCGCCTTGTCGAAATCCTCCAGCGCTCCTTTGGCATAGCCGAGATCGCGCCGCACGGTGCCGCGGTTGACGTAAGGCGAGGCCGTATCGGGATCGAGCTTGATGGTGGCGTCGTAGTCGGCGAGGGCCTGGCCGTAATTGCCGCGCGCGTACCAGGCATTGCCGCGGTTCTGGTAGGCGGGGGCAAAATCCGGCGCCAGCTTGACGGCCTGGTCGAGGTCGCCGATGGCGTGCGGGATGTCGCCGCGGTCGAGATAGGCAAGGCCGCGCAGGGCATAGGCGACGCCCTCCGGTTCGCCATGCAGGCGGCCCGAGTTGAGCAGACCGGTGCAGGCGGCAATACGCTGGTCGGCGAGGTCCTGGGTCTGGGTCGCGCACATGCGGGCGTCGCGCGGCACCGCCTGCGCGGCGGGGTACGGCCAGGCCACAGCAATGATAGCCGCACCCGCGAGCAAAGCGGCCCGGATCAGCCCTGGAGGCTGTGCCCAACGCATACGCGACCCTTACGGATTAACCATGTCTGGGCCAAAAATACAGGCTTTGCCAAAGGCTTGTCCATAGATCAGGGGCATTCGTTAAGAAATATGGTTAACGGCTATTAAGGCCCGGCTATTCCGCCCGGTGGTCCGAGGTTTCGGCCGGGGTCGGCAGCCGATTGGTCATTTCGGCGCCTGCTTCCGGGGGAAGCCGCCAGAATATCAGCACCGAAAGGCCGGAAATCAGCGCCACAGCCAAGATTGCCGGGCGGAAATCGGCGGCTTGCAGGGAGCCACCGCCCTTCAGATGCACCGCGAGTTCCACCGCCATGGCGCCCAAGGCGACGCCCGAGGACATGGCCAATTGCTGGGCGACGCTGACGAGCGAAGTTGCCCGGCTGATGCGGGCCGGTTCCACGTCGGCATAGGCCATGGTGTTGACGCTGGTGAACTGGAGCGAGCGGAAAAAGCCGCCGACAAAGAGCAACAGCACCATCAGCAGCACCGGCGTTGCGGCGGTGAAGCCCGCGCAAACCGCCAGGAAGGCCGCGCTGGTGAACGAATTGATCACCAGGATGGTGCGGAAGCCGTAGCGGCGCAGGATGGTGGCGGTCGCCCACTTCATGCCCATGGAGCCGAAGGCAGAGGCGAAGGTGATCATGCCGGACTGAAACGGCGTCATGCCGAAGCCGATCTGCAGCATCAACGGCAGCAGGAACGGCAGCGCGCCGATGCCGAGGCGGAAAATGGAGCCGCCGACCACGCTGGCGAAGAAGGTCGGCAGCCGAAACAGCGACAGATCGAGCGCCGGATTGTCGGTGTGCCGCGCATGCGCCAGATAGGCGGCGATAAAGCAGGCGCCGCCCACGATCAGGGCAACGACCACGATCCACGGCAGGAAATTCAGCCCTAGCACCGAAAGGCCGAAGGACACGCCGCCGATCCCCAGCCCCGCCAGCACCATGCCGAGCGCGTCGAAGCGCTCGTGCTGCTCGGCACGCAGATCCGGAATGAAGCGGATCGCAAGGGCGATGCCGATCAGGCCGATCGGCACGTTGATCATGAAAATCCAGTGCCAGGTGGCATAGGTGGTGATGAAGCCGCCGACCGGCGGCCCCAGCACCGGCCCGATCAGCGCGGGGGTCGTGACCCAGGCCATGGCGCCGACCAGGTCGCGTTTGGCGATGCTGCGTACCAGCACCACCCGGCCGACCGGCGTCATCATGGCGCCGCCCATGCCCTGCACGATCCGGGCGATCACGAAATCGGTGAGCGAGCTCGACAGCGCGCAGCCGATCGAGCCGACCATGAACACCGCGATGGCCACGCTGAGCACCGTGCGCGCGCCAAAGCGGTCGGCGGTCCAGCCGCTCGCCGGGATGAAGATGGCGAGCGACAGCAGATAGGAGGTGATGGCGAGCTTGAGCGCCAGCGGGTTGGTGCCGATATCGGCCGCGATCGCCGGCAGCGAGGTGGCGATCACCGTCGAGTCCATGTTCTCCATGAACAAGGCGACCGCGATGATCAGCGGAATGATGCGGTCATGCCTCATGGAGTTCGATGCGGCGGCCTTAAAAGCGCGAGGGATCGTGGGGCGCTTATAGCATCCGCGCGGGCCGAAAAACGCACCGTTCCGGCACGCTTGGGTGCGCGGCGGGCATGGCTTGCCGCGCAGGGCTGGCGCCGGTCAGGCGTTACGATTTCAGTGCTTGCCGTCGACCTGCTTGAGCGCAGCCGCCGCTTCCTCGAAGCGCGGATTGATCGCCAGCGCCTTACGCAGATCGGCGCTCGCGTTCGCGCGGTCGCCCTTGGCGAGCCACGCCTTGCCACGGCTCAAATAGAGCTGCGCGGCGCTATCGTCGAACCGGATGGCGCTGGTGAAATCGGCGATGGCAAGGTCGTGCTGGCCGCTCGCGCGATAGGCCTGCCCGCGCCGGTAAAGGGCGATGATGTCGTCGGGGTCGATGCGCAACGCCTCGGTCAAGTCGGCGATCGCCCGCGCCCATTCCTTCTTTTCCGACCAGACGAGACCGCGGTTGCCGAAGGCCGGGCCATATTTCGCGTTGATCGCAATCGACTGGGTGTAATCGGCGATGGCGCGGTCCAGATCGCCCTTTTTGTGCCAGGTGTTGCCGCGGTTGTAATAGGCCAGCGGATTTCCCGGGTTGAGCTTGATCGCCTGATCGAGATCGGCTTGGGCGCGGTCGAGGTCCTTTTGTGCCATCCAGCCGACCGCGCGGTTGGCGTAGTCCGCCACGAGGTCCTTGCCACGGTCGGTCCCGGCCTTGATGACCGCGGTGCAAGCCGCGATACGCTGGGCCGCCGCGATTTCGTCGGCTTCGCAGTGCTGCGCGTCGGGAGACAAAGCGCGCGCGGGCGCGGTTTGCGACAGCAGGGTCATGGCCAGACCGGCGGATAGAATCAGCAAGGGGCGAGGGGGCGCGCGCACCGTTTCCTCCATGGCTCGTTCCGTATATGCCGGCTTAGTCAGCCCGCGCGCACTGGCGGTTCGAGGTTTGCGTCAATAAATGCAAGGCGCCACTAGGATTCAGGGCGCACCCGTGCTAACCACCGCCGCCAACTCCGCAATGGGAGCCAGAGTCGCCCCCAGCCGTGACGGCCGGGCCGGCGTTCCATACCCGGCGGGCTAGGAGATTGGCGATGGCCGCAAAAAACAACGCAAGCCCGCGCGAGGCGCTCACTTTCGACGACGTGCTGATCAAGCCCGGCCTGTCCGACGTGCTGCCCGGCGACGTCGATATCCGCTCGCGCGTCACCCGTTCGATCCCGCTCAATATCCCGATTATGGCTTCCGCCATGGACACGGTGACCGAGGCGCAGATGGCCATCGCCATGGCGCAGGCCGGCGGCATCGGCGTCATCCACCGTAATCTCGAGCCCGAGCAGCAGGCCGCGCAGATCCGCCAGGTCAAGAAGTTCGAATCCGGCATGGTGGTGAACCCGCTCACCATCGAGCCCGGCGCGACGCTGCAGCAGGCGCTCGACCTGATGAAGGAGAACCGCATCTCCGGCATTCCGGTGGTCGAGCGCGCCGGCAATCACCAGCCGGGCAAGCTGGTCGGTATCCTGACCAACCGCGACGTGCGCTTTGCGACCGATCCGCGGCAGCTGGTCTCCGAGCTGATGACCAAGGACAAGCTGGTCACCGTGCGCGAGGGCGTCAGCCAGGACGAGGCCAAGCGGCTGTTGCACCAGCACCGCATCGAGAAGCTGCTCGTCGTCGATGACAAATATCGCTGCGTCGGCCTCATCACCGTCAAGGACATCGAGAAGGCGGTGGCCAATCCCAACGCCTGCAAGGACGAGCAGGGACGCTTGCGGGTGGCTGGCGCCACCACGGTAGGCGACCGTGGCTTTGCGCGCACCGAGGCGCTGATTGCCGCCGGTGTCGATCTGGTGGTGGTCGACACCGCCCACGGCCACTCCCGCTACGTGCTGGACGCCGTCACCCGCATCAAGAAGCTGTCGAACGCGGTGCAGGTGGTGGCGGGCAATGTCGCCACCACCGAGGGCGCCAAGGCGCTGATCGATTGCGGCGCCGACGCCATCAAGGTCGGCATCGGCCCCGGCTCGATCTGCACCACCCGCGTCGTCGCCGGCGTCGGCGTGCCGCAGCTCACCGCCATCATGGACAGCGTGGAAGCCGCCAAGGCCACCGGCACGGCGGTGATCGCCGACGGCGGCATCAAATATTCCGGCGACCTCGCCAAGGCGCTGGCCGCCGGTGCCGATTGCGTCATGGTCGGCTCGCTGCTCGCCGGCACCGATGAGACGCCGGGCGAGGTGTTTCTCTATCAGGGCCGTTCCTACAAGAGCTATCGCGGCATGGGCTCGGTCGCCGCCATGGCGCGCGGCTCGGCCGACCGCTATTTCCAGCAGGACATAAAGGATGCGCTCAAGTTAGTGCCGGAAGGCGTGGAAGGCCAGGTTGGCTACAAGGGGCCGGTCGCCAATGTGCTGCACCAGCTTTCCGGCGGACTGCGCGCCGCCATGGGCTATGTCGGCGCAAAGACGCTCGATGAATTCCACAGCAAGGCCGAATTCGTGCGCATCTCGGGCGCCGGCTTGCGCGAAAGTCACGTGCACGATGTGACGATCACGCGCGAGAGTCCTAATTATCCAAGCAGGGTGTAATCGCGCGGCTATGCCCGGCATACCGGCCGGTGACGCGTAACATTGTAGGAGTTTGCCATGGCCGAAGCCGCTCGCCGCATCGTGCTTGTTTCGCGTCCGGTCGGAGAGCCGAAACCGGGCGACTTCCGTCTGGAAGAGTATCCGATGCCGCAGCCCGGCCCGGGCGAGGTTTTGCTGCGCACCAAGTGGCTCTCGCTCGACCCCTATATGCGAGGGCGCATGAGCGATGCGCCGTCCTATGCCAAGCCGGTCGGTATCGGCGAAGTGATGGAAGGCGGCACGGTGAGCGAGGTCGTCGCTTCGAACAATGATCGTTTTGCTCGCGGCGATGTCGTGCTCGGCCACACTGGTTGGCAGACGCATGCGCTGTCGAATGGCGCCGGCCTGCGCAAGCTCGATCCCAAGGTCGCGCCGGTCTCGACCGCGCTTGGTGTGCTCGGTATGCCGGGCATGACCGCCTATGCCGGCCTGCTGGAAATCGGCAAGCCGCAGCCGAGCGAGACCGTGGTGGTGGCCGCGGCCTCGGGTGCGGTCGGCTCGGTCGTCGGCCAGATCGCCAAGATCAAGGGCGCGCGCGCGGTCGGGATAGCCGGCGGGCCCGACAAGTGCCGTTACGTCAAGGACGCGCTCGGCTTCGACGACTGCCTCGACCACCGCGCGCCCGATTTCGCCGCGCGCCTTAAGGCCGTCTGCCCGAAAGGCATCGACGTCTATTTCGAGAATGTCGGCGGCGCAGTGTTCGACGCGGTGTTGCCGCTGCTCAACCCATTCGCGCGGATCCCGGTGTGCGGATTGATCGCACACTACAATGCCACCGAGCTGCCGCCCGGGCCCAACCGGTTGCCGCTGCTGATGCGCAACGTGCTCACCAAGCGGCTGCTCATCCGCGGCTTCATCGTTACCGATTTCGCCGCGCGTTTCGAGGATTTCATCCGCGAGATGTCGCAATGGGTCAAGGAAGGCCGCATCAAATATCGCGAGGATATCGCGGAGGGACTGGATAGCGCGCCGGCCACCCTGATCGGCTTGCTGAAGGGCAAGAACTTCGGCAAGCAGCTCGTGCGCGTCGCGGATTGACCCATGTCCATCCAATTCGTCCTGCTGCCGCTGTTCGCCGAAGTCGCGCTCACGCTCGGCCTCTTGCTGTGGCTGTTCCTGCTGCGGCGCAATGATTTGGTCAGCCGCTCAGTGCACGCCTCGCAGATCGCGTTGCGCGAGCCGAACTGGCCGAAGCGCACCCAGCAGGTGGCGAACTGCTTTTCCAACCAGTTCGAATTGCCGGTGCTGTTCTATGTGCTGACGATCCTGGAGATCGTCACCCGCCATGCCGACATCGTCTTCGTGGTGCTCGCCTGGGTTTTCGTGCTGTCGCGCCTGGCGCACGCTTTCATCCATACCACCAGCAACCGGGTCATGCGGCGCGGCAGCTGGTACGGCGTCGGTGCGCTGGCGCTGATCGTCATGTGGATCGTCTTCATGGTCCGCATCCTGCTCGCGCTGCCATGACGCCGGGCGCCCGGCTGGCCGCGGCCATCGAAGTGTTCGCCACAATTGAGCAGGAGCGTCGGCCCGCCGCCGATGCACTTAAAAGCTGGGGCCTCGCGCACCGCTTTGCCGGCTCCGGCGACCGCGCCGCCATCGCGGGCCTGGTCTACGACGCGTTGCGCCGGCGTTCGTCGAGCGCCTGGCTCATGGGCGCCGATACGCCGCGCGCCATTCTCCTCGGCATGCTCAAGCGCGAGCGCGGGATGGACGCCGAAGCCATTGCCAAGCTCGCCGACGGCTCGCGCTTTACGCCGGAGGCGTTGAACGAAGAAGAGCGCCACGAGCTCGGCACGTCCAGCCTCAAAGGCGCGCCGCCGCATGTCGCCGGCGATTATCCGGACTGGCTCGAGCCGTACTTCACACGCGCGTTCGGCGAGGCGCGCGCGGAGGAGGGCGCGGCGCTGAGCGCGCGCGCGCCGCTCGACCTGCGCGTCAACACGCTGAAAGCGGAGCGCGACAAAGCCGTTGAGATGCTGTCGGAACTCCATCCGGAGCCTACGCGCTGGTCGCCCTGGGGCCTGCGCATTCGCCTCGCGGCCGACGCCAAGAGCCCGGCCATTCACGCCGAGCCCGCGTTCCTCAAAGGCATGATCGAGGTGCAGGACGAAGGCTCGCAGCTCGCCGCGCTGTTCGCTGGCGCCAAGCCCGGCGAGCAGGTGGTCGATCTGTGCGCGGGCGCCGGCGGCAAGACACTAGCCATCGCGGCGATGATGGAAAACAAAGGCCAGATCTACGCGACCGACGACGACAAGCGGCGGCTGGCGCCGATCCACGAGCGGCTCAAGCGCTCCGGTGCGCGCAACGTGCAGGTGCGCACGCCGAAATCCGTCGGCACCGAGCTCGAGGACCTGGCCTCCCGCATCGACCTGGTGCTGATCGACGCACCCTGCACCGGCACCGGCGCATGGCGGCGCAACCCGGACGCCAAATGGCGCATGCGGCCGGGCGCGCTCGAGCAGCGGCAGAAGGAACAGGCCGAGGTGCTCGACCGGGCGGTGCCGCTGCTCAAAGCCGGCGGCCGCATCGCCTATGTCACCTGCTCGGTGCTCGAGGAGGAGAACGCCGCCCAGGTGCGGGGTTTCCTCGCGCGTCACGAAGGATTTGCGGTTGCGCCGCCGGCGGAGGTCGCGCAGGCGCTGGGCGAGCGCGCCTTCATGTTCGGCAAGGCCGCCCGGCTGTCCGAGGAAGGCATCCTGATGACGCCGCGCACGAGCGAAACCGACGGCTTCTTCGTCGCGCTGCTCCGCCGCGCGTAAAGCCCGCATTAACCGGAATTCCCCGATTGCGCCGCATTCCCGGCCCAAATTCTCCCCGATGATTTCGTGTCTGACGGAACCGGCTTATTCGCGAGGGGTTCCTCCATGTTGACGGCTAGGCGCGATCCCTTGCTCCATCCGGGCGCGCAAGATCACGCCCATTCCGCGCGCGACGCCCATATCATGGCGGGCTACCCCGTGCCGGGCTCCAGCCGATTCATGACCGCGGTTCAGATGATCGGCACGGTGCTGGCGATTCCTTTGGGTTTAGCCAGCGGCTACTCGCTCTATCATTCCAATTTCTCCACCGAGGCGCAGTGCCAGAGCCTGCGCACCAACATCGTCTCGCTGCTCGACAAGAGCGCCGATGCCTCAACCCTGCGCATGCTGGTGCGGCGCGACGTGGCGACGTTCGAGAACACCTGCGGATCGGTCGATCCAGACGCGGTGGCGGCGTTCAAGACGCTGCTCGCTTCCGGCAAGCCGGCGCCAAAGGCCGCACCGGCGCACGCCGCCGCGCCGGCCAAGCAGATCGCGCATGAGCCCGCCAAGCCGCTGCAAGAGGCGGCAAAGCCGGCGCCCGCGAAACCCGCCGTCGCCGAAGCCAACCCCGCCCCGCGCGACGCCGCAGTCTCCGATGCCAAGTGGGTTGCCTCGGTGCGCGACGCCCTGATCCATGCACCGGTGCCGCAAGCCGACCTGGCCGAAGCGCCAGCCGCCGCTCCGGCGCCTGTGCCGCCGACCGCGCCGGTCCATGCGCCGCGCGAGACGCAAGCGCCAGCCTTATCATTGGCTCCGCCTGCGGCCGAACCGAATGCTGTCGCGCCGGCTCTGCCGCCGGCGGCCTCGGTCGCAGCAGCGCCGACACCCGCCTCGCTTTCCGATCACCCGGTGCCGCCGGCCGCGATCCCGGATCCCGCGCCTATGCCGGCGGCTGCGGAAACCGAAAAGCCCGCGCCGTCCGGCATCCGCGGCGCAATTGCCGAAATTCCGCTGCTCGGCCGCTTGGTGAAATAGCTAGACCTGCCCGGATTCCGGCTGCCAGCGGGACACCGTCTCCAGGTCCGCTTCCACCTGCCAGCGCCCGCTCTTGCCCGGCGCCCGCGCCGCCTCGGCGAGGCGCGCGAGAAATTCCTGCCGCGGGATTTCGCGAAAGCCCACGCTACGCCACAACGGGCCGGTCAGCTTGCCGTCGTTGAATCGGTAGCCCCAGTGCGCGAGGTGCCAATTGAGCGCCGCCATGCCGACCTTCGAGGCATTCGGCTCGTGCGCGAATTGCGACTCGAACGAAAACGCCGCCCCGTTCGCGATGCCGTAGCCGCCGGCGACCAGCGCGCCTTGCGCGTTCCAAACCTCGAATGAATGCGCCTGGCCGGCGTCGAAGGCTTCGGCATAGACGCGCATGATGCGCGGCGTGATCCAAGTCAGGTGCCAGCGTCCGGCGCGCCGGCCGGCACAGGCGGCAATGACGCTCTCGAAGTCGCGGTCGAAGGTGACGGTGTAGCGGTCCTGCCGCATCAGCCGCCGCAAATTGTTGGAGATGTGGAAGTCGTTGAAGAACAGCACCGAGCGCCGCGGCGGCGACCACCATTTCAGCGGCCCGATATGCGCGAGCGGATAGAGCCCACGCCGGTAGGCCGCGAGCAAGGTCGGCAGCGTGAGATCGTGCACGATGCCGGCGAGGCCCGGCGGCTCGTCGAGCGCGCGCTCGGGATCGGGCAGGGCGTAGTCCGGCGCCAGCCATTCCCGCAGGCACAGCCTGAGCAGGTTTGGCACGCCGCGGATGCGTGACGGCATCAGCGCCCAGGCGAGCCCCAGCACCCAGCGCTCCGCCATGCCGGCGAGGCTTTCGTGAAAAAGCGCGGCGCGCGCACCTGCGCGCCCGGAGCGGGCCACGGGCAGCCTCACGCGCTCGGTTTCGAAGGCCATGGCGGCTCCGCCGTCTGCGGCTGTGTACAAGCCGATTTCGGGCCATTTTCTAAGCACGTTCAGGGCTAACATTGCGTTACCGGATACGGACCTTCAGCCTTGACCCGGAACCGCAATGCCCGCAAAAAGCCGCCCCGAACGACAATATGATCCCGATTCCGATCCTGTTCGGGCGGTAGCGCCGTCCATGCACGACAAGGTTCTCATCGTCGACTTCGGCTCCCAGGTCACCCAACTCATTGCGCGTCGGGTGCGGGAGGAGAAGGTCTATTGCGAGATCGTGCCGTTCCAGAAGGCCGAGGCCGCCTTCCGCGAGATGCGGCCGAAGGCGGTGATTTTGTCGGGCGGGCCGGCTTCGGTGCTCGACAAGGATGCCCCGCTCGCGCCCGAGGCGATCTATGACGCGGGCGTCCCCGTGCTCGGCATCTGCTACGGCGAGCAGGCGATGGCGGCTCAGCTCGGCGGCAAGGTCGAGGGCGGCCACCACCGCGAATTCGGACGCGCCGAGGTGCAGGTCTCGGCCGACTCGCCGCTGTTCGAGGGCGTCTGGAAGAAGGGCGAGAAGTACCCGGTGTGGATGAGCCACGGCGACCGCGTCACCGAGCTGCCGCAAGGCTTCAAGGTGCTCGGTAGCGCGCCCAATTCGCCGATCGCGATCATCGGCGACGACAAGCGCAAATTCTACGCCACGCAATTCCATCTCGAGGTGATGCACACGCCGCACGGCGCTGCGCTGCTGCGCAATTTCGTGCGCAAAGTTGCCGGCTGCAAAGGCGACTGGACCATGCGCGCCTTCAAGGACGAGGCGATCGAGAAGATCCGGACGCAAGTGGGCAAGGGGCGCGTGATCTGCGGCCTGTCCGGCGGCGTCGACTCGGCGGTCGCCGCAGTGCTGATCCACGAGGCGATCGGCGAGCAGCTCACTTGCGTGTTCGTCGACCACGGGTTGCTGCGGCTGGCCGAGGCGCAGAAGGTCGTCGCGATGTTCCGCGACAGCTACAACATCCCGCTGGTGCACGTGGACGCGTCCGACATGTTCCTCAAGGCGCTGGAAGGCGTCGAGGAGCCCGAGCAGAAGCGCAAGACCATCGGCAAATTGTTCATCGACGTGTTCGAGCGCGAGGCCAAGAAGATCGGCGGCGCCGAATTCCTGGCGCAGGGCACGCTCTACCCGGACGTGATCGAGAGCGTCTCCGTGCTCGGCGGTCCCTCGGCCACCATCAAGTCGCACCACAATGTCGGCGGCCTGCCCGAGCGCATGCGCATGAAGCTGGTCGAGCCGCTGCGCGAGCTGTTCAAGGACGAGGTGCGCGCGCTCGGGCGCGAGCTCGGCCTGCCGGAAGTCTTCGTCGGCCGGCATCCGTTCCCCGGGCCGGGGCTCGCCATCCGTTGCCCGGGCGCGATCACGCGCGACAAGCTCGACATCCTGCGGCTGGCCGACGAGATCTTCATCGAGGAGATCCGCCGCACCGGGCTCTATGACGACATCTGGCAGGCGTTTGCCGTTTTATTGCCGGTGAAGACCGTCGGCGTCATGGGCGATTTCCGCACTTATGAATATGTCGTGGGCCTGCGCGCCGTGACCTCGACCGACGGCATGACCGCCGATTTCTATCAGTTCGACATGAAGTTCCTCGGTAACGTCGCCACCCGCATCATCAATGAGGTCAAAGGCGTCAACCGCGTCGTTTACGACGTGACCTCGAAGCCGCCGGGGACGATTGAGTGGGAGTAGGGCGGTGGCGGTGACGATCTTCGGCATCAAGAACTGTGACACCATGAAGAAGGCACGCGCCTGGCTCGACCAGCGCGGCGTCGATTATGCCTTCCACGATTACAAGACCACCGGCATCGAGCGCGCGAAACTGGAAACATGGGCGAAGAAAGTCGACTGGGAGACGCTGCTCAACCGGGCCGGCACCACGTTCAAGAAGCTGCCGGACAAGGACAAGGATGGCGTCACCGAAAATGAAGCCATCGCTCTGATGATGGCGCAGCCCTCGATGATCAAGCGGCCGGTGCTAGAGCTCGGCGGTGGCAAATTGCTGGTCGGCTTCAAGCCGGAGGAGTACGGCAAGGCATTCGCGACGCGTCATTGACGCGTGCTGGACGGCGCTCACCCCTTGCTCGCCCCTTTCACGATACGCAGTTCGGCGTCCACCGGCTCCGCGGTCTCAAGCGACTTGCGGAAATCCTTGAGCACGTCGGCGCTGATCTCGGAGGCCGGCACCGGCTTGCCGAAATAGAAGCCTTGCACCTGGTCGGCGTCGGCGTCGTAAAGGAAGTCGACCTGGTCGGCGGTCTCGACGCCTTCGACCGTCACCCGCATCTTCATCTCGCGCCCGAGCGCGATGATGGTTTTCACCACCGTCTCGACGTCGCGGCCCGACTTCTCGAAGCTCTCCATGAAACTGCGGTCGATCTTGATCTTGTCGAAGGGGAATTTCCAAAGATAGCTCAGGCTCGAATAGCCGGTGCCGAAATCGTCCATGACGATCGACACGCCCATGGCCTTGAGCCGCTTGAGCGTGGCCATGACCGCCTCGGTGTTGTTGAGCAGCAGCGTCTCGGTGATTTCCAGCTCGAGTCGATGCGGCGGGAGGCCGGAGTCCGTCAAAGCCACGGCGACCGCGTCTTCGATCGAACCTGACTCGAACTGCGCCGGCGACAGGTTCACCGCCACCGTCAGGTCGTCCGGCCAGGTGTTCGCGACGTGGCAGGCCTCGTGCAGCACCCAGGCGCCGATTTTGTCGATCAGCCGCATTTCCTCGGCGATTGGAATGAAAACCATCGGCGGGATCAGCGTGCCGTCCGGCGCCGGTAGCCGGGCCAGCGCTTCGAAGCCGACTAGTCTTTTGTCGCTCATTTCGAACACCGGCTGGTAGTGCAGCATAAAACCCTCGCGCGCCACCGCGTCGCGAATGATCTTCTCGAGCGCGAGCCGCCTTTGCAGCGCTTCGTCCATTTCCGGCGCGAAAAAGCGGATGCAGTCGCGGCCGGCGGTCTTGCCGGCGTAGAGGGCGAGGTCGGCGCTTTTGAGCAGGCGCTCGGGGCTCGCGCCATCGACGGGTGCAAGCGCGACGCCGATCGTGTAGGTCGAACAGATCTCCTGCTCCTTGAAATAGGTCGGCGTGCTCAAGATCGCCCCGAGCCGCTGCGCGAAGGCCTCGGCCTGCGCTTTGTCGGCAATGCCGGTCTGCACTACGACGAATTCGTCGCCGCCCAGCCGCGCCACTATATCCTCGAGTCGGGTCATGGCATTCAGGCGCTGGCCGATGGCGCTGAGCAGGAAATCGCCGCCGTCATGGCCGAGCGTGTCGTTCACTTGCGTGAAGTGGTCAATGTCGATGAAATGCACCGCCAACATGCCGCCGGTCGTCGGCAGCACGGCGAGCGCGGCTTCCAGCCGCTCGATCAGGCGCGGACGGTTGGCGAGACCCGTCAGCGCGTCATGGTGGGCGAGGAACTGGATGCGGCGGTCGGCTTGCTGCTTTTCCTTCGTGCGGAGGTACCACGCGATGGCGGGAGCGCCGAATGAAAGCCCGGTCAGGCCGCAAAGTACGGCGGCGGCTATCAGGAAATCGCGGTAGATGCTTTCGCGTTGCACGCTTTCGTCGACGAAGGCGCCGACGGTCGCGACCGTTTGTCCGCCGGCCACGACCGGCACGAATGCTTCGGCAAAATAGGCCGGCTGGCCCTCCGACTGGCCTTGCTTGACGTCGACCACCGGCTGCCTGGTTTGCGCGGCGCTAGCGGCTTGCGGGCTGTACTCGGAGAGATCGACCGCCGCGATCCGCTCCTGGTCCGATACGAGCTGCGAATAGCCTTCCTTGTTGTAGATGACATAGCGGAAAACCTCGCCGCTTTTACGTGTCGCCTCGAAGAAGGCCAGGCTCGTGCTCGACGGTTGTTCGCCGGCGGCGATCTGCGCGAGATCGGGCACATTGCCGGCGAGAAAATGGGCCCACGAGCGCGCCGCCGCCTTGGCGTCGTCGTTGATCAAATGCTCCGTCAGGATTCTGGCGGTCAGCCAGGTGCCGGTCAGCAGGATGCCGAGCGCCAGAACAAAAAGACCGATGGCGCGGCGGAACGAAATCTCAGACAAATATGACACGGTGCACCTTCGCTCTGCTGTAGGCTTTCTAGCTTCACCTCTTGTCGTCTTTGGGAGCCTCGGCGCGCGGCGCCTGCTCGGGGTGGCGCACGAAGGCGAGTTGCACTTCCACCATCGACATCAATTTCCGGTTTTCGGCGCTTTCGGCGGCCCAGTCGTCGGCAACCGATTTAAAAGCATCGTCGGCCGCTTTAAGATCCGCGTCGGTTGGCTCGACGACGGTGCGCCGCGCATCCGCTTTGATCTTGGTAAGCGCTTCGCGGTTGAGGTCATCGTAGGCGGCGCTGTACTGATCGGCGGCCCATTCGCCGCTGTATTTGCGGATCAAGGCCTTGGCGTTGGGCGAAAGCCGGTCGAACATTTTTCGGCTCATCACCAGAGCGAGCGGCGCCGTGCTGGTGGGTAGCAGATAGTGGTAGGTGGTCAGCCGCCCGATGCCGACATCGAACAATTGGGCGGCCGGAACGGTGGCGGCGTCGATCAGTTTGCCGCTGATGGCCGGCGACGTTTCGTTGAATGGCACTACCACCGGCAGTGCGCTCAGATTTGCCAAGCCGGCGGCTTCCATCAGGTTATTGACGCGGATTTTTAGTCCCCTCAGCCCGCCGAGCGATGTCAGCGGCTTGCGGCTGTTGATCGTTTCGGGCGCTGTTCCATCGATGACGAAGAAATCCGAATATCCCGGCAGGGCGTCGGCGGCGATGAGGCGCGTGTAGACCAGGCTCGCCTCGCGCGCGTTCCGGAACAGGCCGGGGATTTCGATCGCCGCGGTGTCGCGAAAGCGCCCGGGATTTTGCCCGGGAACTATAAATCCGATATCGGCGGTGCCGTCGAGGACGAGTTGGGGCAGTGTTTTTTGGTCTCCGCCGAGCGAGCCGCTGAAATAGACGTCGATATGCAACGAGCCTTCGCCGTCGCGATTGATCGCGTCCACAAAGGGCTTGACCGCCGTTTGATAAGCGACCGTTCGGTCCGAGGAGAAGAACGAAAGCTTCAGCGTGATTGTTTTGGCGCCCGCCGCATTTGGCGGCAGCAGCATGAACGCGGCTAGGGCGAGCGATCCGAGCAATCGTAAGAAAAATGTCAAGGAAAACGCCATGGATGCGTGCACCTTCATGGGTCAGTTTCCGTCGGGCGGCCGCAGCGCCGCGATGAGGGCGCGCGTCTTGTCGAGCAGCTCGCGGTTGTCGCTGCTGGCGGACGCCCATTGCGTGATGACGGCGTTGAACGCGCCATGTGCAATGTTGAGATCGCTCGGCGAGGGAATAACGATGCTGCGATGCGGATCCGACCTCAGTTGCTCCAATACCTGCCGGTCGGACGCCTCATAGGTTTCGATGAAGCGAAGGGCCGCCCAGTCGCCGCTATGCTTGCGGATGATGTCCTGGGCGGCCTTCGGCAGCGCATCGAAGCTCTTTCGGCTCATCAGAAGCGCGAGCGGCGCCACGTCGGTGCCGAGCAGGTAGTGGTGGTCGACCACGCGCTTGATGCCGAAGTCGGCCAGTGGCGTCAGCGCGACCTCGGCGGCGTCGATCTTCTTGCCACTGATGGCGTCGGCGATCTGGTTGATCGGCATCGGGATTGGTGTGGCGCCGAGTTTTTCGAGCGCAGCGAACGCGCCCTGATTGTTGACGCGGATTTTCTTGCCTTTCAGGTCGGCAATGGAATTGATCGTTGCGCGGCCGTGGATCGTTTCCGGCTCGGTGGCGTAGGCGCCGACCACGAAGAAATCCTGGTACCCGCGCAGCGCGCCCAGCGCGACGAGGCGGGTATAGACGAGCGTCGCCTCGCGCATGTCGCGAAACAGCCCGGGCAGTTCGAGCACCGCGTTATCGGGGAACTGGTCCGGGTCATAGCCGGGCACGACGAAGGCGAGATCGGCCGCGCCGTCGAGCACGAGCTGCGGCTGTCGTGCGATATCCTTGTCAAGCGCGCCGCTGAAAAGGATCTTGATTTCCACCAAACCCTTGGCCTCGGCATTGACGGCGCCGACGAAAGGCTTGACCGCGGCGACATAGCTCATCGAGCGGTCCGACGAGAAGAACGAAAGCTTCAGCGTGATCGGCTCGGCGCCGGCTGCGCTCGGCAGCAGCAGCGCGGCGGCGAACAGGCAGCGCCCGATAAAACGCAGCATGGAATCCTCTGATCGGCCGGGACCCGGCTGACATTGCTCTTTGCTAAAATGCAAAGCTTTCGTTTTGCTTGCGCCGATGATGAAAAGGCGTCCGGTTTACCTCCGGAGGTGTACGTAAGGGTATTCCGGTGGGTGGTCGTCGAATTTGTTTTAAATTGACGCCGACGGAGGTGAGGGATGACGCGCTACAAGAAAATCGATTTCCCCGTGAGCGAGGTCCGCCGCTTTCTCGAGCCCGGGCCAGTAGTGCTGGTCTCGTCCGCCTTCAAGGGCGAGCGCAACGTCATGACCATGGGCTGGCACACGGTGATGGAATTTACGCCCGCGCTGGTCGGCTGCGTGATTGCAGAGAGCAATCACAGTTACGCAATGATCAGCGGCAGCGGCGAATGCGTCATCAACGTGCCGACCGTTGCGCTCGCCAGCAAGGTCGCCGGCATCGGCAATTGCTCGGGCGCCGAGGTCGACAAGTTCGCGCGCTTCAAGCTGACCGCCGCGCCCGCTGAATGCGTTGCGGCGCCGCTGATCACGGAATGCTTCGCCAACCTCGAATGCAAACTGGTCGACGGCCGCCTGCGCGACCAGTACAACTTTTTCATTTTCGAGGTGGTGAAGGCGCACGCGCCGGCCGCGCCGAAATATCCCAAGACCATCCATTACCGCGGCGACGGCATGTTCATGGTCTCCGGCCGCTCGCTCAATCTGCGCCGGCTGTTCCGGCCCGGGATGCTGTGAAGAGGCCGGCTAAACGGTTT
>Ga0316624_10000135_pt1 | contig 21909 bp, 30 predicted proteins | sample OWC_Aug_N3_C1_D5_FD_207657 | JGI IMG/M metagenome (GOLD analysis project Ga0316624, IMG submission 207657) | Wetland soil microbial communities from Old Woman Creek delta, Ohio, United States - OWC_Aug_N3_C1_D5_A | ecosystem: Environmental > Terrestrial > Soil > Wetlands | place: USA: Ohio... | reverse complement strand
TCTTATTCTGACTCTTAGTCGAAATCCCAAATGGGAAGAAATTTGGAAAGAATCTCTGTCAAAAAGGAAAAGACAAAAGACTCAAAAAATAGGGTTTTAGGATTTTGCTTTTGAGCCGTAGTTTGGGAGGGCAAAATGGGATAATAGAATCCCATTTGAGACTAACTGCTTGTAAACGTTGAGTAAATCGGCCAAAAGTGTTTTCCCAAAGGCCTTTGAAAATGGGAATTTGGGATTTCAGGTGTGACTGCTAAGATGTGGGGCGATGCGCACGCCCACACCACTGGAGCATGTCGAGCAAGTCCCATGGGCTCCGAGAGCGGACGAGAGCCCGGCGGAGTTCACTGCGTTCCAGGTCTGGCTGACGGCCGGCCCGTCCCGTCCAGTCCCTTCGTCGGCCTTGGCCTCACTAAGAGGTTGGTCGACTCGGGCCAAGGCTTACGACGACTATGTGCTAGCCGTACCTGATGCTCCTGGACCCGACGTGTCGGTGCGCCGGCACCTGGCCGCGCTAGCGCTGATGGGACAGCTCATGCGGAGCGAGTTGGTAAAGCACTACGCCCAGTCGACTGCATCCAGCGCGCCGCTCGTGCCGTTTGCCGATCTTGTTAGATCTATGAAAATAGTAGTAGAGCTGGAAAAATTGTTGACCGATGGGAGCAATGTAGGAGAAAACGCCACGGCTGTCGATTTGTCTCGACTGACCGACGAGGAAATAGTATTACTTGACAGATTGACGAGAAAGGCAGCAAATGAACACTAGATACATCAAGGATAAAGAGGTCAGTTGGTCGGAGGCATTTCAACTATTGTCGGCCGGTGAGATTATCATGCGAGGCGAGGTCCTATATCAAGTGAGAAATGGGCGTTTGGAGAGGTCCGACAGTGAGGGTTGTTGGCGCCCTACAGATATGCTTTTGTCTGTATTTCGGCAGGTTTGCTGGTCTTCTACGCGCCGAGAGGCATTACCAGTTCCGTTGCTGGTCGCGTTGACAGACATGCTGCAGCACCCAGCAAAAAGATACACGGACTCGGATGGTCGGATCTACCGGGTACCGGAATTTTGGGTGGAGCTGCAAATACGTGTAGATGACGCTTGGCGAATTTGTCCGGTTCGGCCCGCCGAACTCACGGAGGTAGTATGTCAGACAAGTTAGACAACCGGCAGACCTTGGCTGACTGTAAGGAAAATATCCGACATGCGGTAGCTCTGGCTTTGGACGCTGATGTGCTGCCGGAGACGATCGAAGCGATTACTGATTTTGTCATCGGTATGTGCCGAGTTTCGAACAAGCGTCCGGAGAAATACAGACACGAGACGTGGCTTAGTCTCTCAGCGGAGGAGCATGCAAGGCACGCGAAGAACCACGCAGAGAAGGCGTGGATGGGAGTGGACAAGAATAATAGCCGATCAGCGCCAGGGTGGCTAGATTCTGAAGGGGACGACCAGCCTAACTTGTATCATGCAGGTCTACGGGCAGCTTTCGCCTGCTGTCTGGCGGAGGGCCCGACGTGACCACGATAGGTAGGCAGGACCCGGACAATGCACGTCGGTCGCCGGAGCAAGTGTTGTTGTTGGTCCGAGAGGTATTTGACGGAAGGATAGATTTAGACCCGGCGACCGACCTGGAGGCCAACGAGTCAGTCGGGGCGGCCAAGATCTTGACTTCTGCTGAGGACGGCCTGCGAGTTGCTTGGCCGTCCTCAGAGAACTGTTTCTGCAATCCGCCCGGGGGGGTCGACGATCAGCGACGCTCGAAAGCGGCTATTTGGTTCCGCAGATTTGCTTTTGAAGCGTCCAAGCGTACTTTCAATCAGGGCATATTTCTGGCCTTCAACATCGAATTGCTGAGGATAACACAGCAATTCGAGGATTGGGCCTGTGCACTGAACTATCCGGTCTGTTACCCGGCCGAGAGACTCCGCTTTCCAAGCCCGGCCGGAAAGAATGTGTCGTCGCCTTCGTGCGCCAATGCGCTGATCTATATAGGGAGCAATGCGACTAGATTCTGCGATGTTTTCTCGGCCTTGGGGAAGGTAGTGGTGCCTAATGAGAGCATGTGACCGGCTGATGTGTCGGCTGTCTGTAGAACGTTGGCTGAATTCCTTTGCCCGGTCCGTCCGTGTTTTTGGGGATTGTGAGGTCTGGTTGGAGGACTCATCAGACGAGCAGGCGCCATACATTTTTAGGGGTGGTGATTTGGACGGAGCATATGGGCTAGCTTCTGAGTGGGTGCTCAAGACTGATACGATGTTGGTGTGATCCCTACGCAAGCGGCCGTTGACCGAGAACTGATTTCGCGTAGGGGACTGATCGAGTTCGTTCGGCGCGCCTGGCATATCGTCGAGCCGGGCGCGCCGTTTCAGGAAAATTGGCACCATCGTCTAATGTGCGATGTCGCCATGCATTGTGTGGCAGGCGTGACCCCTGAAGTGTTGTGCAATCAGCCGCCCGGTACGACCAAATCTAGACTGTTTTGTGTCTTTCTTCCGGCCTGGATTTGGACAGAGTGGCCGGCTTTTTGCTCACTCTACGCCTCCGCGGATATCGGGATCAGTATTCGAGACGCCCAGGCATGTCTACAGATTTTGCAGTCTGATTGGTACAGACGACGTTGGCCAGAGGTCCAGTTAGTAGGATCGAACCCAGCGGCTACACACTTCTCTAATGCGGCCGGCGGGTTCAGATTATCGACGTCTGTGGGCTCGAAAGCTGTCGGGTATCACGCTCATTTGCGTGTATTTGACGACCCGATCAAACCGCTTGACGTAATGGGCGGCCGAGAAACTACAGGAAAAGCCCTGCAGAAGTGCGTGGACTGGTGGGACGGCACCATGTCCACTCGAGTCAGAGACCCTAAGTGTGCGAGATACTTAGGGATTATGCAGAGGCTACACGATCTAGATCTTAGCGGCTACCTGGCCAAGAAAGATCACCCGCTTCGCATCGTATTACCAATGCACTTCGATCCGACCCGGGCGTTCGACCAGCCGGGGATAGGGAAGGATCCTCGAACGCAGCAGGGCGAATTGTTGTGGCCTGGGCGATTTGATGAGGAGACCGTCCAGAAATTAGCCAAAAAACTGGGTGTGCATGCGCCGGCGCAGCTTGAGCAGGACCCAGTGCTTCCGACCGGAGGGACGTTCAAAGAAAAGTGGTTGCGGTACTACGAGAAAATCCCGCAGGTCAGTAGAAAGATAATGTCGGTCGACTGTACGTTCAAGAAAACAGCCGAGTCCGACAACGTAGCGGTGCAAGTGTGGGGCGCAACGGCAGCCAAGTATTCACTTCTTGACGAAATAGCTGAGCAGATGACTTTCACAGAGACTGTGCAGGTCGTTCGGCAGGTCAAGAAGAAATGGCCTGATATTGGAGCAATTCTGATCGAGGACAAGGCCAACGGCCCGGCCGTTATCGATACGCTGAAGAAAGAGATCCCTGGAATTATCCCGGTCGAGCCGGAGGGTGGGAAGGAGAGCCGAGCCAATGCGGTAGCCTACCTACACGAGGCTGGCTGTGTTGAGTACCCCTCACCTACATTGGCCCCCTGGGTGGTAGAGCACGTGGCAGAGATACTGCGTTTCCCTAGAGGGGCACACGATGATCGGGTCGACGCCGAAACGCAGGCCTTGAAATATTTAGTGGGGAATGGTATATCTATGTGGGACGCCCTTGACACGCTGCGAAAACAGCGTTGACCGAGGAACAGATATAATGGCCACATGACCGACCTCCGTACGCACTTCGACTCGCTGCTGACCGCATCCTCGTACGGGGGCTGGAAAAATTCGATTACAGGGTACGGCTCGCTGACCGACAAGACAGCCGCCATGTCATTCGACCGGAGACCGGCCCTGGACACAGAGGTGTTGTCGGCCCTCTATCACGGTCACGATATGTCGGCTCGAGTGATTGAGGCGCAGGCTGAAGAGGAGTTCCGGGCAGAGTATCAAGTAAAGGTTGACGGAGACGTAGATGGCAAATTTGGTCAGCAAATTCAAGAAAAACTACAAGAACTGGCTTTGGACAGTGCTTTTCTGGACGGTCGTATTTGGGGTCGGCTGTTCGGCGGAGGTGCTACTGTCCTGGGTGCTGACGACGGCGGCGGTGCAGCTGATCCGCTAGATACTTCACGAGTAAAGCGCTTCGACTGGGTTCGGACCATCGACCGACGATATCTTTGGCCTAATAGAAGGTACCTAATAGGGCCGAAGGCCGGGTTACCCGAGACGTACTACATCGTCCCTGAGACTGCGTATACCGGCTATCAGACCAGCGGATCGGACTGGACGCAGAACGCAGACACGCGAGAGATTCATGAGTCACGGATGGTTCTATGGCCTGGCGTGCGGACCGGCCGCAGAGAGCGAGAGAATAACGGTTCGTGGGACTATTCTGTCTTGGACAGGGTTTGGCCGACTCTTCAGTTGTTTGAAACCTTCTGGAAGGGTGTCTCAGTCCTACTGACCGACGGCAGTCAGGGTGTGTACCAGGTGGCCGGATTGTGGGAGAAGATAATGGACGGCCAAGGGGATAGGTTGTCAGAGAGATTCGGGCTGCTGGATCTGTACAAGTCTGTCCTGAAGTCAATAATAATTGACAAGGACCAAGAGTCGTACGAACGACATAATGCTTCGTTTGCTGGGCTGCCAGACCTGCTACATGAATCAGAGCTACGTCTTTCAGGGGCAGTGCAGACGCCTGTGCTGATCCTATTCGGTCAGCAGGTAGGGGGGCTAGGGCAAACGTCCGACGGGGACTTGCGCTGGTTCTTCGACCGGACGAAGGTCTCAAGAAAGAAGATCGTCGAGCCACGTATTCTTCAAGTGGCACAGATAGCTGCTATTCTGCTCGGCCGTCCGGACGCTAAGATATCTTTGGACTGGGGAAATCTTTGGACAATGACTGATCTAGAGGAAGCCCAGGTGCACGCGCAATGGGCAGCTGCTGATGCTGCAGCCATCCAGTCGGAGGTCCTGTTGCCCGAGGAGGTAGCACTTAGCCGGTATCAAAATAAAGTCTGGACATCTGGTTATTCAGGGGTAGACTTGGCTGCGAGAAAAAGTGCCTTATCCAAGGAACTTACGTTATTGTCCAAAGGGCCGCAACCAGTAGACGAGGCCGAAATTGACGCTGAAATACAGTCGAACACCGATCGCGTGCGTGATAATGGCGAAGAACGAGGCCCCGATAATCACCAGGGCCGTGAAATCGGCGGCTAAACACGTCGACTCATTCCTGCTGGTTGATACCGGGTCGACCGACGGGACGGAGAAAGTCTTCATGGCGGCTTGCTCGAACGAAGGCAAGGCGGCAACTGTCCGGCACACGGAGTGGCGAGACTTTGGTACGACTCGGACGGAGGTCTATGAGATCGCCAGCCGGGTCTATCCGGATCATTATCTCCTGATATTGGACGCGGACGATCAGATAGAAGCTCTTCCTCGGCCTGACTGGTTACTTGCCTCGGCCTATCGGCTGAAGTGCTACTCGGAAGGTAATACTTTCTACTACCCCCGGCTGCTCAAGCCAGGGATAGCTATGAAGTACGTAGGCGTCACACATGAGTACTTGGATCTGCCGTTGACGGACCAAGGGTCTCTTTGTGACTCCGTCTATCGCCTGGGCTTTGACAGCATTCGCAGGGCCGAGGGCCGAAAGGACTTGGAGGATTACGAACTATTGAAGAATTTGAAGAATAAGACACCTAGAGACGTGTTTTATCTAGCCCAGACAGCCGCTCTGTTGGGGCGTACGGACGAAGCAAAATCCTGGTATGCTAGGCGTGTAAGTCAGTCGGCAGGATCTTATGAGGAGAGGTACGTCGCTTGCGTTAGATTAGCTAAAATATATCTCGCCCAAGGAGACGCATTTGCAAGACAGACCGCACTGACCTACGCGTCATTAGGGTCACAATTACGGCCACACAGGAAAGAGTGCTGGCTGTTGCTGTCTAGGTGGAATCTGTTAGAAGGCGGGTATCAGTCGGCTAGGAAGTATGCCGACCGCTGTATGGCAGTCACAAATGGCGTCGACCAGTTGTTCGTCGACGATGCGATCACTGTCGACATCCAGGCCCGCGCAATTTTGGCCGACTGCACGGCAAAGTTAGCAGTCAATCCGTGTGACATACTGGATTCGTGCCAAGTCTATTGTTCCGGCTCTTAGGTCGGAAATCCTCGAAGCGTCATAAAATGCCTCGACCTTTGTCCCCAGACAGAGCCGAGGCATTGTACATTTCAGAGGTCGAGACCTATGCTTCGGATTTTGCGAAGGCTTTGAAAGAGGAACTGAAAGCCAACGGGCTTGACCTATTGACCGTACGACAAGACGCTAAGGTCTGGTTCACTCCGGACACGGTAATCAATGGGGTCCGGACTAGGATGCTTCATTCTTCGGCGCAGCAACCGAACTTGAACGGAGTATCCTCGGCCGTTGAGTCAACAGTCCACAAGAACAACGCCCGGATGTTCGGCATCTCGAACAAGGATCTGGCTGCTCCGGCGCACATTTCACAGTGGAGGCACAACAATACTGGGCTAATAGCGTCGCTTCATCAGCAGCAATATCAGCAAGTTGAACAGATTCTGACTGATTTCGACGGCGTTCGAGTCGAGGATCTAGCCACTAGATTGCAGAAACAGAAGAACTTTTCCGAGAAAAGAGCCCGGTTGATCGCCCGAGATCAGACTTTGAAGTTGAATGCCCGGCTGACTAGATCGGCGCACGCCTCGGTGGGGGTCGAGCTGTATCGATGGTCTACCTCGAAAGACGGGTCGGTCCGATCTTTTCATCGTGGCCTTGAAGGGAAAATATTCTCGTACGATAATCCGCCAGTAACGGACAAATACGGAAACCGGAACAACCCGGGAGAGGACTATCAGTGCAGGTGCGAGGCCATACCTTATCTGCCAGAGTTGGAGGGCGAGGTGGTGCTCGGACCGGACGGTTGGTATATCTCGGCCGGTGAGGGCGGCCCAGAGGTCCCTGTCCCTGTCGAGCCCACACCGATCGTATCGCCCTACGTACCGACAGCACCTGTTCCGGTAGCGCCGATTCCTTCGTTGCCGACGTCGCTGGAACAGCAGGCCGCACAACTGGCCAGGGAGAAGGCCGAGGCATTAGCCAAACTCAAGGCCGAACGTTTGGCCCGAATAGAAGCTGAGGCATTGAAGGCAGAGCAAGAAGAGGCTGCACTGGTGAGAGCCGAGGCGCGTATCACCGAAATACAGAAGAGTTATGAACGGATACATCCCAAGGATGTCGCTGAGGTGTTAGCTAGGGGAAAGTATTTGGAGGAACAAGCTGTCAATATCGACCTAGAGACCTTGGACCCGAAGACGTTGCGGTCGATTAGCCGGTTCCCTGGTTACGACTCGTTATTGCGAGCGCCGTATGTGAATTTACCGGAGTGGTTACAGGCAGCTAGAGAGGAAAGCAAGACACCCGTCAAAATGCTGGTAGATCGGCTACGGCGTACTCGGGCTACCGGAGGGATTGCTGTTTCCGCGGATTTGACCGGTCCATCAGTGACAGTAGATATGTCTAGGTCGGTCAATATAGCGGCCGAGTCTTTGGCCGAAATATTCCCTGAAAAACAGTTGTCGTCTGTCCGGGTGGCCGTGCAACGCACGACCTTGAACGAGCGACCGAACGCCAACAAGTTCGGTCTTGTGAAATTAGAAGACACAACCGATCCAGGCACCGCGATACACGAGATAGGTCACGTGATAGAAGACGGGCTGCCTAGGTGGCGCAGTAAGATAAATGCGTACTTGGATTCTAGACAGGCCGGTAGACCAATCAAGAAACTGGCAGATATATTACCGACCGACGGATACGACATAAAAGAGATCACGCGAGAGGACGATCTATTTCATCCGTACATGGGCAAGATCTATGCCGACGGATCGACGGAATTTACGTCTATGATGCTGGAATACATCCAGTCGGGGAGAATAGCCGAGGTTTACGCCAAAGACCCTGGGTCGGTTCGCTTCTTTTTTGGCTTGCTTTCCGAGGCAGAGAGTGTTACACTGGGTACGTAATGTTTTGGCAGCTCGAAGATGGCACAGAAATCGGTTTGGGAGGGCGTGTTGTCGGCACGTCAAAAAGAGCTGATCATATCCGGTTTGTTTTCGAACTGGTCCGTAACGGCGTGAAAGTGTACGCTTTTTGGGGGCCGATTCCATCTAGCGTTTACTTGGATTTGTCGAAGGCCTATTTGATCGATTCATGGCTGACTGGGGAGTATGGGAACCAGGTGGTTATTAGACCTACTTTTGACGCCCCGCCAAGACCTGCTCCGATGCCAGTAGAGGACGACATTCGGTACTAGTCTGATATACTGACCGTGTGTCCGAGGTCAGATTCGACTTTTCCCGGCTGGCTAGTAAATCAGTAACCAAGATATCCGGGGGTGGGGTGCGTATTCCGGCGCATCCGACGCGCACTGGTGTCTTCGAGTACCGACGGCCGGACGGGTCTCTTCGTCGAGAGTACCGATCTCCAGAGGAGGTGTTCCACGCCGACTCTCTAGCGTCGTACGCCGACGCGCCTGTCGTGGTCGGCCATCCGAAAATGCTGGATACTGCAGACAGGCCGAAGTATCAAAAAGGGCATGTGTCGGGTATTGCCCGACAAGACGGACTTTTCGTCGCTACCGATCTGGCCGTGACAGACCCTGACACGATTACTCGGGCAGATGCTGGGGATATTTGCGAGATATCTTGTGGATATCATTGCGATTTTGACGACACACCTGGTGAAGTCGACGGGCAGCAGTTCGACGGGCAGCAGAAAAATATCCGGATCAACCACATAGGCCTAGGTCCTAGAGGGTGGGCTCGCGGAGGTAGTGAGCTTACATTTCGTCTAGACGGCGTGTATACTATTGATGAGGCCTTGCAATCGGCCGAGGAGACTATGATCAAATTTGACGGCAAAGAGTATGCCACCCCAGACGAACTGGTGGCGGCTATCCGGGCCGACGCAAAGGCCGAGAAAGACCGGCTAGACGCTCGAATTACAGCGCTGGAAGCGGACGTGAAGAGCGCGGCCGAAGCCGTAGCTAAGGCACGGACGGATGGGCAGACCGCTGTTGACCAGCGCGTCAAGCTAGTCCTGGACGCACAGCGAATTCAGCCGGAGTGTAAATTCGATGGTAGGTCGAATGACGACATCCGTAAAGAGATCGTGTCGAAGGTCTATCCGGACGTCAAGCTAGATGGTAGGTCGTCAGACTACATCTCAGCGTTGTTTGATCAGGCCGTTTTGTCGGGCAAACGTGTTGACGGAATAGACTCAATCGCCACGGCGATCGAGACGGTTCAACGGCAGGACGCTCAGACCGAGGAACCGAAGCCCCTCAAGTGTAAGCAAACTCCCCACAAGTGGGCGGCCGAGAGGAGTGCCCAATAATGACGCAGGCAATTCAGGCTAGTTACACTAGCACTGTCACGCAAGGATACGTCGGCCGGCTGGTGATGACCGACGACGTAAACGACGCAGTAATCTCGTCCCTGCAAGCAGGAGAGGCAATTGCGTTTGGCCGAGCGGTTTTTACCGCGGCCGCAACCCCAAATGTGGGCGAGCTTCCCGGCTCTGAAGCCGAGGCTGCTCGAATCAAGGGAATTTCCCTGGCTTCATCTGTCGCAGAGGGCGACGGGTACGCGGCTCAGGACGAGATCCCTGTCCTTCGTCGAGGCACTTGCTGGGTACAGGTACCAGGCGCGGTGGCCGACATGGCGCCCGCGTACGTACGTGTGACCGAGAGTACTACCGGCGCGGCGGACACTGGCACTTTCGAGGCCACGGCCGACGCTGGTGACTGTATCCTCGTACCGAGCGCGCGTTTTCGCGCGTATAACGGAGTAATCACAGGGGCCGGCCTGGCCGCGCTGGAAGTCAACTTCAGCGTCGGTGTAGGTGTTCCTGGTATAACTGGAGACAAGGGCGCGACCGGAGACAAGGGCGCGACCGGAGACAAGGGCGCGACCGGAGACAAGGGCGCAACGGGAGATCCAGGCTGATGAAAACTAGAAAAGACGGATATACCCTGGGTTGCCAGGCACTCATTGCCGCTTGCGTTCCCGAGGCGGCCGACGGACTCGGCCGTTTGGACGCAAACGAAACCGCGTTTCTTCAACGCGAATTGGAGCAAGTTCGTTCAAAGGTATTCGAGGTCGAATATCCGGACAACCTAGCCCTTCAGTTCGTGCCGATCGCTACGGACATCGAACCAACAGCCGATGTGTTCGTGATGAAAATCAAGGATCACGCCGGGCGAGCACGGATAATCAACGCTGATGCACAGGATTTGCCTTTAGTCGAGACCTCGGTATCGGAAAAGTACGGCAAAGTCTATACACTAGGAGTCGCCTTTCAGTTCACGATTTTCGAGCTCCGTCGAGCGGCCAGGCTAGGAATTCCGCTAGAGGCCGACAAGGCGAAAGCCGCGCGTGACGCGATCGAGCTTTCGATCGACGATCTGCTTGCTACTGGACAGTCGACGTTGACCGGACAGACCGGCTACGACATGACTGGATTTATCAATCATTCGGAAGTCGACTCGAACCCAGGCGTAATGCACGACTGGATCGACTCGAACTGCACGGCCGACCAGATGCTTGACGATCTGAACGTTATTGCGGCCGCTCCGGCTCTTCGGACGCTGCAAATTCACAAGCCGAATCGAATGATTATGGCCCCTGAGTTGTACGCTCGACTTAACTCGAAGCGAGTCGACGACACTTCGACGACCGTGCTGAAATTCTTCCTGCAGAATAATCCGTTCATTACGGGTATCGACCAGTGGAATCGGCTGACCGGTGCAGGAGGCTCTTCGAAGCACCGTGTAATAGCGTATAAACAAGACCAGGACTGCGTAGAGGCAATCTTGCCTATCCGCTTTGAAGTTCTGCCTCCGCAACAACGCGGAATGCTTACGAAATATGATTGCATTGCTCGATGTGGCGGCACGCGCGTCAATCGCCCGCAAAGTATGCAGTACGCGGATATTGCGATTTCCTGATTTGATGCTATGATCTAGAGTCAGTCCTGCGATGCCTGGCCGCTAATCCGGCCAGGCATCTTGCTTTGTGGTATCCTGTTCTCATGTGGATCGTGGTCAACCGTTCGGACAGCTACAAGACTTTGCCGAACGGAGTTGTACTTAGTCCAGGAGAAGTCGGCCGGTTGACAGACGTACAGGTTGATGGGCTCCCGAGGACCGAGCGTGAACGTTTTGAACGACTCGTCGAGCAAGAGAAATTATCGGCACAGTACGTGCCGGACAATGTCGAAGAGCAGCCACTGGCTATAGCTCCAGCACCGGCGGAAACGACGGTTGATGCGACCAGAAAGAGAGGGCGCTCTAGGAGGCCTGCTATTCCCCCCGCTGTAAGGTGACCATGACACCTACATCCTTCCTTGTAGATTTTCCAGAATTTGTCACGAAGTCTGAAGAAGGGATTGCGTCGGCAATCCTGAAGGCCGTCGCTCGACTCAGCCCTACGGCGCTTGGTGATTCGTACGACGAGGCACTTGGGCTTACAGTAGCAGACATGCTGGCCAGTTCTCCGGCCGGAATAATGGCGAAGAATAATAAAGAACCTAGCGTCTATGCTCGGCGGCTGCAAGCGCTACGCACAGGCCTGATCTCTGGCGGACTGGTGGCCGGAGTTACCGGAATACAACCGTGGTGAAATGTCCGGTGTCGTCGAAAAGAAGGGCAAAACGCAGGTCGACGGCTGGCTCAAGCTGATCGCGCGGAACTACACGTTGACTGTAGGGATCCACGAAGCCGAGGGGGCATCAGCGAAAGAGATAGTCGAAGGACAAGAGCCTACCGGCCAGTCTCTAGCCGAGGTCGCTGAGAAGCACGAGCTCGGGATAGGCGTGCCTAGACGGTCATTTATCGTCGACTGGTTCGAGGGGCAACAAAAGGAGAATGAATCGGCCCTTCGGAAGATCGTGGAGAACGCCATCAAACGTAAGACTTCTCCCGAGATCGCAATCAAGCGCTTTGGTGTTTGGGCGGTCGGTCAAATACAGCAAAGGATAGCGGACGGAATTCCGCCAGAACTGTCAGAGGCGACGAAGGAGTACAAAGCGTCACTGAATCTGGCCGGGAATGCCAAAGACACTCCGCTGATTTTGACAGGGCAGCTCCGTAGCGGAATCCGGTCGAAGGTCAGGTCGAATAAGAGCTGATATACTGCTTGTGTGAATTGGTCGACGTTTCGGCCCGGGCTAGTGAATACAATCCGAAGAGCGGCGTCGGTGGATTTTCCACGGCTGTGGCCCGAGGGAACGGTTGTGTGGTCAGGTAGAGAGGCCCCGTACATCTCGGATATACTGCAGGCGCAGGTACTATTGACCTTGGTCAGCCGCAAGACCTACGGAGCACCCGAGAGAGAGTATTCTCGGCCGGAGCCAACAGTAGAGCATCCAGATCCATCATTAGTGACGACTTCGAGTCGGCAGACCAAGCTGGTCGTACAACTACAAGTCAAGTCGATGAACTGTGCGGACGACACCGCGGCAGTAACGATATTGGACCGGATAATCAGCCAACTGTACGAACCAGAGTCTCTGCACGATCTGTCTCTGATTGGCGTGTCGATTATCTCGGACGGAGATATCCAAATCTCTACAGTAGAGACGGATAGCTGGACGCTTGAAGTCGCCACGACCTTGCTAGATCTCCAGGTGGTCGACAATGCGACACACCATACAACGTCGTACATAGGAGAGGCGACTTTGACCGGCGACTTGGACGGAACCTCGGTCGATGGTACAATAGCCACGGGCCCTGTGGCCTAGGAGGTCTTTGATGGCCGCAAGCCTATCGAGTATTTGCAATCTCTACATCACGCTGGAAAACAGCCGGATAACCCAGGCTGGGTTCGGGACACCTTTGATTTTGGCTGACGCTTCGTCCGCTGTAAGGACGGCCTACGGCGCAGACAAGGTACGTACGTATACCGAGGCAGCCGACATGCTAGACGACGGCTGGCTTTCGACAGACGCCGGCTATCGGATTGCAGCGGCCTGTCTGTCGCAGACTCCGGCCCCGAGCTCGGTGAAAGTGGGTCTTCGGCTAGTCAATCTGACGCGTGTAATACATCTGACCCCCACGACCTACGTCACCGGTGAGGTGTACTCCGGCACGATTGCGGGTGCTGACTGGACCTATACTGTCCTAGCAGAGGACACATCGATCTCGGCAGTCGTGGACAAGCTGATCACAGCGATAAATACGGCCGTGTCTGGAACTCCGTGCACGGACGGAACGACACACGTCATCTACACGTGCGCAGCCGGGACCTTCGATGACTTTGTGGATTTGACCGACAATCTGGTTTTCTCCGACGAAACGGTCGATCCGGTCGATAGATCTAAGATCATCTCACTAACACCTACCTCTACTACTGAGGGGGCTGTCTATTCCGGCACTATTGACGGGCACGCCTGGACGTACACCTTGTTAGCGGCCGACGACACGATTCCTGAGGTAGTGGCCAAATTGGTCAGTACTATAAATACTGCCGTCGGTGGAACACCTTGCGCCGCTGTTGGCACGCCGGTCACACATCTGGTCTATACCGGCACGGCGGGTGTAGACGTACCGTTCGCAGGATTGTCCTCAAATATCACAGTGGCCGACTTGTCGGTCTATCCGCTGTCGGGCAAGACTTCGACCAGTCTGGCTGCAATATCTGCGCAGGATGACGACTGGTACGGCCTGTTGACCGACGGCTACTCGAAGGCTCTACACGTCGCCACGGCGACACATATAGAGGCCGTCCGAAAACTGTACAAGGGTCAGACTTCCGACACGGCAGTAATTACGTCCGGCTCGTCGGACGTTGCCTCGACTTTGAAGGCCGCCTCCCGGGCGCGCACAGGCCTTGATTTCTCTCTCGACTACACCTGCGAGGCGCATTCCGCCGGGCTGATGGGGCAGAGACTGACCTCGGTTCCTGGGTCGGACACCTGGCACCAGAAGAACGTATCGGGAGCAATTCCGTCGGACCGGCTGACCGCAAGTCAAAAGGTTCAGCTAGAACTGAAAAAGTGCAATCGGTACGAGACTTTGGGTGGGACCGGGCGCACGTTCGGCGGCTGGCAGTGTATCGGAGAATACACGGACGTGATCCGTTTCGTCGACTGGCTCTACGCGCGCATCCAAGAGACAGTCGTGGCCGGTCTTGCCGCGTTGGAGAAACTACCATTCACGGCCAACGGGTTAGCCGTTATCGAAGGGTATATCAAGTCGGTCTTGTCAGCCGGAGTTGCAGCCGGTGGATTGACCAACGATCCGGAGCCTACTGTCACAATGCCAGCCTTGGCAAATATTTCTGCCGCGGATAAAGCGGCTAGGAAACTCAGCGGCATAACATTTGCCGCTACTCTAGCTGGGGCTATTCACTACGTGGATGCGATCCGCGGAAAGATTGGAGTCTAGTATGACCCAGCAAGTATGGTCTTTGGCTGACCACACGTTCAGCTACGGAGGGCTTTCGACCGACCCGACGGACATCGATAAAGAAGGGACCGTCAAAATCGAGGCCCAGTCGAAGTCCTTTTCTATGACCGAAGGATTCCACGGAGCCTGTATAAATAAGCTCAACCCGAACCCGCCTTGCAAGGTCACTCTGAAGGTACGCCAATGTAGTCCGTTCAACACTAAGTTGTCGGCTGCATTAGCGCTAGCCTTGCTTGGGCCGGCCGGCTTGGGCATTGCTCCGCTATACGTCAAGGACGGCGGCGGGTCGATGCTTTTGCTCGAGACGTCGGCGCAGATCGAATCGATGCCTGACGATACGATCGGATCAGAAGAGTCTACGGTCGAATGGGTCTTCCTCTGTCCGGCGCCGAACAGGTTCCAGGGCGGACACTAAGTCGGATTGTAAAGGAATGGCCCGGTGATTGTAAAGTCTCCGGGCCTACCTCATTTTACAGGGCGGCATTCAGCTCTGCAGCCCTGGCTCGCATACGAGCCTCGGCCTTGGCGGCCGCACAGCGAAGAGACTTGCCTCGGAATAGCTTCGACTCGTAGTCAATAATCTCCTGTCCCGCACAAGTGCGAATTACACGCACTGTGCGCCCGTGCGTGACACGGAGTAGGGCTACGTGCTCGTAGGTACCCCAGCAGCCAGTAGGCATCCTGGCAGCCGAGATCTTGACGACGTATCTGACTGATTGATTTGTCATAGATATATTGTGGATCAGTCCTGGCCGTTGTCTAGGTGATTTTTACTGCTTAGATCTTATTTGTGGTAGCCTTGACCACATGAGCAAGACCTTCGAAATTTCCGGGCACAAATACCGACAAGAGATGCTTCCTGGCCTGGCCTGCTATCGACTGTACACGCAGGTAGTGAAAAGTATTCGGGAAACGGCGGCGACTTCGAAGTCGCCCGAGATCCCGACTAACGCCACGGATGATCAGGTAGCTCAGGTCTTGCAGGCCGCGACCGAGAATTTCCTGGTCGACATTGTGTCTGATCTACCAGTCGACTTGGTTGACGAGATGTGCCAGGCGCTTGGTAAATACACTTTTATTGTAAAAGACAATCAAGAGCTCCAGATGACGCCGGCCATTTTCGACGCTCACTTTATGGGGCGACCGTCCGATGTTATGCCTTGGTTGATCCACGGAATGCAAAATAATCAGATGATCGCTTTTTTAGAAGACAAATCGATCGACCAGTCAAACCCGTAAAAGGGGACTGTGTTTCGGTCAGAATTCCAGAGACGCTGGACTGGTACCTGTGGAGGTTGCTGACCGACCAGCGAATGACCGTCACGATGTCTGAGCTTGACCGCTGGACATTGCTAGATTTCGACGATGCGCATCAGGCGTTGGACGTTAGGGACGAACTGCACTACCTGGCCAATCAGCCTGTGGGGTAGAATGAACCATGGCCTTGCGTGAGCTACTCGCCCAGTTCGACGTCAAATTCAATGGTGCTGCACAGCTCCGACAAGCGGACACACAAGTAACGCAACTGGCGTCGCACATGCGACAGGCTGCTACAGCCACAGATCGACTGTCTGCAGTCCAAGCGAAACTTCGGTTCGCCGGGCAGATGCGACCTGTTTCGCCGGCTGTGCCACAGTTGACTACAGGGGCGGACATAGCCGCTTTCGACCGAGCGCACGCTGTTGTCTCTCGGTCGCCCGGCATATTCTCTAGAGCCGGAATCGCGATGAGCGGTCTCTGGCAACGTGCAGCCGAGGGCCCTGGCATTGTGTCGGCGCTGGCCAGCAATTGGCACCACCTGCTAGGAGTTCTTGGCTCTGCTTACATTTTCTCACATCTAGTCGGACATACTCTCGACGAAGCAAGAGCGCTGAATAAGCTCTCTAAACAGACCGGTGAGTCGGTAGAAGAGTTGAAGAAGCTCGAATACCAGGCTAACCTGTCAGGTGTGAGCTCGGACGATCTACGCATGGGGATTCGCCGACTCTATATGGATCTTGGCCAGGCGTCCAGCGGGTCGAAGAGAATGAAGGGGATTTTCGACGCCTTCGGGATCGAGACGGACAAGAAAAAGGGACTCGAACCGGTCTCGGAAATGCTCGTCAAGGTGGCCGACGGCATGAGTCAGATCAGCGATCCGTCGGAAAAAGCCGCCTTGTCGATGCAACTATTCGGCCGAGCCGGGATGCAGATGATTCCGCTACTGTCGAAATCCACAGAGGAGCTCAGAGCGTTGGCTGAGGACTTCGAGTTGATGGCCAATAAACACGGAGTCGAGAAATTCTACAAAAACGCTGCGATTCTGACGAAGGAAGGTAAGCGCACAAAATTCGCGATGGGTGAGCTCAAGGAGGAAATAGTAGCCGCCCTGCTACCCGGGCTGATCAAGTCGGCCAAAATGACGACGGAATTCGTCCGTGGGCTTCAAAGACTGAATTCCGGAGGGGCCTTGGTTCGGCTGATGTTCACTGGCTTGGCGGCCGTTGTGATCACCCGCATGCCTGCGATGATTTCGGCTGTGCACCATTTCGCGGCTGCCTGGGGGTTGCCTCTAGTGGCGGTCGTCCTGCTAGGACTAGCCCTGGAAGATTTGTACACGTACAGCAAAGGTGGAAAGAGTTTCCTAGGAGACAGCTTCTTGCCAAACGCGGCACGGACCTTGCTTGTCGTGCAAGATCTGGTCAGCCGATTCGTGGCGAAGAATATAGAGGATTTTCAGATCTGTTCTGCTGTGATCCAGGATATCTGGATCAACATGATGCAAGGATTGCGCCTGCCTCAATTCGCGCTGAAGGCGCTTGGAGCGGAAGGCCCTGCTGACAACGAAGAGAGGCTACGCACGAAAATCGACTTCAACGATGCTCGTCGTAGGACTAATTTCCTGAATGATATCGACCTGATAGACCGCCGACAGAAGGGAGGTCCCGGTCTTGGCTCCGGACAGTGGCACGGCAAAGCCAAAGGCGCCGTAGGTAGTCAGCCAGGGGATGAGGATCTGGTCAATCGGGCGCAGGCGTGGGCAAGAGGCAGGCCAGATATCTCCGAGAGAGCGTACCAGGGGGGAGAAGGTGTTGGCCGCCGGATTGTCGAAAAGAATCTGACCGACAAGTCGACCACGACTATCCACGTCAACGTGACGGATAAAGAGGCCGGAAAGAAGGTCGCCGATCAGGTGGCCAAACTAACGAGAAACGCCAGGGCCGCGCTCAATGCGGGCGGAGTAGAGCAGATCGAGTAATCTACCGATACTGCAGCCCGTGTTCCGCCGCAAATATCTGGCCGTACTTATTTAGACCGAGTCGCCGAGTGTCAAAGTCGACCCCGATAATGTCGATCTTAGCCATCCCATGGTCCCATAGTGCTCGGATGGACTTCTGCTCTGGTCGACGCCCTCGGCTCAGAGTCCGAACGGCGTCTTTTAGGAGGGCTAGTGTCTCCGGGTCTTTCGGGATGTGATATTTCATGTTTTTCTCAACTCCCTGAGCCCCTGCCTCTAGATGAGGTGAGGGGCGGGCGGGCGGGAGGTCGAATGTCAGTAGGCGTACACCTTGCGGCCGTTGGTAGCACGCACATGGCCCTCGGCCTGTGCACAGTTGATCGACTCGTCGACCAACTGACCGTACTGCTCCTCGGTGATCCCGAGGTCTTCCGCTGTAACGGCCTCATTAGTGTCGGAATCAAGAAGGCTGGCTGCGTAGTCTTTGGTTAGGTCGGTCATTTTGATTTCTCCTTGCTGACAATATACTGTACGGCATTTCGCCGGAAAGGTCAAGGACTTTTCTGATCTATTTTCACGTGATAGACTGTTCGGGTGACTGTCCTGATGTGGAACGATTCGGCCGGGGATACTTTCTGGCTGGAATTTGACGCGCTGACCGGCGAAGATCATGTCTGCTCGGTCGAGCTCACGGAGTACGCGACGGAGCTTGGCACAATCACCGACGATCAAATAGTGCAGCCAAAGCAAGTCACATTGAAGGGGGTAGTGAGCAACTACCCTACATCAGCCTCAGATACTGGGATGCTAGACCGAGAGGTCGGACACTGGGCCGCCAAGGAATTGAAGCTACCTGACTCGGTGGCCTGGAAGGAAAAGCTAGTCAAGCTCAAAATTCCCGAGTCGAAAGTGCAACTGAACGCGGAGTCTGTGGTCGGCGCTCTGGTTTCGGCGATTACCGGCGGGTCAAAACCGGAGTTGAAGACGCAGGAGTCGACGGCCCAAAGGAATAAGAAGCAAGCGGTCTATGTCTGGACGTACGATGGCCCGCTGGCCAGACCGTGGGACGCGTATCAGACTTTGCAGTCGGTCATGTCCAATCGCTATATGTGCCGGGTAATATCCGACATAGACGATATAGAGAATTTACGGATTACGGAGATTTCCCCGACTAAGTCCTTGGATCTAGGGTCCTCTATAGAGCTTACCGTCACACTGAAACAGATCATCGTCGTGTCCTCGGAGACGACGGAGGCCATAGCTGTGCCGGCGGAACCAGGGGCCCAGAAGAGAAAGTCTACCGACGGTGCAACCGAAGAGTCGAAAGCCGACCCAGAGGCCATGGCTAGCGGATTGTCTCGGCTAGTCGAACTAGGAGACAACTTCGCCGGAGTGGTGGCCAGTTTCCGCAAGAACGTACTGGGTGAGTAATGATCGAACTACCTACACTATCCGACGGGACCGCGTATTACCGGCTAAGGACTACCCTGGACGGAGAGGAATACGTCCTGGACCTATCATGGGGTGTACTCGAGAGTAGGTGGTACCTGACACTGTATGACAGTACAGGCGTACTCTTATGTGGTCCTCTGAAGATACTTCCCCTGCGATCGCTACTGTCACCCTACCATGGGCGACTAGGTGTACCGTCTGGCGATCTGTTCGTCTACTTAGGCACAGCGTCCGATATCTCCCCACCAGGTCTCTATGATCTAGGTCCGGGCAAGAGAGTCCAGCTAATCTATCAGCCGGCGGTCGACTAATGGGACAACTACAAGGAAGGGCCTGGAAGCTACAGGTAGGCGAGTTGCTCCTGCCGAACTTCGATTTTTCCTTTGACGTTGCAAAAAGTCTGAAGCCCGAACCGAATCAGGCGACGATCTCAATCCGCGGGTTGAACGAAGAGCATCGGTCTGCCCTGGCCGGCCTGCTCTCTACGGCCAAAGGGCGTGCCAAAAAGCAAGGTCCTGGAGCCAGACCGATCGTCGGAGTAATACCGGTAAAGTTAGAGGCCGGGTACGTCGACCCTGGTCCAGACCTGCTATTTTTGGGTGACCTGCTCACATGTGACCACGTGCGAGAGGGCCCGACGTGGGTCACTAATCTCGGGGCCGGAGACGGAGCTAAGGCCTACCAGAAGGCCCGGATAAGCCAGGCGCTCGGGCCAAAGTCGAACGTCCGGGACAGTCTGCTGGCTTGCCTGCAAGCGCTCGGCCTCGGGACTGGCAATCTGGCCAAGATAGATTTTGGCTCAGTCGTACTGCCAAGAGGCAAAGTCCTTGAAGGGTCTGCCAGCCGTCGACTGAATGAGCTATGTCAGTCGGCCGGAATCGAGTGGTCCGTCCAGGAGGGCAAGGTACAATTCTTGCTTCGCGGCGGCGTCATGCCAGGACAGGCAGTCCTTCTAACACCCTCGACCGGGCTGCTTGGTAGCCCTACAGTAGACCAGGATGGCGTTTGTTCGGCCAGCTGTTTACTGATCGCGGGGCTCCGTTGTGGCGGAGTCGTGCGGATCGACTCCGCCCACGTGAAAGGGCAATTCCGGATCGAAAACCTGTCGGCCAAGGGGGATACCCGGTCGTCCGGCTGGGGATACGAGATCAAGTCCCGTAGGTACGGGTAGGTACGTCCGGCAAATACATCCAGTAGCAGTGCGGGCAATTGATCGATCGGTAGTGCAGGTGCCCGTAGTTGTACGCGTCGACTAGCTTGACGAAGCGACGACCTGTGCGCTCATGCCAGCGTGGATGCTCTGGGCATAGATTTATCAGGAAAACTGTACCCTCGTTCGGCTTCTGGTCGGTGTAACAGATCCAGGTCATGCTCCGAACGCCTTATTTTCGGACTGTATGCAGGCCGATAAACGAACATGTCGGCTGGTCGAATGATCGAACTTCAGCGGGGTACTTTCCCCCTTAGTGCGGAATAGTAGACAGTGGTAGGTACATGTCTGAAAGCGGCATAGCTGTGCGTCTGTTCCACAGTGTCTGCCGGACAAATCTGTCAACACCTCAGTCACTACTCGTCTGCGCATGTTATGCTTCTCCTGTGGATCCTGACCTTCTTCGTGAGATTCTTGACAGCCGGCTATCCAACCTAGAGACGATATCCCTAGGGCAGGTCGTCTCTTCGGACGGAGACACGGCGGACGTCCAGCCGTTGGTCAAGAGGAAGGTCGCCACTGTAGAAGGTGGCACATTTTTCGAAGATCGTCCAGTTCAAAAGGCCGTGCCTGTGCTGATTCTCGGCACGGCTCGCTCGCACGCCGACTTCGGCGATCTTGCGGCCGGGGACCTAGTATTACTATTCTACTGTAAAGAGTCCCCGGCCGAAGGATGGGACAACGAAGCTGTTTCGATACCGGCCGATCAGGCACTACACGCCCAGTCGAATTCTTTCTGCTTGCCGGTCTGCAAGCCGAGCGCAACCAAATTCTTGCTCGGAGGGTCATCTGCATTGCCAGTCGCTCTTGCCGGCCTGGTCGACACGGCGGTCAACGGCATACTAGCGGCAATGACCGGCGCGAATGCAGGTGGCGTGCCAATCACTTGGGGGAGCCCTCCGCCATCAATGTTGTCCAGTGGAGCTGTAACCGTCAATGCGGTTTGACGTGATATGATCTCCTAGTGCTCGGCCGAATTTTGCCGGAATGGGACATCTCGCTAGCCGGCGGGCAAGCAACCTTTATCGACGATATAGACTACGCCGCGCAGAAAGTCAAGCAGCGCCTACAATTCCTGAAAGGTGAGTGGTTCGCAGACACGAACCTAGGCTTCCCCCTACTTCAGGAGGTGTGTGTGAAAAATCCTGACTTGACGGCCGTTCGTGGGCTGTACCGAAAGCACATTTTGGCAGTGCCTGGAATAGTCCGGGTGGCCAAACTAGATCTGTCTTTCGACCCGGCCTCTAGGAAGTTGTCTGGTAGCTTCGTCGCGATCTACCGGGATGGCACGGCGATCAGCGACTCTCTGTAGTTCGTCGCAGACGAGAAGCCCTCGAACTATTCCTCGGTCGAATCCCTTCTTTAGCCCGACCAATCGGCCTAGGATGAAAGATCCGACTACCGTCATAAAGAGGCCTAAGTAGAGCACGATCCCCCTCGGAACGGGACTGCATAGACGCGTACCTGACCACACATGACGTGACCTTCCGGCTGGCCGCAGGTCAGGCTCTCAAAGATGGCCCTCTCGTAGTCCTCTA
>Ga0316624_10000133_pt1 | contig 21983 bp, 21 predicted proteins | sample OWC_Aug_N3_C1_D5_FD_207657 | JGI IMG/M metagenome (GOLD analysis project Ga0316624, IMG submission 207657) | Wetland soil microbial communities from Old Woman Creek delta, Ohio, United States - OWC_Aug_N3_C1_D5_A | ecosystem: Environmental > Terrestrial > Soil > Wetlands | place: USA: Ohio... | reverse complement strand
CCGCCGGCTATACGGCCATGCTGGCGGTGATGGCGCTGGAGCGCCACGGGCTCACCCCGGAGCAGGGGCCCATCGCTGTCACCGGCGCCGCCGGCGGGGTCGGCTCGGTCGCCATCGCCATCTTGTCCAAGCGCGGCTTCACCGTGCATGCCGTCACCGGGCGGGCCCAGGAGGCCGGCTATCTGAAGGGCCTGGGCGCCGCCGAGATCGTCGACCGCAAGGAACTGGCCGGCACGCCCAAGCCGCTCGCCAAGGAGCGCTGGGCCGGCGCTGTTGATGTCGTCGGCTCCGCTACGCTCGCCAACCTGCTGTCCATGACCCGCTACGGCGGGGCGGTGGCCGCCTGCGGGCTGGCCGGGGGTATGGATCTACCAAGCTCGGTTGCGCCCTTCATTTTGCGCGGGGTATGTCTTTACGGCATCGATTCGGTGATGTGCCCGCTGCCCAGGCGGAAAGAAGCGTGGATAAGGCTGGCGGGCGATCTGGATCGCCAAAAATTGGCCGCCATGACCCGGGAAATCGGCCTTTCCGAGGTTATTGGCGTGGCCCCGGAGATCCTGGCCGGCCAGGTGCGCGGCCGGATCGTGGTCAAGGTCGGGTAAACATATTCATGATTTGTCGACGAAAGCCGTTCATAATCCGGTAGCGTTAAGAAACGGCTGTAGGTACGGGTGCGTAGGTGGCGTCAGTCGGAGTAACGGGCATGTTGCGCGCGTGTGCGGTGCTGGTTGGCCTGTTGGCCACCCTGCCGGCGATGGCCGGCGAGATGACGGCGGCGGAGGCGCGCCGCTTCGTCATCGGCAAGATGTTCTATTACAACTGTTTCGAAGGCACCCGCGGCCAAGGCCGCGTGTATCCCGACGGCTCGGTCGCCGGCTCCATCCAGATTCGCGGCGAGGGACGCGTGCATTTTGCGGCGCTGCCGGCCGGCACCTTGCAGGTCAAGGGCGAGGCGGTCTGCGCCTCGATGCGCGGCCTGCCGATCCACCCGTGCTTCAACCTCGAGCGCACCAGCAACGAAAGCTTCCGCGGCTCGATCGCGGGCCTGGGCTTTGCCTATTGCAATTTCACGCGCCGGCATGAACGCGCGCTGGTCGTCCACCACCAACATCCGATGCACCACGCGAGCCCGCTGACGCTGCGCCCCTCGCTGACCGCCGACGCGGAATAAGGGACGGTCTGCAACGAAGCGGCGCCGATAGCCGTTGTGCAAACCATGAGCCAGCAGCAGCCCAGCCCGTCGCGCGGCGCGAACTCGCCCGAGGTCACCGGCTTCTACGAGCCCGACACCGGCAGCGTGCAATACGTCGTCAGCGACCCCGCCACCGGGCAGGCCGCCATCATCGACGCGGTGTGGAATTTCGATCCGCACAGCGCGCGCACCAGCACGCACTCGGCCGACGAGATTCTCGCTTATGTGCGGGCGTGTGGCCTGACGGTGCAATGGATTATCGACACCCATCCGCACGCCGACCACTTCATGGCCGCGACCTACCTCAAGGAAAAGCTGCGCGCGCCGCAGGCGATCGGCGAGAGGGTGCGCGAGATCGCCGAACTGTGGCGCGGCATTTATCACCTACCAGGCGCCTTCGACGTCGATGCCGCTTTCGACCGCCTGTTCGCCGACGGCGAAACATTCAAGCTCGGCTCGCTCGGCGTGCGCGTCATGCTGTCGCCCGGCCATACGCTGGCCTCGATCACTTTTATTGTCGGCGACGATGCCGCCTTCGTGCACGACACGCTGATGGTTCCCGACTCGGGCTCTTCGCGCGCCGATTTTCCGGGCGGCGACGCCGCCGTGCTCTATCGGTCCATCCAGGCGATCCTCGCTCTGCCGGCGCAGACGCGCCTGTTCGTCGGCCACGACTACGGCCACGGCGGACGCGCGCCGAAATGGGAATCAACGATCGCCGAACAGAAGGCCGCGAACATCCACGTCAAGGACGGCATTTCGCTCGCGCAGTTCGTCAAGCTGCGTACCGAGCGCGACAAGACGCTGCCGCTGCCCGACCGCATGCTGCACGCCTTGCAGGTCAATCTGCGCGGCGGCCGCCTGCCCGAGCCGGAAAGCGACGGCTGCAGCTATTTCAAGATTCCGGCCAATCGGTTTTGATTGACCGTATAAGACTCAGAACCAACTCACTTCGCCGGGAAAATCATGCAGGTCGTGGTGGCATGCGCATAAAGCTTGCCGGCGCGGTCCTTCAGGTCGCCCTCGGAGGTGGCCACCGTGCGGCCGCGATGGATGACGCGGCCTTGCGCGCGCACCGGCCCGGTGTCCTTGGTGAGCGGACGCACGTAGTTGATCTTGAGTTCGAGCGTGGTCCAGCTGTCGCCCTTGTGCATGGTGGTGAAGATCGCGCAGGCGAGCGCGGAATCGAGCAGCGTCGCGGTGAAACCGCCATGCACCGTGCCGATCGGATTGTAATGGCGGAATTCCGGCAGGCCTTCGAATGCCGCGCGGCCCTCGCTCGCCGCGGCCAGGTGAAAGCCGAGCGTCTGGGCTATCGGGGGTTGCGGCAATTTGCCGTCGATGATCGCCTGGAGAAAGCCGAGCCCGTCGTAGGATGCGAGAACCTCGGGCGAAACCACGCCGTATTTATTGTCGCTCAAATTCGTCCTCCGCCTGACAATGCGGCCGACTATATCAGGCATTTAGGCGATATCGAGCCGGAACGGGCCGTCTTCCACGGGCGGCGCGCTCATGACGCCAGTGTGTCGAGCAAGGCCTTGGCCTCTTTCAGGCCGAGCGTCTCGAAGCCTTCGGTAAACCAGCCATAGACCGGGGCGAGAAGATTGCGCGCATCATCGCGCTTGCCTTGGTCGCGCCAGAGCCGCGCCAAGCTCATCGCCGCGCGCAATTCCCAGGATTTTGCCTTTTGCTTGCGCGCGACCGCGAGCGCTCGTTCGAAATGCGGCTGTGCTTCCGCCGCATTCGCACCGCCGGACAGCAGCGCGATTTCCCCCGCGGCGCGATACGCCTCGGGCTCGCACCACCTTTCATCCGTTGTCTCGATTGCCATTATCGCATCGCCGATGCAGCGCGACGCATCGTCGAATTGGCCGAGTTGGGCATGCATCATCGCCAAATACGACAGACGCAGCGGACGCCAATTGGTCGATCCGCTCGTGCGGTAGGCGACCATTCCCGCGGTCGTCAACTGCACGCCTTCCGAGGTCTTGCCGCTCAAAGCTGTGACCAGGCCTCGATTTATCGTTCCCGCCGCCTTCCAATGTGGGCTCCGTTTTTCTTCGGCAAGCGCAAGCAGCTCTCCGGTTTGCGCGGCGGCGGTGGCGTAATTGCCGCAGAGCAGGTTGGGCATGGTGGCGTGATACAAAGCGTACATTAGCGAGCCGGCCTGGCCGAGCTCGCGGGCGGCTCGGACGGCGGCGTCACTGTCTTTGAGAGCGGCGTCGGCGTAGCCGAGCAGCCACAGCGCAAACGGCCGGTACGATAAGATCGCCACCAGCGGATCTTGGCCAAAACGCGTGGCCAGCAGCCGATGCTCGGCCGGATCATAGAGTGCGAGCGCCTTATCGAGGTGCGGCCGACCTTCGGTGACGTCTCCCGTCAGCATGAGCGAATTGCCCATGATGCGGTGGCCGATCATGAGCGGCACCGGCGCCCCCAGCTTCTCGGCGCGCGCCAAAAACTGCGCCGCAAGCTCGCGCATCGCGGCGCCGTTGAATTCGACGTAGCGGAAGCCCCAGAAACACCAGAGCACCATGAATAACAGCAGCGGATCGTCGGGCGGCTCGCCGAGCGCTTCGGCTTGCTCGATCAGCATGCGGGCCCGCTCGGTAGCCGCGCGCATTTCAGGCGCGGCATAGCCTTTGACGTGAATAAGCGGCGTCAGCAGCGCGACCTGAAGCTTGATCTGTTCGCGACGCAGCGCGGGGGTGGCGGGCAAGGTCGCAATCTGCGCCAGCGCACGCGTCAGCTGCTCGGCTGCTTCGACCAGCGCCGAGCGCATCAGCGACTGTTGTCCCGCTTTGCCCCAGAGGCGCGCGGCTTTCTCGATCTGGCCGGCCTCGGTACAGTGGCGCGCCAGCAGTTCGGGTTGAGTTTCGGCTACGTCCGGAAATTGGCTTTCGAGCGTTTCGGCTATCCTGGCGTGAAGCGCGCGTCGCGGCTCGCGCAGCAGCGTGCCATAGGCGGCGTCCTGCACCAGGGCATGCTTGAAAAGGTAAGTCGCGTAAGGCGGCGCCCCCTGCCGGAACAGCAGGCCGGACCGCATGAGACGCTCGATTGCCTCGTCGAGCTCATCGTCCGGCTTGCGCACCACCGCGGCCAGCAGGGCGTGGGAGAATTCCCGGCCGATCGCCGCGCCGATCTGCGCCACCTCCTTGGCGCTGCCAAGCCGGTCCAGCCGCGCCATCAGCGACGCATGCAGGCTCGGCGGAACCACCGCGCGCGGCGAGGGAACCGCGGCGGTGGTTTTCTGCGCGTCGCCTTCGCTCGCGGCCTCCAGCACCGCCTTGGTCATCTCCTCCACGAACAACGGAATGCCGTCGGTGCGCTCGATGATGTCCTGCCGGAGGCTGGCGGTCAGCGCGTTGCTTCCGGCAACCCGGTCGATCATGGCGGCAACTTCGCGCTCGCCCAATCGATTGATGGTGAGCGCCGTCACGTAAGGCCGTCCGATCCAGGGCGGCGTGAATTCCGGCCGAAACGTCACCAGCACGAGCACGGGCAGGGTGCGAATGTGGTCCACCGCCCAGCCGAGCGCTTCCAAGCTCGTCGGATCGATCCACTGCACGTCCTCGAAAATGATCAGCAGCGGTCTCTGCCGCGTCAGCGCTTCGATCTGCGCGATAAGCGCGTCCAGCGTCCTTTGGCGCCGCTGCTCCGCGGTCAATACGGGCGCGGCATAGCGCCCGTCGTTGGGCAGCGAAAGCATCTCGGCAAAAAGCGCGGCGTCCTCGCGTGAGGTCGAGGTCAGCGCCAGCATGGCATCGAGCTTGTCGAGCTTGGCTTGCGGTGCGTCGTCGCGCGCCAGTCCGGAGGCGCGTTGCATTTGGCCGATGATCGGATAAAGCGCACTGTCGGTGTGCTGCGGCGAGCAGAAATAGCGCAAGCGCGTGTGCCGCTCGTTGGCCAGGCGCTCGAGCAGCGCCGCCGTTAGCCGCGATTTGCCGATGCCGGCCTCGCCGGAGAGCAGCACCACTTGGCCTTCGCCGGTCTTTGCTTTCGCCCAGCGGCGCAGCAGCAGTTCGGTTTCTTCTTCACGACCGACCAGCGCGGTCAGGGTCGCTGCGTGCATCGCCTCGAAGCGGCTTGCCACCGGGCTGGCGCGCAGCGCCGCCCAGGCCCGCGCCGGCCCCGCGATGCCCTTGAGCTGTCTTGCGCCGAGGTCCCGCAGATCGAAGAGGTTGCCGAGCAGCTTGCGCGTGCCTTCGGCGATGATCACCATGTTCGGCTCGGCGATGTCCTGCAGCCGCGCCGCCAGATTGGGCGTCTCGCCGACGATGCCGCGCTCCTGCGTTTCTCCCGAACCGACCTGGTCGCCGACCACGACCATCCCGGTCGCAATCCCGATACGGGTTTGCAGTGGGGCGCGCGTCTTAATTCCGACCACCGCCGCGACCAGCTCCAGTCCCGCGCGCACCGCCCGCTCGGCGTCGTCCTCATGAGCCTGCGGGTAGCCGAAATACACCAGCACGCCGTCGCCCATGTATTTAGCCACGAACCCGCCGAAGCGGCGCACAGTCTCGGCGACGCATTTTTGATAGGCGGATATCACCTCGCGCAGGTCTTCCGGGTCCATGCGCGCGGCAAGCGCGGTCGAGCCGACCAGGTCGCAGAACATCACGGTGACCTGCCGGCGCTCGGCGGTGTCGGTCGCGGGCCGGTCGGCTAGCGACGCGGCATCGGATGCCGGCTGCTTCGCCTTTGCGTCAACGCGCAGGGCGGCGATGGCGTCGAGCAGCTTGCGGCGATGCCCGACCGTGCCGATACCCAATTCCTTGAAGTCCTCCGCCGTCAAGCTCGGCAGGATCGAGGCATCGATCGCATTGTCGCGGAATGCCGCTTCGTATTGTTCGAGGCCAAGGCTCCGCAGCCAATCGCCGACGTCCATGATTGCGCGTTCGCCTCCCGGTGGCATGAGCGTGCTCGGCGGCGTCCTTACGACGCCAGCGTATCGAGCAGGGCCTTGGCCTCTTTCAGATCGCGCGTGCCGAAGCCTTCGGTAAACCAACTATAGACCGGAGCGAGAAGTTCCCGCGCTTCGTCGCGCTTGCCCTGATCGCTCCAGAGCCGCGCCAAGCCCATTGCCGCGCGCAATTCCCAGGACTTTGCCTGCTGCTTGCGCGCTAGCTCAAGCGCGCGCTCGTAATAGTCTTGCGCTTGCGCGCGCTTCGGCCCGGGCGACTTCAGCGCGACGTCGCCGGCGATGCGGTGCAGGTCGGCTTCGCACCATTTTTCCTTGGTTTTTTCCACCGTCGTCAGTGCCTCGTCGATGCAGCGCCAGGCGTCGTCGAATTGGCCGAGCTCCGCCTCGGCGATCGCCAAATGCGAAAGCCACCACGGCACGAAAATCGACGCTCCCGTCGAGCGGAATGCCGTAATCCCGGAGGTGATCGTCTGCACTGCGTCCACGGCTTTGCCGGCCAGGGCGAATAGCTCGCCCCGCCGCAACATCACGCCGAACTTCCAGAAAAACGCGCCCTTTTCGTCGGCCAGATCGAAAAGCTCATCGAGAAGCGCGGTTGCCCTCACGTAATTTCCGCAGAAGATGTGAGGCATCGAGGCGATGGCCAGCGCATTCATCAAACTGGCGGCCTGGCCGATCTCGCGCGCATCCTCGATCGCAAATTCCGTGTCGGCAATTGCGGCCTCTGGATGGCCGAGCATCCATAGCGCCGGCGATCGAAAGGACAGGGCGGCCACCCGGGCGTCTTGGCCGAAGGTCGTCGCCAGCGGCCGGTGCTCCACCGGATTGTAGAGCGCGATCGCGCGATCGAGATGCGGGCGGCTTTTCGCGATCTCGCCGGCATTGAGCAGGGACACGCCCATGAGGCGATGTCCGATCATGATCGGAGCTTTCGTTACCTGCTTCTCGGCCAGCGCATAGAATTGCGCCGCAAGATCGCACAACAGGTCGCCGTTGAACGCGACATAGGTCGCGACCCAGCTGCCGTAGAGCGCCGAGAACAGCAGCAACGGATCTTCGGGCGGCTCGCCCATCGCTTCGGCTTGCTCGATGAGCAGACGCGCGCGCTCCGCCGCCGCCATGGTTTCGGGCGCGGCATAGCCTTTGACATGCAGCAGCGGCGTTATCAGCGCGGCCTGCAGCTTGATCTGTTCGCGGCGCAGCGCGGGGGTAGAGGGGAGGGTTGCGATCAGGGCAAGCGCGCGCGTGAGCTGCTCGGCGGCTTCGATCAGCGCCGAGCGCGCCAGCGAGCGTTGCGCGGCCTTGCCCAACAGTCCCGCGGCCTTCTCGATCAAGCCCGCCTCGGTGCAGTGGCGCGCCAGCAGTTCCGGCTGGGATTCGGTAATATCGGCGAATTGGCTTTCGATCGTTTCAGCGATGCGCGCATGCAGCGCCCGGCGCGGCTCGCGCAGCAGCGTGCCGTAGGCGGCGTCCTGCACCAGGGCATGTTTGAACAGGTAGCTCGCGTGCGGCGGCTCGCCTTGCCGGAATAGCAAACCGGCCGCCATGAGGCGATCAAGCGCCGCGCTGAGTTCGGCCTCAGGTTTGCGCACCACCCCGGCCAGCAGTGCGTGCGGGAACTCGCGGCCGATGGCGGCGCCGATCTGCGCAATTTCCTTGGCCGGGCCGAGGCGGTCGAGCCGCGCCATCAACGAAGCGTGCAGGCTCGCGGGGACCGCGAGCGCGGGCGAGGGCACCGCGGCAGCAGTGCGGAGGGCGTCCCCTTCGGTTCTTGCCTCGAGCACCGCCTTGGTTATTTCCTCGACGAACAGCGGAATGCCGTCGGTGCGCTCGATGATGTCGTGCCGAATGTTCGCCGGCATGAGCTTGTTGCCGACCACCCGGTCGATCATGGCGCTGACGTCGCGCTCGGTCAGGCGATTGATGGTGAGGGTCGTCACATAGGGCCGGCCGACCCATGACGATTCGAATTCCGGCCGGAACGTCACCAGCAGCAGCGCGCGCAGGGCCGGAATGCGGTCCACCGCCTGGCCGAAGACTTCCAGGCTCGTGGGATCGCCCCAATGGGCATCCTCCACGATCATCAGCAAAGGACTTTGGCGCGCCAACGCCTCCATTTGGGCCATCAGCGCGTCGAGCGTTTTTTGCCGGCGCAACTGCGGGGTCAGCGCGAGCGCGGGATAGCGTCCATCGTTAGGAAGCGACATCATCTCGGCGATGAGCGCGGCGTCCTCGATGGGGGTCGCGGTTTGCGCGAGCATGGCGTCGAGCTTGTCGAGCTTGGCTTGCACGCTGTCCTCGCGCGTCAAACCGGCCGCGCGTTCGATGCGCGCGATGATCGGATAAAAGGCGCTGTCGGTGTGCTGCGGGGAGCAGAAATAGCGCAAGCGCGTGTGCCGTTCGCCGGCCAGGCGTTCGAGCAGCGCCGCCGTCAGCCGCGATTTGCCGATGCCGGCTTCGCCGGAAAGCAGCACCACCTGTCCTTGCTCGGTCTTCGCTCTCGCCCAGCGGCGCAGCAGCAGTTCGGTTTCTTCCTCGCGCCCGACCAGCGCGGTCAGATTGGCCGCGTGCATCGCCTCGAAGCGGCTCTGCACCGGACTTGCGCGCAGCGCCGCCCAGGCCCGTACCCCCCCGGCGATGCCCTTGACGTCTGTTGCTCCGAGATCCTGCAGATCGAAGAGATTGCCGAGCAGCTTGCGCGTACCTTCGGCGATGATCACCATGTTCGGCTCGGCGATGTCCTGCAGCCGCGCCGCCAGATTGGGCGTCTCGCCGACGATGCCGTGCTCCTGCGCTTCTCCCGATCCGACCAGGTCGCCGACCACGACCATTCCGGTCGCAATGCCGACGCGGGTTTGCAGTGGCGCGCGCGTCTTAATTCCGGCCACCGCCGTGATCAACTCAAGTCCAGCGCGCACCGCCCGCTCGGCGTCGTCCTCATGAGCCTGCGGATAGCCGAAATACACCAGCACGCCGTCGCCCAGATATTTCGCGACGAAGCCGCCGAAGCGGCGCACAGTCTCGGCGACGCATTTCTGATAGGCCGCGATGATCTCGCGCAAATCCTCCGGGTCCATGTGAGCGGAGAGCGCCGTCGAACCCACGAGGTCGGAGAACATCACCGTGACTTGACGGCGTTCGGCGGCGTCCTTTGGGGCGGCCTCGGTCGCCACGGAAGCTTCGGGGAATGGCGCTTTTGCCTTCGCGTCGGCGCGCAGTGCGGCGATGGCGTCGAGCAGCTTGCGGCGGTGCCCGACGATGACGATGCCCAAATCCTTGAAGTCCTCCGCCGTCAAGCTCGGCAGGATCGAGGCATCGATCGCATTGTCGCGGAATGCCGCTTCGTACTGTTCGAGGCCAAGGCTCCGCAGCCAATCGCCGACGTCCATAGTTACGCGCTCGCCTCCTGGTGCCATGATCGTCCAGGCGCAATAGCGTGTCTACCGTGTTTTTTTTAGGGTTCGCGCCGGAATATCAGCCGATATCGCAATTGGCTTAAACTTTAGCGGCTCGACCCGCCAACGCGGGGTATCAGGCGAGATCGAGGCGGAAAGGGTAACCTTCCATGGCGGCTTCGCCGGGGCCGATCGCCTCGACCGCCCGGATCATGCGGCCGTCGCGCTGGAGCAGGCGGTCGGCGATCGAGACGATGCGCGCGTTTGGCTGCGCGGTGCGCGAGGCGCGCCGGATGTCCCAGGCGATCTGCATTTCGTCGCGCCCCGGATTGAGCGCGCAGGCCGCCACATAGGCGCCGGCAGTGGAGCGGCTGATGCCGGCGAAGCAATGCACCACCATCGGCGCCGAGCGGTCCCAGGCGCCGACGAAGTCGATCAGCCGCTCGACGTGCTCGTCGTCGGGCGCCGTGTAGCCGTCGATCGGAAAACTGATGTCGTCGATGCTGAGCACCAGGTGATTTTCGGGCGCCACCTGCGCCGGCCGCACCACCCGGTCGGTCAGCCGCAGCAAAGTGACGATGTGACGCGCCCCGGTCTCGTCGACGGTTGAGTGCAGGCGGGCAAGCGAACAGACGTGGATCATCGCGGTCCTATGGACGATTCTTGCGTCATATCTATGACCCGAATCGCGAAATTGAAAGCCTCAGGCGCGCATCAGCCGCTCCAGCCGCTCGCGAAAGCGGGTTTCCGCGGTCTCCGCCGGCCAGGGCGTCAGATAATCGCGCTCGATCGCGGCGGAGAATTTCGGCGGCTGGCCGAAGAAGCGGCGCGCCTCGTCCTCGGCAAAGCCGGCGAGCCGCGTCGCCTCGAGATAGGCCGCGCTGCGGTCGGCGGTCTTGATCAGCGCCTGCAGGTTTTCCGGCAGCTTGGCCGGCAGGCCAAAGCGCAGGTGAATGGCGGCAAGCAGGCGGCGCTCCACCGCCTTGTAGCTGTCGCCGATCACCGCCTTGAACGGCGAGATCATGTCGCCGACCACGTATTCCGGCGCGTCGTGCAGCAGCACCGCGCGGCGGCCGGCGGCATCGAGACGTGGCGTCTTCGTGCGCGCCAGCGCCTCGACCAGCAGCGCGTGCTGCGCGACCGAAAAGATATGCGCGCCCTTGGTTTGCCCGTTCCAGCGCGCTACGCGTGCGAGACCATGACTTATGTCCTCGATCTCGACGTCAAGCGGCGAGGGGTCGAGCAGGTCGAGCCTTCGCCCCGACAGCATGCGCTGCCAGGCGCGCGGCGCGCCCGCGCGCGTAGGCTTCACGGGCCTGCGCGGCTTGCTCATCGTCGCTTGGCAAGTTTCTGCACCGCCGCGTGACGGTGGCAGCTCACCAGATGATCGTTGACCATGCCGACCGCCTGCATGAAGGCGTAGACAATGGTGGGGCCGACGAACTTGAAGCCGCGGCCGATAAGCTCCTTCGACATCTTGCGCGAAATGTCGGTTTCCGCCGGGACTTGGCTCACACTACGGAAATTGTTCAGCTTCGGCCTGCCGTCGAGAAAATCCCAAAGCAACGCGGAAAATCCCGGGCCGTCCTCCATGATCTTGAGATAAGCGCGCGCCGAGGAAACGGCGCCTTCGATCTTGGCGCGGTTGCGCACGATGCCAGCGTCCTGCATGAGACGTTCGACTCTCTTAGGCATGTAGCGCGCGATCTTTTCGGGCTGGAAATCGTCGAAGGCTTTACGGAAGTTGTCGCGCTTGCGCAGGATGGTGATCCACGCAAGGCCTGCCTGGAAGCCGTCGAGCACCAGCTTTTCATAGAGCGCGCGGTCGTCATATTCCGGCACGCCCCATTCCTCGTCGTGATAGGCGATATAGAGCGGGTCCTGCTTCGGCCACGGGCAGCGGACGAGACCGTCGCTATGCACGATGCGCGCGCTCATGACGCCGTTTGCGCCTCGCCCGGCCAAGCGAAATTCGCCCAGTCCGGCTTGACCACGCGGATCGCAATATTGCCGCAGGTGAGCGGCGTACCGGCGGCGAGCGCGTCGGCGAGCCGGTCGAGCCGCAGCATCGCGATGGCGCGGCCCTTCGCCGTCGAGCCCAGGTGGCCTATCTGCTTGTCGCCCGCCATCACCGGCAACCCGGAGGAGGGCGCGAACTCGTCATAGGCGACCGGCACCAGCCGGCTGCGCGCGCTGGAGCGGTGCTCGACGCGCGACACCACCTCTTGCCCGACATAGCAGCCTTTGTCGAAATCGACGCCGGCCAGCTGGTCCATGTCGGCTTCGTGCGGAAACGTGTCGCCATAGGTGAAGTCGATGCCGCCACGCGGCACGCCGAGGGCGATGCGGTGCGCCTCATAGGCATCGGCCGCGAGCAGCTCCGCGCCGAGATCGGCGGCCGCCTCGGCCGCCAGATGCGGCGGCAGCATGACCCGCATGCCGAGCGCCGCCAGCCGCGGGTCGGGGTAGCAAAGCCCGTATTCGGTGTCGCCTTCGCCCTCCCACACCGTCATCACGCCCAGCACTTCCGACAGGTCCTCGGCCAGCACCTTGGCGCGCAGCTTGTAGAAATTGAGCTTCTGCACCAGCGCCGCGGCGAGCGCGCGCGGGCAGTCGAGGAAGAAGCCGCCGCCGTCTTCCGCCGGCGCCTCGGCGACGATGAAATCCACGATGATCTTGCCCTGCGGCGTCAGCAGCGCCGCAAAACGCGGGCTTCCCGGACCGACCTTGCCGATGTCGTTGGTGGCGAGGCCATTGAGGAAGCGCCGGGCGTCGTCGCCGGCGACCTTGACCACACCGCGGTCGGGGAGAAGCGCTGCCTGCATGTCAATTCCCTTGGGTTCGCTAGTCTCTTGCCAGAACTCGCGCCGAAACGTAAGCGCTGTGGGCGAGGGCTCAAGCCTTACCGTGAATGGCGCCGCAATGGCCGAAACCTACGACCTGATCCTCAAAGGCGGCACCGTGGTCAACCAGGACGGCGTGGCCTTGCGCGATCTCGGCATCCGCGCCGGCCGCTTCGCGACAATCGGCGACCTGTCGCGCGCCTCCGCCGGCGAGGTGATCGACTGCCGCGGCTTGCACCTGCTGCCGGGGGTGATCGACAGCCATGTGCATTTCCGCGAGCCCGGCCTGACCCACAAGGAAGACCTGGAGAGCGGCTCGCTGGGCGCGGTGCTCGGCGGCGTCACAGCCGTGTTCGAGATGCCGAACACCGACCCCACCACCACCAGCGCCGAGGCGGTCGCGGACAAGGTCAAACGCGCGCATCACCGCATGCACTGCGATTTCGCTTTCTATGTCGGGGGCACCCGCGAGAACACCAAAGACCTCGGCGAACTGGAAATGCTGCCGGGGGTCGCCGGCGTCAAAGTATTCATGGGCTCCTCCACCGGCTCGCTGCTGATCGAGGATGATGACGGCGTGCGCGCGGTGCTCAAAAGCATCCGCCGCCGCGCCGCCTTCCATTCCGAGGACGAATACCGCCTGCGCGAACGCATGAATTTTCGCGTGGAAGGCGACCCGCGCTCGCATCCAGTCTGGCGCGACGCAACCGCCGCGCTCATGTGCACGCGGCGCCTGATCGCGCTCGCGCGCGAAACCGGCAAGCGCGTGCATGTGCTGCACGTCACGACCGCGGAGGAGGCCGTCTTCCTTGCCGAGCACAAGGACGTCGCCACGGCGGAGGCGACGCCCGCCCATCTCACGCTCGCCGCGCCGGAATGCTACGAGCGCCTCGGCACACTCGCCCAGCTCAATCCGCCGATCCGCGACGCCGGTCATCGCGAGGGGCTTTGGCGCGGCATCGCGCAAGGCGTCATCGACAGCATCGGCTCCGACCACTCCCCGCACACGCGCGCGGAAAAGGCCAATCCCTATCCCAAGTCGCCTTCCGGCATGGCCGGCGTGCAGACGCTGGTCCCGCTCATGCTCGACCACGTCAATTCAGGCCGTTTGTCACTGCTGCGCCTCGTCGATCTCACCAGCGCCGGCCCTGCGCGCGCCTTCGGCATGGCCGCCAAGGGCCGCATCGCCGCCGGCTACGACGCCGACGTGACCGTGGTCGACCTCAAGCGGCGGCAAACGATCACCGACGATTGGATGGCCGCCCGCGCCGGCTGGACGCCCTATCACGGCGTGAGCGTCACCGGCTGGCCGGTGGGAACCGTCGTGCGTGGTCAAAAGGTGATGTGGGAAGGCACTTTGACGGCGCCCGGGCGAGGCGAGCGCGTGCGTTTCCTTGAAACCCTGGCAAACTAGCCTTTGTGCTATGCAACCTTTGGTTAGCCAATTTCAACATTCGCGCGAGTTTTCCCCAGGGTTTTCATGCAATATATTTCCGTGGAATTGAAAACTCCGCGCGAACGGCTATTGAACGGTAACGATCCACCCCTCGTCCCGCCCGGGCCAAGGGACGCGGAGGCTAGGGACATGAGTGGGGACCTCGTTTCGCTCCGCATGCTGCTCGTCGCCGCGCCGCCGTCGCAGCAGGACCTGTGGCGGCAGGGCGCGGCGATGGCGTCGGTGCCGGTCGACCTGACCACGGCGGAGGCCGACAGCGCGGTCGGCACGCTCGCCGGTGACGGCTACGACATTTGCATCCTGGACGAAGCTTTCCCCGACGCCGAAAAAGCGGCGGTGATGGCCGCCGCGCGTGCGGCGCGCTCCGCGCCGCTGGTCTTTGTGTCGATGCCGCGCGGCGGAGCGCGCCCGGGCAATGTCGACGGCGTCATGATCAAGCCGAACAATTCCGCCGATGCGCGCAAGCTGGTCGAGCTCGGCGCGCGCACCAAGATCCCGACCCGCGTGCTGATCGTCGACGATTCCGGCACCATGCGCAGCATCGTGCGCAAGATCCTGACGGCCAGCCGCTTCGCTCTCGACGTGCACGAGGCGAGCGAGGGCATCGCCGCGCTGGGTGAGATCGGCAGCGGCAATTTCAGCCTGGTGTTTCTCGACTACAATATGCCCGGTCTCAACGGCTTCGAGACGCTGTCCGAGATTAGGCGTACGGCGCCGAAAGTGTCGGTGGTGATGATGACCTCGACCACCGACAACAAGATCGCCGACCGCGCGCATTCATCGGGCGCGCTCGCCTTCCTCAAGAAGCCGTTCTATCCGTCGGACATCGACGCCGTGCTCGAGCGCTATTACGGCCTGCACCTGGCGCTGCGCTAGCGTTTCGTATCTCTATCGGAAAATGGGCCGCGGCAGCTTCTATTGGCGCTGCTGTTCGAGCGAGAATTCGCCGTTGCGGATGCGCTCGCTTAAGCCCTCGGCGAAAGTGGCGGCGGCGTCCTCGCCGTAGGTGGAGACGAATTCGGCAAGCGCTGCGAACAGGCAGGCTTGCGCCAAGCAGTCGCCGTCGATGCCGTCGAGGCGGGCTTCTGCCCAGGCTTCCTGCAGATAGCCGAGCGCTACCCGCTTCTGCTCATGGTCGGAAGCCGGATTGGGCGCGTCAGCCGAACGCCCGGTCGTGTTCGTCACCACGTTTTTCGTCCCCTGCGTCCGGCGCGCGAACGCCATCCCAAGTCCCGGGCGGGACGTTAGCATGCAAGCATCGCCGGGCGAGTTGGACCTTAAGGAAAGGTTAATAACGACGGGGATTATTGAGCGCGGCGCGCGTCAATTCGCGTAACGCGCGGTGATTTCGCGCGAGATCTTGGCGCCTTCCTCCAGATAACGGCGGATGGCGAGATCGGCCGCCGGCGTGCAGGTGCGATAGGTCTGCTGGAAGCCGCGGTAACCACGATTGAAGCTGGAGATGATCTTGCGCCGGCGGTCGCCGTCCGGGGCCTCGGCGTCGACCAGCGACTGCATCTCGTTACGCCATCGCTGGCCTTCGTTGGCGCCGCAGACCGCGCGCAGATAGTGCAGCGCGCCGAGGATTTCGGCCAGCCGCTGCAGGTCGCCGTCGAACGGCGCCGGCGCGTCGTCGGCGCGCGCGGGCGCCGCCGCAAGGCACAGCAGGATCGAGGCGATTGTCAAAAGCTTCTTCAAGTTTTTAAGGCCCGCTCGCTGGTCGCGGCCATGATATGCGCCCGCTCTATGGCAAGCGCAAGGCAGCCGCGCCTCAAGCCGGCCGGCCGAGCTGCTCGGCCGCCGCGGCGACGATTTCGGCCAACCCCTCGGTGGTTTTCAATCCCGACAACTCGGCGGGCTTCAGCCAGCGCGCGTCGTCGAGCTCCTCGTTGAGCACCGGCTCGCCCGCAAGCCAGCGCGCGGCAAAGCACAGGATGACGAAATGCCGCTCCACGCGGCCTTGCGTGTCGCGCGCGATCACCTCGCGGTGGCCGGCGAGCGCGACCGGCTCGATCGTGAGCTGCGTCTCCTCGCGCACTTCGCGCATGACCGCGTCGACGAGCGGCTCGCCGGCTTCGACCGCGCCGCCCGGCAGCGTGTAGAGATTGAGCGCGGGCTTGCGCGCGCGCCGCACCACCAGCACCTTGCCGTCGCGCATGATGGCGGCGCTGACCGCGAGATAGGGACGCTCCGGATAGGTGCGGATGTCGCTCATCGAGCGAACCGCTTCATCAAGCTGTCGACCACGGCTTGCGGCGAGGCTTCGGCATCGGCTTCGCCATTGATCACGGCGCCGGCGCGCGCGATCAGCGGCTTGAGGCCGGTCGCCGTGCTCAAAGCAAGAATCCTGGCGCTGTCGGGCGGCATATCCGAACGCAGGGCGTCGCGGGTTGCGAGCAGGACGGCGGTCATTGTGTCGGCAAGCGACATGAGGTGCGCGCGCAAATTTGGTTCTGCCTCGTCGTAGGCGGCGATCGCGAGATCGCGGCCCTTAAAATGCGCGGCCGCGAAGTGCTCGCGGTAATCCATCGGACGCCAGGCGAGAAAATCTTCGAGGCAGTCGGGGCACGCTGGCAGCATCTCGAGCAGCATGATCGCTTCGTTGAAATGGTTGAGATAGTCGGTGGCGAGCCCGGTGCGCGGATTGATATTGACGCCGGACAGGCGCGTGCCATCGGGCATCACATCCGGCGCTTGCGCCAGCTCGATGCAATCCTGATATTTCATGCCGACCCCATCGCCCCCCGGCGGGACGCAGTGTCCTCGGGTGCGGTTAAAATGCAATTAAGCGGCTAAGAGGCTAAGATTTTCAGATATGTGCGGCCGTTACACCATCACCTCGGCGCCGGAAGCGATCCGGGCGCTGTTCCGCTACCCGGAGCAGCCCAACTTCCCGTCGCGCTACAACGTGGCGCCGACACAGCCGATCCCGATCGTGCGCCTCGCGGAGGGCAAGCGGCAATTCGCCTTGGTGCGCTGGGGTCTGCTGCCGTCCTGGGTGAAGGACCCGAAGACCTTCACGCTGCTGATCAACGCGCGCGGCGAGAGCGTCATCGACAAGCCGGCCTTCCGCGCCGCCATGAAGCGCCGCCGCTGCCTGATCCCGGCCGACGGCTTCTACGAATGGAAGGCGGTAGCCGGGCGCAAACAGCCCTATTTCGTGCGGCTGAAGTCGGGCGCGCCCATGGCCTTCGCCGGCCTATGGGAGACATGGACCGGGCCGAACGGCGAGGAGCTGGAAACCGCGGCGATCGTCACCACCAATGCCAACCGTGCCCTGGCGCCGATCCACGAACGCATGCCGGTGATCTTGGCCCCCGAGGCGTTCGACCTCTGGCTCAATTGCGCGGATGTCGACGCGACGACCGCGGCGGCGCTGATTGCACCGGCGCCGGAGAACCTGCTGGAAGCCTATGAGGTGTCTACCGCGGTCAATCGCACCGCCAACGACAATCCGAAGCTGGTGGAACGGCTTGCTGCTGGCCCGGAGCCGGAGCCTGCGCCCAAGCCGCCCGCGCGGGCCCGCCGGATCAAGAAAAGCGAGGGCCAGACCTCGCTGTTCTGAAGCCCGGGAACCTTAAAGCCCGACATGCATCCAATGAGAACGCCGAACCAGGATATTCGCCCATGCCGCTAATGCCCCTCGAGCAGGCCGCGACGGACGCCCTCAGCGAACAGGAGCTGGTGCGCCGGGCACGCGAGCGCGACGAGGCCGCGGTCCGCGCCCTCACCCAACGCTATAACCGGCGGCTTTTCCGGGTCGCGCGCAGCATCCTGCGCGACGATGCCGAAGCCGAGGACGTGGTCCAGGAAACCTACGTGCGCGCGCTCACCGGCCTCGAACATTTTCGCGGCGACGCCAGCTTCGGCACCTGGATCACCCGCATCGCCATGAACGAGGCGCTCGGACGCTTGCGACGTCGGCGGCCGACGGTCGATTGGGAAAGCTATGGCGAAAATCGCACGCAGGCGGAGATCATCGACTTTCCCGGTGCCGCCGCCGGCAACGATCCGGAGCGAACGATGGCGCAAGGTGAGATCAGGGCAGTGCTCGAAAAAGCAATCGACGATCTTCCCGACGCCTTCCGCGCCGTGTTCGTCGCGCGCATCGTCGAAGGCATGACGGTCGAGGAAACCGCCGACCTGTTCGGCCTGCAAGCCGAAACGGTCAAAACCCGGCTGCACCGCGCCCGCAATTTGCTGCGCGATGCCTTGGACAAGCAACTCGGCCCCGCCCTCACCAGCACTTTCCCGTTCGGCGGCCGCCGCTGCGCACGCATGACCGAACAGGTGGTGCGCCGATTTTGCGGCTGAATAAGCGGGAACCTCCGCCCGCTTTCTGCATCCAACTCTGTACCGATGCACGGCACGGCCAAGTTGGCCGCGCGAAACGGAGGTGTGAAAATGTTCGCCAAATTGATGACAGCCGTTGCGGCGCTTTGCCTTTTGACGGGCAGCGCTTTCGCCCAGGCAAAGCTGACCGACCCGCAAATCGCCCACATCGCCTATACTGCGGGCCAGCTCGATATCGAGGCGGCCAAGCAGGCGCTGGCAAAGTCCAAGAACAAGGACGTGCGCGCTTTCGCCGAAGATATGGAGCGCGACCATAGCGCGGTGAACAAGCAGGCGCTGGCGCTGGTCAAGAAACTGAAGGTCACGCCGGAAGACAATGCGACCAGCCAGGCGCTGACCAAGCAGGCGGCCGCCGAGCGTGCCAAATTGGCCAAGCTCAAGGGCGCCGCCTTCGACAAGGCCTATGTCGACAACGAGGTCGCCTATCACAAGACGGTGAACGGCGCGCTCGAAACGCAGCTCATCCCGTCGGCGAACAATGACGAGCTCAAGAGCCTGCTGCAGACCGGCCTGAAGATATTCCAGGGCCATGAGCAGCACGCCGAGATGGTCGACGCCAAATTGAAGTAATCGAAGGAGCATGGCCGTGACGCCGAGACGGACTCACCTGACAATTCTCCTCCTGTCCGGGTTGCTGTCCGCCTCGGCGCATGCGGCGAACATCCAGATCACCATCGACAAGTTGGTCTATGCGCCGGCCGAGGTCAGCGCGAAGGTCGGCGACACCGTCGAATGGATCAACAAGGACGTCATCGCGCACACCGCCACCGCCCGCAACGGCGACTGGGACCTCATGGTCGGTCCGAGCAAGACCGCCCGGCTGGTGCTGAAGAAGGCCGGCGCCGTCGATTACTTCTGCAAATTTCATCCCAACATGAAGGCGCGCGTAACGGTCGCGCCCTAGCGGCTACAGCACCTTGCCCGGATTGAGAATGCCGTTGGGATCGAGCATGCGCTTCAGATTTCGCATCAGGTCGAGCGCCACCGGGTCCTTGTAGTCCGGCAACAGGTCGCGCTTCATGACGCCGACGCCGTGCTCGGCCGAGATCGAGCCGCCCATTTTTGTGACCACGGCGAACACGACTTTGTTGACCTCGTCCCAACGCGCCAAAAATTTTTCTTTGTCGGCGCCTTCCGGCTGCGTCACGTTGTAGTGGATATTGCCGTCGCCGACATGACCGAAGGGCAGGGGCCTGCAGCCGGGGATGAGCTTCGTCACCGCCGCGTTGGCTTCCTCGATGAAGGCCGGCACCGCGGCGACCGGCACCGAGATGTCGTGCTTGATCGAGGCGCCGATATGGCGCTGCACCTCGCCGAACATTTCGCGGATGCGCCAAAACGCCTTGCCCTGCTGCACGCTGTCGGCGATCGTTGCATCGAGCACCAGCCCCTTCGCATGCCCCTGGCTGAGAATGTCTTCCAGCACGGCGCGCAAGCCGCTGCGCGCCTGCGACGACAGTTCGATCAGCACGTACCAGGGATAAGGGGTCGCCAGCGGATTGCGGCTGGCGGCATCGTGCTTGACCACGGCATCGACGCCGGAGCGCGCCATCAGTTCGAACGAGGTGACGCCGCCGGAGGTGCGCTCCTCGGCGATGCCCAAGAGATCGAGCGCGGCCTGCGGGGAGGGCACCCCGATAAAGGCGGTCTCGACCGAGCGCGGGCGAGGCACGAGGCGGAGCACCGCCGCGGTGATGATGCCGAGCGTGCCTTCCGCGCCGATGAACAGGTTTTTCAGATCGTAGCCGGTATTGTCCTTTTTCAACTTGTTGAGATTGTGCAGCACGCGCCCATCGGCCAGCACCACTTCCAGCCCCATCGCATGCGTGCGCGCGATGCCGTGCGCGAGCGCGGCCGTGCCGCCGGCGTTGGTGGAGAGATTGCCGCCGATGGTGCAGGTGCCTTCCGACGGCAGCAGCTGCGGATAGAGCCGGTCGGCTTCGGCGGCGGCCTCGCGCGCGCGCTGAAGCGTGACGCCGGCTTCCACCGTCATGGTGTTGGAGATTGCATCGACCTCGCGGATCTTATCCAGCCGCATGAGCGACAGCAGCACTTCGCCGTGCAGCGGGATCTGGCCGCCGACCAGCCCAGTATTGCCGCCCTGCGGCACCACGGCGGTTTTGGTTTCGTTGGCAAGCTTGAGGATGGCCGAGACTTCCGCGATCGAGCCCGGCCGCAGCACCATCGGCGTATGGCCGTGGTAGATGTCGCGCATCTCGACCAGATAGGCCTGCTGCGCTTGCGGATCGGTCAGCGCGTATTTGTCTCCGACGATGGCCGTGAAGCGCGCCAGCAATTCGGGCGAAAGCTTGCGTTCGGGCGTCGGCTTGGTCTGCAGGTTCATTGCGGTACTCACGGTTTCGGCGCGGCGGCGCGTTGCAGCCGGTCGTTGATCGCTTCGCCCAGGCCCTCACGCGGCACTGTCATGACCGCGATTGCCTTGGCGCCGGACGCATCGAGCGCCCGCAGATGGGAGAACAGATTTGCCGCCGCCTCGATCAGGTCGCCGCGCGGCGACAGATTGAGCGTCATGCCGTTCGAACCCGGTGCGCCGGGCCCGAAAGCGAGCAAAGCTTCGCCGGCGCGGGCGGCGTCGGCGTCGAGCCGCAGCCGCGCCTTCGGCGCATAATGCGAGTGCAGCATGCCGGGCGCCAGCGGCGTCTCCTCGGCGGCGGCAAGCGCGAGCGGGCGCCCGAGCACGTGCTCGATGTCCGCGCGCGCAACGCCGCCCGGGCGCAGCAGGGTCGGCTCGGCGAGGCACGCCACAATGGTCGACTCGACGCCCACCGTGCACGGCCCGCCGTCGATCACCATGTCGATGCGCCCGCGCAGGTCGGCGAGCACATGCGCGGCGCTGGTCGCCGAGACATGCCCCGAGCGGTTGGCCGAGGGCGCCACCACCGGCCCGCCGAACGCCTTGAGCAGCGCCTGGGCAACAGGGTGTGCGGGCACGCGCACCGCCACGCTGTCGAGCCCGGCCAGCGCCAGATCGGCCACCGGACAATCGGCAAGCTTCGGCAGCACCAGCGTCAGCGGCCCCGGCCAGAACGCCGCCGCCAGCCGCTCGGCTGTGTCGTCGAGGGCGCCAAGCCGCCGCGCCGCGCTCACGTCCGCGACATGGGCGATCAGCGGGTTGAAGGCCGGCCGTCCCTTGGCGGCATAGAGCCGCGCCACCGCCTCGCCCTGGCGCGCGTCGGCGCCGAGCCCATAGACGGTCTCGGTCGGGAAGGCGACGAGGCCGCCCGCCTTCAGGCAGCGGCTGGCTGCTTGAATGCCGGCGTCGTCGGCCTGCAAAACCCGTGTTCCCGGCTCGGCGGTCATGTTTCTTTCGTAAGCTTGCCTTTAGAGACGCCGGGGTTATAAGACCGGCCTTCAGTCGGAGTGTAGCGCAGTCTGGTAGCGCACCTCGTTCGGGACGAGGGGGTCGCAGGTTCAAATCCTGCCACTCCGACCAATAATATCAGACACTTACGCCATTCAAACCCCCATCTAGATTTCTGCCGACAGGCTGCGAGCAAAACCGCCCATATGCGCGGTGCGTCGCAAGCATTGCTATCGACATGGTAGACGCTCGGTAGAGCGCCAACGAGTAAGAATGATTGCCGCGGCCGGTGCCATAAGCTCGACCGTGTCCCCTAATGCGTCCACTCGTGCCGTGCCGCTGAGCGCATTGCCGGTGAGCAACGCGTTGCCGAACGCCACGAGCTCGGCTACAAGTCCGAACGAACAGACGCCGGAGCTGGTCCCTACATTGGGCTTGATGCGACGGTGTCACTCGGCTTTTTTCGATCTACCCGATGGCTACTTGATCGATATCAGG
>Ga0316624_10000131_pt1 | contig 22092 bp, 19 predicted proteins | sample OWC_Aug_N3_C1_D5_FD_207657 | JGI IMG/M metagenome (GOLD analysis project Ga0316624, IMG submission 207657) | Wetland soil microbial communities from Old Woman Creek delta, Ohio, United States - OWC_Aug_N3_C1_D5_A | ecosystem: Environmental > Terrestrial > Soil > Wetlands | place: USA: Ohio... | reverse complement strand
GCGTTATTTGATCACCAATAGCCAATTCGTCAGGCTGGTCATTTCTGGTTTGTTCAAAAAGCGCAGGATCATGCATGGCGATGCCGATGCCGATGCGGCCGCAGCCGACACCAAGCGATAACCTTGCCGTCGCGTGCAGCCTCTTTCGTCGCAGCGCTTTCTTTTGCATCAGTAAAACGATTGATGACCTCTCAATCGGCAAGAGCCGCAAGATCGGCGCTAATTCGGTAATAAACGTTAGTGTTCCGGATAGCACTTTGGTCTTGCGAACCGCCGTTCGTACTCGACCGGCACATATACAAGGGGTGGTTATGGGATTAGGTGTGGCGTATCTCGTCAATCAATATCCGAAGGTTAGCCATAGCTTTATCCGGCGCGAAATTGTGGCGTTGGAACGGCAGGGAATTGAAGTGCTACGCATTGCCATACGCGGCTGGGATGCGACGTTGGTGGACGAAGGCGATGTCAAGGAGCAGGCTCTCACCCGGTATGTGCTACAGGAAGGGTTGTCGCCGGTACTGTTTGCAGCGCTGCGGGTGCTGGTGTTGTCCCCGCTCAGGTTCTTCTCCGCACTGAGCTTGGCGATCAGGATGTCGCTTCGGGCAGATAGATCGCTGCCTTATCACCTGATCTATTTGGCAGAGGCTTGCCGAATGCTGCCTTGGTTGAAGACGTTTGGAGCAGGGCATGTTCATGCCCATTTTGGAACTAACTCTGCGGAGGTCGCGATGCTCGCCCATAAACTGGGAGGCCCCCCTTTCAGCTTTACCGTCCATGGGCCCGAGGAATTCGATAAACCGCACTCTATGGGTTTGACCGAGAAGATTCGGCAATCCTCATTCGTGGTCGCAATCAGTTCGTTTGGACGCAGCCAGCTCTATCGTTGGGTGGAGCACCGACATTGGCACAAGGTAAAGGTGGTGCATTGCGGTTTGGAAAAAACCTTTTATGACTTTCCCAGAAAATCGATTTCGCCCGCTCCGCGATTGGTATGTGTGGGGCGTTTGTGCGAGCAAAAGGGACAATTGCTTTTGATCGAAGCTGCACGGATTTTGGCGCAGAACCTGGTGGAGTTTGAACTGGTTCTTGCGGGGGATGGCGAGATGCGCCCTGAGATCGAAAAACTTATCGGACAGTATGGTTTGCGAGATGTTGTGCATATCACCGGTTGGATCAGCAGCGCACAGGTTCGTGAGGAGATTCTGGCTGCACGGGGTTTGGTCTTGCCCAGCTTTGCCGAGGGATTGCCCGTCGTAATCATGGAGTCTCTTGCTTTGCGCCGTCCAGTATTAACCACTTATGTGGCGGGAATACCCGAATTGGTGCGTCATGGAGAAAATGGCTGGCTGTTCCCGGCCGGCTCGGTCGAAGAATTGGCGGATGCGATACAAGCCTATTTGGCCTTACCGGATGAGGCGATCGAGACAATGGGGGACGCTGGTTATCGCAGGGTGACCGCAAGGCATGCCATAGATATCGAAGCTGCAAAGTTGGCCACTTTGTTTAGTGAGTCTGCCGCATGATACTCATTGATGTGGTACTCAGTATGGCTGCATTGCTGCTGTTGATGCCAGCCAGCCTTCTATTTCTGCAAATGATACTTGCGTTGCTGCCGACAAAGCCGCGTCCCGTGCCGTCAGGTAGACGCCCATCTGTTGCGATATTAATGCCTGCCCACAATGAAGCTCTTGTATTGGAAGAGACAATGCAATCGATCATTCCGCAGTTGGCACCGGGCGACCGCCTGCTTATCGTGGCTGACAATTGCTCAGATGACACCGCCAAAATTGCAACTGCATCCGGCGTTGAGGTTATCGAACGATTTGACTTGGAGCGAAGAGGAAAAGGATATGCGCTGGATTATGGAATGCGACACTTGCGCTCCAGCGCACCGGAGGTAGTGATAGTCATTGATGCCGATTGCAGGGTAAGCAAGGGCGTTATTGATAGATTGGCCAGGACTTGTGTTGAGGAGGGGCGCCCGATACAAGGTCTGTATTTGATGCAGGCGCCACCGGGGGCAAGCTTGGCGGTTCGTGTGGCAGAGTTTGCCTGGCTGGTGAAAAATCATGTGCGCCCGCTTGGTTTTTTTCGCATCGGCTTGCCTTGCCAGTTGACGGGAACCGGTATGGCTTTTCCATGGACGGTTATCGACAAGGCATCCCTGGGCAATGGGCATCTCGTTGAGGATTTGAAGTTGGGAATTGACCTGACTCGCATGGGTAAGCCGCCATTGTTCTGTCCGGAGGCGCTGGTCACGAGTGTATTTCCGGATAGTGCTGAAGGAACGGAAACCCAGCGCACCCGTTGGGAGCACGGGCATCTCGGCATGATAGTCAGCGAAGCCCCTGGTTTGCTGATGGAAGCCGTGTTTCGCCGTAACGTGTCGCTCCTGGCTCTGATGCTGGATATGAGCGTGCCGCCACTGGCCCTGTTGTTGCTGGCGCTATTGGCTTTGTGTGGTACGAGTGCTTTGATCTTTGCCGTTGGAGGTTCAGCGCTGCCGTTGATGCTGACTGGCATTGCTCTGCTATTGATTGGCGGGACTGTCCTGGGCGCTTGGTGGCGATTCGGCCGACATGTGATATCCCTAAAGGATTTGGCATATGCGCCAATATATGCAATGCGCAAGATCCCACTCTATGTCAGGTTTGTGATTGGGAAACAGGTCGGGTGGGTACGCACAAGAAGAGATTGATGATAGCCGATCATGACATGGTGCCAACTTGGTCAATCCTGTATGCGTCTTTGGGGCTTAGGGTTACGAGTTAATCTTGTCTCATGCAAGCGGAGGTGATTGATGAATCGTCGCGATTTTATAAAATTTTCTGCTGCGGCTTTAGTCGTTGCCAGAGCATATGGCAGTACGCCTGGCAGCGAAGCGCCCAATCTTCCCCATTTGCCCATTGGGATGAATCTTGCGCCCATAGCCGACTATGAGGTGGGATTCCCTTTCCGCAACTTGATGTGGGGCGCACGTTTGTGGATGACTCGGAATGTTCGTGGTGGGGGAAAATGGGACACCGAAGTAATTGGGAAGATTCCGTTGGATATGAATGGCTATCCGCTGGAGTTGCCGTTAACGGTTGCTGGAGTTGACCAACCGCAGGTTGTTTTCACCGTGATCCCCAATGTCCGCCCTCAGGGGCGATATGTCTTGCTTTATGACGGTGAGGGTGATTTTGAAGGGGTGGAGAATACCAGGATAGTAAAAAAATCCGAAGGACGCATCTTGCTGGAAATGCTGAATGCGCGAAGCAATCCTGATAACCCCAGGCCTGATCAAATAGAGGGAATATGTATTACCCGGTCCGCGAAGGGTAATCATGTTCGGAACATCCGCATCGTATCGCTTGCTGATGAACATGTGAATCTTGAGTCAGATCCATTTCTACCAGAGTTCATCGACTTTTGTCGCCCTTTTCATGCGTTGCGTTTTATGGATTGGATGTCTACAAACGGATCACTGGAAAAAGATTGGGCGAATCGCAAGAAGAGGACGTTTTACACTATGGCGGGAGCTGGCGGAGATGCCGACAACCTGTTGGGCGGGCAGGGTGTCGCACCCAGCAAATATTTGCTTTCGGGCGGCGTAGCTATCGAAATATGCATTGAACTGTGCAACCGGCTGGGGATTGATGCCTGGTTCAATGTGCCTCACCGGGCCAGCGACGATTACATTGAGCAATTTGCCCGTTTGGTAAAAGAAAAGCTTGATCCCCGATTGAAAGTCTATTGCGAGTATTCCAATGAACTCTGGAATTGGGGTTTCGTTCAATCCAATTGGATGTTGAGTAGTGAGATTGCCGCCGCGCCCCTCGAGGGATTGTTGAGCAGCCCGTGGGAGGATAAAGAAAAACATAAGGGCAAGGATCACCCGGAGCGGACGGGCGTCTTGTTCCGCCGCTGTTTTTCAATATGGGAAAAGGTATTTTCCGGTGCGGATCATCAGCGTTTGGTTCGGGTCTGTGCCGTGCAGCACGCCTGGTTAGACACAGCGAAACGCACCTTAAAATATTGCATGGAGCATGGTGGCGCAGATGCAGTAGCGCCAGCGGGATATTTTGGTCCCGGGCGTATTGAATATGAGCATTGGAAAGAGCGAGGAGCAGCGCTGACTGCGGATGAGGTGATCGCTGACCTGAACATAGCATTTGCGCGCGATACTGCAAAATGGACGCGTGATATGGCAGCACTTGCACGGACTTTCAATGTGAATTACTTGGTTTACGAAGGAGGACAGCACGTCCAACCAGAGGGGCAGGAGGAATTACGGTATATGCCCGCATTAGCTGCCGCGCAAAAGCACCCCGGGATGTATGATCTTTACCTGAAGAACTTTAGCTTGCTTCAGGACATTGGCTGTAAATTATTCTGCGCTTACTCCAGTGTAGGGGTGCAGGGATCACGTTGGGGCTCGTGGGGGCATGCGGAGCGTTATAAACAACCGGTAAGTGAAGCCCCCAAGTTGCGTGCGCTCCTCAAGTGCAACACGCCTAGAAATGAGGCGTGGCACGGCAAAATTACCACTTGAACAGATGAGTCTGAACCGACAGACTTCGGTCAAATCGGGTAGCTGTCAGATGAGTTGCAACTATTACAAAGGAAGTCTGGTCTGTCTTGGAATCCACCCGCTCTTCTCAGACAACCTGAGGTATTCTGGACCAAGCAGCGATGATGACTAATACTGAAGCGGCAATAATCGCTATATCAAGCTTGGGCTGCCAAACCCCGAAACGATGCATGATGTATGCACTTGGCGGATACAAAATCCAATTTGCCGCCGCGATGCCCATCACAATTCCCAATGCTCCGATGTAGTGATATCCGATAAATAGGGCGCTAATTTGGATAGCGATTTGGATTGCTGTCAAAACTGTCATCGCCGCAACTTTTCCTTTAGCCATCAACACACCAGAATATGAGCCCCAAACAAAACTAACCAGTGTTCCGGCGGCAAGTATTTGCAGCATATCTCCGGATCCATGATATCGAGCGTCATAAAGAGTATCCATAAGCGGAACGCCAAATAAGATAAAGAAAACGGCTAATCCCCAGCAGGGCAAGATAATGATCATTCTGGCCTTAAAAAGAACATTCATGAAATTTTCCGGATTTGCCCGATGCACTTCGGAATAGGCAGGAAACAATACCCTTCCCGCCAGTTGCTGCATCGCTTGCCAGAGAATGAGGCTCATCGTGCTTGCCAGTGAGTATAAAGCCAGTTGTCGCATATCCAGGATTGCGCCCATTAACAGGCGCGCTCCTTCAACCGATAGAAATGTAAGTGCCGAATTGAACAGTATCCAACGCCCAAATCCCCGCATATGCTTCAGCGATTCGTTGTCCCAGGCAAATTTATTGCTAATACCTTTAAGTGCAACATGACTGGCAGTCATTTGAATGGTACTGGTAATCAAATTTCCCCAAACTAACGCCCAGACAGATTTCAAATACCATGCCAAAAGAATCGTGCACAACAGCCCGATTGCGGAAGCCCCTATCTCAATCTGAGTCACCCTTACAGCATCTAAATTCCGTTGTGCAGTATGAAGTTTGCTTGAAGAGAAACCAGCTATGAATGCAGTTAGCCCAACAACCGGAAGTATCGTGACAAGCGATGGTTCACGATATATCGTAGCCATTGGTAGCGCTAATAAACAGAATCCGATCCACGCCAGAAAACCACGGACGACCTGAACCGTCCAGGCTGTATTTAGAAAAGCAGGTTCATTCCCATGTTTATGCTGAACTATTGAAGGACCTATCCCCACGTCCGTAAGCATATGAACGCCATAATATATGGCTTGGTAAATGGCCATCAATCCAAACGCTTCAGGAAACAACAGCCGCGTAAGGATAAGATTCCCGGCGAAGCGCAGAAACTGGCTTAAGCCATACCCGGCTAATGTCCATGAGCCAGAATTGAGAACCCGCTTTCTCAGTGCAGTTACATGTATTAGTGGCATTAAGAGTTGCTTTCTGAATAGGCAAGTCGAAATTGCACGAATGAACTTCACAGCTTTTCCCGAGAAGAACGATACCAGATATTCAAGTGAAAGAAAGCAGTTGCCGCCATGTGCAACGTTCCCCCTTCCATGGCGACGAGCGAGGATCGAAGAGAATTTCTGGTCGCACGCTCGACCCGAATGGGAAGGAAAGAGGCGAGCGGGGCGGCGGCGATGGAAAGACTGAACAATCGATCCAGAAAGAGACTTGGATTTCTGATTCCTGGTCAGGTATTCTTCAACTCAGGCGTTGCGTTTTATATTTGAAACCAGCGGCTAGCGGGTAATATCGTTTCCGCCTAAAACTGTCAGGCTCATAAAATATCAACGAAGTTGATCTCTATCGAGGGAATTTATGGCATTGACCACGGCAAATTCAAATTCTCGCTTCACTCAGGCCACATATGATTCGATCTGCAATGCCATCGGAGATCGGAATATCATTGTTGATCAGGTCCGTGCTGCTGAATTAACTGAAGTCGTTATTGATCAAACCGATAAATTTCTTGTGACTTCAAGTCTGGGAAAGAAATACTTTCTGATCGTTTCAAATGCTAAATTCCCTTTGACCGTAAGCAAGGCCATCAGCAGGCTACAAGACGCCCGGTCTGTCTTGGGATCCCGGACTCGGAACGTGGTTGAAATGCCGATGCATCATGGCTATTGGGACGGGGTAAGTTACGCTTTGTGGTTGTATAGTCTTCCCTTGAGCAATAACCGATTATATTTATATGCTCAAAAACGCCTGCTAATTCCGAAAATGGCAAATTGGCTCTCGTCCATTGCGGAGGAAACATTACGGAATGATCTAACGTCCGAGGATTTGAGAAATAATTTCATTGAACCACTTGAAATATTGATTTCACATCCGGAATTGGGCGCAACTTTGTCAAGGGTCAGTCAAATTGCCATTAGCAGAATAACCGGCGGAGATTTCAATCCCGTTCATGTCCTGCAACACGGTGATCTCTGGCGAGGGAATGTGCTCATCGGAGGGGCGATGAAGCTTCTGAGCCCCTTCGGAGATGGATTTGTCGTTATTGATTGGGGCGGGGCTAAAGTCTCTGGATATCCGTTTATTGACTTATTAAGGTTTGTTATGTCATTCAACCTTTCCCCTATGGAAACTGCTCGTCATATAAGTGCGATGAGAAGCATTATTCGATGCGAGCCCGAGGATGTGGCTTCCTATGTTGCGTGCTCGTTTGGCAAGTTATACCAAGAATTGGATAACTTTCCCAGGCAGAGTTTCATAAACCTCTGTGAATCTTCGATGCATCACCTCGTGGCTGCTGGGTTGTGTAAGGACTATTAAGTGGCCTACCTGGGAACCTACTTGAAAGTGAAACTTACTATTTTCAATCTGCAGGGCTCCATCCAGCTCGGCAGCTTTATGATGATCTTGGCACGCGGCTGGATCGCATTGAGCCCGGACATTCAGCCGCGTGGTAGTCAATGGTCAGGTAACGGAGTCGCATCGCATGCAGGATAAATTGGGAGTACTGTTCGTCTGTACCGCGAATATCTGCCGTTCTCCAACTGCAGAAGCCATGTTCCGCAGCAAAGCGACCCATGCCGGCATTGTAGAGAGATTGGTGATCGATTCGGCAGGCACGCATGATTATCGTGTTGGAGCATCGCCCGATCCGCACGCGCAGATCGCGGCCCGCAAGCGAGGCTATGATCTTTCAGCTTTGCGCGCTCGAAAGGTGCTTCTTAGCGATATTGAACAGTTCGATTACATCCTCGCGATGGACATGATGAATTTGACGGTGTTACATAATCTCTGTAACGATGATTTGTTGCGGAAACCTAAATTGATGATGTCCTACAGTCGATTTTATAAAGTCAAGGAAGTGCCTGACCCCTACCGTGGAGGCGATGAGGGCTTCGAACTGGTGCTGGACATGCTGGAAAGCGCTACCGAAGGATTACTCACTGAAGTTCAACAGGATCTTCAGCGGAGAGAAGCATCACGATGATTTGAGCTCCACATTTTTCCGAACTGTCGTATTTCCCTGGCTACTGTCGCTTTGCGCCGGTGCGGTTGGTGCCGGTATCGTTGAGTTCTCTCCAGCTCTTCGGGCGCACCGCATTCAGAAGAGGTCTATTTCTCATGGGAAGTAGGCCTATTTTATTTATAGCCGAAAAGACAAAACGGGCACTTCAATGAACAGTTGGTGCCGAAATAACGAAGAATTCGGTAGGCGTGAAAAAATATGCCCCTGAACCACACGGAACAGGGGCGAGTGTCTTAACAAAGGGGAGCAGTTAAGACTGCACGTTCAGGGAGGAGACGTGCAATAGCTTGCGCTATTGGTATTAGAATATTACCGAATGCTTAAATAGTCAATAGCTGGTCAGTAAGCCTTCCCGGAGCCCCAATTTATCGTTTCGGGCGAGCGCCGCAATTCAAAGGGGCACTTAATCGCCTGACCCGTTTCATTCCTCCTCGCCCAAACCTAGGCAATTCTCCGCATTTGTTTTACTGCCTCAAAGGTATTGCCAGATTAGTCGGGCAGATCAAAACTGCAACAGTACTTTCATGCTTGGAGGCCGCCATGAAAAGTTCTCTCGCGCAATGTCTTGTCCTAATTATTGTCGGAATGTTTGCTCCGGGGGCCCCAGGTGCGGAATCTGCGGACTCCATCAATCTCGGCCTCGGCGGACTAAATCCCATGGCGCACTGCAATGCCACGGTCTACCTGATCGAATACGAGCATCCGCTTACCCCAACAACTGCAATTCTGGGGCGGGGCAGCGGGGTGAATTACAGATTCAACAATGGGAGCTATCTGGAGGATGGCAGCCTGCAGGGCCTGGACATCGGCGCCCGTTACTATCGGGCCGGCGGCATGCAGGGATTCTTTGTGGGCGGAAGCCTTGGGTACTGGAAAGGGGACTGGACATTCACCCAGTACCAAAACACGCCGTCCCAATGGGAGGGCAAGGCGAACTCCAAGGCTCTCAGACTGAACATCGAGTTTGGCGACCGGATCCCGGTCCGGGGCACGAAAATCTCGATCATGCCTGAGGCCAATCTTGGCAAATTCTTCTCCACCCATTCATGCGAGGTGACCGCTCCTTCGGCGCAGCTTGGAGCCTCATGCAACCAGAAATCCGAGGTCAATGTTTACCTATTTTTTGGCGTGACTGTGGGACTCGCATTCTGAGGTGGATCTGGACCCATGGTGGATGTCCGGCGCCACTCCGGAAACGCATTTCCCGCTGTGTGTGGAGGCATCCTTATTTCCCAAGATGCGGGGCGGTCAGTATTTGTTGATCCAGAAAGATTCCAGCCCCCAGGAACGCATCGGCGCGTAGTCCTCGAGCGAGGTTGGTACCACTGCCTGCATTGGCACGCGGGCGAACATCTCCTTGCCTTCCTTGGTCGCGCTCAACTCAAGCAGCGCCTTGCGCACTTTTTCGCGGTCCGTTTTGGGCACGCGCGGATTGGCGGCGATCGGGAGCGAGGGAAATTCGCGCGTGGTGTAGATAACCCGTAATGCATCCTTGATCTCAGGCGTCTGTTCCTGCAACGTTGTTTCAACGCCGCCACCCGCATCCGCCAGACCTGTGGCCACATGGAGATAGACGGAGCTGTGCGTTTTCACATACATCGGCTTGATGTTGACATGGAGCAGCCGCGCCAGGTCAGCGCGCATCAGCAGGCTGGCGCCGATCGCATTGGGAGAGGGAAAGGCGATTGTTTTCCCTTCGAGATCGGATGGCTTGGCGAATGTGCTGTCCTTGCGCACCAGCAATATCCCGCGCAGGGGCGAGCTGTCGCGCACCAGCGGGATATAGCCGGGATCGGGGATCGATTTGATGATGTTATAGGGATTGCAGTAGACGAAGTCGAAGGTGGATTTCGCCAGTTCCTTTTCGAATTCGGGAACCGTCATCATGGAGGCCAATTTGAGCGACAGACCGGTCCGCTTTTCCACTTCTTCCACAATCGGCATCCAGATGGCAAAGAGCTTGCGCTGCTCGAACTGCGGCGTGACGGCGAAGGTGTAGCTTGCGGTGGCCGCCATTGCGCTGGTTCCAAACAGGATGCCGGCCAGCAGCGTCAGCCATAGCGTCACGCTACCGAGAGGGGACCGTCCGTCATTGTTCTGGTGAGTTTGAGATTTCTGCCTGGTGTTCATATTTGCTTTCTGATCGGGGTGACTCACTGAGGGCGTGACTTGGCGTTGATTATACGACTTGATCTGCTATGACTAATGCCCAGCTTGCCACCTGCGACGATCCCGTTCACTGGTAATTCAACAAGCAGGGCAGGATCATTCTCGATCTGCCCGGTTACTCTTCCAGATCGACAGCAGCAGCCATATGCCGCCGGCCGCTGAGCCGAGATAGCCGAGCAGACCGAAAATCGGCAGTCCCAGCAACTTGGGGCCGCCGGGGACGGTCATGACGATCGAGGAGCCAATGATGAGCGCGGCGACAACGACACCGATCACCAGCCGGTTCGCGGCGCCGTCGAGCTGGTTGCCGACGTGCTTCAAGTTTGTGACATCGATATGGATTTCCAGCCGTCCGCGCCGTGCGGCACGCAGCAGCCGGGAGAGATCATGGGGCAAATCTGCAATAAGGCCCAGCATCTCATTGGCGGATCGCCAGCCGCGTTTGACGAGTGCGGTCGGCGTATAGTGCGCACGAAGCGCCCTTTTCAACATGGGCATCGCCTCTTTGGACACGTCGAAGTCCGGGTCGAGCTCGCTTCCCATGCCCTCCAGCGAGATAAATGCCTTGATCAGGAGCGCCAGATCGGCCGGCAGCGTCACGTGGTGTTCGCGCAGGATGGCCACAAGGTCATTGAGCATGACGCCAAGGCTTATGTGTTTTAGTGGTACGCCGTGATATTGATCAACGAAGGCCTGGATTTCCTGTATCAGCACCGCCTCATCCACAAATCCGTTTCCGGTCCAGTCGAGCATCACATCGGCGACACGCTCGGCTTCGTGCTGCACCAACCCGAGCAACAACCGGATCAACTGGGCGCGGCGCTCCTCCGTCAGCCGACCTACCATGCCGAAATCGATCAGGGCAATGCGGTTGCCAGGCAGGTAAAACACGTTGCCGGGATGAGGGTCCGCGTGGAAGAATCCATCCTCGACGATCATCTTCAACACTGCGTGCGACCCGCGCCGGGAAAGTATCTTGCGGTCATAACCCGCCTGATCGACCGCGGCAAGATTGCGTCCCGGAATGCCGTCGATGAATTCCTGGACACACACTCGTTCGCCTGTCCACTGCCAGTAGACTCGAGGAATAACGACGATCGGGAGAGGAGCGGGGGGCACCGCTTTGTCAGTGCCGGTTGCAGGTGCGGCATCTTCGTCTGTGTAGCCGGCAAAGTTGCCTGCGATGACTTCGCTGTTGCGGCATTCCGTGGCGAAATCGAGTTCATGCTGCAACGACTGTGAAAACTGCCTGACTACTTCTACCAGGTGAAGACCGCGCCATTCCGGGTTTTCCGCCTCGGCAAATTCTGCCAGGCGCATCAGCAAGCGCACATCGGCTTCGACGACAGGCCGGATTCCTGGCCGCCGCACCTTGATTGCTACTTCGCGGCCGTCTTCAAGGCGGGCACGGTACACCTGCGCGATGGAGGCGGCCGCCAGGGGTTCGGGATCGAAGGAGGAAAATATCATCTCGGGCGGCGCACCCAAGTCTTCGGCAAGCTGTTTTTTTACCTCGGCGTAGGGCGCCGGGGGGGCGCTGTCCTGCAGCTTGCCGAATTCGGCAATCCATGCGGGCTCGAACAGGTCCACGCGCGTCGCGAGCACTTGGCCGAGCTTGATGAAGGTCGGGCCCAGTTCCTCGAGCGCGCGCCGTACCCGCGCAGGCGGGTCCAGATGAGCCAGCTCGTCCCCATGCTTCCAATGCAGTGCCCGTCCCGCGCGTTCCAGGACATTCGACATTCCCGTCCGCCGCACGATGTTGCCGAAGCCATAGCGAATCAGGACCGACGCGATCTCGTGCAACCGCCCGAGGTCGCGCGCCGTGGTCAGCGCCTGCCAAAACATTACTCGCCCTGGTCTTTGGCGTGGCCGGGCCGGACGTGTTCGGCCAAACCAGTGAGCACGCCGGCAGCGATTTGGCGCACCAGATCGGAAGTGTTTTTCGCCAGATGCAGGCCGGCCCCAGCCTGTGCACGTCCTGCCGCGCCGATCTGGTGCGCGATGACGGACAGCGTTTCTTTCAGTTGCGTGCCGACTGCAGAACCATGGGTGCGGCTGTGCGCAGCCAAGTCATGCAATATGTCTCCTGCGGCACCTTTGGCAGCCGAGGCCGAGTTTTGCAGGGTTTCGACGAACATGGTCTCCAAGTGTTCCAGGTCTGAGCGCGCCTTCTTGAGGTCCTCGCTGGAATACTTTTGCGCGCGTCCCGCTGCTTCCTCCACGGCAAGCTTGGCGGCCTCGGCAAATTGCGCAAGCGCTATGTCCAGGCCGCTGACAGCCTGCTTGAGGCGATCCCGTGCGACATGGGTTTGCGCGGATGATTGCGCTAATTCATGTTGCACGCCGGCTCGGGCGCCACGCAATACGGCATCCGCAGTTTCCCGCACGGACTTGATGTCGAGCGAACGCGAACTGATGACGTGCAAGGTGAGTTGCCGCACTTTTTCTTGCACATTTTCTCCCTGCTCGACGGCTTGGCGCACATCTGCTTCGAGGGGGCTGGTGTTGTGAGTGGCTTCATTCTGCATGATTGATCTCCTCTTGTAATGAGACGGACATCTGATGAGACGAACATCAAACCTTACAGCTTGCTGCGAAGATTCATTTACAGAGTGCTGTCCCGCGATAGGCAATTCGCAGCAAGCGGCCAGTTGGCGCAATGGCTTTGGTCGTTTGGCTGCCTAAAGGAGCGCACCGAGTTGCGCGCGCCTGGTTAAACCCCTTGCTTGCACCAAGGACGTATACAAGAATATTAAGCGCCTTATCGCTGATACAATCAAGCTGCATCGACGGCTTTAGTCTACAACGAAGATGGAATGATGATCATGCTTCGCAACGGGCTGGAAGTTTCAATACTGGGGGCAGTTGCGGCCGTCACATCCGGGCTGTGGCTCTTCTTTGAGGTGGCGGAGCGGCCAGAAATCGACGCAGCCATCCTGATGGCTTTTCGTGCTCCCGGAGAGCCCGATCAACCGGTTGGGCCCGAATGGCTCAGAGAAACGATGCGCGACCTGAGCGGCTTGGGCAGCCCGGAGGTGCTGTGTTTACTCGTTGCCGTTGTGGTTATTTTCCTGCTGCTCGCTGCAAGACGCAGAATGGCGCTGTTCATAGCCTTCACTGCGCTGGGAGGAGGGCTCGCGTCAGTCGTGCTAAAGGCGGGCTTCAACCGGCCTCGGCCAGACCTGGTTCCTCACGCCACTTTTGAGTACGGCAGCAGTTTTCCGAGCGGGCACGCAATGCTCTCAGCAGTTGTCTATCTGACCTTCGGCGTTCTAATTGCCCAAGTGACGCCAGGCCGATGCTTGAAGATTTACATCATGGGCATAGCCGCGGCCCTGCCTGTTCTTATCGGCATCAGCCGGGTTTATCTCGGCGCCCACTGGCCCAGCGATGTGCTGGCAGGTTGGGCGGCGGGCGCGGCGTGGGCATTCGGGTGCTGGCTGCTTGCCCGCGTCTTTAACCTTGAAGGAGCGAAGCAATGAAGGGGCAATCGTTTGGACGGCGGCTCCGCTTCGCTGTCGATGGCATTTACATGGCATTCCGCCGGGAACACAGCTTCCGGTTTCAGGTGCTTGCTGGCGCGGGGGTGTTGCTGGTCCTGTTGCTGACGCGCCCATCGCCGGTGTGGTGGGCCATTGGAGCGTTGGCCGTCGGACTGGTCCTGATGGCAGAACTCTTCAATACCGCGGTGGAAGTATTGGCCGACCATCTTCATCCGGAACAACACCCGGAGATTCGTGCGGTCAAAGACATTGCTGCGGGAGCGGTGCTCGTGTCCAGCGTTTTTGCGGCGCTGGTGGCCGTAGCTTTCGTATTTGCATGAAGAAAGGCCGAGCATGTCCGCCAAATTGGGTCAGTCAATTCTGCTGCCGCGCGGCTTCATAAAGCGGCATCACAGTCGGCAGCAAAGATTCGATCTCACGGATTCGGTTTGCTTCAGCCGGGTGGGTGCTGAGAAATTCCGGGGGCTGCCCACCACCCTTGCTGGCCTGAATCATTTTCTGCCATAGCGTGACGCCGGCGCGCGGGTCATAGCCGGCGCGTGCCGCAAGCTCGAGCCCCATCCGGTCGGCCTCGTTTTCGTCAGTGCGGCTGAACTTGGTTGCGACAAATTTCTCGTATCCAACATTGGCAAGGTCTGCCGACCCAGATCCCAGTCCGAGCAAGGCGGCTCCTACGTCAATTGCAGTCTGGGCGGCGATTGCCTGTGATACCTGCTCACGGGAATGCTCACGCAATGCATGCGAAATTTCATGGCCCATCACGATGGCGATTTCATCGTCGCTAAGGTGAAGTTTATTGATCAGTCCCGAATAAAACATGATCTTGCCGCCCGGCATGCAGAACGCATTAAGCTCGTTGCTCGAGATGACATTCACCTCCCAGTTCCAGCCAGGAGCGTCGTTACGAAATACCGCGGTCTGTGGTTCGATACGCACGGCCACTGCACGGACGCGTTGAAGCATCGCCTGATCTTCATTCAATGCACCTTTCCCAACAGCATCGGATTTCAGCTTGGTATAGCTCTGCGCTGCCATCTGTTCGAGTTTTTCCGAGGAGATGAGCATTAGCTGCGGGCGGCTGGCGCCGACTGCGCCGCTAGCGGTGGTAGTCGTACATCCGTTGAGCAATCCAATAGACAAACTGAACAGGATGGTTGCAGAGGCTTGAAAGATTGACATGTCTCAATTACCAGAATCGTTGCGGTTAAGTAATATCCAAAATAGATTTCGCCAATTAGATGCGCGAAATATTCTAAAGTTTTACTTTGATGTCGACGGCGGCTTGAAGGCGAAAGTTCCGGACTGGAGTAATTTGCCGGAAATTGCCTCATCACTGTAATTGCGTCACGATCAGTACCGAGGAAAGCAGGATTAATCCATCTTCAAGAAGGAAAATATGACTTCTACCAGCACATTGTCTTCCATAGCAACGCAATCAGCCATGACCGATGCGGACCCCATTATCGGAGGGCGCGTCGAACTGCAACTCCTTACAACGCTCAAGTGCAACCTGAAATGCAGTTATTGCTCGATGGGCGTAGGCGATGTGCTTGGCTCGCAGACCGAGTTGAAATACGACATCGAACAGCTTGCCGCCTTCATAGAGCGCAACCTTCGCGGCAAGGAAATCTATGTTACGTTCTACGGCGGTGAACCAACGCTCAACCGGCAGATGATGGAAACGGTCATGCGCCGTTTCCCGGCGTTCCGCTACCAACTGCAGACCAATGGTACGTTGCTGGACAATTTGCCGGACTGGATGCTGCATAGACTATCCAATGTCCTGGTTTCCATCGATGGCGGAGAACAGACCACGGACGGTTACCGCGGGCGGGGCGTCTGGCGTCAAGTGCTCAAGAATGTGACCCACGTGCGCGACAGGCTTGGCGGTAGTGCCACTGCGAGGGTGACTTGGGGGCACCCTGACACCTGCTTCGAAGAGCTAGACGACCTCGCGGAATCCTTCGATTACCTGTACTGGCAGTTCGTCGCCGACGAACAATATTCCGAAGGTTCTCTGGACAAGCGCAAGGCAGTTTTGACGCAGCTTATCGACAAGTTTTTCTGCCGCACCGATAAGCTTTACCCGTTGATCCCGCTCATGGGCATCGTACGAAACAAGGTGATGCCGAACCGTGCGCAAGAACTTTACGCCGGCCAAACCCAGTGCCGCGTCTCGACGCATATCATCAACGTCATGCCGGACGGCAAGATATTTCCCTGCCCGGATATGACCTACCTGCCGAGCATGCAGATGGGTGAGATTCAGGGCAACTGGCTGAACAAGAGCCCGCTGCAGCCGCATCCCGACATGCCGTGCACCGCCTGCGAGGCCCACGCCTGGTGCCGCGGCAACTGCATGAAGAATCTCTATCTGGGGTACGTGAAGAAGGACGAACGCTACCGCACCAACGTGGTCGAGCCGATTTGTGACTTGGTCCGCTTCATGGGGCGTGAGATCGACAGGCATGACCCGCAGGCATGGTTCGCGAAAGTGTCTTTGCCGGTAAGGAAACAGTTGATCGACGCGGAAGTCTACGAGTATGTCGAGATCATGCCGTAAAGACGGCGGGGACGGACCGCCTGCAGCTTAAATAGCATGAGACTTCGTGCTCCTTCTTCCCGAAGCAGCGCCCTGACGATATGGGCAGATTGCGAATTCACGGATATGCGAATCCCGGCATAGGACAAACACTGAGACGAAGTTGCATGTTTGGCTGAACACTTATCAAGCACGTCTCCTATAGTTTGAGATCGATCACATCGTTAGGATGCTTACACAAATGGGAGATGTGCCCACATTAGCGTGCAGGATCGATTCAACCTGAGAGACCGTGCCTGATGTTTGTGGTGGCAAAAAGCGGACGCAAGCTTTTACGTTCAACCAGGCGATTTCATTTTCACCGAATCAAGATTATCTGCACTCACTTGTTGCGCAGCATATTCAGAGGAGGGAGAGAAAATGCAAGTCACGCGAAGACAGTTCTTCAAGATATGCGCGGGCGGGCTGGGCAGTTCCGGCCTGGCCATGCTGGGCCTGATGCCCGGCGAAGCGCTGGCCGAGGTGCGCCAGTTCAAGCTGGAACGTTCCACCGAGACGCGCAACACCTGCCCTTATTGTTCAGTGAGCTGCGGCGTGCTCATGTACAGCTATGGCGACAAAGCCAAGAATGCCAAGGAAAGCATTTTTCACATCGAGGGCGATCCGGATCACCCGGTAAATCGCGGCACGCTGTGCCCCAAAGGCGCTGGCCTGCTGGATTTCGTGCACAGCCCGAACCGCCTCAAGTATCCGGAGGTGCGCGAGCCCGGCTCCAACGAATGGAAGCGCATCTCGTGGGATGAGGCATTCGACAAAGTTGCGCGTCTGATGAAGGACGATCGCGACAAGAACTTCATCGCCAAAAATGCCGCGGGCGCTACGGTGAACCGCTGGACGACCACCAGCTTCCTGGCGGCCTCGGCATCCAGCAACGAGACCGGCTACATCACCCACAAGGTGCTGCGCCCCACCGGCATACTGGCGTTCGACAATCAAGCGCGTGTCTGACACGGACCTACGGTGGCCAGTCTGGCTCCTACGTTCGGTCGCGGTGCGATGACCAACCACTGGGTTGACATCAAGAATGCCAATGTCATTGTCGTCATGGGCGGCAACGCTGCCGAGGCACATCCCTGCGGGTTCAAGTGGGTGACCGAGGCCAAGGCGCACAACAAGGCGACGTTCATCGTTATCGACCCTCGCTTCACGCGCTCGGCGGCGATGGCGGATATGTATGTGCCGCTTCGCACCGGAACCGACATCGCGTTCCTGGGTGGGGTGATCAACTACCTTCTCAGTCACGACAAGATCCAGCACGAGTACGTCAAGGCCTACACCAATGCTTCCCTGATCGTGGGTGCTGGTTACAAGTTCGATGATGGCCTTTTTTCAGGCTACGACGAGCCGGGGCGCAAGTACGACCGTAGCTCTTGGGCGTATGAGATGGGGCCGGACGGCTACGCCAAGGCCGACCCCACGCTCAAGCACCCGCGTTGCGTCATCAACCTGATGATGCAGCACTACTCGCGCTATACGCCGGAGGCGGTGAGCAACATCACCGGCACGTCCAAGGAACAGTTCCTCAAGGTGTGCGAAATCCTTGCTTCGACCTCGGTGCCCAACCGCACCACCACGTTCATGTACGCGCTCGGCTGGACGCAGCATTCGGTTGGCTCGCAGATGATCCGCACCGCAGCGCTGGTGCAGCTCTTGCTGGGCAACATCGGCATGCCGGGTGGCGGCATTAACGCGCTACGCGGGCACTCCAACATCCAGGGCCTAACGGACCTGGGGTTGCTGTCGAACCTGCTGCCGGGTTACCTCACGTTGCCCAACGAGAAGGAGACCGACTACAAAGCCTATATCGACAAGCGCACGCTGAAGCCGTTGCGGCCAAACCAGTTCAACTATTGGTCGAACTACCCGAAGTTCCACGTCAGCCTGATGAAGTCGTGGTGGGGCGATAAGGCGACCAAGGAGAACAACTGGTGCTACGATTATCTGCCCAAGCTGGACGTGGAGTACGACATCATGCGGCAGTTCGAGCTGATGGCCCAAGGCAAGATGAACGGCTACTTTTGTCAGGGCTTCAACCCACTGGCATCGCTGCCGAACAAGAAGAAACTCACCGATGGGCTGTCCAAGCTCAAGTTCCTGGTGGTGATCGATCCGCTGGCGACGGACACCTCCTGTTTCTGGGAGAACCATGGCGAGTACAACGACGTGGATCCCTCCCAGATCATGACCGAGGTGATTCGCCTGCCGTCCAGCTGTTTCGCCGAGGAGACCGGCTCGCTCACCAACAGCGGCCGCTGGCTGCAATGGCACTGGAAAGGGCAGGAGCCGCCGGGAGAAGCGATGGACGACGCGGCGATCATGGCCAATATCTTCCTGCGTTTGCGCGAGTTGTATCGCAAGGAAGGCGGTGCGTTCCCTGACCCGATCCTCAACCTGACCTGGCCGTACAAGATCCCGCACGCTCCTTCCCCGGAAGAGCTGGCAATGGAATATAACGGCAAGGCGCTGGCGGACCTGACCGATCCGAAGGACAAGACCAAGGTGCTTATCAAGGCCGGCCAGCAGGTGGACGGCTACGGCCAGCTCAAGGACGACGGCACCACCGCCTGCGGTTGCTGGCTGTTCTCGGGTTCCTACACCGAGAAGGGCAACATGATGGCGCGGCGCGACAACTCCGATCCGAGCGGCCTCGGCAACACGCTGAACTGGGCGTACTCCTGGCCGGCCAACCGGCGCATCCTCTACAACCGCGCATCGTGCGATCCCACGGGCAAGCCCTGGGACCCGAAGCGGCGGCTGGTGTGGTGGGACGGCGCGAAGTGGACAGGCGCGGACGTTCCCGACTTCAAGCCGGATAGCGCCCCGAGCGAAGGCATGAGCCCCTTCATCATGCAGCCGGAAGGAGTGGGGCGCTTGTTCGCGCTCGACAAGATGGCCGAAGGGCCTTTCCCCGAGCATTACGAGCCATTCGAAACGCCCATTGGTACCAATCCTCTTCATCCCAAGGTGGTGAGCAATCCGGCGGCGCGCGTGTTCAAAGGAGACATGGAGCAGTTCGGCAAGGCGAAAGAGTTCCCCTACGCGGGCACGACCTACCGGCTGACCGAGCACTTCCACTACTGGACCAAGCATACCGAGCTGTCCTCCATCATCCAGCCGCAGCAGTTCGTGGAGATCGGCGAGGAGCTGGCGAAAGAGAAAGGCATCAAGGCGGGCGACATGGTGAAGGTCTCTTCCAACCGCGGCTATATCAAGGCCAAGGCGGTGGTGACCAAGCGCATCAAGCCGCTGCAGGCCGACGGCAAGACGATCCATCACGTTGGAGTGCCCATCCACTGGGGCTTCAAGGGGATCGCCAAGCCGGGTTTCCTGGCCAACACCCTGACGCCCGTGGTGGGCGACGCGAACTCGCAGACGCCGGAGTTCAAGTCGTTCCTGGTCAATATCGAGAAGGCATAGGAGGCGCGCCATGGCACTGCAATCGCTAGACGTTACCCGCCGCTCGGCCACCACCACGGCTTCTCCCCACCAGCGCCAGACCGCCGAGGTGGCCAAGCTGATCGATGTATCCAAGTGCATCGGCTGCAAGGCCTGCCAGGTGGCCTGCATGGAATGGAACGATGTGCGCGACGAGATCGGCACCAACGTGGGGGTGTACGACAACCCGCCGGATCTGTCCGGCGCCTCGTGGACCGTGATGCGCTACTCGGAAGTGGAGACCGACCGCGGCCTGGAGTGGCTGATCCGCAAGGACGGCTGCATGCACTGCGCGGACCCGGGCTGCCTCAAGGCCTGCCCGGCGCCCGGCGCGATCGTGCAATACAGCAACGGCATCGTCGACTTCCACGAGGAGAACTGCATCGGCTGCGGCTACTGCATCACTGGCTGTCCGTTCAACATTCCGCGCATCTCCAAAAAGGACGGCAAGGTGTACAAGTGCACGCTGTGCTCCGACCGCGTGGCGGTGGGACTGGAGCCTGCCTGCATCAAGTCATGCCCCACCGGTGCACTGGTGTTCGGCACCAAGGAGGACATGAAGCATCATGCCGACGAGCGCATCAAGGACCTCAATGAACGGGGTTTCAAGAATGCGGGGCTTTACGATCCGCCGGGCGTGAGCGGCACGCATGTGATGTACGTGCTGCAGCATGCCGACCAGCCGCACCTTTACCACGGTTTACCGAAAGACCCGGCTATCAGTCCAATGGTCAGCCTGTGGAAGGGCGTCGCCAAACCGCTGGCGAGCATCGGCATCGGCCTGGCCGTGCTGGGTGCCTTCTTCCACTACATCAAGGAAGGGCCCAACGAGGTGAAGGAAGAGGAAACGGAAAAGTGACGCAATGATGCGGCGGCAAAACCCCGCGCCCGCATTTGACTCTGAGGAGCGATGATCATGAGCAACGAACAAAATCTGGTGCAGCGCCACGGCACGAACGAGCGGCTCAATCATTGGGTCGTCGCCATCACGTTCGTGCTGCTGGCGCTAAGCGGACTCGCGTTATTCCACCCGGCGTTTTTCTTTTTGACCAATTTGTTTGGTGGTGGAACATGGTCAAGGATCCTGCATCCATTCATCGGCGTGGTCATGTTCGTGTCTTTCCTGGCGTTGGCCGCAAAGTTCCGCAATGACAATCGCATTACCGACGCCGACCGCGAGTGGGGGAAGCACCTGGCGGAGATCATGGCGAACAAGGCCAGGAATTTGCCGGAGATCGGCAAATATAACTACGGCCAAAAATGCTTGTTCTGGGTGTTGGTGGTTGTCGTGCCAACGCTGATGGTGTCGGGGTTCATCATCTGGCAACCGTATTTCGCGCCTGCCTTCCCGATTGCCCTGGTACGGTTCGCCGTGCTGATCCATGCGCTGGCCGCCTTCATTGGCATCATTGCCATCATTGTGCACGTCTATGCCGCCATCTGGACGCCCGGTTCCATCCGCGCCATGACCCGCGGCACCGTCACCGCAGCCTGGGCCAGGCATCACCATCCGGCCTGGTATAAAGAAATCTCCAAGGGGGTGAAATAGTGATTACCACATCCATTGTTCAGCCCGGGGAAATAGAACGCCCGGCGGGTGAAATTCCGTTCCTGCACATTCCGGAAAGAGGCTGGATTTTTCGCGATCGCGCAGAGCGACTGCGCACGCTCGCGCAGGGCCATACCTTGAAAGAGCTTCTTCTGTTTGCGGCAAACGTCTGCGATGCGCAGCAGGCCGCGCTGCACATTTTTCCCGATGTTGCTCTGCCGCTGGAAGCGCAACTCAGGCTGTGCCGGGAGCACGGCATGCCGCCGCTTTCGGTGCAAAGCTGGCGGCGCGATCGGGCCTGGCAACATGCGCTCTGCCAAATCACCGCTCGGGTGGAGGATCATGTCAACCAAACCGCCAGGGAAACCTTGGCCCGCTTGCGGCGAATGGATGGTGATTCGCTGGAGGCATTGGCTGACGCCATCCTGTCCGGCCGCTACGAAAAGATAGACCTTGCGGTGGCGCCGTTCGTCGCGGCCGCACTGCAGGTGTACTGGACGCACATGGCGACCGCCCTGGGTGAACGCGCATTCGACCGCAGCGATATCGTCAATCTCTGTCCGGTATGCGCCTCCCACCCGGTAGCAAGCATCGTGCGCATCGGCGGTTCCGAACAAGGGCTGCGCTACCTGTGCTGTTCGTTGTGCGAAACGCAGTGGCATATGGTTCGCGTCAAATGCAGCAACTGCGAGTCCACCAAAGGCATCTCCTATTTCATGATCGAGGGCACATCCAGCGCAGTCAGGGCCGAGACGTGCGATGAATGCGGCTCGTACCTGAAGATCATGTACATGGACAAGGATCC
>Ga0316624_10000130_pt1 | contig 22240 bp, 22 predicted proteins | sample OWC_Aug_N3_C1_D5_FD_207657 | JGI IMG/M metagenome (GOLD analysis project Ga0316624, IMG submission 207657) | Wetland soil microbial communities from Old Woman Creek delta, Ohio, United States - OWC_Aug_N3_C1_D5_A | ecosystem: Environmental > Terrestrial > Soil > Wetlands | place: USA: Ohio... | reverse complement strand
ACGCCCTGCTATCGAGGCTGAACTTTACCGACGACGCGGAATTGATATGACTGAATTTGCGGCTCGGCAGGGAGGTCTGTTCGCATGAAATTATTCCGGACAGCTGTGGGCGAAGGCCGGAATCCAGACATTAAAAACATTTCCCGCTTCGCGGGACCAAACCAAATGCATATTTTTTACACCCACTGGATTCCGGCCTGCGCCGGAATGACGGAATCTTGAAAGTGCAACATGACTCATTCTGAATTCCTTGAACTGACTCCCTTGATGTCTGCGCACGGTACCGTGCGCCTGCCCGGTTCCAAGAGCATCTCCAATCGCGTGCTGCTGCTCGCCGCGCTGGCAGAAGGTGTTACAAATGTGCACGACTTGCTGAAGTCGGATGATACCGAGCGCATGCTGGAAAGCTTAATAAAGCTAGATGTTCAAATTGAGCAGTTGGGACAAAATAACGTATGGCCCTTTCCTCAGCGCATAACAGGCTGCAAAGGGAGTTTTCCCGTCAAGGAAGCTAAACTTTTTCTCGGCAATGCTGGCACTGCGTTTCGTCCGCTGGCGGCCGCATTGGCTTTCTCAGATGGGCACTATGAGCTGTTCGGTGGAACCAGCGATGCTCCAGGCGGGCGCATGCATGAGCGTCCCATCGGCGACCTGGTGGACGCGTTGCGCCAGCTTGGGGCGAACATCGAGTATCTGGGCAATGAGGGATACCCGCCACTGAGAATTTCTCCTGCAAATCTAGTTGGTGATACGGTGCAGGTGCGCGGCGACGTATCCAGTCAGTTTCTGACCGGCTTGTTGATGGCATTGCCGTTGACCGGCCGGACCGTCAAGGTTGAAGTGGTCGGCGAGTTGATCTCCAAACCGTATATCGAAATCACCTTGGCGATGATGAAGCGCTTTGGAGTTGAGGTAGGACGCAAAGACTGGCAGAGCTTTGTTGTGTTTGGTGGGCAGCGCTACAAGAGTACAGATAATATCTTCGTGGAAGGTGATGCTTCGTCGGCTTCATATTTCTTGGCGGCTGGTGCCATCGGCGGTGGGCCGGTACGAGTGGAAGGCATAGGCAATGATAGCGTCCAAGGCGATGTGCGCTTTGCGGATGAGCTGGAAAAGATGGGGGCGAAAATTACCAAGGGGCTGAATTGGATGGAAGCCACCGGCCCAAAGGATGGCAAGCTGAAGGCCATCGACCTCGACTGCAACCACATCCCCGACGCCGCGATGACGTTGGCCGTGGTGGCGTTGTTCGCCGATGGCACGACTACATTGCGCAACATCGCCAGCTGGCGCGTGAAAGAGACCGACCGCATCGCGGCGATGGCGACCGAGCTGCGCAAGGTCGGCGCGACGGTGGAAGAGGGGGCGGATTACATTCGCATCATGCCGCCCACGCAGATCAAGCATGCTGCCATCGATACTTATGATGACCACCGCATGGCGATGTGCTTCTCGCTGGCTGCGTTCGGCGGCGCAGGAGTGCGCATCAACGATCCGAAATGCGTGGCCAAGACTTTCCCCGAATATTTCACCGAATTTGCCAAAGTGACGCAGGCTGTTGTGCCGGTCATCGCCATCGACGGCCCCTCCGCTTCCGGCAAGGGCACGGTGGCGCAGCGCGTGGCAACCGCGCTGGGTATGCATTACCTCGACAGCGGCGCGTTGTACCGCTTGCTGGGGCTGGCGGCGCAAAGGCGCGGTGTCGCGCTGGAAGCCGAAGAGCAGCTGGCCGAACTGGCCGGGCAAGTGAATATCCGCTTTGATGGTGCGGATATTTGGCTGGATGGCGTGCTGGTGGGCGACGAGTTGCGTACTGAAGAGGCGGGTTCGGCGGCCTCCAAAATCGCGGCGTTGCCCAAGGTGCGCGCGGCTTTGCTCGACAAGCAGCGCGCTTTCCGCCGTGCCCCAGGGCTGGTGGCGGACGGGCGCGATATGGCGTCGGTGGTGTTCCCGGACGCGGTGCTGAAGATATTCCTGACCGCCTCCGCCAAGGCTCGTGCCGAGCGTCGATATAAGCAGTTGAAGGAAAAAGGAATGAGTGCTAATATCGTTGCCCTTTTGCAGGATATACAGGCGCGCGACGAGCGAGATACTCAACGTAGCGTGGCTCCTCTGCAACAGGCGCAAGGTGCGAGCTTGCTGGATACAACTCCTCTGAACATCGAGCAGGCGGTCCAGGAAGTGCTAAATCGCTACCGCGCAGTGAAGTGAGACAGCGCGCAGCGTCGTTTGCCTCCTCGCCCGCTTGCGGGAGAGGATTGAGGTGAGGGAGCGGGCACGATGTTTCAAAGGCGGGTGATTTCATTTGCCCGCAGGAGTCCAAATAGAGCCTTTCTGTTTGGGTTGATTAACGAACCCCCGCTCATCACGGGATTGTCCTCAAGGTATACCTAATATGAACGCAGTAGCTGATATGGAAAGTTTTGCCTCCCTGTTTGAAGAGAGCCTCACACGCAAAGAAATGCGCGCTGGTGAATTGATCACCGCACAAGTCGTTCGCGTCGAGCAGAACGTAGTGGTCGTGAACGCCGGACTGAAGTCCGAAAGTTTTATTCCCGTTGAAGAATTCAAAGACGCAACGGGCGCAATCGAAGTGAAGGCCGGTGATTTCGTCACCGTTGCAATCGAATCGCTGGAAAACGGCTATGGCGAAACGCGCTTGTCGCGCGAGAAGGCCAAGCGTCTGGCAGCATGGATCGACCTGGAACAAGCGATGGAAGAAGGTCGCATCGTCGAAGGTTACGTCAGCGGCAAGGTCAAGGGCGGCCTGACTGCCATGGTGAACGGCATCCGCGCATTCCTGCCCGGTTCGCTGGTGGATACACGTCCGGTCAAGGACACCACTCCGTTCGAAAACAAGACCATGGAATTGAAGGTCATCAAGCTGGATCGCAAGCGCAACAACGTGGTGGTGTCCCGCCGCGCTGTGCTGGAAGCGACCCAAGGCGCTGACCGCGAGTCCCTGCTGGAAAACCTGAAGGAAGGCGCAATCGTCAAGGGCATCGTCAAGAACATCACCGACTACGGTGCGTTCGTTGACCTGGGCGGTATCGACGGCTTGCTGCACATCACCGATCTGGCATGGCGCCGCGTGAAGCATCCGTCCGAAGTGCTGACGGTTGGCGACGAAGTCGAAGCCAAGATCCTGAAGTTCGACCAGGAAAAGAACCGCGTCTCCCTGGGCATCAAGCAAATGGGCGACGATCCGTGGAATGGTCTGGCACGTCGCTACCCGCAAGGCACACGCCTGTTCGGCAAGGTGACCAACCTGACCGACTACGGTGCATTCGTTGAGATCGAGCAAGGCATCGAAGGCTTGGTGCACGTGTCCGAAATGGACTGGACCAACAAGAACGTACATCCTTCCAAGGTTGTAGCGCTGGGCGACGAAGTGGAAGTCATGATCCTCGAGATCGACGAAGCTCGCCGCCGTATCTCCCTGGGCATGAAGCAGTGCAAGTCCAATCCTTGGGACGATTTCGCGCTGAATCACAAGAAGGGCGACAAGGTTAAGGGCGCGATCAAGTCCATCACCGACTTCGGCGTGTTCATCGGTCTGGAAGGCGGCATCGACGGCCTGGTGCATCTGTCCGACCTGTCCTGGTCTATCCCCGGCGAAGAAGCTGTGCGCAACTACAAGAAGGGCGACGAGCTGGAAGCACTGGTTCTGGCCATCGACGTCGAGCGCGAGCGTATCTCCCTGGGCGTGAAGCAACTGGAAGGTGATCCGTTCGGTGGTTTCGTTACCGGCCATGACAAGGGTGCAGTGGTTACCGGCACCGTGAAGTCGCTGGATGCCAAGGGCGCAGTCGTGACGCTGGAAGGCGACGTGGAAGCCTACCTGAAGGCCTCCGAAGTTTCCGCCGACCGCGTGGAAGACATCCGCAACCACCTGAAGGAAGGCGACACCGTCAAGGCTGTCATCATCAACGTGGACCGCAAGAACCGCGGCATCAATCTGTCGATCAAGGCCTTGGACAAGGCTGACACGGCGGCGGCGATGCAGAAGTTCGCTGCGGAAAACACCAGCTCTGCCGGTACCACCAATCTGGGTGCGCTGCTGAAGGCGAAACTGGATTCCAGCAAGGCTGAATAAGGAGGAACGATGACCCGTTCTGATCTTATCGCCAAGCTTGCGGAGCGTTATACGCAGCTGCTCGGCAAAGACGCCGAGCTGGCGGTCAAGGTGATCCTGGACAGCATGTCGGCGACCCTGTCGCGCGGCGGGCGTATCGAGATCCGTGGCTTCGGCAGTTTTGCGCTGAACTATCGTCCGCCGCGCTTGGGGCGCAACCCCAAGTCCGGCGACAAGGTGCAAGTGCCTGCCAAGTACGTTCCGCACTTCAAAGCTGGCAAAGAGCTGCGCGAACGGGTGGACTATCCATCTGCCTGATGCAGTTCTGATGTAATCCGATTGGCGGCGTGTCGCAAGATATGCCGCCAATTTTTTATTGGTGCAGGTTACCCCTAAAAATTTAAAGCCCCAGGCAAGATTTGGATTTTTAGAGGTAGCCTTCATGTTATCTTTACGCATTGTTTTGTTAGCGACAACGTCATCATGCGATACCTGATCTGGTCACTGCGCGCCGCCTTGTTCCTGCTGTTGCTGGGCTTTGCGGTGAAGAACGATCAACCCGTCGTGCTGCGCTATTTCTTCGGCTACGAATGGCAGACTTCTCTTGTTGTCGTGCTGCTGTGTTTTTTCACGTTCGGAGTCGCGTTGGGACTGCTGGCCATGTTGCGCATGCTGTTCCGCCAACGTCGTGAACTTGCTGTCGCCAAACGCGAGCTGCAGTTGAAGAACCAACTGGCTGAGATCGATGCTCAGCGTTATCCCATTCAACCCTCCTGAGATCTTGCGCTGATGGAATTTGAACCGTGGATGTTGCTGGTCTTCCCGCTCTTTTTTGGCCTGGGCTGGCTGGCGGCGCGCATCGATATCAAGGAGTTGCTCTCCGAATCCAGCACTCTGCCGCGCTCCTATTTTCAGGGCTTGAACTTCCTGCTCAACGAGCAGCAGGATCAGGCCATCGAAGCCTTCATCGAAGTGGTCAAGGTCGACCCGCAAACGGTTGAACTGCATTTCGCTCTGGGCAGTCTGTTTCGCCGCCGTGGCGAAGTGGATCGCGCCATCCGCATGCACCTCAACCTGGTCGAGCGCGCCGACTTGGAAGAAGGCAAGAAGCAACAGGCTTTGTTCGAGCTGGCGCAGGACTATCTGAAGGCAGGCATTCTGGATCGCGCGGAAGCCGCGTTTCAGGAGCTGCGCGGCACGACCTACGAAAAAGCCTCGCTGGATTTTCTGCTGGAAATCTATCAAAAAGAAAAGGACTGGCTCAAGGCGATCGATATCAGTCAGCGTCTCACTGCGCTGACCGGTGAAGCCCACGGCAAGGAAGCTGCGTTCTTCTTCTGCGAGCTGGCGGCCGGTGAACTTGCAGGCAAGCAAACCGATGCTGCCGTAGTGCATCTGGAACAAGCACTCAGCGTCGACCCGCATTGTGTGCGCGCCAATATCATGCTGGGCGATATCGAGCTGGCCGCCGGGCATGTGCCGCGGGCGATCGAGATCTGGAAGCAGGTGGAGCGCCAGGATGCTCAGTACGTGCCATTGGTGGCCGAACGCTTGCTGCAGGCTTATCGCCAGAGCGGTGATGAGGCTGCAGGTGTGAGCTTGCTGCAAGACTATCTGCAACAATATCCTTCGCTCGATTTGATGAACGTGCTGTTCAATGCGCTGGTGCAGCGCGATGGGGCGGAAGCGGCTTATGTGATGGTGCGCAACGAATTGAAACGCAATCCGACCCTGCTGGGGCTGGATAAGTTGCTGGAGGCGCGCCTGCTGGACATGGCCGGCGAGCGGCGGGCCGACCTGGAGCTGGTGAAGAATCTCATTTTCCAGCGCACGCGCGGACTGGCGATGTATCGCTGCAAGCATTGCGGTTTCAAGGCGCGCCAATTCTATTGGCATTGCCCGGCCTGCAATAGCTGGGAAAGTTACTCGCCAAGACGAAGCGAAGAAAATGGAGTTGCCATATGAACGGTGCCAAGACAAGAGACCCGCGAATCATCGTCGCGCTCGATTATCCGGAAGCGGCATCCGCACTGGCGCTGGCGCAGCGCCTGGAACCGGCGTTGTGCCGTCTCAAAGTGGGCAAGGAATTGTTTACCGCGGCCGGGCCGCAACTGGTCGAGCAATTGCAGCAGCGCGGTTTCGAGGTGTTTCTCGATCTGAAATTCCACGACATTCCCAACACCACCGCGCAAGCGTGCAAATCCGCCGCCGCTCTGGGCGTGTGGATGGTGAACGTGCATGCACTGGGCGGCAAGCGCATGATGGAAGCAGCGCGCGACGCATTGGCGAACGTTGCGCGCCGTCCCAAGCTGATTGCAGTGACCGTGCTGACCAGCATGGCGCAGGAAGACCTGCACGGCATCGGCATCAATGCCAGCCCGGCGCAGATGGTGTCGCTGCTGGCAGAGTTGGTGCATGACAGCGGTTTGGATGGCGTAGTGTGTTCGGCGCAGGAGGCGCCGCGCTTGCGCCAGTTGTGCGGCAATGATTTTTGTCTGGTTACGCCCGGCATCCGGCCGGCGAACGCAGCGGCGAACGACCAGTCGCGCATCATGACACCGCGTGCGGCATTGGAGAATGGCGCGAGTTACCTGGTCATCGGGCGGCCGATCACGCAGGCGCCCGACCCGCTGCAGGCATTGCAGGATATTTTGAAAGAGACAGGAGAGATGGCATGAGATTGCCTTCATTCGACAAGGCTCGCGTTTTGGTCGTGGGCGACGTGATGCTGGACCGTTACTGGTTTGGCGATGTGACACGCATTTCGCCGGAAGCGCCGGTGCCGGTATTGAAAGTAAGCAAGGTGGAAGAGCGGCCGGGCGGTGCCGCCAACGTCGCGCGTAACATCACCTCGCTGGGGGCCCATTGCACCTTGCTGTCGGTGGTCGGTGCGGACGAGGCCGGCGATTGCCTGCAACGTCTGCTGACCGAGCAGGGGGGCGTGAATGCCATGTTGCACCGCGACGAAACCATTTCAACGATCGTCAAGCTGCGTGCCATTGCCCGCCACCAGCAGCTGTTGCGCATCGATTTCGAAACGCCGCCGAGCCATGAGGTGTTGAATGCCAAGCTGGCCGATTTCCATGCCAAGCTGCCGCAGGCTGACGTGGTGATCCTGTCGGACTACGGCAAGGGCGGCTTGGCGCACATTGCCGAGATGATCAGGGCTGCACGTGCGGCGGGCAAGCCGGTATTGGTCGATCCCAAGGGCGACGACTATGCGCGCTATCAGGGCGCAACCTTGCTCACGCCGAACCGCAGCGAGTTTCGTGAAGTGGCGGGCGGCTGGAAGAACGAGGCCGAGTTGGATGCAAAGGCGCAAAAACTGCGTACCGAACTGAAGCTGGATGCATTGCTGGTTACGCGCAGCGAGGAGGGCATGTCGCTGTTCCGCGAACAGGAGGTGTTGCACGAGCCGACGCAGGCGCGCGAAGTGTTCGACGTCAGCGGCGCAGGGGACACCGTCATTGCCACGCTGGCAGTGATGCTGGCGAGCGGCGCGGACCTGGCCGATGCGGTGCGCATCGCCAACCGTGCGGCGGGTGTCGTGGTGGGCAAATTGGGCACGGCCGTGGTGTCGCGCGAAGAGATACTTCAGGATATGAAACAACAGGATTGAGGAGGCGGGATAGGGGATTGAGGAATAACTGAGCCGTTTTTCACTCCATCTCCCCCCCGTCCAATCCTCGATCCTTTTCAAGGAGAAAAACATGTACTACGTAGTCACCGGAGCAGCAGGCTTCATCGGTTCCAATCTGGTCAAGGCGCTGAACGAGCGCGGCGTGACCGACATCATCGCAGTCGACAGTCTGAAGAGAAATGCCGACAAGTTCAGAAACCTGACTGATTGCGATATCGCCGATTACATGGACAAGGAAGATTTCATCGGGCTGCTGCAAGACGGTTCGTTCGATGGCATTCTTGCGGCAGTGCTGCATGAGGGAGCGTGTTCCGACACCATGGAAACTGACGGCCTCTACATGATGGAGAACAATTACCGCTACTCGCTGGAGATACTGAACCACTGCCAGAACGAGGAAGTGCCTTTCCTGTATGCCTCTTCCGCGTCGGTGTATGGCGGCGGCGGGGTGTTCAAGGAGAGCCGCGAGTTCGAATCGCCGCTCAACGTCTACGCCTACTCCAAATTCCTGTTCGACCAGGTGGTGCGCCGGCGCTGGGCGACCCGCACATCGCAGATCGTCGGTTTCCGCTATTTCAACGTGTACGGACAGCGCGAACAGCACAAGGGACGCATGGCCTCGGTGGCCTATCACTTCTTCAACCAATACCGGGCCGACGGTTACGTGAAGCTGTTCGAAGGCTGCGACGGTTACGCCAACGGCGGACAGTTGCGTGATTTTGTTTCGATCGAGGACGTGGTCAAGGTCAACATGTTTTTCCTCGACCATCCGGGCAAATCCGGCATCTTCAACCTCGGCACCGGCCAGGCACAAAGCTTCAACGATGTCGCCGTGGCGACCATCAATACTTTGCGTGCGGCGAAGGGCGAAGGCGTACTGACGCTGGAGCAGATGCATCAGCAGCAACTGATCCGCTACATTCCCTTTCCGGACGCCTTGCGCGGCAAGTACCAAAGCTACACACAGGCCGACATGACGGCCATGCGCGAGATCGGTTATGCGGAACCGTTCCTGAACGTGGAACAAGGTACCGGGCGCTATGTGAATCATCTGTTGAAGAAGTCAACCTAATACCGGCTGCAGCGTTTCTCTATGGACGGCATGTGTCGTTCATTATTTGAAGGAGATAGCATGAAGAAGATTTTGTCGGTATTGGCCTTGTTCTTTGCATTTACCAGCATGGCGTTCGCGGCAGTAAACCTGAATACCGCAACCAAGGAGCAACTGGATGCGGTCAAGGGCATCGGCCCGGCCAAGGCACAGGCGATCATCGATTACCGCGCCGAGCATGGTCCGTTCACTAGCGTGAATGACCTGAAGAACGTCAAAGGATTCGGCGACAAGACAGTAGCCCAGATGCGCTCCGAGCTCACCGTAAGTGGCGCCAATACCGCCCCTGCGGCCAAGGAAGAGAAGAACGCCGGCAAGGCGGCAAAAGCTGATGCGCAGAAGAGCGAAAAATCAGCCCAAGCAACCAAGGCAGACAAGCAGGAAGCCAAGACCGAAGAAGTGAAAGACGCCAAGAAGGACAAGAAGTCGGCCAAGGAAGCCAAGAAGGCAGCCAAGGCCGCAAAGAAAGAAGCCAAGAAGGTAGCCAGCGCTGACAAGACCGACAAGAAGTAAGCAGGCTGACGTCGATCAAGCCCGTCCGGAGTATCCAGACGGGCTTTGTCATTTCTGCCCCGGCATTTTGCGCAAACGAATGAAATTGCCGAAGCAGATCAAATGGGCAGGGCTGGAACTATTTTTTGAGATAATAGGCTGGCAGAAAAGTCAAAACGGCTGGTGATGAAGATGGGGTTGAAGACGGCTTGGTTGTGAGCCGGCAATATAAGGAGGAAAGGATGTCAAACCAGTTCGCAGATAACGCGCTGTCCATCGGGCGCACGCCGCTGATCAAGCTGAATCGCCTTGGCGAAGGCGCCAAGGCGACTATACTGGCCAAGATCGAAGGCCGTAATCCGGCATATTCGGTGAAGGATCGTATCGGCGTGGCCATGATCGATGATGCCGAGAAACGCGGGCTGCTGGGGCCGGGCAAGGAAATCGTCGAGCCCACCAGCGGCAATACCGGCATCGCGCTGGCATTCGTTGCGGCGGCTCGCGGCATTCCGCTGACGCTGACCATGCCGGAGACGATGAGCATCGAGCGCCGCAAGCTGCTGGTTGCCTACGGCGCCAAGCTGGTGCTGACCGAGGGCGCCAAGGGTATGAGCGGTGCAATAGACAAGGCCAGGGAAATCGCAGACTCCGACCCTAAATACGTATTGCTGCAACAGTTCGAGAATCCCGCCAACCCGGCTATCCACGAAACAACCACGGGGCCGGAGATATGGAACGACACCTATGGCAAGGTGGATATTTTCATCTCAGGGGTCGGCACCGGCGGCACCCTCACCGGCGTATCGCGCTACATCAAGAAGACGCGCGGCAAGGCGATTCGTTCGGTTGCCGTGGAACCTTCGGCCAGCCCGGTGCTGACGCAGGCGCGCGGCGGTTTTGAACTCAAGCCGGCGCCGCACAAAATCCAGGGCATAGGCGCAGGCTTCGTGCCCGCTACGCTGGACCTGTCGCTGGTGGACGATATCGAACAAGTGACCAATGAAGATGCGGTGCTTTACGCGCGCCGCCTGGCGCGCGAGGAGGGCATCATCTCCGGCATCTCCAGTGGTGCTGCTGTGGCAGTCGCGGTGCGCCTGGCGCAGAAGGCCGAGAATGCGGGCAAGACCATTGTCGTGATCCTGCCGGACTCCGGTGAGCGTTACCTCAGCTCCATTTTGTTCGACGGGTTGTTCGACCCTTCCGGCATCGCGTTTTAGGACGGATTTAGCAGTGCAAAAGGGAACGGCAGCATTTATCATGCTGCCGTTCCCTTTTGTCAGGACTGAGTATGTACAAGACACTGGACGACTTTGTGGGCGACACGCCGCTGGTTCGGCTCAAACGCATTCCGGGCAACACCTCCAATATTGTTCTGGCGAAACTGGAAGGAAACAATCCTGCCGGCTCGGTGAAAGACCGGCCTGCGCTTTCGATGATCCGACGTGCCGAAGAGCGCGGCGACATCAAACCCGGCGACACCCTGATTGAGGCGACCAGCGGCAACACCGGCATTGCGCTGGCGATGGCCGCGGCAATGCGCGGCTATCAGTTGATTCTGGTAATGCCGGAGAACCAGAGCATGGAGCGCCGCCAGACCATGCGTGCGTTCGGTGCGGAACTTGTGCTGACGCCGAAAGCGGGCAGCATGGAAATGGCCCGCGACACAGCCGAGAAGCTGCGCGACGCGGGACGCGGCATCATCCTCGACCAATTTGCTAACCCGGATAATCCGCTGGCGCACTATGAAGGCACCGCGCCGGAGATCTGGCGCGACACCCAAGGCAAGATCACGCATTTCGTCAGCAGCATGGGCACGACCGGCACCATCATGGGCTGCTCGCGCTTCTTCAAAGAACAGAACGCAAACATCCAGATCGTCGGCGCGCAGCCGGAAGATGGCGCGCAGATCCCCGGCATCCGCAAATGGCCGGAGGCCTACCTGCCAAAGATATATGACCCGCGGAAGGTAGATCGGCTGGAATATGTCGGACAGCAGGATGCCGAAGAGATGACGCGCCGTCTGGCGCGCGAAGAAGGTATCTTCTGCGGCATCTCGTCCGGCGGCGCGTTGGCGGTGGCCATGCGCATTTCGCAGCAAGTCGAGAACGCCACCATCGTATTCATCGTCTGCGATCGTGGCGACCGCTATCTTTCCACCGGGGTGTTTCCCGCCTGAGCGCATGGCTCTCCAATACGCATCCGCCTTCAAGATTGCGGCGTGCTTGTCATTAGGCGCTGCACTCTCGATTCCAGTGATTGCACTTGGCGACGAGCTTGTCGGCCCACCACCACCGTTGGTCGGTCCACCGGCACCGCCGTCGCTCGCCGACAACATAATGAATGCGATGGATGAGCCGCGCGATTATCTGTCCGGAAAACTCGTCGGCTTTGTAAGCAGCGTCGATCGTTTCTTTGGCGATGATCGCCACTACCAGGAAACTAACGACAGTGTGTTCCAACTGGATATTAACCGGGTGATGGGATACGGCGGGGAACACAGATTCATATTGTCGGGCAGGGCCAATGTGCATCTGCCTGTCGCCGAGAAAAAACTGCACCTGATAATCGAAACGAATCCGGACAAGAACGCCGTTGTAGACCCGAAGCAGACCCAGACGGCGCCGCTTGTTGAACCTGCCACGCCAGAGAGCTACGGCGCAGCGTTGCGCTTTGTGCGGGCGATGGAGGAGCGCTGGCACTTCAATGCGGACGCCGGGCTGAAATTTGCGGGGCTGAATACGACGCCTTTTGTGCGCACGCGCGCAAGTTTGGCAGTACCGGTGGATCAGTGGCGTGTGAAACTGGCAGAGACGGCATTCTGGTTCAATACCATTGGTGTCGGTGAAACCACACAGCTGGATCTGGAACGCACCATCAGCGCACCGCTGCTGTTCCGCGCAACCAGCGTCGCCACGTGGCTCAATGACAGACAGAATTTCGATCTGCGACAGGATTTGACAGTCTTCCACACCTTGGACGAACGCACCGCCTTCTTGTACCAGGCCAGCGTGATCGGCGTGAGCCAGCCGGTAACGCGCGTGACGGACTATGTTGTCCTTATGCAATATCGTTATCGCCTGCACAAGAAATGGATGTTCTTCGACGTCAGTCCGCAACTGCATTTCCCGTGGGAGCGGAGCTACAAACTAAATCCGACGCTCAGTCTGCGGCTGGAGATGCTGTTCGACGAAACAAAGTGACGGGGGTAAATGCTGCGCTGCAGTGAGTCAGTCAGCGTGAGAACAGTTGCGATGAACCAGGCTTTTGGGCCATAACCCGTTCGACGTCCTTTTGCGTCAACGGCCCATCGTGACGACCAACCAACTCGCCGGAGGGATCATATAGAAAGCTGATTGGCATAGCGTTCATTTCCCCGAAATCGCTGGCAATATCCTCGTTCCCCATCACGATGGGGTAAAAGACGGAATGTGTTCGAAGCACATCGGAAACTTCCTGGCTCTTCCGGTACATGATGGCCACGCCGATCACCAGCACATCCGTGTGCAGTTTCTGCAACGCATCAAGTTCAGGCATTTCTTGCAGACATACCGGACACCACGGCGCCCAGAAATTGACCAGCACCCATTTGCCTTTCAGCTCGGAAAGCCGGTAATGGACACCGCCCCTGTCTTTCAGGCTCCAGCCATCCGCCAGTGCAGCTTCAAGCGGGCAAAGCAAGAAAAGGAACGCCAGCAGCGCTCCCGTAAATCCGGACAGCCATTTTCGTTGAGCTTTCACGTTCTCGATTGGTGCCAGTTCAAGATTGGATGGTCAGAAAGATTGTCTCACACCCAGCGTCAATATATAGCCTGGGGTCAGCTGGAGGGAATTGACGTTCTGGTAAATGGGAACCTGAACAAATCCGTAAACAGATGCTCCGCCACCTACGCGCATTGTGACGCCGGGCGCCAGATAAGCCAGCGTGCCACCGCTGACCGGAGCGCCGGTTACCGGATCGGTAGGCACCGTGAACGCACCGCTGTCTGCCTGCTTTTTGACGATGTTCAGCTGCAACATCGGCGAAATCTTGGCGCCGAACACCGCGTAGCGGATACCGCTGTTCAACGAGTACACATCGCCCGGACGATAGTCCAGATCGCCCAACGCCTTTTTCGTTGCAACGGCATGTTGCAGGGTTCCCTGAATGAACCAGCCATAAGTATGAAAAGCACCAGTGGTGTAGCCACCCAGAATGACGTCGGTGGAGCCGGTTCCAATTTGCAGGCCTGCGTCCAGCGGGGTTACGCCATCACTAAAGTGCGCGCCCGTATTGCCGGTCGGCAGCTTGATGCCGCCGATGACACCGGACGAATTGTCGGCGGAGAAGCCGTTATATCGGCCGATGATCTTGATGTCGCCAATGCCACTGTCCGAAGAAGTCGTCAAGGTCGAGCCATCAACAACTGTTCCCGGTGTCCCGCTGCCGTAGGTGCCGTGTGACCGATTCACGTAGGGGATAACTGCGCTCACGCCCCAGGTGTCGGCATTGTAGATCAACGAGGCCGAAATCGTATTCGTCTTGGTATAAGCTTCGACCTCCTGTCCATTGGCATATTGGCTGTTGATCAAGGTCGATGATGCGGCGCTTGTTCCATAACGTTGCCGGTCTTGGTTGAGATAGTCGTAAGACAAGTCGGCAGTGATACCGGCCTTGCCGGAAATGCCCTGCGATTCCCAATCTCTGGACAGAGTGGATCCGCAGGCGGCACAGGCCAGAGCATCCACGCTGGCAAGAAAAGCCGATAACCCGAGCGCTATCGCCAGGACAAGGTGTGATCGAAGGGGCGAAATGGCTGCGGGCGTTTCTGCATGACGAACCTGCATTTGTGCCTCCTGACCAAATTGGCGGAATGCTGCCACGAATTACGAAAAATCATAAGAGCGCAGGTTGCCGGGGCGACCTGGTCGCGGGCGCCTTATTCGTTCTGCGCGAACCGGGGTTTGGATAGCGCCGGGCTCTGCGCGAAATAGCGTTTGATGCCGCCCAGAATGGCGCGCGCCGTTTTTTCCTGATAGGCATCGTCTTTCAGCCGCAACTCTTCGCCCGGGTTGCTGATGAAGGCGGTCTCGACCAGTATCGACGGGATATCCGGCGATTTCAGCACCGCGAAGCCGGCCTGTTCGACATGGCCGCGATGCAGGGTGTTGATGCCGCCGAGTTCCTTGAGCACTTGCTTGGCCAGTTTCATGCTGTCGTTGATGGTGGCGGTTTGCGACAGGTCGAGCAGCGTCCGCGCAAGGTAGGGGTCTTTCGCCGCGAGGTTCACGCCACCGATCAGGTCGGCATCGTTTTCCTTCTTGGCCAGCCAGCGCGCACTGGCACTGGTTGCGCCATGCTCAGACAGCGCGAACACCGATGAGCCGTGTGCGTTCGATTTCGGGAAGGAGTCGGCGTGGACCGAGACGAACAGGTCGGCATGCGCCTTGCGCGCCTTTTCCACGCGCCCGCCCAGCGGAATGAAGTAGTCGCCGTCGCGGATCAGAATGGCGCGCATGCCCGGCGTGTCGTCGATCTGCGCCTTCAGGCGGCGTGCGATGGCGAGCGTCACGTCCTTCTCGTGCGTGCCGCGACGCCCGTGGGCACCGGGATCCTCGCCGCCATGGCCGGCATCCACAGCGATGAGCAGGGTGCGGTTCCTGAGTTCGGGACGTGTCGGCAACGCCGGTTTGGCAATGACCACCGGCTCGGCGACACTCGGTTTGATCTCAACGGCGGGCGCTTCGGCGACAGTGCTGGCGGCAGCAGGCTCGCTCGCAACCAGCTTGGTTTCGCCCTGCTGTGCCAGCGCCATCAACGGGTCGATAGCAACCAGCGGATACACATCCAGCACCAGACGATGGCCGTATTCCGCCACAGGCTGCAGGCTGAATAGCTGCGGTTTGACCTGCGCCTTGAGGTCGAGCACCAACCGCACGACGCCGGGTTTGAAGCGGCCGACGCGCACGCTCTTGATGTAGGGGTCATTGTTGCCGACCTTGGCGGCCAGATCATTCAGCGCCGCGTTGAGGGCGACATCTTCCAGATCCACTACCAGGCGGTCCGGGTTCTTGATGGTGAACAGGTTGTAGCGGACGGGTTGCTTCGATTCCAGCGTGAGCCGCGTATATTCCTGCGCGGGCCAGATACGCGCCGAACTGACGGCAATCTCGGCGAAGGCGGATGGCAGCCAGAACAGCGATGCGATGCAGATCAGGCGGGCAGTGCGTTCAAGCATCTCTGTCCTGCATCCGTGTAGGCATGGAGCACGATCTCGCGTCCATCCTGAAACATTTCGAAGGTGATGCTGATGTCTGCAGGGGGAAGCAATCCCGTAGCCTTTTCCGGCCACTCCACCAGACAAATGTTGCATCCGTCGAACTCATCACGAAAACCGGAACTCTCCCATTCTTCGGCATCGCGGAAGCGATACAGATCGAAGTGGCGCAAGTTTAACCCAGCTACTTCGTAACGCTCAACCAAAGTGTAGGTCGGACTTTTTACGCGGCCGGTGTAGCCCAGGCTTTGCAGCAACGCACGTACCAGGGTGGTCTTGCCCGCACCCAGGTTGCCGCGCAGATAGAACACCAGCCCCGGCTGCAATACATGTGCGAGACGCGCAGCGAAGGCCGTCGTGGCGGCCTCATCGGGCAGATTTATTCGGCTATGATTCGGTTCATGCAAAACGGAACACCTCAAACGGATTACGACGCACTCGCCGCGCGCATCAAGGCGTGGGGCAGTGCGCTCGGATTTCAGGCGGTGGGCATCAGCGACACACACCTCGACGCCGCCGAAGCGCATCTGCTGCAATGGCTAGCCGACGGCCATCACGGCGCGATGGATTATATGGCAAAACATGGCACCAAACGCGCGCGACCGGCAGAACTCCTGCCGGGAACGCAGCGCGTAATCTCGGTGCGCATGAACTACTATCCAGAGCATGCCCGCGACACGCACGAAGTACTGGCCGATGGCAGCCGCGCTTTCATCTCGCGCTACGCCCTCGGGCGCGATTACCACAAGGTGCTGCGCAACCGGCTGGAGAAACTGGCGCAGCAGATACGCGACGAAGCAGGCGAATGCCAGTGCCGTGTGTTTACCGATTCCGCCCCGGTGCTGGAGGTGGAGCTGGCGCAGAAAGCGCATCTGGGCTGGCGCGGCAAGCACACACTGCTGCTGTCGCGCGAACAGGGGTCCTGGTTCTTCCTCGGCGAGATTTATATCAGCCTGCCATTGCCGGTCGATGCGCCGGAACAGAACCATTGCGGCACCTGCCACGCCTGCATCGACATCTGCCCCACCCAGGCCATCACCGCGCCTTATCAGCTCGACGCGCGGCGCTGCATCTCCTACCTCACCATCGAGCTCAAGGGCAGCATCCCCACCGAGTTGCGCCCGCTGATCGGCAACCGCATCTATGGCTGCGACGATTGCCAGCTGGTCTGCCCGTGGAACCGTTTCGCGCACAAGACCATCGAGCCGGACTTCGCCGTGCGGCATGGGCTGGATAATGCTTCGCTCACTGAGCTGTTCGCGTGGGACGAGGCGACTTTTCATGCCAGGCTGGCAGGCAGCCCCATCCACCGCATCGGCCACGAACAATGGCTGCGCAACATCGCCGTGGCACTGGGCAATGCCCCCACCGCGCCGGAAGTGCTGGCGGCATTGCAGAGTCGCGCCCAACACCCGTCCGGCCTGGTTCGCGAGCATGTTGAATGGGCGCTGCAGCGCCATTCCAAGGGCTGAGCTAAGGCATATTCACCTTGACAATTTCGGCCGCTCGCATAAAATGCGCGCCTCTTCCGGGTCGTTAGCTCAGCTGGTAGAGCAGCGGACTCTTAATCCGTTTGTCGCAGGTTCGATCCCCGCACGACCCACCAAACAAAAAAGGCCTCGCGTTTTCGCGGGGCCTTTTGCGTTTCGGGCGTGAGATCGACTCCAGTAACTATTCCGGTTTAGAAATATTGCGACGCTGACCCCAATTGCTACAATTGTTAATAGGGCAGGGCGACGGGCTAGATTTCTCAATACGTACAGTCACGATTATCGGAGTGAGAGTTCACGTGTAATAACTACGATTCATTGCCAGGATAAAGCGATCACAAGCCTTCAAGCACACCGCCAAGCTCGGCCCAAAGTGAAGTGAGGCTATGCGAGGACAACGAAACATTTTTCCGCCTCTCGTCAGATTTAACGGCAAATTCGAGTAGTCTGATCAGGGCTTTTACAAAATTCTTTTCTTGTGCAAACCTGGAGCTGATTTGTCCGCCTTTGTACCGATCTAACAGAGCATGCTCGAATTTAATAATACTTGAGGACTGCATTTTTCGTAACGCGTCCACAATCGGCGCCGCATCTTGCTCTTCAAATATTGGCTGTCTGTTGATCTCGGATGATAGCGAATACAGTGCTTCGACCATGGGCTCAATGTCTGAATTTAGTTCTCTGATGAAACTGTTCTTTATTTCTCTTACTCTTTCTGTTGCGTGCTTCTCCCACTTCTCTTTAAAAAAATCGACAAAGCCTCTGTGATCCTCATTCTGAAACGAGTTGACGCCATACAAGGAATATTGCGAGTATTCTTCAATATTTCCCAAAAAGGCACCTTTAGGTAGTTTATTGATGCAACTTTCTAAAGTGCTTCGTAACGTGCCTGTGCCGATCGGGATAAGTCCGCTTTTCGCAAAATAGAACAGCGCATCATTGAAAAATAGAACCTCCCCTGCATGAGAAAATTTAGCAGCCGAGATACGATCTAACAGCTTTTCCGTTGCAGTGGAAAATTCGTCATCACTCAGCGATCTAAAATCGCCCAGCAGTAATTCTTCCGGTTTTCGTTCCTTTGCGGCATATTCTTCCCGAAAACTCTTTTTCAGAGACTCTTCATCCCAAACGCCATCCAGCACTGCATGTAAGACCTGCGGGAGCTTAACTAGACCTTGTTGCCTCGCGCCAAAATGTCGCCGAAGGAATTTCGTCACATCATTACGTTCACTAGAATCTCCAGAAAAAGCTAGGTGAATGAGGGAGCCGTCAAATGCGGCTTTAAGAGCAGATTTAGATTTAGGTGATTCAGAATACTCAATATTCAGAGCAAGAATTGTTTGCAGCAAATCTTCCCTGACTTTCATACTGAAGACCTGTTCATCTTTTAGTACATCAACGAATCCGGCAAATTGCGCGACTGATCGCAGGTATGTTCTAAGGTTGTAGCAGGAAGTATTCTTAATCGCGTTTTCTATCAACTTTCTAGCTCTGTCGCCATCGATATGGTTAGCACAAACGTTATTTAGTTCTCCTGTCACAATATTCAATACGCCATTAGCATCAATGGAATATTTATACGTATATCGAATTATCTTTTCTTTCCAAGATGTGTACTTCTCTGACTTTTCAAGTTTAAGAAGTTCGTCCTCATTTGCTACGACAATCACCTTCAAATTATTTTCATGCACCAAATTCACAAGTGACGCGAGAATGGAAATTATCACCTCAATACCTGAGGCCCGTTCTAAATCGTCTACGATAAGAAGCGTATCCTCAGTCAAACTTTCCGACATTCTCAGGACATCTTTAGCACTCGTCTTTGTCCGCTCCTGCAGATACTTCATCCCCATAGCTATGAAGCCGCCCGTCTTTCCTTCTGTGCTACTCAGGGTACGAATGAACAACATCCTTTCAAACTCATCCTTATTTTCAATTCCAAAAAGCGATAGATAGATAACTCGCTTCTTTAGATCGCCCGCAAGCCTTTTTACATCGTTTTGCAGGAAGTGGGTTTTTCCATTTCCCCAGCCACCCGCAAGCAATATCGCATATGGGTCATTTTTTGCGGCTAAGTATTTCTTGAGGGAGGTCAGCAAGTTGTTGTTCATGAGCTTTCTCTTTGTCGTTCGAATGGTATCTTGTGAGCTAGAGCGGAGTAGCACTCAACAGGGCAATGCTGGCAGCTGACAGCGAGCATTGGCGAGTAAGCGCGGGCTAAGGCTGAGCGTGCTGCTTGCCGATGGCTGTCTGCTTGAGCGAAGCATTAGGCTCCACACTTCGATAGACGATAAGAGGTTGCACCAAGATTCGAGGAAAACGAGATGTGTGGATCATCTGTTCGATTCCGTCGAATCCGCGGAAAACTCCGCGAAATCCGGTTTCGACCGACTCTGAATTTGCAAGATCTTCCCGTGCGAACTCAGCAAGCGGGTTGAACACGTCTTCCGTTTCGGTAGGGATGGAGGTCACGATGCCGATTAGCGAAATAGATTCCGTAGGCACAGAGCCATACGTAAAGTGGAAGGAACTTTGATCTCGATCTTCGAAGTGCTCGCGCTTCAGGTGGCCAAATATCTGCTCATCGGGACGTTCAAGCGATGGGTAGAGCCGCAGATTAATGATGCCAGGTAAGAAAGCATCAATCCAAGTCTTTAGGCCGTCGAGTATCCACTGATCAACGCCTTTGACCGAAGCAACGGAACTAATCATCCCGGCAAGATTTGCTTTGCTCTTCTTAAGTTGCGCCTCATGGGAGGCTCTGACATTGCGATCCTTTTCCCCCTTCAGTTGCTCCGTGAGATCATCTAGCTTTCCTTGGATCTCCCTGTATTCAGCGGTGTCCTTGATGCCAGACTCGATGCTCTGGTTGATGAACTTGGCAACTTCTGGGAAAGTGTTGGCAACTCCTTTGATTCGCTGGTAGTCTTCAATGACGGCACGGCCGGTGACTTTGATACAAAGTGATGTCGAAAGCATTTGCCGGAGTTTTGGTTCGCGCAAAGATTGGTTCGAAGCGAGTTCCAGAAGGTATCCCTGTGCCGCGAGTTCATGCTCTAGTTCGACCAAGAGAGAGTGGTGCGGCTTGATAAATTCTTTGATGCCGCTTTTGTCGCTTTCATTTCCTCCTGCATCATGACGGAAGACCTTGAAGTCATAGTTTCGCTTGTTGTCAGCAGAACGAGCATGCTCAAGGGTAGTCTCTCGAGACTCAACAACACCGCCGGTGATCTGACTATATAGCGAGATGACTTTGGGTAGATCGACGTACAGATAATCGTAGAGTGGCATTGTGTAACCTAACGAATAGCGTTCATCTACCGCCCTCCCCAATCGTGTTAACCCTGCACCCTATTGGCGGCAGATAAACCTCGTTGAACTGAACCACCGGAGAGCGGAACCTATGGGGATTGTAAGGTTTTAACGTGTGTCGTCAACACAATGCCATGAGTGTGCGGCAACAGATGAAGAAGGAATAGCCACCTTGGCGAGCCGACTCGCGTAGGGCAATTGCCCTACGCACTGGTGTCAATGTGCTTGTGGCGCGCCGCTTACCTCTCCGAAATATCGCCTCTGCATTCGACCTTGATATTTGGTTTGGTTCATATTAATGCTACATGGTTAAATTTCTCTAGGTCCTAATCCGTTTGTCGCAGGTTCGATCCCCGCACGACCCACCAGACTTGCGAGACCACCACCGTGGAATTTTCGCCGAGGGCGGCCCAGTCCGCTATTGGTGACTGTAAGTTATTTTGCTTGGAAGACCGAGGCAGGGAGCAGCAGTCTGTCAACTTGTCCCGGGAGCGAAATAAATCCAAAGTGTTCGTAAAACGAAACGGCTTTTTGATCCTTTGCATCAACAATGATTCCGGCCACGGCCAGCACCGCGCTGGCTTGGGAGACTTTGTGGCAAGCATCAGCGAGCAGGATCGAGCCTAGGCCTTTTCCCTGGAATTGATTGTCGACAGCCAGCCGCCCGAGCAAGGCTACCGGAATTGGATAGCGGGGGAGTTTACGTGCCAGGGCTTCCGGAAGGCTTGAACAGCTAACGCTGCCCGCGCTGAGGGTAAAGAAGCCGGCCAGCTTTTGTGGATCATTCTCGGGAGTGGCAACAAAGACGCGAGTGACATTCTTGCGTACGTCTTGAGAAGCGTAGTGTCGGATGTAGTCGTTTAGCGGTTCGCTGCCACACTGAAAACTTGTCGTGTCTACGGCCGCATCAAGCGATCTGATTTGATAATTCATTAACGACGAACTTGGGCGACGTGTCTTTTGAAAGCGCGCTTCAGCGCAGCATTGGGTTTGGCCGGTGTATCCAGCGCAGCCAAGAACGCCTCGAAGTCTTTCGGCTTCAAGGTAATCGATTCATGCTCTTGTACAACGCGCTGTGCAGATGCCAGGGCATTGGACAGAACAAATTCGGAAATGCTGACGTGCGTATAACTGGCAGCTTTATCCAGCAACTGGCGAGCATGATTGTCACACCGAATATTTAATCGGCTTTCTTTAAGTATGGTGGGTTCCATGACGGACTCCTGAATTCTGATGTTTGTATTGTGCGCCAGTTGTACTCACAATGCAATGATCGCGCAGTTGCCAGGATGTTAAGGCTTCCACGACCCGCCAAACATAAAGGCCTCGCGTTTTCGCGGGGCCTTTTACGTTTCGGACGTGAGATCAACTCCAGTTCAACACCAACATCATTCGTGCTATTCCGGTGCGCCAACCTTGGTTCGCATTCGCGATTGAGAACGGCCGGGCAAAAAGTATCAGGGCTGAGGTTTTCTGGTCAGTAATTCTGACAAAAATAATGCAAGCAAGGTGTACGCCAGGAACAGGTAAAACCCTGGCTGAAGGGAGGTGCCATTCGTCGCCAGGAGAACCATCTCCCGACCTTCCGATTTTAAATGGCCGAGGCGGTTGGCAATGATCCCGTTAAATCCGATATAGGCCATGAATATGGCAACCACCATGACATCGGCCATCGACCATTTCCCGGAGCTTAAGACAAAGAACTTGATCAGCGGGTTTTTCCTCGCATTGTGGTAGTTCAAATAATAGCCTACCGTCGAGGCTATTTTTAGCAGGGGAAAAGTAAGGCTGAAGGTGATCAGCAAAACCCCGACAAATTTCATCTGAATATCCTTATGGGTAATCATTATCCAGAATACATCCAGT
>Ga0316624_10000129_pt1 | contig 22310 bp, 16 predicted proteins | sample OWC_Aug_N3_C1_D5_FD_207657 | JGI IMG/M metagenome (GOLD analysis project Ga0316624, IMG submission 207657) | Wetland soil microbial communities from Old Woman Creek delta, Ohio, United States - OWC_Aug_N3_C1_D5_A | ecosystem: Environmental > Terrestrial > Soil > Wetlands | place: USA: Ohio... | reverse complement strand
AGCGCCCCCTGCAGCGCATCGTGGTCCATCCCGGCCCAGTCGAGACACTCCCCGTTCAGGTGCGCGATAAACGCATAGTCCACATCGAAGTGTTCCCTCATCTCAGTCGTCATATCCATCAACCACCCAATAATTCTTTCTTCAAATCATCATTCACCGGTTTGCCGCCGATCCAGATAGCCAGCAGCGCCCGGTAAAAATCGTCGCCGCCGATACGCCCCAGCTCACTACCGTTCAACGTCACGCGCGTGCCCTCGCCCGGCAGCGAATCAAAAATAATCACGTCGCCCCGCTTGACGGTCTTGATCGGGCTGAACATTTGCTCAAACATCGCCATGCGCTCGCGCAACGCCGCCACTTCGGCTTCACTGTAATTCTCTTCCACCCCTTTGCGAAAGCCCATCATAAAGCGCTCGGTGGCCGCATCCTCAATCACGATATGCATAAAGATACGCTTGGGCTTGGCATCGGCAAATATCGCGTCAGCGTTGTGCCCCTTCTCCGCCATGTACAGCCCGATGACGTAAATCTTGAAGAACCACATGCTGCGCACGCCCGCGCCGTTCAACACCAGCGGTGTGTCACCCAGCTGCACCTTGTCCTCCAGCTCGACGCCAGCCAGTTCCTGCGCGCAGGCATTCCAGCTCATGAGAAGACAGCAAAGCATGAATAGTGTCTTTTTCATTTTTCTTCCTTTCAGAAAAAAAACAAATTACGGACATCTCTAGCGCCATCATGACGCCATTGCGTTGCTTACAGCGCTTCAAATACTCCTGCCGCTCCCATTCCGGTGCCGATGCACATCGTCACCATGCCATATTTCTGCTTGCGACGGCGCAGGCCGTGCAGCAGCGTGGCCGTACGGATCGCCCCGGTCGCGCCGAGCGGATGCCCCAGCGCGATCGCACCGCCAAGCGGATTGACGATCTCCGGATTCAACCCGACATCGTTGATTACCGCCAGCGATTGAGCGGCAAACGCCTCGTTCAGTTCGATCCAGCCCATGTCGTTCAGCGTCAGCCCGACTTGGCTCAGCACGCGCGGAATCGCTTCCTTCGGGCCGATGCCCATGATCTCCGGCGGCACGCCCGCCACCGAAAAGCCAAGGAACTTGCCGATGGGCGTGAGGCTGTGGCGCTTCAGCGCCGCCTCGCTGCACAGCAGCACCGCGCCCGCACCGTCCGACATTTGCGAGCTGTTGCCCGCCGTCACCGAGCCTTTTTGCGCGAACACCGTCTTCAGCTTGGCCAGCGCCTCCATCGAAGTATCGGCGCGCGGCCCTTCGTCCTGGCTCACCTCGCGCGTCTTCGTCTTCACTTCGCGGCTGTGCAAGTCCGGCACATGCTCGGTGATGACGTACGGCGTGATCTCGTCCTCGAACTCGCCGTTGTTGATCGCCGCAACGGCGCGCAGATGGCTCCGCAGTGCGAATTCGTCCTGCGCCTCACGCGATACGTTCCAGCGCTGCGCCACCTTCTCCGCCGTCAGCCCCATGCCGTAGGCGATGGCGACGTGCTCGTTTTCGAAGATGGCCGGGTTGAACGCCACCTTGTTGCCCATCATCGGCACCATGCTCATGCTCTCCGTGCCCGCCGCGATCATCACGTCGGCCTCGCCGAGGCGGATGCGGTCCGCCGCCAGCGCCACCGCCTGCACGCCGGAAGAACAGAAGCGGTTCACCGTCATGCCCGGCACCGTGTTCGGAATGCCCGCCAGCAGCAGCGCAATGCGCGCCACGTTCATGCCCTGCTCCGCCTCCGGCATCGCGCAGCCGACGATCACGTCGCCGATGCTGGCCGGGTCGAGCGACGGCGCCTGCGCCAGCACACTCTTCAGCACATGCGCCAGCAGGTCGTCGGGACGGGTATTGCGGAACATGCCGCGCGGCGCCTTGCCGACCGGCGTGCGCGTTGCGGCAACGATGTAGGCTTCCTGCACTTGTTTGCTCATGGCGCTTTCCTCTCAAAATTTGCTGCTGCCCGCATATCGCGAGCTCACACCGTAGGATGGGTTGAGCGTAGCGATACCCATCAATCATTTCTCACTCTGGCGATGGGTATCGCGTTGCTCAACCCATCCTACGCTTGCTCCAGCCCCCGATACGTCATTCCGGCGCTGCGTGTGTTGTTGGGGCTTTAGCCCCTTACAACCACGGCGTACCCCTCGCGGGTGCAGGCCGGAATCCAGTTCTTTCAATCAACTGGACACCGCCTTCGCCGGTGTGACAACTTAATCAGCTTCTTTCCTCAATTCAGCGCACTCGCCAACTTGCGCCGATAGATCGAAACCAGTTCGCCCTGTCCGCCCAGCAGATTGAACACATCGAGCAGCGTCTTGCGCCCGACGTCGTCCTTGAATTTGCGGTCGCGCTGCACGATCTCCAGCAACTGGTCCATGCCCTCGGTCACGCGGTTCGTGGCGATCAGCAGATTGGCCAGCTTCAGTCTCGCTTCCAGATCGTTACCGTCCGCCGTGACTGCCGCCCGCAGCGTTTCCTCGCTTCCGCCTGCCTCCTGCATTTCCGCCAGCCGCACCTGCGCCTTTAACTGCAGCACGCGCGCATCCTTCAGCACATCCGCATCCTTCAGGCTGTCCAGCAGGCGCTGCGCCTCATGCATCACGCCCTTGAGCAGCATGATCTCCGCCGCGTCCACGCGTATCCATTCGTCGGCAGGGGCGAGCGCCGAGGCTTCCGCAAGCTTCTGCATCGCCCCATCCAGGTCACCCGCGTCTGCCAGCTCCTGCGCCCCCCGCTGCAGTTCCTGTGCCGGGCTGGGGATGATCTTGTCCAGCCAGTCGCGCACCACGTTTTCCGGCTGCGCGCCGGTGAACTCGTTCACGATCTGGCCCTTGACCATCGCCTTCACTGAAGGGATGCCACGCACGCCATAGCGCACCGCCAGTTCCTGATTCTCGTCCGAGTTCACCTTGGCCAGCAGAAACTTGCCGGCATATTCATCGGCCAGCTTTTCCAGGATCGGCTTCAGCACCTTGCATGGCGCGCACCACGGCGCCCAGAAATCGATCACCACGGGCTGCTTGAACGAAGCGGCCACAATCTTCTCTTCAAAATCCTGCAGACTGACATCCATCGAATACATTGACTTCAACTCCTCCAAATCACTTTCACTTCGCACACTGCGGGATGCGCGACAAATCCAATCCCGGCCCTTTCAATCACCCTGCGAAAGCACACCCGTCGCAATCGAAATCTCGCGCAAAAAGCACAACAGCCCCGCAATCAACGCAAGCATTGCCGCCGAAAACAGCACGGCAATAACCGCCGACGGGTCCTTGCCCAATTCGAAGCCGATAAAAAGCGCCGCAATCACGATGCAAACCAGCAAGGCGCATACCGTGCACAACGTAATCGCCCAGTGTATCCATTCCGACCTGTTCAACAGATCCTTGATTTCCATCGCATGCGCCGCGCGCTCAACCCCCTTCATCGCGGCAAGCACACGGTGACGATCGATGACACGCGCCAGCCGCGTCGACATCACGCTCAATATCGCCCCGATGCCGGTCAGCAGAAACACCGGCGCGACCGCCAGCTGAATCACATGCGCAACGGTTGCAATTTCGACTGTATCGCTCATAGCAGATGCTTCCCATCAAACACCGTCGTCTCCAGCGCAAAGGTATCCACGCCCTCCAAGCAGCCGAGGTTCACGATATATTGCCCCGGCCTTCTCGCCGTCTCACTGAAAGGGTGGATGCCGCAGGTCCGGCAGAAATAATGCTTCGCCGTCTTCGTGCCGAATTGGTAGAAGTTCAGCGCATCCCCCTGCACCTCGATCTTGAACTTGTCCGCCGGCACCAAATACATCATCGCGCCGCGCTTCGCGCAGAACGAGCAGTTGCAGCGTATGCCTTTGGTAAATGGCTCCGCCTCGAACGAGAACTTGATCGCGCCGCAATGGCAGCTGCCTTTGTATGGTTGCATTGCCATTCTTTTTGCACCTCCGCATCAGGCTCGAGCGCTATGCGCTGCCTTCCAGAAACATTTGCGATGCCGCTATCGATCTCTTGACCTGTTAGCTCTTTATTAATTCAGACCTTAATTGACCATACCTTCAACGCTATTTCGGCCATTTCTAACTGCCTCGAATCAATGGATTGCTTGTCCCATGTATCAAACTCTGCAATGCCTTTAGTCAATACAAATTGCGATTTTCCGTATTCGCTTTTCTTCGCTCCAAAAGAATCGTTACCAACGCCGCTATTTCCTTTGGAAGACATTAATGCCAGATTACCAAGCCTTTTTTGATAGGCTCTAGCATCATCTGCACTCCACAATTTATCCCACGTCTCAGTAAGCGTCTGCGGTAACACATGTTCAAGATTGACTCGCCCAACATCCGGATTTGGGACTTTTTCTTGCGGGTCTTGCTTGTTGCAGCCCATTTCCAAACTAGGCAAGTAATACCGAGCTAAAGATGGTTTTGATATTGATGATATTGATACAGTAGCGAACGACTGCTTAAATATCGCGTCAACAGGCATTGAAGTAAACGCTTTCAATATTTCATCAGTACTGGCGAGCTTCCCTTCACTAACAGACTTTGCCGTCTCACTATATATTCTTTCCAGAGTACCACCGCCGACACCTCCGACAATTTGAAAACGTACTGCAACTGACACCAATTTCTGGAAAGCAGTTGCAACTTTAGATGGTTCGAATTTTTCAAGAACTGCCAACAACAGCGGCCTAACTTGAATCATGCCAAGCAAATTCAATGCTGAAACAGAGTCCCTTGCATTTCCAAATTTATTCCAGTATTCGTGATCAGGATTGAGCAATGCTGCATATTTTTTTGCCGTATCGCTCAAATCAGTTGAAAACTGAAGTGCGAGCTTCTTACTCGTTACCTTCTTCTTAATTAGTCCAAACAAGTCCTTCTCACGCACCAGTCCATATTTCGACATAGAAAAATGTCGAAGATAGGTAACCACCAATGGGTCTTCAGATGCACTTTCCAACACTGCCACCATATTCAGCCAGCGATTTTTTGTTTCTCCTATTCTTTCTCCAGATTTATGGAACAAATAATTCTTCAACAAATCCGATATCGCCAGCTCAAGGCCTCGATCATTTAGCGTCTCAAAGATCACGAAAGCATTACTATCATCTGGTGTAGTAACTAAAATAACCTTGAGATTTGATTCGAGATAGTCGAGCCATTCGTGTAAATCCTCCTCTGGATCTTTTGACTTTGCGCACATTTCTTCAATGTAATCCAAAATGGCATTGGAAGCGGAAATAAGTCGTTGATGTGATTGCCTAACATATTTGGAGGCATTTACTCCGCGAATATCTTCAATGAGTTCTTGGTATAACTCATTATCGACTTCATTCAAAACCAGCTTGGATTCCTTTTCTTTTGATTTACGATCAGTGCTCGCGAGGAAGTCCGATTTAATTGAAGAAACAACCTCCATGTCTCCATCTTTTTTGAATTTATCTTTGATAGCCGCAATGAGTAGGCTTACGGTTGTAAGGCGTTGCTGCCCATCTACCACGTCAAAACGTTGCTCTTGCGGACCAGTCACCACCAACGAGCCGAGAAAGTATTCGTTTTCTTTTGTGTTGATTGCCTCACGAATATCTTCAAGCAATGCTTCTACATGTTCATTCTCCCATGCGTATGACCGCTGATATGCTGGCACTTTAAAGCGTTTACTCTTTAGTACTCCTCCAATCCCTTCAAGCTGGATTTGAATGCTTTGAACCTGAGACATAAATACCCCTTAGCTTCTCATCTTTAAGAAATCTACACGTTGCTCTAACCCTCAATTCCGCAACGGCTTCCCGTTCTTCAACATATGCTCAATCCGCGCCTGCGTCTTGTCGGTCGCCAGCAGCTCCATGAAGTTGCGCCGTTCCAGATCGAGCAGCCAATCCTCATCCACCATGCTGCCCGCTTCCACATCGCCGCCGCATAAGGTCTCGGCGACGCGGCAGCCGATGTTGTAGTCGTGCTCGGAGATGAAGCCGCCTTCGCGCATGTTGACCATCGCGGCCTTCAGTGTGGCGATGCCGGTGCGGCCGGCGACGGCGATCTGGCGCTGGCGCAGCGGCGGACGGTAGGCGGTGGCGTTGAGCACCCTGGCCTCTTCCTTGGCGATGTGCAGCAGCTCGAAGCGGTTCATCACGATGCGGTCGGCGCGCCTGAGGTAGCCCATCTCGCGCGCCAGCTCGGCACTCTTGGCCACTTCACCGAGCGCGATGTTCTGGAAGTAGCGGCGCACGAAGGGGAAGATGTCGACGCGGTTGTCGTTGGCGAAGCGCTGCGCCTCGGCCGCGGCGCGCTGCGCCATCTCCTTGCAGCCGCCGCCGGCGGGCAACAGGCCGACGCCGACTTCGACCAGGCCGATGTAGCTTTCCAGCGTGGCGACGATGCGCGTGCAGTGGATGGAAAATTCACAGCCGCCGCCGAGCGCCAGGCCATCCACGGCGGCGATGGTGGGCACCTGCGCATACTTGAGGCGCATCGAGGTCTGCTGGAACTTGGCGACCACGGCCTCGACATGCGGCACGTTGCCGGTGGCCGCATTGAACAGGTCACCCATGCTGCCGCCGCCCGCCGCGGTATATTTGACGCGGTTCACCGCGCCCTTGAGCTTGCCGAACATGCCTGCGTCCTGAGCCGGTTCCTGCAAGCCCTGCATCAGCTGCAGCAGGTTGGCGCCAACCGAGAACGGCGGCTCGGTCTGCCACAGGATGAGCGCACTGAAATGCGCTTCCGCTTCGTTCACTGCACGCAGGATGCCGTCCAGCACTTCGTTGCTGACGGTGTGCATCTTGCTCTTGAAGCTCAGGATGGCGATGCCGTCGCCCATGTGCCACATGCGCACGTCGTCGGTTTCGAACACGGTCTCGCCATATTTGCGCTCCTCGCCGAACAGGTGGTCGGGGAACAGTTGGCGCTGGTAGACGGGGAGTGTGGAGCGGGGTTGGTAGGCACCGGCCCTCTCCCCCTTCCCCTCTCCCGCCTGCGGGAGAGGGTGGAGCGAAGCGGAGGGAGAGGGTGAGAATGAGCCCTGCGGGGTGTGCACGCCGGTACGGCTCGGATCGGTGACCCAGGCGGGAAGCAGCGTGTCCGCCATGGCCTTGCCGGCGGCGATGTCGGCGGCGATCCAGCCCGCCACATGCTGCCAGCCTGCGGCCTGCCAGATCTCGAACGGCCCGTTGTCCCAACCGAAGCCCCAGCGCACCGCAAAGTCGAGGTCGCGTGCGTTGTTGGCGATCGCTGCCAGGTGTAGCGCGCAGTAATGGAACACGTCGCGGAACACCGCCCACAGGAACTGCGCCTGCGGATGCGGACTGTTGCGCAGCCCGGCCAGTTTCTTCGCCCAGTCGCGTTCGCGTAGGATGTCCTTCACGCCGTCGTCCACCTTGGCGTCGGACAGGTGGTATTCGCGCGTGTGCAGGTCCAGGACGTGGATCTCTTTGCCGATCTTCATGTAGATGCCGCGCTTGGTCTTCTGCCCCAGCGAGCCCTGGTCAACCAGATACTGGAACCAGTTCGGCAGGTCGAAATGCCGGTGCCACGGATCGTCGGTGAGGTTCTCGCGCATGGTGTTGACCACATGGGCAAACACGTCGAGGCCGACGATGTCCAGCGTGCGAAAGGTGGCGCTCTTCGGACGGCCGAGATAGCGGCCGGTAAGCGCATCCACCATGTCAAAGCCGAGGTTGAACGCGGCCGCATGATGCTTGGTGGCGAGCATCGAGAATACGCCGACGCGGTTGGCGATGAAGTTGGGCGTGTCCTTGGCGCGCACCACGCCCTTGCCCAGCGTGGAGACGAGGAAAGTTTCCAGCTGGTCGAGCAAGGCGGCTTCGGTTTCGCGGCACGGGATCAGCTCGACCAGGTGCATGTAGCGCGGCGGATTGAAGAAGTGGATGCCGCAGAAGCGGTGGCGCAGGTTGTCAGGGAAAGCCCGCGCAAGTTCGTTGATAGACAGACCAGAGGTGTTGCTGGCGAAGATGGCGTGCTCGGCAACATAAGGCGCGACCTTGCGGTACAGGTCGGATTTCCAGTCCATGCGTTCGGCTATGGCCTCGATGATCAGGTCGCAGCCGCGCAGCTTGTCCAGATGCTGCTCGTAGTTGGCAGCCTGGATATAGGAGACTCTGGACGGGCTGGAGATGGGCGCGGGGTCGAGCTTCTTCAGGCCCTCGACCGCCTTGTTGACGTTGCCGTTCGGGTCGCCCTCCTTGGCGGGCAATTCAAACAACAGCGTCTCGACATTGGCGTTGACCAGGTGCGCGGCGATCTGCGCACCCATCACCCCTGCCCCCAGCACCGCCACCTTGCGTATCTTCAGATGATTGTCCATCGCCACCTCTCAACGTTGATTGATCTTGCGCCTGCCCCGCTGTCGCCAGTCGTAAGTTGGGTTAGGTGCAGCCGTAACCCAACTCAAAACATACGTCGGGTTGCCCGCCAACCCGACCTACACACTACCGCACTTCCCTATCAACTAGAAACCATGGGCGTACTGCACGCACAGTACATCCACGCTGTTGCTGTATGAGCCCGCCAGATTGCCGGCGCCCGCGGCGGTCTGGTCGTTTGCAATGGGGGCATTCTTCATGAAGATGTGCGCATACGCGAAATCGAGCTTGCCCGCCGTAGACAGTCTGTATTGCCCGCCGAGCGCCAGCCAGGTGCGGTCGCTATCGGGAATGCGCGCGGTGCGGTAGGCATCCGGCACCGGCGTCTGGTCGTAAGCCACGCCCATGCGGGCCAGCCACTGTTCGTTGTAGCGATAGTTCGCGCCGACTGCCACGCGCCAGGTGTCCTTCCAGTTTTCCTGCACGGTCTGCAGGTTGCTGCCATCGGCGCGGTCAATCTTCATTTGCTGCAACGCACTCCATCCCGTGCGCGTCGCATCGGCCATGAGCTCCCAGCCATTGCCCAGTTGATGCACAGCGCTGATCTGCCAGGAGTCGGGCATGGTGATCGGCAGGGTCACGGCGCCGTTCTGCAATTGCGGCACCGCGCTCAGCGCGCCTGGCACATTGGTGAAGCTGACGTTGCCGTTCAGCGTGTATTTGATCTTCGAGCGGTAGGAAACACCGATGCGCGTATCGGGCGTAACCTCGAACAATGCCCCGAGGTTATAGCCCCAGGACGAGTCGCTGCCCGTGACGGTGCTGATACCCTCCAGGTTCTGCCCTAGCGCGCCACCGGCCAACGCGCTGTAGTTCACGGCACTGCTCAGTTCGCCCGAGATATGCTGATAGCTCAGGCCGATGCCGAGACTGACGCTATCGTTCATCTGGTATGACAGGGACGGGTTCAGGTTGATGGTTGCTATCCTGGACTTGATCGCCTGGAAACGGCCGATCCAGTTGGAGTCGTATTCGGTCTGCAGGCCGAACGGCGCGAAGATGCCGAGACCGAAGCGCAGCGCGGGCTCGATCTCCATCACCATATAGGTGTTGGGGATCAGCGCCAGGCCGCCCGCATCGCCGCCATTGCCGCCCGCGGTCTGCAACGGCGCGCCGGTAGAGCCGCCGTCGGCGAATCTGGCAGAAGGCTGGATCAGGCTGGCCGCTACGGTCACTTGTTTTCCTTTCAGTCGAGACATCCCTGCCGGATTGAAAAATATGGTGGTCGCATCTTCCGCCCCGGCCGCACCGCCGGCAAAGGCGTTACCCGTTCCGCTGCTTTGCTCCAGCAATGCGAATGCTGCTGCCGCCACGTCGCCCGACATGACGGAAAGGGCGCCGGCCACCGCCGCACCCACCAAGTTGCGCTTCAACTTCACGTTCTCCTCCCTGCACTCCCACCCGGCTCGAGCCGGGCCGTTATTGTTCTTGCGACGGTACCACGCGCGGCTTGCGATCGTCCCCCACCGCCACATAGGTCAGCGTCGCTTCGGTTACTTTCAGGCACGTCGGGTTCTCGGGGTCGCGCTGCACAAACACTTCCACGTCCACGGTGAGCGATGTCGTGCCGACCTTCACGATCCTGGCGTAAAAGCTCACCACGTCGCCGACGAAGATCGGCTGCTTGAACACGAACGAATTCACCGCCACCGTCGCCACCCTGCCCTTGGCGCGGTGCACGGCGGGGATGCTGCCGGCGATGTCCACCTGCCCCATCAGCCAGCCGCCGAAAATGTCGCCGGTGTAGTTGGCATCGGACGGCATCGCCGCCACGCGCAGCGTGGGTTGGCGATCTGGCAAAGTGGTCGGCGCGTCGGCATTCATAGGTCAGCGGTGCCCCTTGTAGAGTTCCTCAATCTGCTTCCCGTACGCCGCCATCACGCGGTCGCGCTTCAAGCTCAGCTTGGGCGTGAGCAAACCGTTGTCGATGGTCCACGGTTCGCGCAACAGCAGCACACGATGCACTTTGGCATAGCCGGGGAAACCGCTCAGGTTGCGCGCGATACGCCGCAGCACCTTGGCTTCCACGTTGCTGTCGGTCAGCGATTCCGGCATGTCCGGGCGCACACCGACTTTCGCGGCGATGTGCGGCCACACCTCCGGATTCAGCACGGCCAGCGCGATGAGGTACGGACGTCCCTCGCCATAGATCATCACCTGGTCGATCAGCGGGTCGTGCTGGACGATGGCGGCTTCCATGTCGGCCGGCGGCATCTTTTCGCCGTTGGACAGCACGATGATCTCTTTCAGGCGCCCGGTGATGTAAATGTGCCCGGTCTCGCTGATGCGCGCGACGTCGCCGGTGTTGAGCCAGCCGTCGCTGTCTATCATGGCGCTGGTCGCGGCCGGATTTTTCCAGTAGCCCAACATCACGTTCGGGCCCTTCACCAGCAGCGCGTCCTGCTCGCCCAGTTTGACCTGCACGTTGCGTATCGGCTGGCCGACGCTGTCGGGAAAGTTGTTGTTCAGCTTGTTGCCGCACACGATGGGGCTGGTCTCGGTGAGCCCGTAGCCCTGCACCACCGGCAGGCCGAGGCCGACGAACATGCGCGCGATGTCCGGCGCCAGCGCGGCACCGCCGCTGACCGCCGTGCGCAAACGCCCGCCGAGGCGATCGAGGATTTTTTGCGCCACCAGCTTTTGCAGCAGCGGCCACAGCAGGAACGAGAGCTTCCAGCCGCCGCGACCCTGCTCGCGCAGGAAGCGCGCCCAGCCGACGTCCACCGCCAGCCTGAACAGCGCACGCTTGAGCGGCGAGCCTTCATCCAGCTTGGTGCTGATCGCGCCGTACATGCGCTCGTAGATGCGCGGCACCGCAATCAGTACGGTCGGGCGGATGGTTTTCAGGTCTTCGGAGAGCAGCGGAATGGAACGCGCATAGGCGACCGTGGCCCCGGTCGTCACCTGCAGGTAATAGCCGCAGGTGCGCTCGAAGGTATGCGACAGCGGCAGGAAGGACAACATCAGATCGTTGTCGTACATCGTGAATGTTTCCATCACATCGTAGGCGTTGGAGAGCATGTTGTGGTGGCTCAGCATCACGCCTTTCGGCCGGCCGGTGGTGCCCGAGGTGTAGATGATGCTGGCCAGTTCATGGGTCTCGCAAGGAACCGGGGGCTGCAGTTCCGCCGGCTGGGTGTGCAGGTATCGCGCCGCCGGCACCAGGCGCGGCTCTTCGGCGCTGAAGTCGTCCAGCGAAATGAAGCGCTGCACGCAGCCCATCTCGCCGAGCACGCCGCTCAATTCCTTCCATTGGACAGCGGTCTCGAACAGGACCACTTTCGCCTCGGCGTCATTGACGATGTAGGCGATGTTGTCGGCACGGTCCACGGTGTAGAGCGGCACGGTGACAAGCCCCAGCGACATCGCGGCCTGGTCGAACAGCACCCACTGCGGGCAGTTGCGCAGCATGATCGCGACGCGGTCGCCCTTGGCCAGACCTTCCCGCATCAGCGCGGCCTGCCAGTGCGCAACCTGCTCGAGCATCTGCCCCCAGCTCAGGTCGACCCACACCGATTGGTGCGCATCGAAATAGCGGTATGCGATCTTGTCCCGCGAGCGCCGCACGCGCTCCAGGAACAGGCCGTACAGGGTCACTGCCTGCTCCGGCGAAATCACATCGTTGTGTCGTGCTGTTGCCATCCTCCAAACTCCGTTCTTATTATGGTTGCCACACAAACAAATCGTCATACAGCGCCGCGCCCGGGCTGACTGCATAGTGATCCAGATTCTTCACACCCGTCGCGCGCACGACTTCCTCATCGAGGAAGAAAAGGCCGGTGAAAGTCTTGCTGTCGCGCACCACGATGGCATGCGCCGCATCCGCCACGATGGCGGGCTTGCGCGAAGCGCGCAGAATCTCCGGCGAGAAATTAAACTCGATGGCGGACGTGGCGATAGTCGTGCGCGGCCACAGGCAGTTGCAGGCGATGCCGTCAGCGGCGAATTCCTTCGCCAGTCCCAGCATGACCATGCTCATGCCGAACTTGGAGATGGCGTAGGCGACGTGCGGCGCGAACCATTTTGCTTCCATGTGCAGCGGCGGCGACAGCGTCAGGATATGCGGATTGGCGGCCTTCTTCAGATGCGGAATGCAGGCCTGCGAGGCAAGAAAGGTCGCGCGCATGTTCACGTCCCACATCAGGTCGAGACGCTTGGCCGGCGTCTGCAGGGTCGGGGTAAGACTGATCGCACTGGCGTTATTGACCAGCACATCGATGCCGCCGAAGTGCGCGGCGGCCTGCTCGACGGCATTGTGGATGGCCTGCTCATCGCGCACGTCGAGCTGGATCGCCAGCGCCTCGCCGCCTGCCGCCTTCACCTCTTCCGCCACGGTGTGGATGGTGCCAGGCAGCTTGGGGTGCGGCTCAGCCGTCTTGCCGGTGATCACCACTTTGGCGCCGTCGCGCGCGCAGCGCAGTGCAATCTCGCGGCCGATGCCGCGCGAGGAGCCGGTGATGAAGATGATCTTGTTGTGCAAGCTACTCATGGTCGATATTCCATTCGCTATAAAGCTCAGGGTGGGCACGCCACTGTGCCCACCCTGCTTTCTACTGCCGTTTATTATTTTCCTGACTGCAGCTCTTCCGGCGCGAAGTCGTCCACCATGATGACCTTGCGGCGCAGCGCATAATCGCGTTCCAGTTGCAGCGCCTGCTCGGCATCGATGATGCCCAGTTCGCGCGCTTCGGCGATCTGCTTCAATTCCTCGTATGCCTTGAGCTTGCCTGCCTTGCGCGCCTTTTCCAGCTCGGCCTGCAGCGGCTCGCACGCCAGCGTGCTAGCCAGCGCCGCTTCCAGTGCACCGACCGCATCGCTCTCGTCGCACGAAATGTACATGCCTGCGGTCAGACGGTCGCGCACCGCGCCGGGCTTGAGCAACAGGGCCGCGATCTGGTGGCCGATCTGGTCGCTGGGCGGCTTGCGGCACTGGCCGAGCGGGAAGATCATGGCGCGCAACAGAGGCGCGGCAAAGCGGTTGGGGAAATTCTGCAACACGCTGTCGAAGGCCATCTGGATGCGGTACAGCCCGTCCTGCATGCCCCAGTGCAGCAGCGGCAGGTCTTCCTCACGACGGCCATCGTCCTCGAAGCGTTTCAGCACGGCGGAGCACAGATACATCTGGCTCAGCACGTCGCCGAGGCGCGCGGACAACTTCTCGCGCCGCTTGAGCCCTCCGCCCAGCACCAGCATGGAGACATCGGCGGCAAAGGCGAATGCGGCCGAGTAGCGCGTCAATGCCTGGTAATAGCGTTTGGTCGGCTGCTCGGTCGGCACGCCGATGATGTGGCCGCCGGTCAGTCCATAGACCAGGCTGCGCACGGCATTGCTCAGGCTGAAGCTGATATGCCCGAAGAACGCTTCGTCGAATTCCTGCACGGCGCGCCGGTTGTCCTGATTCTGCGCCGCATGGATTTCCTTCAGCACATAGGGGTGCGCGCGCACCGCGCCCTGGCCGAAGATGATCAGGCTGCGCGTGAGGATGTTGGCGCCTTCCACGGTGATGCCGATGGGCGTCTGCTGATAGGCGCGCCCCAGATAGTTGTCCGGCCCGAGGCAGATGCCCTTGCCGCCGTGCACGTCCATCGCGTCGTTGATGACCGCGCGGCCACGCTCGGTACAGTGGTACTTGACGATGGCCGAGATCACCGAAGGCTTGCCGCCCATATCCACCGCCTGCGCCGTCATCGTGCGCGCCGCGTCCATCACGTACAGGTTGCCGCCGATGCGCGTGAGCGCTTCTTCCACGCCCTCGAACTTGCCGACCGGCACATGGAATTGCTTGCGCACGCGGCCATAGGCGCCGCTGGTGCGGGCGGCCAGCTTGACGCCGCCGGTCGCGCTGGCCGGCAGCGAAATGGAGCGTCCCGCCGCCAGGCAGTCCATCAGCATGCGCCAGCCCTGGCCGATGCGCATGGTGCCGCCGATGATGTAGTCCATCGGGATGAACACATCCTTGCCGGTGGTCGGCCCGTTCAGGAACGCCGAGTTGAGCGGGAAGTGGCGACGCCCCACATTAACGCCGGGGGTGTCGGCCGGCACCAGGGCCAGCGTGATGCCCCGCGAGACTTCCGCGCCGAGCAGGTTCTGCGGGTCATACAGCTTGAAGGCGAGGCCAAGCAGGGTCGCCACCGGCGCCAGCGTGATGTAGCGCTTCTCCCAGGTGACGCGCACGCCGAGCACCTTGTCGCGGCCACCGAATTCTCCGTAGCAGACGATGCCGTAATCGGGGATCGCGCCCGCATCGGAACCGGCAAACGGGCCGGTCAGCGCGAAGCAGGGAACCTCCTTGCCGCTGGCAAGTCCGCGCAGGTATTTGTCCTTCTGCTCCTGCGTGCCGTAATGCAGCAGCAACTCGGCCGGCCCCAGCGAATTGGGCACCATCACCGTCACGGCGGCGGTGCCGCTGCGCGAGGCGACCTTGGTGATCACGGCCGATTGCGCCTGCGCGGAGAATTCCAGGCCGCCGTATTCCTTCGGGATGATCATGCCGAAGAAACCTTTGTCCTTGATGAACTGCCAGGTCTCCGGCGACAAGTCCTGGCGCTTGTGGGTGATGTCCCAGTCGTCCAGCATCGCGCAGAGTTGTTCGACTTCGTTGTCGAGGAACGCCTGTTCCTCGTCGCTGAGCCCGGTCTTGGGCAAGGCCAGCAATTGTTGCCAGTGCGGATTGCCGCTGAACAGTTCGCCGTCCCAGCCCACCGTTCCGGCGTCCAGCGCTTCCTGTTCGGTTTGCGAAACCTGCGGCAGAATTTTGCGGAAGATGCTGAGAATGAGGCTGCTGATAAGCAGGCGGCGCAACGCCGGAATACCCAGTACCGCGAGGAAGACGCCGAGCACGATATAGACTGTCAACAGGGCCTCGCCCGAGATGCGGCCCACCATCGCCACCAGCGGTACGAGCACGGCGACGGCAATCAGCCAGCCCCGGATGGAAGCGCGGAAGAAGGCTAGCAATAAGGCCACCACCACTACCACCATTATCAGTATCGCCATTGCAGCACACTCCCTATTTTTGTTGTGGATGGGCCGAACTTTAACCTCAGCGCGTGGTGCTGACAATGGATATATTCCACACATCTAAAGCATGTTCTCGCGCCTGCCGATTGACTATCGCGCGGCACTTTGCCACACTGGGGCCATGTTTCGCTCATCCAGAAAATTCGTTGCCGTGCTGATGCTGCTGTGGCTGCCGCTGTTCAGCGGAAGCGCGCTGGCAGCAACCGTGCGCATGCAGATGGGGCACGGCAACTGCCATGAGGCTGTTGCTGCGCCGGCGATGGAACACTGCGACATGAACATGGGCGGGCATCATCAGCACCACGGCAGCATGCCGGCCAAGGCTGATCCGCATAACCCCTCGTGCGATACCTGCAGCGTCTGCCATCTGGTTGGCACCGGCTATCTGGCCGCCCCCGCTCTGGTGCCGGCCATGCAAACTGCCGCGCGCGAACTCACTCCCTTCCTGGTTGCGTTCCACTCCTTCACTTCGGCACCGCTGGTGCCGCCTCCTCTCGCTCGCGCCTGACGCGGGACGAGTCCGTCTGTTGTTTTCGTAATTCTCGTCCCGTCCGGTGCGGCGGCCGTTTTGGCTGACCGCTTGCATTGCAATGCAAAAGGATGCGGAACATGAAATTACCTTTAACCGTTTTCGCCATGCTCTGTGCGTGCTGGCTCGCGCCAGCCAGCGCCGGCGATGAACCGCTGGGGAGCAATCTCGACGGATTGCTCGATTACGCGCGCGAGCACAACCCGGAGCTGGCGGCCACGCGCTATGAGGCTACCGCTGCGCAACAGCGTGCCGAATCAGCCGACGCCTTGCCCGACCCGGTGCTGCGCACCGAGTTGATGGACATCACCAACCAGGGGACCACCGGCCCGCGCGTGCTGCCCTCGCAGACCGGCAACACGCGCTATCTGCTGATGCAGACCGTGCCCTGGTTCGGCAAACGCGGTCTGCAGCGCGAAGTCGCCGATGCCCAGGCTTCGCAGGCCAACGGGCAAGTAGCGGCGAGCTGGTCGGAACTGGCCAGCAAGATCAAGCAAACCTATGCCATGCACTATTACGCCACCGTCAGCGAACGGCTGGCGCAGCAGACGCTGGACCTGCTGGACAATCTGGAGCAGATCGCCGAAACGCGCTATGCCAACGGCTTAGGCCAACAGCAGGACGTGATCCGCGTGCAGGTCGAGAGGACCATGCTGCGCAGCGAGCTGATCGCGCTGCAGAGCGAGGGCCACCATACCCATGCCCGGCTGAACGCACTGCTGTCGCGCCCGGTGAATGCACCGCTGGCAGAGCCGGAGCAATTGCGCCCCATGCCGCCCCCGGCCAAGCTGGACGAAGCGGCATTGCTGGAGCGCCTGCGTGCACAGAATCCGCAACTGCGCATTGCCGAAGCAGGCATCCAATCCTCGGAAAAAAGCCGCGACCTGGCCTACAACAACCGCTACCCGGGCTTCACCCTCGGCGTTGCGCCGAACCAATACCGCGATTCGATCCGGACATGGGATCTGATGGTCGAGTTCAACATCCCGTTGCAGCAGTCGGCGCGGCGTTCGCAGGAGCGCGAGGCGGAAGCACAACTGTCTGCCGCGAATGCGCGCAAGGCGGCGTTGCTCGACCAGACCCAATCCGACCTGTCGGAAAATCTCTCGGCGCTGGATTCCGCGCGTCAAACGGAATCGCTGATTGCCACCCGCCTGTTGCCGCAGGCCGAGCTTACCTACCAGTCCGCGCTGGTGGGCTACGAGAACGGCAAGGTGGATTTCGCCATGCTGATCGATGCACAAAAACAGATCCTGAAAGCCAGGCAGCAACAGCTGCAGGCTCAGACCGACATGCAGTTGCGGCTGGCCGATATTGAAAAATTGTTGGGAGAGTCACTATGAGCAAGTACTTGAAAATCGGCCTGGCCGTGGTGGTGCTGTTGCTGGCCGCGATGGCCGCTGAATATTGGAACAGCACGCGCGCATCGGACGCAACCGCCAAAAGCGGGGTAACCGAGGTCGAGCGCAAGATCCTGTATTACCGCAACCCGATGGGCCTGCCCGACACGTCGCCGGTGCCGAAAAAGGACGCGATGGGCATGGATTACGTCCCGGTCTACGAGGGCGAGGCCGAAGCAAACGGGCAGGTGGTCATCAGTGCCGACAAAGTGCAGAAGCTGGGCGTAAAGAGCGAAGCAGCAACGCTGCGCGAACTGAACCGGACACTGCGCGTGACCGGGCGCATCGAGGTCGACGAGCGCCGCACCTACGCCATCTCGCCGAAGTTCGAGGGCTGGGTGGAACGCCTCTACGTCAACAGCACCGGACAGGCCGTCAGCAAGGGCCAGCCGCTGTTCGACGTGTACAGCCCGGAACTGGTATCGGCGCAACGCGAGCACGCGCTGGCAGTGCAGGGCCTGGCCGCACTGAAAGACGCCGACAACGAGGCCAGGGCCGGCATGCAGCAGCTCGCCGACGCCAGCCGGGCACGGCTCAAAAACTGGGACGTCGCGGATGCCTCCAAGCCTGGCGAAGACGGGGCGCGCGTCACTTACCGCGCTCCCGTCAACGGCGTGGTGCTGGAAAAGAAGGCAGTGCAAGGCATGCGCTTCATGCCCGGCGAAACGCTGTACCAGATTGCCGATCTTTCCTCGCTGTGGGTGCTCGCCGATGTCAACGAACAGGACATCGGGCAGGTGCAGACCGGCAGCCGCGCCCAGGTTAAGGTCGAGGCGTATCCGGAACGGGTGTTCTCCGGCCGCGTGGGTTTCATCTACCCGACGCTGAGCAGCGATACGCGCACGGTGCAAGTTCGTATCGAGATCGCCAACCCGCAAAGGCTGCTCAAGCCCGCCATGTTCGCCAACGTGGAGTTCGGCGTGGGCAAAGGCGGCAAGGTGCTGACTGTGCCAACCTCCGCGGTGATCGACAGCGGCACGCGCCAGGTGGTGCTGGTGCGTTTGGCCGAGGGACGTTTCGAGCCGCGCGCGGTCACGCTCGGCAGCCGCAGCGACGACTACGTTGAAGTGGTGAGCGGCATACGCGAAGGCGAACAGGTCGTCACCAGCGCCAACTTCCTGCTGGATTCGGAAAGCAATCTCAAGGCGGCGCTGGGCGGTTTTGGCGAACACAACGCACACAGCCCCGCTCCCGCCAGCGCGGCGCCGGCGGATCGCGCCGCCCCGCCCCAGCAAAAAACGGTGGGCCATCTGGCGCAAGGCACGCTGGATTCCATCAACGACGACGGCACGGTCAGCATCACCCACGGACCGATCAAGTCGCTCGGCTGGCCCGGCATGACCATGGATTTCGCGCTGGCGAATTCGTCGCTGGTTGCCGGTATCAAGCCGGGCAGCGCGATCAGCTTCGAGATCGTCGAACGCACGCCGGGGGTATGGGTGATCACCAAGCTGCAGGCTACGCAGCAACACGAGGGGCACTGACATGCTCGCCAAAATCATCGACTGGTCGGCGCGCAACCGCTTCCTGGTGCTGCTTGCCACCTTGTTCATCACGCTGGCGGGCATCTATGCACTGCTCAGAACGCCGCTGGATGCGCTGCCCGACCTGTCCGACGTGCAGGTGATCGTCTACACCGAATACCCGGGGCAGGCGCCGCAGGTGGTGGAAGACCAGGTTACCTACCCGCTCACCACCGCAATGCTGTCGGTGCCGAAATCCAAGGTGGTGCGCGGCTTCTCGTTCTTCGGCGCCTCGTTCGTGTACGTGATCTTCGAGGATGGCACCGACATCTACTGGGCACGTTCGCGCGTGCTGGAATACCTGAACAGCATCGCCGGACGGCTGCCGCAAAACGTCTCACCGCAGCTCGGCCCGGATGCCACCGGCGTGGGCTGGGTGTACCAGTACGCCGTCCTTAGCGACAAGCACAACCTCGCCGAGTTGCGCACCATGCAGGACTGGTATCTGCGCTACCAGCTGACCAAGGCGCACGGCGTGGCCGAGGTCGCCTCCATCGGCGGCTTCGTGCAGCAGTACCAAGTGACGGTCGATCCGGTGAAGCTGCGCGCCTACGGCATCCCGCTGGGCAAGGTGTCGCAGGTAATCCGCGACTCGAACCGCGATGTCGGCGGCCGCACGGTGGAGATGGGCGAGACCGAGTACATGGTGCGCGGCAAGGGCTATCTGCACGGCATCAGCGACATCGAGAATCTGGTGGTGAAATCCGAGCGCGGCACGCCGGTGCTGCTGCGCGACGTCGCCCGGGTCGAGCTGGGACCGGATGAACGGCGCGGCATCGCCGAACTGAACGGCGATGGCGAAGTGGTGTCCGGCATCGCCATGGCGCGCTACGGCCAGAACGCGCTGGAGGTGATCCAGAGCATCAAGGACAAGATCGCCGAGATCACGCCCGGCTTGCCGGACGGCGTCAGCATCAAGGCCGTGTACGACCGCTCCGAGCTGATCCAGCGCGCCATCGCCACGCTCAAGCACACGCTGCTCGAAGAAGGGTTGATCGTCGCGCTGGTGTGCATGGTGTTCCTTATGCATGCACGCAGTGCCTTGGTCGCCATCGTGATGCTGCCAATTGGCGTGCTGATCGCGTTCATTGCCATGCGTGCGCTTGGCCTGAACTCCAACATCATGAGCCTGGGCGGGATCGCGATCGCCATCGGCGCGATGGTGGATGCGGCGATTGTGATGATCGAGAACGCGCACAAGCATCTGGAGCGGCTGGAACGCTCCAATGCTTCCGTCCCCTCACCCGCTAGCGGGAGAGGGTTAGGGAGAGGGCTTGGGGTTGACCGCGAAAGCCCCCTCTCCCCCGGCCCCTCCCCCACAAGTGTGGGAGGGGAGCAGAACTTGAGTGATCGCGCTACCGCCATCCTCGCTGCCTGCAAAGAGGTCGGCCCTTCGCTGTTCTTCTCGCTGCTGATCATCACCGTGTCGTTCCTGCCGGTGTTCACGCTGGAAGCGCAGGAAGGACGGCTGTTCGCTCCACTCGCCTACACCAAGACCTTCGCCATGGCAGGCGCTGCCCTGCTTTCCGTCACGCTGGTGCCGGTGCTGATGCTGCTGTTCATCCGCGGCCACATCAAACCGGAAGCGGAAAATCCGCTCAATCGTTGGCTGATCGCAGGCTACCGCCCGCTCATCGCCGGCGTGTTGCAGCGTAGGAAGACCACGCTCGCCGTCGCCGCCGGCATATTACTGTTGAGCATCTACCCGGCGATGAAACTGGGCAGCGAGTTCATGCCAACGCTGAACGAGGGCACGCTGTTCTACATGCCCACGGCCTTGCCCGGCATGTCGGTGACCAAAGCCGCCGAGTTGCTGCAGACGCAGGACAAGATCATCAAGAGCTTTCCGGAGGTCGCCTCGGTGTATGGCAAGGCCGGACGCGCGCTGACCGCCACCGACCCGGCGCCGCCGGAGATGTTCGAGACGATCATCAACCTGAAGCCGCAGGAGGATTGGCGCCCCGGCATGGACACCGACAAGCTGATCGCCGAGATGGATAAGGCGCTGCAATTCCCCGGCGTGGCCAACTCGTGGACCATGCCGATCAAGGCGCGCATCGACATGCTCTCCACCGGCATCCGCACGCCCATCGGCATCAAGGTGTTTGGCAAGAACCTGGATGAAATGGAGCGCCTCGCCAAGCAGATCGAATCCGTGGTCAGAAAGATTCCCGGCACCAGCAGCGCCTACGCCGAGCGCATCACCGGCGGCTACTACCTCGATATCGAGCCGGATCGGCTGGCGCTGGCGCGTTACGGACTGTCGGTCGGCGATGTGCAGGACGTGATCGCCACGGCGCTGGGCGGCGAGATGGTCACCACCACGGTGGAAGGACTGGAGCGCTTCGGCGTCAGCGTGCGTTATCCGCGCGAACTGCGCAGCACGCCGGAACAGATCGCGCGCGAGGTGCTGGTGCCAACGATGAATGGCGCGATGATCCCGCTTGGCCAGGTTGCCCGCATCGGCATACGCAAGGGCGCGCCGTCCATCCGCACCGAGAATGCCCTGCTCTCCGCCTACATCTACGTGGATATCCGCGACCGCGACATCGGCTCGTACGTGGACGAGGCGCGCAAGGCGGTAGCAGCCCAGGTGAAATTCCCGCCCGGCTATTACGCGACGTGGAGCGGCCAGTTCGAGTACATGGAACGCGCAGCGGCGAAGATGAAGATCGTGGTTCCGATCACCCTGCTGCTGATCTTCCTGCTGTTGTACCTGAATTTCCAACGCATCGGCGAATCGCTGGTGGTGATGCTGTCGGTGCCATTCGCGCTGGTCGGCGGGATATGGTTGCTATGGCTGCTCGGCTATAACCTGAGCGTGGCCGTGGCGGTTGGCTTCATCGCATTGGCCGGCGTGGCAGCGGAAACCGGCGTCGTGATGCTGATCTATCTGGAACAGGCTTGGCGGGAAGTGCAGGCACGCTGCGCAGCGGAACGTCGCTCGCCGAGCGCCGCCGATCTTCATGCGGCCATCATGCACGGCGCGGTCGAGCGCGTGCGGCCGAAGATGATGACCGTTGTGGCGATCATGGCCGGTCTGCTGCCGATCCTGTGGGGCAGCGGCACCGGCTCGGAAGTGATGCGCCGCATCGCAGCACCGATGGTGGGCGGCATGATCTCCTCAGCAGTGCTGACACTGCTGGTGATCCCGGCGATCTATGCCCTGCTCAAGCAACGCGAGACTCGATCGCATTCACCTGCAACTAATGTGTCGCCGAATACTCAAAACGATGCCGTAGCTGATTGATCATGTTATTCATGAACTGTATTTAATTCGGACCGAACCATGTTTTCTTAAACCCACCCCAGGAGATCATCATGAAACTGAAGACAACCTTACTCGCCGCCACGCTGGCCGCATTCGCTGCTTCTACCGCATATGCCGGCGAAGAACAAAACCCGGAAGCAAAGAGTGAAATGCCGAAGGCCGA